>VFQU01001064.1_pt1 | contig 17992 bp, 14 predicted proteins | sample 3512311 | NCBI WGS metagenome assembly VFQU01 (sample SAMN10412377, study PRJNA504923) | tailings metagenome | isolation source: Relicate 3 Philex TSF3 active mining site | place: Philippines: Tuba, Benguet | collected 2017-08-29
GGTGGGGGTGTGCGCGGAGGAGGTTCGGGTGGATCATGAAGGGGCGACGGCGCCCTCTTTCAACTCTTCTGCCAGACCGAAGATACACCCCCAACCCTGCCCTTCCCCCATTGAGGGGGAAGGGTGGTGGTGGCTTCGACAGGCGGCCGTGGGCCGCTGCTCAGCCTGACTTGGAGGGATGACGGACGGGGGTCAGCGGGGGGCCATTTCGGCGGCGAAGAAGCGGGCGGCGCGGTCGCGGACGTCCTGGGTGGCGGCGGCGTTGGCGGCGACGGACTGGCGGCGCTTGCCGGGGTCGTCGAAGCTGTGGGTGGCGCCGTCGTAGGTGATCATCTCGACCTTGCCGCCCAGCTTGCGGCTGCGCTCGACGAAGCTGTTGCAGAGCTTGGGCGAAACCTCCTCGTCGGCGGTTCCCATGAGGACCAGCACCGGGGCGTAGGGCTTCCAGCCCTTGGCGTCGAAGCGCTTCTTGAGACCGCAGCCCGGATAGAAGGCGATGCCCGCCCGGAAACCGAGTTTGGACATGTCGCCGACCTTGTCGTCGGCCATCGTCGCCAGGGTGGCGCTGCCGCCGTTGGACCAGCCCATGATGCCGATGCGATCGCCGTCGACGCCCGGCAGGGTGCGCAGGTAGCGAAGGGCCCCATAGGCGTCGAGCGGGCGGATGGTCACCTCGTTGATGCTGTCGGGACGGTCGGCATAGGTGCCGGCGGCGAACCCGCCCGTATAGCCGCGCGGGCCGAAGCCGTCGACGACGAGGGCGTAGTAGCCGCGCTCGGCCCAGTACTCGGCCCAGAAGCGGTGGCGCATGGTCAGGGTGCGGGCGTTGTACTCGCCCTTGGCCAGGGAGGAGTAGGCGCCGGCGCGGCCGTGCATCAGCACCACGGCGGGGGCTTTGCCGTTGGGGTTGGCCGGCTTGTAGAGATAGCCGACGAGCTCGGTCTTGGGATCGTCCATGCTGCGGAAGGTCACGCGCTCGACCGCCGCCTGGCCGGCGCGGGGCGCGGCAGCCTTTTCGGGCGGCTTCTGCGTGTCGGCGGGCGCCTGCTGGGCGGCGACGGTGAGCGCCGGAACGGCGACGATCAGGCTGGCGACGGCGAGGCCGGCGAACAGGGACTTCAGCATGGTCGATCCTCCTTGGACAGTCATTCTCAGGCCTGGTCGGCCTTCCAGGCTTCGTAGCGGGCCCGGGTCTCGGCGTTGGGCGGATAGAGGCCCGGCAGGACGACCCCGCGCTCGACCTCGCTGACGACCCAGGCCTCGAACCGCTCCTGTTCGACGCCCAGTTCGGCGACCTCCTCGACGAGGGCGGCGGGGATGACGACGGCGCCGTCGTCATCGGCGACGATGACATCGCCGGGGAAGATGGCGACGCCGCCGCAGGCGATGGGCTCCTGCCAGCCGACGAAGGTCAGGCCGGCGACGGACGGCGGGGCGGCGACGCCGGCGCACCAGACCGCGAGCCCCGTGTTGATCACGCCGACCGCATCGCGGATCACCCCGTCGGTGACCATGGCGGCGACGCCGCGCCTGGCCATGCGGGCGCAGAGGATGTCGCCGAAGACGCCGGCGTCGCTGACGGCCTGGGCGTCGATGACGGCGATGTCGCCGTCCTGCATGGCCTCGACGGCGGCGCGGGTGGATGTGGGCGAGGCCCAGCTCTCGGGCGTCGCCAGGTCCTCGCGGGCGGGCACGAAGCGCATGGTGAAGGCCGGCCCGACAACCCGCCCGCCGGCGCTGGAAAAGGGCGCGGCGCCGCGCAGCCAGACGTTCCGCAGGCCCTTCTTGAGCAGGATGGTGGTCAGGGTGGCGGTCGAGACGCCTTCGAGGACGGTGCGGGTTTCGACGGAGAGGGACATCGCGGTCTGCTTTCAGAGGCTGGGGATCTGGCCGCCATCCACACGGACGATGGAGCCGGTGACATAGGCGGCGGGCGCCGAGCACAGGAAGGCGGCGACGGCGCCGTATTCGGCCGGGTCGCCGAAGCGGCCCGCCGGGATGGCGGCGAGGCTGGCGGCCTCGACGGCGGCGACGTCCCTGCCCTCGCGCTCGGCGCGCTTCTCGTCGAGGAAACGGGTGCGGTCGGTGGAGATGCGGCCGGGCACGATGACGTTGCAGGTCACCCCGTCGCGGGCGACCTCGCGGGCGAGGGTCTTGGACCAGCCGACCAGCGACAACCGCAGGGCGTTGGACAGGGCCAGCCCCGGGATCGGCGCGACGACGCCGGAGGAGGTGCTGGTCAGGATGCGGCCCCACCCGCGGGCGCGCATGCCCGGCAGGCAGCGGTCGGTGATGGCGATCACCGAGGCGACCAGCAGTTCGAACTGGCGCAGCCACAGCTCGATGTCCTGGCCGGCGGCCTGGGTCGGCGGCGGGCCGCCGGTGTTGTTGACGAGGATGTCGACGCCGCCCAGCGCCTGTTCCACGGCCAGGACATTGGCGTCGATGACCGACCGGTCGCCAAGGTCCCAGGCCAGCGGCAGGGCCTGGACGCCGAGCGCGCGGCATTCGTCGGCGAGGGATTCGAGCTGGTCCATACGCCGCGCCGCCAGGGCGAGGTTGGCGCCCTCGGCCGCCAGGGCCAGGGCAATGGCGCGGCCAAGCCCGCTGGAGGCGCCGAGGACGAGGGCGGTCTTGCCGGCGATGCCAAGGTCCATGGGTCGATCCTTACAGGGTCGCGCGCGGGTCGTGGCGCGCGAGGCGGGACAGCAGATAGTCGACCTCGGCCCGGGCGGCCGGGGTCAGGAGGGGGGCGGGACGGCGCAGGGCGGCCGAGGCGATCACGCCGCGCCGCTGGAGGATGTACTTGCGCACGGCCAGGCCGACGCCCTGCTGGTGTTCATAGCGCAGCAGCGGCAGGTGCGCGTCGAAGAGATCGTGAGCGGCGTCGCGACGACCGGCGGCGGCATGGGCGACCAGATCGACCAGCATGTCCGGGAAGGCGTATCCGGTCATGGCTCCGTCGGCGCCCCGCTCGGTCTCGAAGTCGAGGAACAGCCCGCCGTTGCCGCAGAGGATGGAGATGGGCCGCATCGAGCCTTCGGCCTGGAAGCGGCGCAGGGCGGCGATCTTCTCCAGGCCCGGCCAGTCCTCGTGCTTGAGCATGACGCAGCCGGGATTGTCCTGGACGACGCGGCGGATCACGCCCGGCGCGATCTGCACCGTCAGGGTGAGGGGATAGTCCTGGAGCACCCAGGGCGTCCCCTGCCCCACCGCCACGGCGGCGTCGGCGAAATAGGCGGCGATCTGGTCGTCGGTGCGCAGGTGCGGCTGGGGTCCGATCATGACCCCGGCGGCGCCGGCGTCCATGCTGGCGCGGGCCAGGCTCTCCATGGCCGCGAATCCGGGGGCCGATACCCCGACAATGACCGGCAGCCGGGTCCGGGCGATGACCCGGCGGGCGAAGGCCATGGCCTCGGACGCCTCGAGCTTGGGCGCCTCGCCAAGGATGCCCAGGATGGTCAAGCCATCGACGCCGACCTGTTCGTACCAGTCGACCATGCGGTCGGTGGAGGCCTCGTCGATGCGGCCGTCGTCGGTGAACGGGGTGACGGCGATGGCGTAGACGCCGCGGGCGGCGTGATCGAGGCGCGTCATGGGCGGCTCCTGGCCGGGGTATCGGTCGCCGTGCGGGGCGGCAGCATGCGGGCCTGGCCTTCGCGACGGCCGTCGGCACCGCCGTCGAAGCGGCCATCGGCGCGGAGCACGACGCCGTGCAGGCCGCTCTCCTCGCCCGCGCCGCGACGCACATCGACGCCGCGCGCCTTGAGCCCGTCGGCGACGCCAGGGGCGAAGCGGTGGGCCTCGCCGTTGAAGTCGGGCCCGCGCGCCACGAGGTTCGGCAGGTCGATGGCCTGCTGCATCGGCAGCCCCCAGTCGAGGACGCCCACCAGGGTCTTGGCGACATAGGCGGGGATGGCGTTGCCGCCGGGCGAGCCGACGGCGCCGACGAAACGGCCCTGGCGGTCGAGGATGATCACCGGCGTCATCGACGAGCGCGGCCGCTTGCCGCCGGCGACGGCGTTGGCGGCGGGGGCGCCGTCCTTCTCGGTCGGGCGGAAGGAGAAGTCGGTCAGCTGGTTGTTGAGGAAGAAGCCCTCGACCATGCGGCCCGAGCCGAAATAGCTCTCGACCGTGGTGGTCATGGAGACCGCGTTGCCCTCGGCGTCGACGATGACGAAGTGGGTGGTGCCGGCGACCTCGTCGGTGGCGTCGATGCCGACCATGCGCGCGCCCGGCGGCACGCCGTAGGGCTGTACGCCGCCCCGGGCGCGGGCGCCGATGGCCTGGACCCGGCGGTCGAGATAGGCCGGCGCGAGCAGGCCCTCGACCGGCACCTGGACGAAGCGGGGATCGCCGACATAGCGGTCGCGGTCGGCGTACATGACGCGGCTGGCCTCGGCGAAGAGATACCAGGCCTGGGGATCGGCGGGACCGCGCGCGGCGATGTCGGTGCGCTCCAGCAGGCCCATCAGCTCCAGCAGGCCGACGCCGCTGGCCGGCGGGGACGGGGCGCATAGAACCCAGTCGCGATAGGGGCGGCAGAGCGCCTCGATCCGCTGGGGCCGGTAGGCGGCGAGGTCGTCCAGGGTCATGGCGCCGCCGTAGGGCGCGGCGCGGGTGCGGGCGACGATCCTTTCGGCCACCGGGCCGGTGTAGAGGGCCGAGGGGCCCTCGGCGGCGAGACGGCGCATGATCCCGGCGTAGGCAGGATTGCGGAAGGTGTCGCCGACCTGCAGCGGGGCGCCGTCCGGCCGGCGGAAGAAGGCGTCGGCGTCCGGTTTCTTGCCGACCACGTGGCGGGCGATCTGGTCGACCAGCCGGGGGGTGACGATGAAGCCGTCCTCGGCGACGCGGGCGGTGTCCTCGAACAGGCTGTTCCAGGGCAGGCGGCCATGGACCTTCTGGGCCTCGGCCAGCATGGCCATGACGCCCGGGACGCCGGTGGATCGGCCACTGCCGATGGCGTCGGGGCGTTTCAGCGGGACGCCGTCGCGGTCGAGGAACATGTCCGGCGTGGCGGCGGCCGGCGCAGTCTCGCGGCCATTCCAGGCAGTGACCTTTCCGCTCGCGGCCTCGTAGTGCATCAGGAAGGCGCCGCCGGCGATGCCGCTGGACTGGGGCTCGACCAGGCCCAGCATGACCTGCACCGCCACCGCCGCGTCGACGGCGCTGCCGCCGCGCGCCAGGACATCGAGGCCGGCCTGGACGGCCATGGGGTTGGCGGCGGCGACGAAGCCGCCGCTGGTCGCGCCAGGCGCGATGGGGGCGAGGATCGCCGGGGCCTGGACCGGCGCCTGGGCGACGGCCGCGGGGCCCGTGGCCAGGGCGAGCGAAACGGCGACGGCGACGAGGCCGTTGAGAAGGCGGGTCATGATGGGCCTCATGGCGCGACGGCGAGGGCGCCCGGTCTGCGGGGATCGGCGGCGCCGAGGAAGAAGCCCCGGTCGATCATGATCGACTGGGCGCTGCCCATGGTCTGGGTGACCTTCACCGGCCTGCCCTTGGCCGCCAGCAGGGCCATGGTGTCGGGGTTGAAGCCGGGCTCGACCTCAAGGGTGTCGACGTTGGCCTGGTAGATGCGCGGCAGATGGGTGGCGGCGGCGATGTTCATGTCGAAGTCGACGACGTTGACGATGATCTGCAGCACCGTGTCGATGATGGTCGAGCCGCCGGGCGTGCCGGTGACGAGCCAGGGCTTGCCGTCCTTGAAGACCATGGTCGGCATCATGGTCGACAGCATCCGCTTGCCCGGCGCCATGGCGTTGAGCGGCATGGGTCCGCCGCTGGCCCCGGCGCGCACGGCCTGTTCGTGGCTGTAGTTGTTCATCTGGTTGTTGGTGAGGATGCCGGTCCCCTCGATCATCACGCCGGAGCCGAAGTCGGCGCCCAGGGTGTAGGTGGTCGAGACGGCGTTGCCTTCCGCGTCGGCGACCGAGAAGTGGGTCGTCGAGGGGCTTTCGTATTTCCAGGGATCGCCGGCGCCCATGTCGCGGGCCGGTTTGGCGCGGGTGCGGTCGATGCGGGCGGCCTGGGTCCTGGCGTAGTCCTTGGAGATGAAGCCGGCGATGGGCGCCTGAACGAAGTCGGTGTCGCCGAGGAAGCGGTAGCGGTCGGCATAGGCCAGCTTCATCGTCTCGGCCATGACGTGCAGCGACTCGGCCGAGCCGGCGCCCATGGCCCGCAGATCGAAGTGCTCCAGCACATTGAGCATCTGCAGCAGGGTGGCGCCGCCCGCGCTGGCCGGGGGCGTGGTGTAGACGGTCAGGCCGCGATAGGTCCCGACCAGCGGTTCGCGCACCTGCGGGCGATAGGCGGCCAGGTCTTCCAGGGTGATGAGGCCGCCGTGCTTCTTCATGTCGGCGACGAAGCGGCGGGCGATCTCGCCGCGATAGAAGGCGTCGGGGCCGTGGTCGGCGATCTGGCGCAGGGACCAGGCCAGCTCGGGCTGTTTCAGGGTCTCGCCGGCGCGGTAGAGCGAGCCGTCGGGCTTGTAAAAGGTGCGTTTCGCCGCCTCGCTCTCGGACAGGCGGTCGCGGCCCCAGGAAAAGACGAAGGCCTCGTCCGGGGTCAGCACCACGCCCTGTTCGGCCAGGCGGATGGCGGGGGCGATGACCGTCTTCCACGGCAGCTTGCCATAGCGGGCGTGGGCCAGATGCAGGCCGGCGACGGTGCCGGGGACGGCCATGGCCTTGTAGCCCTTCGAGGCGACCGGGGTCTCCTCGCCGTCGCGGTTGACGAAGTCGGTCAGTCTGGCGTTGCGGGGCGCGACGGAGCGATAGTCGATAACGACCATCTTCTGCTCCTTGGCCAGCCAGATCATGGTGAAGCCGTCGCCGCCGATGTTGCCGGCGCGGGGCAGGGTCACGGCGAGGGCGAAGGCGACGGCCGTGCCGGCGTCCACCGCGTTGCCGCCTTGGCGGAGGATCTCGGCGCCGATCTCGCTGGCCAGGGCGCTCTGGCTGACGACCATGCCCTTCTCGCCGACGACCGGATGGTGGATCGCGGGGTATTCGAGAAGCTGGCGGCGCTGGGACTGGGCCTCTCCGGTAACCGGGGCGAGCGCCAGGGAAAAGGCCGCGAGGCCCGCAGCGAGTGCTTTCAGAAAGGACATCGGTGCGGACCTCGCGTAGCTCGGGGGAGAGGGATCAGACGTCCTTGGCGGACTTGTAGACCTCGACGTCGATCTCGTTCTCCCAGCGGGCCACCACGGTCGCGACGGCCAGGTCGCTGGTGTTGTTGGGAACGGTGCGGATCATGTCGAGGATGCGGTCGAAGGGCAGGATGAAGCCGACCATCAGGGCGGCCTGCTCGGGCGTGACGCCGAAGGTCGCCAGCACGCCGGTGAGCATGAACAGCGAGGCCGACGGAACCGGCGCGGTGCCGACGGCGACCATCACCGTGGTCACGCCGATGAGGAAGTACTGCTCGATGCTGAGGGTGATGCCGAAGGCCTGGGCGGCGAAGACGGCCAGCAGGCCGACATAGAGGGCCGTGCCGTCCATCGAGACGGTGGTGCCGATCGGCAGGGCGGTGCCGACCACGGCCGGCTTGATGCCCAGGTTCTCCTCGGCCACCCGCATGGCCACCGGCAGGGTGGCGGACGAGGACGAGGTCGAGAAGGCCACCAGCACCGCGTCGGTGATGCCGCGGAAGAAGGGGATGACCGGCAGCCAGGCGAGGAAGCGGACCACCAGGCCGTGGACGATGAAGGTCTGGAACAGGCAGCCGGCCAGGACGCAGAAGGCGAGCGGGGCGACGCTGACGAAGACCGCGGGCCCGCCCGTGCCGACCATGGCGGCGATCAGGGCGAAGACGCCGAAGGGGGCGACCTCCATGACGAAGGCGACCAGCTTCTGCATCACCTCGGCGGCCGAATCGAAGACGTTGGCCAGGGGGCGGCCCTTCTCGGCGGCGGCGAGGATGCCGGCGCCCAGCAGGATGGCGAAGAAGATCACCGGCAGCAGGGAGCCGTCGGCCAGCGCCTTGACGATGTTGGCCGGGATCACGTCGGTGTAGGAAAGGCCGACCGACTCCGAGGTGTTGAGGACCTTGGGCACGGCGTCAGAGAAGTCCGCGCCCTCGCCCGGCCGCACGAAGGTGCCGAGGGTCAGGCCGATGGCGGCGGCGATCATGGTGGTGAAGAGGTAGAGGCCGATGGTCTTGATGCCGATCGATCCCAGCCGCTTGGGATCGATGAGCGCCGCCACCCCCGCGACGATGGTGACGAAGACCAGCGGGATGACCACCATGCGGATCAGGAGGACAAACATGTCGCCTATCCACTTGATCGAGGCCGCGCCCTCGCCCCAGGCCACGCCCGCGATGGCGCCCAGCACAAGGGCGACGAGGATGCGGACGTAGAGCGGGATGCCGAACCAGAGCCCGAGCGGACCGCGCCTGGGCGGCGGGCCTCCAGTCGGGGGCTGGGCGGCCGGTGGTTGCTCCGGCGGCAGGGTGGAATGGAGATCGGACATCAAGGACAGCCCCCGTCAGGATGGGCGGGGCGTACGGCCATGCCGGCCGGCGCCCCGGTTGGAGGCCCATGGTCTATCGCCCGGACGCCGTTGACGAGAGCCAATCGACCGCCGGGGGTCGGCGCCGCGCAGGGCGGCGCCGGGCGCACCGGTAGCGTTCCTCGGCTCTGATGCCGGACCATGACCGCTTGTCTCCGTCTGAACCGGCGGCGATCAGAACCGCTTGCGGATCTGGGCGTAGACCACCCGGCCCCGCGGCGAATGCAGTTCGCCGAGGAAGCCGAGGTCGCTGTCGGCCAGCGGCGGCTGCTCGTCGAAGATGTTCCGCGCGCCGAACCGGATGCGCGTGCCATCCGCCCAGTCGTTGGTGTCGAAGGTGTACTGGAAGTAGAAGTTGTGCGTCTGCATCGACGCCACTTCCCACCGCGTGCCATCCGCCAGGGTGGCGCTGGTGTCCTCCACCGGCCCGACGTAGCTGGTGTACCAGCCGGCGCCGAACTGGCCGTAGCGCCAGGTCAGCGATGCGGTCCAGCGCCATTCTGGGCGCCCGTTCTGCTCGATCAGGTCCTCGGCGCCGACGATCGGGATGGTGCCGTCGATGACGCCCGCCGCCTGGGCGGCCAGCAGTTGCGACTGCTCGGGACCCGGCGTCTGGTAGAAGGTCAGCAGCTGGGCGGCGTTGACCTTGAAGTCGAAGTCGCCCCAGGGGGTGTCGTCGATCGAGTAGCTGACGCCGATGTCCAGCCCCTCGACCTCGCGCGGGCCGAGGTTGCGGTAGTTGTCGATCACCTGGGACACGCGGCCCGGTGCAACGCCGGCGAACCCGGCGGCGGCCCAGTCGGACTGTTCCTGGGCGGTCGGGGCGATGCGTTCGACGTTCGGATTGAACGAGCCGTTGACCCGCAGCAGGTAGTCCAGCGTCAGGGCGTTGGCGTCGCCGAAGATGCCGATGATGTTGGTCTGCTCGATCTTCCAGTAGTCGACCGTCGCCGTGAACCGGCCGAAGCGGCGCGGGATGAAGGTCGATTCGAACGTCATGCCGACGGTGAAGTTCTCGGACTCCTCGGGCGTCAGGCTGGTGTTGCCCGAGCGGTTCGAGCTGACCGAGACCGAGGCCGAGCAGGCGTCGAAGTTCGGGATGGCGCCGTTGCGCAGCTGGACCTCGCAGCGGATCCAGTCGGTGCGGCCGTTCGAGCGGATGATGCCGCGCTCGTACTGCTGGGGCAGGTTCGGGGCGCGGAAGCCCTCGGACCAGGCGGCGCGGATCTGCAGGAAGTCGAAGGGACGGTAGGAGAGCGCCACCTTCGGCTTGGCCACCTCGCCGAACAGGCTGTAGTTCTCGAAGCGGCCGGCAAGCTGAAGGTCCAGCGAGTAGATGCCGGGGATCTCGCCACGCGGAACCAGCGGCACGGCGAACTCGATCCAGGCCGACTGCACGTTGCGCGCGCCGGAGGTGTCGGGCGTCGGGCTGACGCCCATGACGTCGCTGCCGGTGGTCACGCCGGCCAGGTCGGTGAAGGTCAGGGTGCCGTCGAGGCGGCGGTCGCGGTCGTCGCCGTAGGTTTCGCGACGCAGCTCGACGCCGGCGGCCATGCCGATGTCGCCGCCCCACCAGGTGAAGACCGCGGGGTTGGACACCTTGAAGTCCCAGAGGGTCAGGGAGGTGTGGCTCTCGCGGCTTACCGGGACCATGAAGCTGGCGATCACCGAGTCCGGGTTCGGCGAGGAGTCGCCATTGGCCGGATCCAGCGGATTGCCGCCGTTGAAGGGATTGTAGGCAGTGTCGGCCGTCGTGCCGCCGAGCGCCGCCTGGAACAGGGTCAGGCTGGGCGCGCGCTGGACGTCCTCGGTCTCGGCGCGGCTGTAGACCAGGGCGCTTTCCCAGTCCCAGCCGGACCACTCGCCGCGCACGCCGGCGAGGTAGCGGGTGACGGTCTGATCGACGGTGTAGGTCTGGGCGCCGGCGTCGACCAGGCGGTAGTCGAGCAGCTCGATCGGCACGCCGGTGTTGGCCACGCCGCCCAGGCCCACTAGGCGGTTGGGGCTGCCGACCGGACCGAAGGGGTTCCAGTAGCCGTTGATCGGCACGATCACCCGCTGGTTGGAGAGGGTGGTCTCCTGCTCGCGGGAGCCGGTGGAAGAGGACTGGTAGTAGCCGAGCTCGGCGAACAGCTCGATGCCGTTCTCGAACTCGTGGTTGAAGAAGCCGAACAGGTTGAGGCGCTGAAGCTCGCCCCAGATGGTCCGCTCGTCGTTGGAGTTGTAGCGGAGGTTGTTGTCGGTGCTGGCCGTCGACAGGGTCGAGTTGTCGTAGCAGACGCCGCCGGCCAGCGGCACGATGCAGCCGTCATTGGTGTCGGGCTGGACGTGGAAGATGCCGCTCGAGGTGAAGCTGGTCCCGTTGTAGGTGGCCGAAGTGGTGGAGGCCACATAGCTGTTGGTCAGGCGCTGGAACTCGCCCCAAGGGGTGTCGAGCGAGGTGTTCTGCCAGTCGGTGTCGCCGACCCAGGGGCCCTTCTTGAAGCGGCCGCGCAGGTCGGAATTGCGGCTGAAGTCGCGCTCGTAGGCCCACAGCGGATCGCGGTCCACGTAGGAGCCGAACAGCGAGAAGTTGGTGCGGCCGTTGTTGAAGGTCTTGCCGGCCTCGAAGTTGATCTCGAACTGCTCCTGCTGGCTGTCCTCGGTCAGCTGCAGCTCGCTGCTGATCGTGAAGCCGTCGAAGTTCGACTTCAGCACCGTGTTGATGACACCGGCCACGGCATCGGTGCCGTAGATGGCGGCGGCGCCGTCACGCAGCACCTCGACACGGCGCACGCCGGACACGGGGATGGCGTTGGTGTTGACGGTGGCGGCGGGGACGAGGTTCTCGACCTGGATGGCCGGGTGAAGCACCAGGCGGCGGCCGTTCAGCAGCATCAGGGTGTTGCCGGTGCCGATGCTGCGCAGGTTGATCGAGGCGGTGTCGCCGCGGGCGTCATTGATGCCGCCGGTGGTCCGCGACTCGGTGAAAGTCACGTCGCCGGCTTGGGGAATGGAGCGGAACAGCTCGTCGCCCGAACCCGGAGCGGCGGCGTCGATATCCTCGACCTCCATGACCGTGACGGGCAGCGCCTCGGTGGCGCGCGAGCCCTTGATCTGGCTGCCGACGATGGTGACGGCCTCGACCTCGACGCCCTCGCCCTCGGCGGGCTCGTCCTGCGCGTAGGCGGCGCCGGCGGACAGCATGAGGGCCGAAGCCCCGGCGAACAGCATCGACTTGATGCCGGTGGTGATGATGCGACGGGCCATGCCCAATACCCCCTCTTGCCAAACGCCGGGCCGATCTTCGGTCTTGTGTCCGACGACGGAGCAGGATCACCCCGTCGCCCCGGCAAGCCAATAACCTCAGCCTTTCGGAGTGTTCCGAAAGTCATAGCTCACGGTTATGCGCGTCACGCGGGTTCGCCCCAGAATCCCACAGCGGGAGCGCGCATCACGCCGCCTTCCAGCCGCACGCCGGCGGGCCAGTCGCCGGCCAACCACCAGGGCCCGTCGAGATCGACGAAATCCGACGCGCCGGCGATGTGCAGCGCCGGTGTGATGGCCAGGGACGAGGCGACCATGCAGCCGGTCATGACCTGGAACCCCAGAGCCCGGGCCGCGTGCAGGGTGCGGATGGCCTCGGTCAGGCCGCCCGTCTTGTCGAGCTTGATGTTCACCGCCTGATAGCGGTCGCGCAGGAGGCCAAGGTCGTCAGCGGTGTGCACGCTCTCGTCGGCGCAGACCGGCGCCGGCGGCCGGAAGCCGGCCAAGGCGTGATCGTCGGCCGCGGGCAGCGGCTGTTCGATCAGGGCGATCGGCAGCCTGGCGAGCAGCGGCGAGAGGTCTTCCAGGATTTCGCGGCTCCAGCCCTCGTTCGGATCGACGATGAAGCGGGCGGCGGGCGCGGCGGCGCAGACCGCCTCCAGCCGTTCGGCCGGCCGGTCGGCGTCGAGCTTGACCTTGATCAGCGGCGCCAGCGCGGCGCGGCGAGCCGCTTCAGCCATGGCGCCGGGCTCATCAAGACTGACGGTGACGGCGCACACCACGCTGGGCGGGCGGGCGAGGCCGGTGATCGCGGCGACCGATCGCCCCTCCTCGCGGACCCGCAGGTCCCAGAGGGCGCAGTCGAGCGCGTTGCGCGCGGCGCCGGCCGGCAGCATGTCGCGAACCCCGGCGTCAGGTTCGCCCGCCTCGAACGCGGCCAGGGCGGGCGCCAGCTGGTCCAGCACGCCCTCGGCGCTTTCGCCATAGCGAGGATAAGGCGTGCCTTCGCCCCGGCCGCAGGCCTCGCCCCGGCGCAACTGCACGATCACGGTCTCGGCGGCGGTCTTGACCCCGCGCGAGATCCGGAACGGCGCCTTCAGCGGCCAGCGCTGGCGGCGGACGTTTGCGGTTCGAAGCATGAGATCAGCCGATCGATGATGAGGTCGACGCCGTGGGCGACGGGGTCCTGGCAGGGCAGGCCGAGTTCATCCGAAACGCGGGCGCAGAGGTCGAGGGCGGCCTGGCGCTCCATGCGCGAGGTGTTGAGCGCCACGCCGATGGCGACGACGGCCGGATTGGTCAGGCGCGCGGCCTCGAGGTTCCGCTCCAGCGTCTCGGCCAGACCCGGTACCGGATGGCCGGGAACACCACGCATGTGCGGCCGCCCGGGTTCGTGGCACAGCACCAGCGCATCCGGCTGGGCGCCGTGGATCAGACCCAGGGTCACGCCGGCGAACGAAGGATGGAAGAGGGAGCCCTGCCCCTCGATGATGTCCCAGCCGCCGTCCTGCCGGGCGGGCGAGATGCGTTCGGTGGCGCCAGAGATGAAGTCGGCGACCACCGCGTCCACCGGCACGCCGTCGCCGGCGATCAGGATGCCGGTCTGGCCGGTGGCCCGGAAGTCGGCCGTCAGACCGCGCGCCCGCATCCCCTTCTCGAGCGCCAGGGAGGCGTACATCTTGCCGACCGAGCAGTCGGTGCCGACCGTCAGCAGCCGGCGACCAGCCCGGGGAACGCCCTTGCCGACGACAAGGTCGGCCGGCGGGTGGCGGACATCGACCAGGCGGCGACCAAGCCGTGCGGCCGCTTCCCTGACGGCCGGAACGTCCGACAGCCGCTGGTGCAGGCCGCTGGCCACGTCCAGCCCCGCCTCGAGCGCGGCGATCACATAGGGGATGGTCTCGGGCGACAGCACGCCGCCGGCGTTGGCTTCGCCGATGATGAAGTTGCGGGCGCCGCGCCGGGCGGCCTCGGCGGCGTCCATGTCTTCCAGCCCGAGCGACAGGGTCGAACCCGGCTGACGCTGCTGGCCAAGGCAGAGTTCTGGGCGCCACTCGGCCACGCCGCGCGCGGTCTTGATCGACAGCGGATCGGTGGCCGAGCCGAGGTAGAGGAGGTAGGGCGGGGAAATCATGGACATGCGCCGAAGGCCGTTGAAGGTGGGCGGACCTTTGCGGCGGTCCGGCCCCGGCGGCAATTTCTCAGGCGGGCATGCCCTATAGATTTGGGCTATGAGCTCCCGACCGGCGCGCGCACCTCGCCCAGCACGTCCTGCATCACCTTCACGAAGTTCTCCGACAGGTGCGACAGCGGCCGGTCTTCCAGGTGCATGCAGTAGACGCCGAAGCGCAGCGGGGGATCGAGCGGCCGGAAGTCGATCAGCTCGGAGGCTTCGGCGCGGGCGGTGAACTCGTCGACCACCGCCACCCCGACCCCGTGCCGCACCAGCGAGGCGGCCATGTAGAAGGTCGAGACGGTTATGGGCTCGTTGATCACCAGGCCCCGGGTGTCGACCTCGGCCGAGAAGATGTCGCTGACCGGACCGGTGGCGCCGGAGCCGATGTAGTTGCGGCTCTGGAGATCGGCCAGGTCGAGCCGCTCGGACGGATTGTCGCCGAACTCCCCGCGCCGGAACATCATCATCAGCTCGCCCTCGCCGATCTCGAAGTTGTTCACGCGGGGGTGCTGGATCGAGTCATAGGCCAGCGCCATGTCGACTTCGTGCTCGTACAGCGAGCGCAGCACCTCGTCGTAGTGCAGGGTGCGGAAGTCGAAGGTGACCGTGGGATGGCGGGCGCGGAAGCGGGCCACGGCGGCCGGCGCAACACCAAGGCCGAGCGCCGGAAGCACGGCGGCCCGGATGTGGCCGCCCTCTCCAAGCTTGAGGTTGCGAGCGGCCTGCTTGAGGCTGTCGAGCCGCTCGAAGACCTCCTTCACCTCGCGGAACAGGGCGTGCGCCTCGTCGGTCGGGGCGAGCCGGCCCTTCACGCGCCGGAACAGGCGGAAGCCCAGCTGGTCCTCGGCATGCTTGAGCACCTTGGACACCGACGGCTGGGAAACGTTCAGCGTCCGGGCGGCCGTGCTGATCGAGCCGTGCGCGTAGACGGCGTGAAAGACTTCGATGTGACGCAGGCGCATGCGGCCTAGTTAGCCGATGTTCAGGCAGGGTGTGCAAACATTACGAAAAAGATCGGTGACTTGCCGATCTCCCCGGAGAACAGAATTGAACCGAGAGCGTTGAGGATGCGCTGGAACTCGAAGGCAAGGAGACGGACCGTGGCGCGCAAACGCCCCAAGGGAGTGCTGGAACTGGGTTGGGCCTGCTTCGAAAGCGCCGCGAACGGCCGCTTCGAGCATGTGCCGACGCACGAGTGCTATCCCGAGACCGTAGTCCGGCGGACGACCTTCAAGGCGGGAGGCGCGCACGGCTGGACGCTGTCGGCGCTGACCACGCCCCGCGTGAGGCCGGCGCCCTGGAAGATCGTCGTGGTCACAGGCGCGCCGAGCTGGGCCGAATACTGGGCGCCGGTCCTGGCCGCCCTGCCCGCCGACCGCGAGATGGTCGTCGTCGACCGTCCCGGCTTCGCCGGTTCCGAGCCCGTCGAATATGTCGGGGATATCCGGGTCCAGGCCGAGGCTCTGATGCCGTTGCTGGAAACCCGGCCGGGACAGCGGCTGCTGCTGGTCGGGCAGTCCTATGGCGCGGCCATTTCGAGCCTGATGGCGGCCCGGCGGCCGCGCAACCTTGCCGGCCTTGTCCTGCTGTCGGGATACCTGGGCGATCCGGGGCCGACAGCGCGCTGGCTGGTGCGGGTCGGCCAGTGGGTGCTGCGCCACATCCCCCGCGACTTGCGCAACGCGGTGCTGGAGGTGGCCGGACAGCCGGGCCAACTAGTGCACATGCACGCGGCCCTGACGCGGATCACCGCGCCGATCCATGTGGTGCATGGCGACAAGGACGACTTCGCCCCGATCGAAACCGCCGAACGGCTGGTCAGCGAGGCGCGCACGCTGAAGCCGATGCGGTTCAGCCGCGTGGCCGGCGCCAACCACTTCCTGAACGATGGCCCGCCCGAGGCGCTGCTGGCCGAGCTCGAGGCCTGCCTGCCGCAGCAACAGCCGATGCTGGCCGTGATCGGCGACCGGCTGGCCGACGCCCTGGCCGCGGCGCGCGGGCTGTGGGCCGGGCTGTCGCGGCGCGAGAAGGCGGTCGCCGCCTGAGGATCGCTTTGAAATCAGGTGTTTCCTTCTCCCCTCGCGGGAGACGGTGGCGGCCGGAGGCCGCCGGATGAGGGGCCGCGCCGGCGTCTGACGACACCGGCCTCAACCGCCTCTGCGTAGCTTCGAGAGTCTTCAACCCCTCATCCGGCGCTTCGCGCCACCTTCTCCCGCAGGGGGAGAAGGAACAGCTCGCGGCGGCCGGGCGACCGGGCGGGTGGACGCCCTACTCGGCCGCCACGCGGCTGACCATGCTCTCCAGGCGCTGCTGGATGATGGTCTCGGCCTCGCTGATGATGCGATCGACCAGGTCCTTCACCGTGGGGATGTCGTCGATGATCCCCTGGACCATGCCGGCTGACCAGATGCCGCCGTCGGTGTCGCCGTTGGCCAGGGCGTCGCGGCCCCGGACGCCAGCCACCAGGTGCTGGATGTCCTCGAACTTGGCGCCGCCGGCGCGCTCGATGTTGACCACTTCCTGGCTGACGGCGTTGCGCATGACCCGGGCGGTGTTGTGCATGGTGCGGAAGATGAGGTCGGTCTGACGCTCGTCGTTGGCGACCATCTGGGCCTTGAAGGCGTCCGGGATCGGGGCCTCCTTGGTCACGCAGAAGCGGGTGCCCATGTTGATGCCGTCGGCGCCCAGCGCCAGGGCGGCGACCAGGCCGCGCGCGTCGCCAAAGCCGCCCGAAGCGAGCATCGGGATCTTCACCTTGTTGGCGGCGGCCGGGATCAGGATCAGGCCCGGGATGTCGTCCTCGCCCGGGTGGCCCGCGCATTCGAAGCCGTCGATGGAGATGGCGTCGACGCCCATCCGCTCGGCCGACAGGGCGTGGCGGACGGCGGTGCATTTGTGGATGACCTTGATGCCGTGCTGCTTGAAGTGGTCGACATGCTCCTGCGGCTTGTAACCGGCGGTCTCGACCATCTTGATGCCGCTCTCGATGATGGCGGCGCGATACTCGGCGTAGGGCGGCGGCTTGATGGCCGGCAGGATCGTCAGGTTCACGCCGAACGGCTTGTCGGTAAGGTCCTTGGTCCGCTGGATCTCCTTGGCCAGATCCTCGGGGGTCGGCTGGGTCAGGGCGGTGATGAAGCCCAGGGCGCCGGCGTTGGCGACGGCGGCGACCAGCTCGGCCTTGCCCACCCACTGCATGCCGCCCTGGGCGATGGGATGCTCGACGCCGAACAGCTCGGTAAAGCGGGTGCGAATGGCCATGGTTGTCCTCCCGAACGTTTGTTCGGACGGACTATCGGAAGATCACCCGGCGTCAGGCAAGCGGTTTGCGACGGCGACGGTTCGAGGGCGTGGCGCGTCTGATCCGCTGGCCGCCTGGCGACTACCTGCTCGCGGCCTGGCGCTCCAGCACGGCGCGGAGGCCGTCGAGGATCGGGGTGGCGACCGCGTCGGAGACGTCGGGCGCGGCGAGCAGGCGGATGGCCTGGACGTGCACCGCGACCGAGGGGGCGTCGGACCGACCGAGGCGCAGTTGCAGATCGATGAGGTCGCAGAGGCTGTAGGCGGCGCGATGCAGGGCCGGCGCCTCGGCCGGGCAGACCTCGATGATGTCGCGCGCCGCCGCATAGACCCGGTCGGGCCAGGCAATATCCCGGGGCCCGCCGGCGGCGGCCTCCAGCGCAGCAATGGCTTCGGCGAGGATGGCCCGCCCCTCCTCCAGCAGGCCAGCGGTCTCGCGCGCGGCGCCGCGCAGGGCCGCGAGGACGGTCATGCCGCCGGTCTCGCCGACCATGCGCGAAAGGTTCGAGCGACGGCGGGTGATGGTCACCGGGCTCATGCGACATCTCCCTCGGGCGGCAGGTGCAGGTCGGCCGCGCGCTTGCGGTCGGCGCGACGCTCGACGCCGTCGGGCAGCACCCCGGTGTCGGCGAAGCGCCGGTCGGGCCCGGCATAGGCGCCGCCCTGGATGTAGGGCCGCTGGTCCCGGGCGATCCAGAGAATGCGCTCCAGCAGAGTCGCAGGGGTCAGGGGCCGGGCGACGATGAAGTTGGCG
>VFQU01001066.1_pt1 | contig 17969 bp, 14 predicted proteins | sample 3512311 | NCBI WGS metagenome assembly VFQU01 (sample SAMN10412377, study PRJNA504923) | tailings metagenome | isolation source: Relicate 3 Philex TSF3 active mining site | place: Philippines: Tuba, Benguet | collected 2017-08-29
GCAGGTACATGCGCAGCAGCATCTCGGCCCAGTCCTGCGCCTCGGTGCCGCCGGCGCCGGCCTGGATATCGACGAAGGCATTCGCCGAGTCCATCTTGCCGGAGAACATGCGCTGGAACTCCAGCTTCTCGACGGCGGCGGTGTGCTTGGCAACGTCGGCGACGACCGAGTTGAAGGTGTCCTCGTCGCTCTCCATCTCGGCGAGGTCCAGGAACTCGCCGGCGTCCTTGAGCGCGTTCTGCAGGTCGCGGATGCCGACGACGACCTTCTCCAGCTGGGCGCGCTCGCGGCCGAGCTGCTGGGCGTTTTCGGGCTTGTTCCAGACGTCCGGGCTTTCCAGCTCGCGGGTCACTTCCTCAAGACGTTCGACCTTGCGGTCGTAGTCAAAGAAACCCCCGAAGCAGGGACAGCCGCTGCGAAAGGTCGGCGATCTGGTTGCGGACGGGATTGACTTCGAACATGCGGGCACCTGCGGCAGCAGCGCGGAAAAAGACCGCGAAGTGTAGCAGAGCGCCCCCGCAAGGCCCCAGCCAGACAGGCCTCCGAAGCCACGCCGAAGCCGGATCCCGGGAGCCGCCGTCATCGCTTGACCGCGGCCCTGAAGCCACTGCTGGCGTCGGGGCGCGGTCAGCGATGGCGCGGATCGCTCAGGGCTCGAAGCCGGAGCGGAACAGCACGCCGCCCGGCATCGGCTGGATGCTGACCCCCATGCCGTTGTTCTGCGGGTTCGGGTCGGGGGTCGCCGAACTCGCGGTCACTTCCACGGTGTCGCCATTGGCCGTGCCGGGGAACTCGGTCCAGCAGTCGATGAAGGCGCCCACGCCCAGGCTGGACTGCACGCCCGCCGGGCTGCAGCCCTGGCTCGCGCCGGCCGGCAGCCGGGTGAAGCTGCAGCTGGCGTTCTGCGCCGGGTTCGGGCCGTCGTTCTGGCAGCGCGCCAGCACCCGCCGGTTGAGCGGGCTGGTCGGCGTGGTGGTGTTGATCGAGGCGATGCGCATGTCAGCCGATCCACTGCCGCCCGCGGCGGGGTGCACTTCGAGGTTGAGCTGCGGATACGCCCAGCTGCTCAGGCCGTCGCCCTGCATCGAGTAGGTCGGCGCGCGGAACAGGCTGGCAGAGCTGAAGCGATCCAGAGTCACCGAACTGACTACTGGCACCAGGAACTCGTAGGCGGCATAGCTGCCCATCGGCCAGGCCTCGCCGCTGCTCTGCGGATCGCGACGCGGGATCAGCAGACCGGAACCCGTCGCGCCGTTGGTCAGGCTGCGCAAGGGCAGCGCGGCGCTGGAGGGCTGCGGGCAGCCGGCGATGCGCAGGTTGGCGCCGAAGCTGGTGTCGTTAAGCACCTGGTTGGTGAACTCGATGGCGTTGCCGGTGCCGCTCATGGGCCGATAGAAGCAGCGCAGCGGAACCGCCGGATCGGCGACCACGCTGACGCCGGCCGGCAGCTGCAGGTGCGGGAACATCAGCCGCCCCACCGGTGGCGAGGCGATCGCCGAGAGGTAGACGCTGAGATAGAAGCGCTGGCCCACGGTCGGCTGCGGCGGGCTGCTGATGTAGGCCTGCGAGACGAAGTAGCCGGTGCCGTTGGACTGGAAGTTGCCCAGCTGGTCGACCAGCGGCGTGTAGACGATCGATCCCGAGCGCCACTGCGTGCTCTGTGCAGCGACCGGCTGACCCAGCCCCGCGAGGACGAGCGCGGCGGCGAACGCAATGCGGAAGCCCTGAATCTTGGTAGTCATGCGATGTCATCCTGGCCGGCGCCTCCGGCCTTGCAGCGGATGACGGGATTCCATGCCCGGACGTATCACGCCCGACCGCAGCGAAGCTCAGGCGGGCAGCAGGTGGCGCACGTACAGACGCAGCTCGGGCGCGCCGCGGTAGTCGTCGCTCCCGAGCTGGTAGGCCAGATGCACCTGGCGCGGCGGCGGGCTGCCGGTCCAGCCGCCGAAGTAGACCGCCGACAGCGGCACGCGGCTGTCCGGGTGACGCAGCGAGAAGCGCAGATGCCGCTCGCCCATCAGGCGCCAGTCCAGCACCTCGAAGACGCCGTCGAAGACCGGCTCGGGGAAAGCCTGCCCGAAGGGTCCGGCCTCGCGCAGGGTTTCCGCGAGCCCCAGCTCGAATTCACCGGCGGCGAGTTCGCCGTCGGTCAGCAGCACCGGCGCCAGCAGTGCCGGGTCGATGCGCCGCTCCACGGTCTCGGCGAACGCGCGGCAGAAGCGCTCGACCTCGGTATCCGCAAGCGAAAGCCCGGCGGCCATCGCGTGGCCGCCGAAGCGCAGCATCAGGCCCGGATGCTGGGCGTCGATCTCAGCCAGACAGTCGCGCAGATGGAAGCCGGGAATCGAGCGCCCGGAGCCTTTCCACTCGCGCCCGTCCTCGTCGCCCGGCGCCAGCGCAAAGACGGGGCGATGCAGACGTTCCTTGAGCTTGGAGGCGACCAGGCCCACCACGCCGGCATGCCAGCCCGCATCCGCGAGCGCCACGCCGGCGCTGACGTGGGCCTGCGCGCTGAAGTCCGCGCGCAGCACGGCAGCTTCGGCCTGCTCGACCATCTGCTGCTGCAGTTCCCGGCGCTCGGCATTGAGCGCGTGCAGTCGTTGAGCCAAAGCGAGGGCGCTGGCCTCGTCGTCGCTCAGCAGGCATTCGATGCCCACCGCCATGTCCTCGAGGCGGCCGGCCGCGTTGATGCGCGGCCCGAGCACGAAACCGAAATCGGTGGCCGACGCGCGGCTCGGGTCGCGCCCCGCCACGCGGTAGAGCGCATGCACGCCGGCGCAGGCCCTGCCCGCACGGATGCGCTTCAGGCCGGCCTGCACCAGCAGGCGATTGTTGCGGTCCAGCGGCACCAGATCCGCCACCGTACCCAGCGCGACGAGATCGAGCAGTTGCCCGAGATCCGGCTCCGCACCGGCGAAGGCGGCGCGCTCGCGCAGCCGGGCGCGCAGCGCGAGCAGCAGGTAGAAGACCACGCCAACGCCGGCCAGCGCCTTGCTCGGAAACTCGCAGCCGGGGACGTTCGGGTTTACCAGCGCATCGGCGTTGGGCAGGCTGTCGCCTGGCAGATGGTGGTCGGTGACGATCACACGCATGCCGCGCGCATGCGCCGCGGCGATCCCGGCATGCGCAGCGACGCCGTTGTCGACCGTGAGGATCAGGTCCGGCGCCGGCGCGAGCTCGCTCACCAGCGCGGGCGAGAGCCCGTAGCCGTGCAGGAACCGGTTGGGAACGCGGTAGCCGACCCGGCGGAAGCCCAAGAGGCGCAGGCCGCGCACCGCGACCGCGCTGCCGGTGGCGCCATCGGCGTCGAAGTCGCCGACCACGAGCACCGACTGGTCGGCCTCGCGTGCGGAGACCAGCAGGTCGACCGCGGCCTCAAGGCCGGCCAGCTGCGGCGCCAGCAGGCCGGACAGGCGCAGGTCGAGTTCATCGGCGGACTGCACGCCGCGGGCCGCGTAAACGCGACGCAGAACGGGGTGCAGGCCGGGGGCCTCAAGCAGCGGCACGCGCGGCACGCTGCGTCGTTCGATGCGCATGCGCGCTACTCGAATCGGGTGGCCAGCCGCTTCCAAAGCCGCAGGCCGTGGCTGCGGCGGTAGTTCCAGCCGTGTCCGTCGCCGAAGTCCACGGTCAGGCTGGACAGCTTGCCGCGAGAGACGCGCTCGATCAGCGGCGCGAACACGGCCGACTCGAGTGCTTCCAGACTGCGCGCGCCACGGAGGTCCACGGCGCAGTCTTCGAGCTGCTGCGGAAGCACGTCGCTCTCGATGCGCTCGATGCTGATACCGGCCAGCTGGGCGAGCGCGCAAGCCAGCGGCTCGGCGGCATACAGGCTCCCGACCCCCGACACCACCTGCTGCGGCAAGGCACCGCCGCCCCAGATCCACAGCGCATTGGCTGGCGTGCGCCCGGCCGCCACACGGGCCTGGTTGACCGGGTGGTTGTGCAGGATCACCTGGGCCTCGTTGAGCAGGGCGCGCCAGCGGCGGCCCTCGTCGCCGTAGGGCAAATGCACGCCGTAGTCATCGCCCAGGGCGTCTTCCGGGGTCGAGAACGCGGGCAGGCGCTGGCCGGGCTCAACGCGCAGGTACCAGCGCGTCGTCGTGGGCGCGGTCAGCGGCATGCCGAAATCACCGAACAGCGGCTGCACGGCCAGCGCCAGCGCGTCCGACTCTTCGGGGCGCAGGCCAAGCTCGCCCACCGCCATCAGCCGCACCCCGCTCATCTCGGGCTGCAGGAAGGCCGGATCCGCGCGCAGCCACTGGCTGCCTTCGGCATCGGCACAGTCGAAGTGGCGCGAGAGGGCCGCTGCGGGCAAGCCCAGCGGGGTGATGTCGAAGAGCCGCGCCAGCTGACCCAGCTCGCCCGCCTCGCCGTCCTCCAGAGGATCGCCACGGCCGATCAGCTTCTGCAGCGAAGGCGCCTGCGTGAGCTCGCCGCGCAGCTTGGCGCGGGCCGGGAGCAAGAGGATGCAGCCGCTGCCGCTCATCCGTCGTAGCGCACGCGGATGATGTCGTAGCTGCGCTGGCCGCTGGGCGCTGCGATGGTGACCGAGTCACCCTCGTTCTTGCCGATCAGTGCGCGCGCAATCGGGGCCGATACGGAAATCAGGCCCTGCTTGATGTCGGCTTCGAGGTCGCCAACGATCTGGTAGGTGACCTCTTCGTCGGTCTCGCTGTCGGCCAGCTCGACGATGGCGCCGAACACGACCTTGCTGCCCGCGGCCAACTTGGAGACATCGATCACCTGGGCGTGCGACAGCGTGGACTCCAGTTCCTTGATGCGGCCTTCGATGAAGCCCTGCTGCTCGCGCGCGGCGTGGTACTCGGCGTTCTCCTTCAAGTCGCCATGCGCGCGCGCCTCGGCGATCGCTGCGATCACCTCGGGACGCTTCACCGACTTCAGATGTTCAAGTTCCTCGCGCAGACGCTGGGATCCTTTCAGCGTGAGGGGGGCTCTCATGCATTCAACTCCTCGTGCAGCTCCTGCAGCGACAGCACGTCGCCCGAGCCGCGGAACTCCAGCGAGTGCAGCAGGGCACGCGCACCGGAGATGGTGGTGGAATAGGTCACCCGATGCTGCAGCGCCTCACGGCGGATCGAGAAGGAATCCGCGATCGCCTGGCGGCCCTCGGTCGTGTTGACGATATACACGATTTCGCCGTTCTTGATGAGATCGACCACGTGCGGGCGGCCTTCCGCCACCTTGTTGACCACGGCGCAGTCGAAGCCCTTCTCGCGCAGGAAAGCCGCGGTGCCCGCGGTGGCGATCAGGCTGAAACCCTGCTTGACCAGCAGCTCAGCCACCGGCAGCAGGCGCTGCTTGTCGGGGTCGCGCACCGACACGAAGGCCTTGCCCGGCGGCGGCACCTTGATGCTGGCCGCTTCCTGCGCACGCGCGAACGCCGCGCCGAAGCTGCGCCCGACACCCATCACCTCGCCGGTCGAACGCATTTCCGGGCCGAGGATCGGGTCGACGTTCTGGAACTTGGCGAAGGGGAAGATCGCCTCCTTCACCGAGTAGTAGCCAGGCACGATCTCCTCGGTCGCGCCCTGCTGCGGCAGGCTCTGGCCGACCATGCAGCGCGCGGCGATCTTGGCCAGCGGACGGCCCGTGGCCTTGGACACGAAGGGCACGGTGCGCGAGGCGCGCGGGTTCACTTCGAGGATGTAGACAGTGCCACCGCCCTCGCCGTCCGGCAGCACGGCGAACTGCGTGTTCATCAGGCCAATCACCTTGAGCTCACGCGCCATCGCCGCGACCTGCACGCGCAGCTGGTCCTGCAGGTCTTTCGACAGCGAGTACGGCGGCAGCGAGCAGGACGAGTCGCCCGAGTGCACGCCGGCCTCCTCGATGTGCTCCATGATGCCGCCGATCAGCACGTTGCCCTCGGCGTCGGCGACCACGTCGACATCGATCTCGACCGCGTTGTCAAGGAAGCGGTCGAGCAGCACCGGCGACTCGTTGGACACGCTGACCGCATCGCGGATGTAGCGCGACAGGTCGGCGTCCGAGTACACGACTTCCATCGCGCGGCCGCCCAGCACGTAGCTCGGGCGCACCACCAGCGGATAGCCGATTTCCTGGGCGATCAGCAAGGCCTGCTCGGGCGTGCGCGCGGTGCGGTTGGGCGGCTGGTTCAGGCCGAGCTTGACGATCATCTGCTGGAAGCGCTCGCGGTCCTCGGCGAGGTCGATCGAGTCCGGGCTGGTGCCGATGATCGGCACGCCGGCTTCCTCCAGCGCGCGCGCGAGCTTGAGCGGGGTCTGGCCGCCGTACTGCACGATCACGCCCTTGGGCTTTTCCTTGTCGACGATCTCCAGTACGTCCTCGAGCGTCAGCGGCTCGAAGTACAGACGATCGGAGGTGTCGTAGTCGGTCGAGACCGTCTCCGGGTTGCAGTTGACCATGATGGTCTCGTAGCCATCCTCGCGCAGGGCGAGTGCCGCATGCACGCAGCAGTAGTCGAACTCGATGCCCTGGCCGATGCGGTTCGGCCCGCCGCCCAGCACCATGATCTTGTTGCGATCGGTCGGCTCGGCCTCGCACTCGTCCTCGTAGGTCGAATACAGGTAGGCCGTGCTGGTCGAGAACTCGGCGGCGCAGCTGTCGACGCGCTTGAACACCGGGCGCACGCCGAAGGCATGGCGCAGCGCGCGCACGGCCTTTTCGTCGGTGCCGAGCAGCTTGGCCAGGCGCATGTCGGAGAAGCCGAGGCGCTTCAGCGCACGCAGGCGAGTCGCATCGAGCGCGCCCAGACCGGCGGCAGCGACTTCGGCCTCGGTGCGGATCAGGTGCTCGATCTGGCGCAGGAACCAGGGATCGATGCCGGACAGCGCGTGCACCTCGTCCACGCCCAGGCCATGGCGGAAGGCGTCGCCGACATAGAACAGGCGATCCGGGCCCGGCTCGCGCAGCTGGCGGCGCAGTTCGAGCATGCCGTCGGCATCGAGCTGGGCCGGCAGCATCGGATCGAAGCCGGTGCGGCCGGTCTCCAGCCCACGCAGCGCCTTCTGCAGCGACTCCGACTGCGAGCGACCCATGGCCATCACCTCGCCCACCGACTTCATCTGGGTGGTGAGGCGCGAATCGGCGGCCGGGAACTTCTCGAAGGCAAACCGCGGAATCTTGGTGACCACGTAGTCGATGGTCGGCTCGAAGCTCGCCGGCGTCGCACCGCCGGTGATCTCGTTGCGCAGCTCGTCCAGCGTGTAGCCCACCGCCAGCTTGGCCGCCACCTTGGCGATCGGGAAGCCGGTGGCCTTCGACGCGAGCGCGGACGAGCGCGACACGCGCGGGTTCATCTCGATGACGACGACGCGGCCGTTCTTCGGATTGACGCCGAACTGCACGTTGGAGCCGCCGGTGTCGACGCCGATCTTGCGCAGCACCGCGATCGAAGCATCGCGCAGGCGCTGGTACTCCTTGTCGGTGAGGGTCTGCGCCGGCGCCACGGTGATGCTGTCACCGGTGTGTACGCCCATGGCGTCGATGTTCTCGATCGAGCAGACGATGATGCAGTTGTCCGCGCGGTCGCGGACCACCTCCATCTCGTACTCCTTCCAGCCGAGCACGGACTCCTCGACCAGCACCTCGTGGACCGGGCTGAGCTCCAGGCCGCGCTTGACGATCTCCTCGAACTCCTCGCGGTTGTAGGCGATGCCGCCGCCGCTACCGCCCAAGGTGAAGCTCGGCCGGATGATGGTCGGGTAGCCGACCTTGGCCTGGATCTCGACCGCCTGCTCGAAGCTGCGCGCGACCTCGGCCTTGGGGCATTCGAGGCCGATCTCGCCCATGGCGACGCGGAACAGCTCGCGGTCCTCAGCCATGCGGATGGCCTCGCGCGAGGCACCGATCAGCTCGACGCCGTACTTCTCGAGCGTGCCGGCATCGGCCATGTCGAGCGCGCAGTTCAGCGCGGTCTGCCCGCCCATGGTCGGCAGCAGGGCGCAGGGCTTCTCCTTGGCGATGATCTTCTCGACCGTGGCCGGATTGATCGGCTCGATGTAGACCGCATCCGCCGTGTCGGGGTCGGTCATGATCGTGGCTGGGTTGGAGTTGACCAGCACCACGCGGAACCCTTCCGCCTTCAGCGCCTTGCAGGCCTGTGCGCCCGAGTAGTCGAACTCGCAGGCCTGGCCGATGACGATCGGGCCGGCGCCGATGATGAGGATGGTCTTGAGATCAGTTCGCTTGGGCATCGGTCAGGTCGTTGGAGGAATCGGGTTGGATGGCGGCGGCGTCGAGCACGCGCACGGACTGCACGGTCTCGGCGGGAATGGTCAGATCGAAACCGCCCTGCGAGGGCGACAGTCGCAGCACCAGCTGCGCCTGCGCGTGGCTGATGAGCTCGCCGCGACGGCGACTGCCATAGATCGACAGGACTTCGACCTCACGCCCCACGTAGGGGAGCAGATCGGCGTAGGCGATACGGCCGTCGCGCGCAGGCAGGGGAATCTCGGGCCTCGGCGTCACCGGCTCGGGGATGCGCGGCGGCTCGGCCACCACTTCCTCGATATCGGGATCGAGCGGCACCCCGTCCTCAAGGCGGGTTCGCGCCACCTCTGCGGCAATCTGCTGGTCGCGCAGGCTCATCGGTCGTACGTTGACGAACGCGAATCGCACCGGATCGGTGCCGGTCACCCGCACATAGGGAGCGAGCGCAAGGCGCAGCGCCTCGCCCTCCATCGAGGCCAGCTGGAGGATGCCGATGGCCGAGGACGGACGCGTCTCAATACGGAATTCGCCGCCCTCGGCGGCGAACTTGCCGAAGGCCCGCAGCAGATCGGCGTCCGGCTGCAGGCCCACGGTGCGCAGCAACGCACGCACGGCCTCGACATGAAGCGCGTTGAAGTCGGCGAGGCTGGTCGTCACGCGGTCGGTGCACCAGCCGTTGCGAGCCTGCACGAAACCCTCATCGATGAACGCGAGGCTCAGGCTGGCAAGGCGGCCCAGCGCCAGTTGATCGGTGGAGGGCCCCGCAGCCGGCGGAAGCGCGATACCGAGGCGCCACTCCATGCGCCCGGCCCCCGCCGTTCCAAGATCGAGACTGAAGTTCACGATGCCGGCATCGGCGTGTTCGAAGCGCAGGCCCATTACGGTGTCATTGGCCGGCAGCCCCATGTCGACCAGATCGCTGCGGGAGAAAGCACTCACCCCGCAGCCGGCGGATTCGAAGGGCATGGCGCTGTAGGCGCCGAGGAAGCCCGCCTCGGGCCCTGATGGGCCGCCTTCGACCTCAAGGTTGGCGATGCGCAGGCCGAGGCGCCGCGGCAGCTGTCGGGGCGGGCCGAACACCGCTGCCTTCAGCAGCCAGCCGATGCCTGGGGTCTCCAGGGCGATCCGTCCCGTGCGCACCCGCAGCCCCGCAGCCTGCGGCAGGTTCGGCGCGAGTTCGAGCCGCTCGACGCCGATTTCGCCCTTGAGATTGAAGAAGCTGCTCCCCCGACGGACGTCGGCGAAGGCCTGCAGAGCCCTTGTCTGGTCGCTGATGATGGAGTCGATGCGCCACCACAGCAGGCCATACAGCAGCAGAAGCGGCACACCGACCCGGGTCAGCACCAGAAAGGTCCAGCGCCCGAAACTCCTGCGGCTCGATCGACTGGAGGCTTTGCGTGCCATGGCGGTCTCCTTGCGGGATCAGCGCGAGGGTGACATCAGCTCGATGAAGCGATCGAAGAGACCGGCAACGTCATGCGGCCCAGGCGCCGCTTCGGGGTGTCCCTGAAAGCTGAAGGCCGGGGCATCGGTAAGCGCAATGCCCTGCAGACTGCCGTCGAACAGCGAGCGATGAGTGGCCCGCACGTTGGCCTGCAGGCTGGCCTCATCCACCGCGAAGCCATGGTTCTGGCTGGAGATCATCACCCGGCCGCTGTCGAGGTCCTGCACCGGGTGGTTGGCGCCGTGGTGGCCGAACTTCATTTTCAGGGTGCGCGCGCCGGCGGCGAGACCCAGCAGCTGATGGCCGAGGCAGATGCCGAAGGTCGGCAGCTTGGCTTCGATGAAGCGGCGGATCGCGGCGATGGCGTAATCGCAGGGCTCGGGATCGCCGGGGCCGTTCGACAAGAACACGCCGTCGGGCTTCAGCGCCAGCACCTCGTCGGCGCTGGTCTGCGCCGGCACCACGGTCAGGCGGCAGCCGCGCTCGGCCAGCATGCGCAGGATGTTGCGCTTGACGCCGAAGTCGTAGGCCACCACGTGGAAGCGCGGGGCCGGAGCCTCGAAGGCCTGGCGATCGAGCGCGTAGCGGCCTTCCGTCCATGCGTAGGGCGCGCCGACGCTGACGACCTTGGCGAGGTCCATGCCCTTGAGGCCCGGGAACTCGCGCGCGCGGCGCAGGGCTTCCTCGGCGGTGGCGCCCTCGCCCGCCAGGATGCAGCCGCTCTGGGCGCCCGAGTCGCGCAGGCGACGGGTCAGGGCACGGGTGTCGATCTCGGCGATCGCCACCACGCCGCGGGCCTGCAGCCATTGCGGCAAGTCGGCCTGGCTGCGCCAGCTGCTGGCCGGGGTCGGCTGCTCGCGGATGATGAGGCCGGAGGCGAAGACCTTGCCCGCTTCGTCATCGACGTCGGTGCAGCCCGTGTTGCCGATGTGCGGATAGGTCAGGGTGACGATCTGCTGCGCATAGGAGGGATCCGTGAGGATCTCCTGGTAGCCGGTCATGGCGGTGTTGAACACCACCTCGCCGACCGTGCAGCCGGAAACGCCCACCGACACACCGCGATACACGGTGCCGTCGGCAAGAGCCAGAAGAGCGGGTTGGGTCACGAGCGATTCGCCTTGTGAGGATCGTGGAGGCACCCCCGCGAGCGGCGCTGGACGCAGCTTGCGCGAAACCGCCGGGCTTGCGTCTAGCAGGTCCGGAGGCCGTCGAGGGAGGGGGCGAAGGATGAAGCAGGCGAGGCGGAAGTTTACGTTTTCCGCTCACGGCCTGTCCACCTGTGCGAACGCAGCAAACGCGTGCGGCGATCACGGTTCAGGGCATGCGCTGCGCGCCGTCCTCGCGCGCAGCGCCCTGCCGCCCGCGCTCAATCAGCGAGCCCCAGCACGTCCTCGATGCGATACCGACCCGGCCCGCGACCGGCAAGCCAGGCGGCGGATTTCAGCGCGCCGCGCGCGAATACCTCGCGACTGGCCGCGCGGTGGGTGAGCTCGATGACTTCGGCCTCGCCCGCCAGCAGGATCTGGTGATCGCCGACGACATCGCCGCCGCGCACGGCGTGGAAGCCGATCTCGCCGGGGACGCGCGGCGCATGCGCGCCCTCGCGCCCATGACGCGCCAGCTCAGCGAGCGACTGCCCGCGCCCGGCCGCGATGGCCTCGCCCAGACGCAGGGCCGTGCCCGAGGGCGCGTCCTGCTTGCGGCGATGGTGGGTCTCGATGATCTCGCAGTCCCAGTCGGGCACGGCGGCCGCCGCGCGCCGCGCCAGCGCCGCCAGCAGGGCCACGCCCAGCGAGAAGTTCGCCGCCCACAGCACCGGCACCCGCTGCGCCGCCTGGTCGAGGGCGGCCAGCGCCGGGGCATCGAGCCCGGGCAGGGCGCCGGGCGCGCTGAAGTCGATGACGACATCGAAGGCCGGTGCTTGGGCGATCTGCGCGGGCCGCAGCACCGCGAGCGCTCCGAGATCGGCGCGTGGGGCGTTAGCCACGGCGGCGACCAAATGCAGGCCAGGGTGTTCGGCCACCAGCGACAGCAGGCTGCGGCCCATGCGGCCCGAAGCTCCGTGGATCAGCAGCCTGGCACGGCGATCATCCATGGTCATTCACCGGTGAGAGTCAGAGCCCGCGAGTGTAGGCGAGCCCACACAGGGAGATGACAGCGCGAAATGCCACCTGCGCAATTGGAACGTTCCCGGCAACGCTGCGATGCACGTCTGGGGCTGGCAGCCTCGCCCTGCCCTGCCTATTCTCCGCGGGCCCTGCAGGTGCCCGACCTGCCCCGGAGCGCCGGGAGCACCGCGCCGCCCCATTCCCCTCCGCCGGCATCGGATGCCGGCCCGCTTGCACAGGGACGCCCATGCACGCCCATCCTCTTTCGCCCACCCTGGGAACGGCCACCGCTCTTGGCCTGTGTCTGGCGCTGGCCCTTGTCGCGCCGGCGGCGGCCGCAGAGCCAGCCCGCGCGCCCTGGACTACTTTCCAGGCCGGCATCAGCGACGCCCCGGACACGCCGAACACCGACTTCGTGCTCCTGACCCACGCCCGTCCCCGGCCACGGCTGCCGCTGGGCCTCGACTTCTACGCGCTGAATGCCGGCAGCATCGGCCGCCATGACACGGCACCCGTGGGCAGCGATCAGCGCGTCCATTTCGCCTCTCTGCAGCTCGGCTACGACTTCGGCCGGGTGACCCTGGCCTCGGGCCTCGCGGCCGTCAGCCACGTCACCAACTACCTGAGCAGCGGCTACCAGTTCCACAGCCACCTCGGCATCCGTTTCGGTCGCCTGGTGGTCGGCCTGGGGCACCTCTCGAACGCCCGCACGCGCCAGCCCAACAAGGGCGAGAGCTATCTGTCGGTGGGCTTCCACTTCTAGGCGGAGACTGGAGCAGCGGACCGCTGCACGAAGCGGTCCGGACGCCTGTCCGGAAGGGCCGCCGAAGGCCGCCGGCTCAGCGCTCGCTGATGACGAAACTGCCGAAGGCCACGCCGACGTCCCAGCCCTTGCCGGTACCGGACAGCGCCAGCGAGATCTCGCCCTTGGTGACCACCTGGCCTTTGGCCGAGCGCCCCGCTCCCGCGTGGGCTTCGGCGCTGGCATAGCCACCGATCAGCTCGCGGATGTCCTCCACGCCCGAGAACTCGCCGACCCCGTTCTCGATCCGCGACTTGCCGAACGAGAGGCCGCCGCCGCGCGCCTCCAGCCGCACACGCAGCGACTGGCCGTTGTTGCAGGTAATCGTGCCCTCGCCGCTCGAGCGCTTATAAAAGGCCGACCAGCCGGAAAGGTTGAAGCGCATCTCGCAGTCGACGCTGCCGGCCCGCGCCGCTCCGACGGGAAGCAGCGCGGCGGCGAATGCGAGTACGGCAGCGCAGCGAAGGGGACGGTGCATGGCGGGCTCCCGGCATTCTGAAGAGGGACTCAAGGCTAGCGCAGCCGCGGCCTGACGACGATCTGCAGCCCGGCGGCGCCTCGATCCTGCATCGACGCAAGCGGCACCGTCGCGGGCTCACGGATACGGAAAATCCTTGGACGCGGTGGGCGGCTGCGCGCGCCCATGAGAGGCAGTCTCGCTCGACGGAAGGTGCCTCTCGGCTCGCGGGAGGCGCCCAAGATCGCCCCACCGCGCGTCGTCAGAACCGCTCGCCGACAGGCAGGTAGCGCCAACTCGACTCAGGCAGCTTGGCCAAGGGCAAGCGCCCCAGACGGATGCGCCGCGCCGACAGCAGACGCAGACCCACCTGCCCACACATCCACGCCAGCTGGCCCGGGCGCACGTCCTTGATCGCGAAGCGCAGGCGGGTTTCGCTCTGCCAGCTCACCTTGCAGGGCGGCAGCGCACGGCCCTCGAAGCGCAGCCCATGGCTCAGGCGATGCAGGCCGTAGGCGGCGACGCTGCCCTCGACCTCGACGATGAACTCCTGCTCGATGCGCGCACCTTCCTCGCGCATGCGGTACAGGAGACGCCCGTCCTGGGTGAAGGGCTGCAGGCCGCAGGCCCCGGGCTCCAGCGGCAGCAGCGGGGCAAGCCTGCGCAGATGCCGGCGCAGTGCGCGGATGCCGCTGGGGTCGTCCGCCCAATGCCGATCCGCCGCGACCAAGGCCGGTGCCACTTCCACGCCGGCGGGCTTGTGCAGCAGCAGGGTCATGGGCTCGAGCGGCGCGGCGGCGGCTTCGAGATCCACCTCGACGCGCTCATCGCGCACCGGGTGCTCGGGTCGGTCGATCACCTCGCCGTCGACGCTGACGCAGCCGCCCTCGATGTAGCGCTCGGCCTGGGCACGCGAGCAGCCGGTCAGCTCGATGACGCGTTTGGAGAGTCGGATGGGCTCGGACATCGATGGGGCCATGGACAACAGCGCCGAGTGTACGCGCCCGCGGCAGGCCAGCTGCCGCAAGGGCGGCATCAGGCGCGGTCGGTGCGGCTCATCCTGCGGCCCCGGTAGTGACGGTGATCCGCGAGCGCGAGCAGCTCGGCGTCCTCGGGCGTGTCGCCATAGGCGTAGACCTCGGCATGGGCCGCGAGATCGATGTAGCCACGGACACGGCGCGCTTTTTCAGCCCCCACGCATTGGGCACCCCCAAACGCGCCGGTACAGCGGCCATCGACCACCTCCAGCTCCGAACACAGCAGTTCCAGCCCCTGCCTCGCCACCCACGGCCGGAGATACGTGCCGAGCCCACCGGACACGATCACCACGCGATCACCGCGCTGGCGATGCCAGAGGAGACGCGCCATGGTCTCCGGCCGCAGCACGCCAGGCAGGTAGTCCGCCGCGAAGCGTGCGCCGGCCTGCTCCAGCGCCTCGCGATCCGCACCCGTGAAGCCAAGCCTCACAATCGCCGCACGCAGGCGCGTGCCCGACACCCACCGTGGCCGGTAGCCCAGCACCAGCGGCCACAGCCGCAGCCAACCCGCACGCAGGCGCGATCTGGGCAGCACGCGCTTGACGAAGACCGGGAAGGTCTCGCAGGTGGTCAGGGTGCCGTCGAAATCGAACAGGGCGAGGTCGGGGCGGCTAGTCATGCGGCGGCGATCCTACGCTCCGCGCGGACGCGCGGCGCCAGCCATGTGAGCCTCCGTGAGCATGCGCCCACTTCACGTGCGACAATCCGCGGCTCTTTCCACCCCAACCAAGGACCCCGCCATGAAGCTGGCCCGTCTGCGTCGCCGTCGCAATCGCCTCCGCCGTGATCTGCGTACCCGCGGAAAGCTGTAAGCAGAACCCCGCGACCCACCGATGCGCATGACGCCGGTGGGTCGCTTTCGTTGGACGGTTCGCGCGCGTTGACCGCAAACCGCCTTGCGCAATCTTCTCTCCCCGGATCCGCGGCTCAGCCGGTGGGCGTCTCGTAGCCGCTGCAGAAGATTCCATCCATACCGTGCCGGCCCTCGCAGCCATTGCGCAGGGGCACCTCCAGCAGCAGGCAGTCGGCGCGCTCGGGATTCGCAGCGCACTGCGCCAAGCCCTGCGCGGCAGGGGCCTGCAGGCTGTCGATGCTGTACAGCACCGGCACCGCGCCTGGGGTCAGCACGCCCGGGTTGACGCCAATGCGCAGGAAGCCGGTTGCCCCGGGGTTGAGCGCCGTGGTGCTGCTGCAGCTGAGGGTCAAACCCGGGTCGACGCTGCCTGCACTCGAGCAGTTGAAGCCTGCCGGACTGGAGGCGTTGCCGGCTGAACGCCAGAACACACCGCGCGGCAGCTGGATCTGGATGTTCGTGCGCCCTGCGGCAGCACTGCCGATGTTGCGGAACTGGGCCGTGACCGTACCGGTTTCATCGCCGATCGCCAGCCCACCGGTGCTGTAGCTGCCGCCTTCGAACACCAGTTCGGGCACGGGTGGCGTGGCGACGCCGAGGTCCATCACGTCACACCAGATCGGCGCGGTGTCCTGCAGACACTGGCCAAGCGTCGGCGACCCCTGCGGCGGCAGCTCGTCGAGCCCGACATAGATGGGCGCGCTGCCAAGCGGCGCATCGGCCGCCACCGCGACGTCGAACACCACGCCGCTGTACTTGTTGATCGCGAGCGGATTGCCCGACAAGCCGGCACCGGTGCAGCGGATGGTCTGCCCGGCGGGCTCCAGCGCCTCGGGCGTGCAGGTGACGAAGGTCGGGCGGAAACCCTGGTGGCTCACATAGCTGAGGCCGGGCGGCAGGCGCAGGTAGACGCTCGTGACCTCGGTGCCGTCGCAGGTCTGGCCCGGACAGTTCTCCATGTAAACGTCGACCTTGCCGGTGCTCCCGCGCAGGAAGGGCTGGCCGAAGTTGGTACCGGACAGGTCGGGACGCAAGTCGACCATGACGGTCGTACTGGCGTAGGCGTGGCCGGCAGAGAGCGCGGCCGCCAGCAGCAGGAACAGCGTGAACAGCTTCGGCACGATGGCGCTCCCAAGCGTGAGGCCGCGCGTCGCTCGCGTCGGCTCTGGTCGCCAAAGCCTAGTGCCGAGCACCCGGCTCGACGACCCCGCAAACAGGGGAGGCCGTGCTGGCCAGCGCCGGTCGACCTCGACAGTGCGGACGGACCAAGCGGCGCGCGGTGGCACTGCGCCGGAGCAGCTGGCTGGACGCGGGCCTCTTGCGCAGGGCCCCGGCTGCGATCGCCGATCAGCCCGTCATCCGCTCGAAGAAGCTCTTCACCCCGTCCAGCCAGGAGCTGGCGCGCGGCGAGTGGGCGTGCGCATCGGCGCCCTCGAAGGTGCTTTCGAACTCCTCCAGCAGTTCCTTCTGGCGCTTGGTCAGCTTGACCGGGGTCTCGACCACCACCCGGCACAGCAGATCGCCCTTGCTGTGGCTGCGGACCGACTTCACGCCCTTGCCGCGCAGGCGGAACACCTTGCCGGTCTGGGTCTCGGCCGGGATCTTGACCACCGCCTCGCCGTCGAGCGTCGGCACGGTGAGATCCGCGCCGAGCGCAGCCTGGCTGAAGCGGATCGGCACCTCGCAGTAGAGGTCGTCGCCGTCGCGCTGGAAGATCTCGTGCTCGCGCACACGCACTTCGACGTAGAGATCACCGGCCGGCGCGCCGGCAGGCCCGGCCTCGCCCTCGCCCGCCAGGCGGATGCGGTCGCCGGTGTCGACGCCCGCGGGGATCTTCACCGCCAGCGTTTTCTCGGATTCGATGCGACCTGCGCCGTGGCAGGTCTTGCAGGGATTCTTGATGGTCTTGCCGTTACCCGCGCAGTGCGGGCAGGTCTGCTGGATGCTGAAGATGCCCTGCTGCATGCGCACGCGGCCATGGCCGCCGCAGGTGCGGCAGGTTTCGACCTCGCTGTCGGCCGAACCGCTGCCGTCGCACACGCGGCAGGCGACCACGGTGGGGATCTCGATCTGCTTCTCGACGCCGCCCACCGCCTCTTCGAGATCGAGGTCGACCACGTAGCGCAGGTCGGCACCGCGGCGCGGCCCGCGCCCGCGGCCACCGCCGAAGATGTCGCCGAAGATGTCGCCGAAGATGTCGCCCATGTCGACGCCGCCGGGGCCACCGCGACCACCGCCCATGCCGCCCTCGAAGGCCGCGTGGCCGTGCTGGTCGTAGAGCCGGCGCTTCTGCGCATCGGCCAGCACCTCGTAGGCCTCCTTGGCCTCTTTGAACTTGGCCTCGGCCTCGGCGTCATCCGGATTGCGGTCCGGATGGAACTTCATCGCCAGCCGGCGGTAGGCCTTCTTCAGGTCTTCGTCGGAGGCGCTGCGTTCGACGCCGAGCACCTGGTAGTAGTCGCGTTTTGACATGGGATTCGTGATTCGGGATTCGTGCTGCGTTGAACGGCGAGGCCGCAGCAAACGCCGCGGCCTCGATCCAGCCTCTAGGGTTGGGAGTGACGGGCTCTAGCGAATCCCGAATCCCCAATCCCCAATCCCGGCCTCACTTCTTGTCGTCCTTGACCTCGGTGAACTCGGCGTCGACCACGTCGTCGTTGGGCGCCGAGCCGCCGGCCTGCGCCTGCGGGCCCGGGCCGGCCTGGCCGGCCGCGGCGGCCGCCAGCGGCTGCGCGGCTTCTTCCAGCGCCTTGGTCTTGGCCTCGATCTGGCCCTTGTCGTCGCCCTTCATGGCCTTCTCGAGGTCCGACAGCGCGGCCTCGATGCGGCCGATGGCCTCGCCACCGACCTTGTCGCCGTGCTCCTTGATGGCCGCACGGGTCGAGTGGATCAGGGCGTCGGCTTGGTTGCGGGCGCCGACCAGCTCGTGGAACTTCTTGTCCTCTTCGCGGTTGGCCTCGGCGTCGGCGACCATGCGCGCGATCTCGTCCTCGGACAGGCCCGAACCGGCCTTGATCTCGACGCGCTGCTCCTTGCCGGTCTTCTTGT
>VFQU01001067.1_pt1 | contig 17968 bp, 15 predicted proteins | sample 3512311 | NCBI WGS metagenome assembly VFQU01 (sample SAMN10412377, study PRJNA504923) | tailings metagenome | isolation source: Relicate 3 Philex TSF3 active mining site | place: Philippines: Tuba, Benguet | collected 2017-08-29
GTTAGCTGAAGTTTCTTCCAACGGCGATCCGGTGGATTATGAAAAGGAAAAAGACGGAACCAAACAAGTTTGGGCTTTGGGAACTTCCAGATCCAAAGCATTCAATGCGTTTCCTGATCCTGCTTATTCCAAAATGGATCCTTTCCTGACGGAAGAAGAAAAGAAAAAGATGGGAGAATGGAAAGGGAAAGCGATTTCATTTCCTGGCGGATCTTTCTTAAACTTTTACACAAGATTCTATCAACTTCTGGAAAGAGGATACAAACCGGATTTCGTTTTTATAGAAATTTCTCCGGGAAGCTTCAACCGAAACAGTTTGATCAATATCTATTCCAAACAGGAAGGTCTGTCCATTCCTTATGCTCTTTCGCATTACAATCGTTTTGAGACAGAAACCATTGCCCGACTTTTCGTAACTCGCACTTTTTTATCCTACAGATATCAATTTAATTTTACGAAGTTTTTCGACTTCTTGCAAGGCAAGGAAGGGAAAGCTCCTCTCTTGGAAAAAGCTTTGAAGGATATGAACATCGATCCCAACGAGTTGAATCGCAATTCAGGAGTGAGAGATACAATTGATCAATATCTTTCTGCCGATGGGAAAGCTCATTTCGACGACGATTTCGATCCTAATCCGAGCACAAACTTGTATGCGATCAAATACATGTGGATGGTGAACGAATTACAAAGAACCATTTACAGTGATTTCATTATGGACTATGAGCAATTGGAATATGTTTCCAGAATCATAGATGTACTGAATGAACGCAACATCCCCTTTATATTTTGGAAACCTAAATTCCATTCCGTTTTGGATCCTTTGGAAAACAACGAGTTCACTCAGAAACTATATTCGGAAGTGATCATTCCAAAAATCACCGAAAAAGGGGCAACCTATATAGATGCAAGTAAGTTGCCTTTAAAATGCAATTATTACCAAGATGCGGCTCATTATTCCTCCAGATGTTACACTGAATTAGCGAAGGAGATCCTAAAAGCCGCCGGAAAATAAATTTCCAGAGTCTAATGGGAAAGGTCATGAAGTTTCTAAAATTCGCATTCATACTGATCTTCTGTTCCAATTTTGCATTACAGAAGATCGTAGACAACGAGGCAAACTGTGGAGTCATCGGCTCCCCGGAAGGCACTTGTCCTTATGCGTTTTTAGACCATGGAACCCATACGGAACTGGATCACGATTTATCCGAAGAAGGAGATCATCCCGATCACGTCTGCTTTTCTTGTCCTTGCAATCTTCAACTTTCCGTTTCCTGGGATTTGAATCTCGATCGAATCTACATCCACCTAAATACTGTTTACCTTACATTCAGCGAACCTGTTCACAAAGAACTCCCTAGCACCAAAGGTTATTTCCGCCCACCCCGCCACCACCTCTCCTAATCGCAAATAAGCGGAGCTCTCGCTCTGCAAGGAGAAGGTATGTCCTTATATTATTTTCACCGAAAACTAACATCGGTTTATTGTATTCTAATCTTTTTCGCCTGTTTTCCTTTATTCGGGGAAAAAGAGACTTCATTTTGTGTTCCTCCCTGGGATTTGGATAAAATCGCAGACTGCGGAGTGAAACATCACCCCGAGTTTAAAATGGAAGTCTTGCGGTTGAAGGAAATCCAAGGCAGGAAAAAAATATCCTCCTACTTTTTCCCTAGCAACCCCAACGTATCCGGCTACGTATCCAAAAGATCGGCGGCTTCCGAACTCATTCCGGTTAATTCCAATCACGCGAACAACTTCCAAGTTATGGTCTCTCAGGAAATTTACGTAGGAGGGAAAAGGGAAACCTCCATTCGGATTGCGGACGAAGAATTCAAAACGCAAGCTTTTCGTCTGGAGTCTGTTCGGCGAAATCTGTATTTCAGAACTCTTTCCCTACTGGCAAGATACACAAATTATAAAAAAGAAGAGGAAGTCACAAGAGGGCTTTACGACTTAACGAAAGAAATCACCAGACTCGCACAAGCAAGAGTGAAAGAAGGATTAGCTCCTGCCATGGACGAAACCCTTGCTCTTTCGGAAGAACTAAGAATGGCTAAGTTGTGGCAGCAAAGCAAACGAAAGACGGAACAAAGCCACGGAGAGATTTCCATTTTGCTGGGCCTTCCTACTGAAAAAAATTTCGTTTGGGAAGGAAGTTTCCATTTCGAAAACGGACTCCCGGGGGAGAAGGAAAAAATCATAGAGATTGCGCTTCGCAATCGTCCGGAAATTTCCTTATCCGAAAAAGAAATCCAATTGGCGATGCTGAGATTGGAAGAAGTCAAACTGCAAAAGATTCCCAATTTAAGTTTCGGTGCTTTCGTACAAAACGACGGATTCAACGAACGAGTGATTGGTGGTCAGGTTAGTATGCCGCTCACTCTTTGGAGAGATTATGAAGGGGAAACCTTAGTCGCAAAATCGAAACAAGAACAATCTTTGGAAACCAAAGAATCCGTAGAAAGAATCATCAAACAAGAAGTCATCAACGCAGTTTCAAATTATTTAACTTTAAAGGAAGAATACTCGCTCTTTAGTAAAGATATTTTGAAGCAGACGGATACGGACCTACAGTTTTTGAAAGAAGCTTTGCGGTTGGGACAAATCAAAGTCATCGATGCCTTAAACAGCCAAAGAGTTCTATACCAAACCAAATTGAATCATTCACAAACGGGAGCAGATTTTGCTCTCTCTCAAATCGAACTGGTTCGTGTTTTAGGGCTTGAAGAAACCACACTTACATTAGGTGGCAAATTATGAAAACGAAAATCTTATCCTTTCTTGCGATCCTCACAATCTGTCTTTCCGCTGTTTTCTACTTTCAATCGAAGGGAGAGAAAAAGGGAAATGAGGAGAGTGAAAAAGAAGAATCCTCTTATCTAAACCTTTCCGAGGAAAAAATAAAGAACCTGGACCTAAAGACGGAAAGAGTCATCCTCTCCGAATATTCCACGGAAATAGAATTGATCGGAGAAACGGAAGCGATCCCGGACGCCGTCATCGACATTCCGGCCAGAGTCGCAGGAAGGATCACATCCGTTCATTTCATCGAAGGAGATAAAATCCAAAAAGGGCAACTGCTTGCAAAAATCGATTCCCCCGAACTCGCAAAATTAAGATCGGTTTATCAAAGCGCCAAAGCGAAGTACAATGCTTCCGAACAAAATATACAAAGAATTCGATCTTTAATCCAGATGAATCTGGCAGCAAAACAAGAATTAGTAGATGCGGAAGCCAATTTAAAATTGATTCGCTCCGAAAGAATCGCTGCGGAAGAAAACCTGAGAGCGAACGGACTTGCAGTAAACGATGAGGTTTCCGGAATTTATAAATTGTATTCTCCAAAAACGGGTCTTGCCATTTCCAGAAATGCGATTCCAGGTTCATTGATTCCCTCCGATCAAAACCTAACTACGATTGCAGACCTAAGCAGCTTATGGTTCCAGGCTAAAATTTTCGAAGGAGACCTTCAATATTTAAGGGAAGGCAATTCCGTCAAAATCGTGTTAAATGCCTATCCTGATCTGGGTTTCGAAGGGAAACTGGATCATATCGGAGAAAAGGTGGATCCGATCTCCCGCACCATCCACGCAAGAATCGTATTTAAAAACAAAGAGAAAAAAGGAAAGATAGGTCTTTTCGGAAAAGCTTTCGTTCAAACAAAACCCAGAGAAGGAATTCGAATGAATTCCGGTGCGATTCTCAATTATCAAAACAAAAACTACGTATTCGTGAAAGTGAGTGAAGACAAGTTTCGTTGGACGGAAGTAGAGATAGGACAAAAAACCGACGGAAAGATAGAGATCAAACAAGGATTAAATGAAAATGAGGAAGTAGTTTCTCAAGGATCTTTCGAATTAAAATCGATCTTTTTCAAAGCAAGTTTCGGGGAGGAGGATTGATATGGAATTTCTTACCAGAATCGTACAATGGTCCCTATCCCACAGAATGTTCGTTCTTGCGGGAACACTCTTCCTCATTCTTTTCGGGATCTTTGCAGCAAGCAGAATCAAAGTGGATGCGATTCCGGACATCACGAACGTACAAGTACAAATCGTAACTTCATCCCCTTCCCTATCCAGTCTGGAAATAGAACAATACGTAACTTTTCCGGTGGAAAGGTCTCTCGCAGGGATTCCCAAACTGAAAGAAGTGCGCTCTATATCCCGCTACGGATTCTCTCTCGTCACAGCTATTTTCGAAGACAATGCGGATCTGTATTTAGCAAGACAGCTAGTAAGTGAAAAACTGGTGGAGGCTTCCTCCGAGATTCCACCTAACTTTGGATCACCGAAAATCGCTCCTATCACCACTGGTTTGGGGGAAGTATTTCAGTTTACATTGGAAAGCGATCATCACAACCAAATGGATCTAACCACATACCTCAACTGGGAAATCAACCCTGTTTTGAAAACGGTTCCCGGAATCGTGGAAGTGAACGGCTTCGGAGGAAGGCAAAAACAATACCAAGTCATTGTGAACCCCCAGGCGATGATTTCACTCGGAGTTTCTTTAAAACAAATCGCAGAAGCGATCGCACAAAACAATTCCCAATCGGGAAGCGGATATGTCGAAAAGAACAAAGAACAATTGATTTTAGGAAGCGACGGACTTCTTAAATCCGTAGATGACTTTCGAAAGATCCAAGTGGGAAGAACCCCCGACGGATTTCCTGTATATTTAAGTTCGGTGGCTCGCATCGAAGAAGGTTATAAGCTAAGAAAAGGAGCGTCCACCGCCAACGGAAAAGGAGAAACCGTAGGGGCGATCACATTGATGTTATTAGGTGAAAATTCTCTCAACGCAACAAAAAACGTAAAAGAAAAAATCGTTCAAATTGAAAAGACACTCCCCGTAGGAATGAAGATCGTTCCTTACTACGACAGATCCGTGATGGTAAAAAATACGATCAGTACGGTGATCTGGAACCTGACGGAAGGGGCCTTACTTGTAGTAGTTGTATTGTTTTTGATGATGGGAAACCTTCGTTCCGGGCTTGTCATTGCAGCCACAATCCCCTTGGCGATGTTATTTGCCATTGGGATGATGTATTTGAGGGATCTTCCCGCAAACCTTATGTCTATGGGAGCGGTCGATTTCGGACTTATAGTAGACGGTGCCGTCATTTTGATCGAGAACTCTTACCGAAGATTGTTCGAAAAAAGAAACGAGCTGAAACGAAAACTGACGGAAGAAGAAAAAAGAGAAACCATACTCAATGCGACGATCGAAGTAAGGAAGGCCACCATTTACGGAGAGATCATCATAGCCATCGTTTATCTTCCTATCCTCACCTTACAAGGAACAGAAGGAAAAATGTTTATTCCTATGGCGCTCACCGTTTTATTCGCACTACTCGGCGCCTTCTTTCTAACACTGACGATCATTCCTGTACTTGCCTCGATGATTTTGGATCCTAAAGAAACGGATCAGGAAGAAACTCCTTTGTTTCATAAGATACAAACGAAGTACAACTATTACTTCGAAAGGATATTTCAATTCCCAGAAAGAACCATTTACGGCACAGTAGGGGCCTTTGTTTGTTCGCTAGTTTTATTTATGTTTTTAGGAGGAGAATTTTTGCCTAAGTTAGACGAAGGAAATCTATTATTGGAAATAACAAGGCTCCCCTCTTCTTCTCTCACACAATCGAACGAAACGTCCGATAAAATCGAAAAGCTGCTGTTGAAAGAAATTCCAGAAATCACAGGAGTCGTTTCCAGAACAGGTTCTCCCGAACTCTCCATCGAGCCGATGGGATTGGAGAAAACGGATGTTTATCTAAACTTAAAACCGAAAAAGGAATGGTCTCTTTCTCAGGAAGATTTGGAGGAAAAAATTTCGGAACTGATCTCCCAACATGTTCCTGAAGTGGCCGTAGGGATCTCGCAACCGATCGAAATGAGAAACAACGAAATCATGGCGGGAATTCGTGCGGATGTAGGAATCAAAATCTACGGGGAAGACATTCCCACCTTAAAAAGACTGGCGGAACAGATCGCCAAAGAAATCGAAAAAGAAAAGGGAGTGGTAGATCTTCGCATCGAACAATTATCAGGGTTGCAGTATCTCAGAATCACACCGAACAGAGACAAGTTGGCAAGATACGGAGAATCCGTCGCCAATGTGGGACAAGGAGTCGCCTCTTTATCCGCAGGTCACCCCGTGGGAATCCTATATGAAGGTAAAAAAAGATTCGATATCGTAATCAAATCAGATTGGAGAGAAGATGTGAATTCCATCGGACAACTTCCCGTAGAAACCTCTCAAAACACTTTCATTCCTTTGTCCGAGTTGACCGACATACAATACGAAGACGGTCCTGTGCAAATCAATCATGAAAATCAAAATAGATATGCGCTCATTCAATTCAACGTAAGAGGCAGGGATTTGGTAAGCACTGTGGAAGCGGTAGATAAAAAAATCCAATCCGGCATTCTTTTTCCGCCTAGTTATAGTTACGTTCTCGGAGGAGAATTCCAGAAATATAAATCCGCAGCAAATACCTTAATGATTGTGGTTCCGATCACTTTGGGAATCATCCTTCTGATTTTATATTTGGCGTTCCGAAATTGGAATCCCGTTCTGATCATTTTCTTAAATGTCCCTTTTGCAGTCACAGGAGGAATCATTGCTCTATTTCTCAGACAAATGCCTTTTAGTATTTCCGCAGGAATCGGATTTATAGCTCTCTTCGGAGTCGCAATCCTAAACGGTTTAGTATTGATTTCCTTCACCAAGGAAATGGAAGAAAAAGGGGAAAGTAAAAAGAATGCAGTCATTCAGGCCGCAAAACAAAGATTACGGCCTGTTCTCACAACAGCACTACTTGCTTCCATAGGTTTTTTACCCATGGCTATCAGCACGTCTCCCGGAGCTGAGGTGCAAAGACCTCTCGCTACCGTGGTGATCGGCGGAATCGTTTCGGCGAGTATTCTGACTTTATTTGTATTGCCTCTCGTCTATTTAAAGTTCTCCGCGAAGAAAGCTTTCATGCTTTCAAAGGAAGCGTAGTCGGCTTTTTTGTTATAAGCAAGACCGGGTAATCCGTGTTTTTCGGCACCTGGTCGAGTGAAACCGTGAACCGCACCTGGATGGGAGATGAAAGTCAAAGGAGCTTTCGCTTCCGTCAAGGTCTTCACGAATGTTTCCACCGCTTCCTTAGGAATGAAAGGGTCATCCGCACCGTGGTGCACTAGAATCTTGGTTTTGATTTTTTTAGAACCGGATGTTAGGTTCGGGCTGGACAACATTCCGTGGAAGGAAACAACTCCGCCTTTTAACTCCGTACCGTCTAATGCTAATTCAACGATTCCTTTTCCTCCGAAACAATATCCGATCGCGCCGATTTTAGTAGGATCTACGTTCGGATCTGCTTTTAGAATTTCCAAAGCCTTTTTGATTTTTTTCAAGAACGCCTTAGGATCTCCGTTGGCACCGGAAAGTTTTCCAGCTTCATTGTGATCTGTAGTGACAACTCCCTTACCGTAAACATCCATTGCAAACGCAACGTAACCTAAATCGGCAAGTTGTTTCGCTCTTTGTTTCGTATAATCGGAAAGTCCCCACCATTCATGAATCACCAAAACTCCCGGACGTTTTCCCGAAACGGATTTATCGACTGCGAAATAACCTTCGTAGGTTTTTCCGTCTAACTTGTATTCGAAGGGAGTCCCTTCTACGGACGATTTTACCGGCAGTTCCGCACTGGGAACCGAGGAACAATACCCCAATACGAAGAGGCACGAAAGGATCAAAATTCGTTGGAACATACGATCTCCTGAAATGTTCGACTGTGAGAATTGGAAGCGGAGAAAACCGCCCCGAGTCATACCAAATCTGACTTACCCTGGAAAGTAAATCAAACCTGTTTTAGAAATCCCAGAACATCCTTGTAGTAGGAAAACAAAGGGGATGTTTGTTCCGGTATAGGAAGTCGAGATGCTATTTTTCCTTTTTCATCTAACAAATATTTGTCTCTATCGGGAAAATTTTCGTCTTTTTCATCAAAAAAATCATCAAAAAGCCTCCAAGCGAACCCGAAACCTTTCATCAATTCCCAAAGAATCTCAGCATCTTTCTGTCCCATGGACTGTCTGGCGACTTCAAAAGGAAGCCGGATTGTAATCGCTACTTGTTCCAAAAATAGATCCTCGGAAAAAGAAAGGTCCGTGCGGAAGTGATGGTTTTTTGTTTCTACGGATGCCAGATAATCCGAAGCCGCAGAATGAAAGTTTTGGATCCCTCTCTCTCCGATCCAATCCTTCCATCCGTTTACATAATTCATTAGTCTTTGCCAAACAATGGTTCGGAAATGAATGAGGGAAAAGTTTACTACGGAGTCGGAAGTTTCATCAATGATCTGATCGTCCAGATAATGAATGAACAGAGACATTACATGAGCTTTTGTTAGCTGGAACAATCGATCTTGAGGCAAGGAAGGAAAACAGTCCAAAAAAGAATGTGCAGGAGAGGGAAATAAAGAAATCCAAGAAAGTTCCTCCCCCAATCCCAAAGATGTTTTTTGAAAGAAAGAAAACAAAACATTTGATTGTAATTGTTTGGGAAGTTCTCTTATAGAAGAGTTTACTTCTTCGTTAAACGTTTGTTTCCACATAATCCAATACTCTTCTGCAAAAAGGAATTGTTTCCTTTCCAAAAAAACCTTCCACAGGAGGAAGAACTCCGTGAGTTTCGCAGTCTTTTTCGTGAGGGCAAGAAATGCAAACATCCGGCTGTTCGATTTTCGTTTCGATGAACTCTCCCAAACTTATTTTTTGTTTGAATTCGCGAAGCGAATGAGCGTACCCCCAAGTCTGATCTTGGAAAAAAAATGCATGGGACTTTCTTCTGGAAGAAGGAGAAGGTGACGGCAGAATAAAACCGATTTTCTCGGAAGTGACATTCGTCAAAGGGTTGTCCAAAAAATAAAATTCATAACCGGCTAAACAAAGTAAAGAGGCCATCCTGACTACCCTTACGAATTCCTCCTCAGATAAAAGTTCTTCCAGAAAGGAATGTTTTTCATCTTCGGACAAATGAAATTGAACTAATGTTATACGTCTAATGTTTTTAAAATGTTTATAAAGCCAGCTTGTGAATTCTGGAATCTCTTCCCAATTCGATTTCCGAACCGTAAAAAAAACATCCACGGAAAGACCCGCCCGTTCCGCTTGTTTCAATCCTTCCACTGCTCTTTGCCAAGTTCCTTTCCCTCGAAATGAATCGTGTGTCTCTTCTTTGCCGTCCAAACTCAAAGTGCAAAAAACAAAATCGGAAACCTCCTTCCATTCGTTGCAGAATTTTTCCGTCAAAAAACCGCCATGGGTATTGAAATAGGCAGCAGTATAACCTATATTTTGCGCAAGTCGAACCGCATCGAATAAATGTTTCCAAAGAGTGGGCTCTCCTCCTGTCATGTGAAGCACTCTAAATCCTGATTCCCAACCGAGATGAATGATTTCCTTTGCGGATTCCCAGGAAAGTCTTGCCTTGGAAACGGGAGGAGACAAAGCAAAACAGTGTTTACATTTCAAATCGCAAACTGTAGTTACTTCCAAGGAAAGAGTGGATAACGATTCTGCCACAATAGAGCAGTGAAAAGAGTAAGAAAACAGGAAGCAAACCTTATTTCAATCGAAAGACAACGTTTATCATGCGGTTTTGTGGTACCAACTAACCGGAAATATTTTTATAAGCGTCTGAAAAATTTACTAGATTTGCATTTTACAATCATCGATACTTGTCAGAATTCTCAGGGCAACCACATAATTCAGTGTTATGTCTTGAAAACAAAATGGAGATTCTATGAAAAGTTTTTTAGATTTCGTCTTGGATGCATCGAAAGATGTAAATTTGGCCAAAGATCTTGTAGTGCTGCTGGAAGAGGGAAAAAAGGAAAAAGTAACCGAATGGTTCCATTCCAAGGGGTATGAACTGTCCGATTCCGATGCGAGCAAACTAGTCGGAGGCAAAGACAAACTCACCAAAAAAGCGGTCGGAAACCTTCTCGATACAAATTATTAATTTCCATTTCAGCTTACGTTTTGCATTGTTTGGTTGGTGCATTACGTAAGTGAGACAATCCCTTGAACAAGACACTCCTCGTCATTGCGATTTCCCTTTTTCTCAGCCTGTATTTTTTCTTCCATATTACGGACAAAGACCAGTTCCTCTATCTATGCGACGGTTTTGAAGATGTGGAAACCGATTTTCCCCACAAAGAAATCGACTGTAACAAAGGCTGGCTTGGCTCCTCTCCTAAAAGCGGCATTTTACTGGAGAAAAAATTCACCTTCGACGAATTCCATCCCCAAGCAAACTATGCAATGCTGCTTCCTTTTTATTCCGGGGGAATCGAAGTGTTTCTCAACGGAACCAGGATCGGATATCCATCCGACTTTTCCAGTTTAGAGAACAGAAAATCCATTTATTCTTTTCCCAATGTCAAACCGATCCCTCAGGGAGTTCTAGCGGAACAAAATACGATTCGGATGAAACTGGGTTATCCCCGATTGAACGGTTCTTTTCGCCCTATCGCCATCGGACATTTCCAAACGATCCATCAGAAATGGCTGCTTTGGTTCACTCGTTTCTCCAGCCAAATCGCCATTTGTATGTTCATCGCCGCTTATTTCTGCATCTATTTTTTGATTCGAAAGGAAGAGGTGTATCTTATCTATTTTTCTTTGATCAGCCTAATCGTCGCCTTATGGGGAGGAGGATATTCTTCTCTCCTCTACTATCTTCCCATCCCTATCTCTCTTTTGGAAATGATCACTTTTTCGGGAGCGACCGTCATTCCCATGCTGATGCTTTGTTTCTTCAGAAGTTTTAACAAACAAAAGTTCAATGTAATCGATACGGTAACTTTCGGGATTTATTTTCTGTTTTTTGCAGCTTCCTTTTTGGAGATCCTTCTCATCGGTTCGATACGAAATTATTACACTTATCTATTCGTTCCTTTCATCCAATGTAATTTCCTATTTATCATCTACATGACTTTTCTTTGCTACCGTCTAACAAAAAAACATCGACAGTATGGCGGATTGCAGCTTATCGGTTTTTTATTTATACTCGTATTCTATATCGAGAGTGCGTTCGTTTTCCTAGGATATCTTCCTTGGAGTCCTTTGATTTTGGAAAGTTTCGTTGCCTTCGTAATTTTATTTTCCGTCATACTTGCCATCCATTTTTCTGAGACCTATACCGCATTGGAAGTCACTAGAAAAGGGTTGGATGATCTGAATCACAATCTGGAAGAAGAAGTGGTCATAAGGACCAAACAAATTCACGATCAAAAAGAAATTTTAGACAGAGAATTAAGAATCGGCCGTACCATACAAAGTTCTCTCCTTCCTAAAATCACTCATTCCGATTTAAATAAATCCATCGCGTTCGATTACGTACCTTGTATGGAAATCGGAGGGGATTTTCTGGACATTTATTATGATCCTTCGCAAAAAAAATTAGGGATCTTTATGTGCGATGTGTCCGGTCACGGAATCCCTGCGGCGCTTCTCGCTTCGATGACAAAAATCGCACTCCATAACTGGGTCGATTACATCGATTCCCCGAAAGACATGATGAACAATATTGTGCAGCATCTGAAAGGAAATCTGCATGGAAATTTCATTACCGCCGCCATCTCCACCATCTATCTGGATTCGGGAAGAATGATCACAGCCAATGCGGGCCATCCGGAAACCATTCTCATTCGTAAATCGGGAGTATTGGAACGAATCCGTCCCAAAGGTTCCGCCATTTCGGATCTATTGAAAAAGGAATTCCATGTTGCGGAATCGCAGTTGAAGAAGGGAGACAAGGTTGTCGTTTATACGGACGGAATCACGGAAGCCAAATTCGATCATTACTCTATGTTTGGTGATGAAGAATTTCCTAAATTCCTTCAACAAAACAAATCTTTAGGTTCCGAAAAACTGGTGCAGGCAGTTTTCAAAAAACTCTCCGAACTTCCGGAACAATCCATCCGCATACGGGACGATAAAACTCTGCTCGTATTCGATTTTTCATTCTAAAAAGAATTTAGAATTCGGAAGCGGTTCCAAATTTATGGTTTAATCAAAATCCTTCTCTGTTAGAATTTATCCATACAGGGGACTCCATGATCCAGGGCAATTATTTCCAAACTAACGAAGATTTAAAAGAACACTTCCATTCTCTAATCGATTGGGAAGAAATTGTTCCCGTTTACGAACACGATTTCGAAGATGCGAAAACTTACGCACAAACGAATCATCCCCGTTTGGAGATGGCTCCCTCCTCCACGGAAGAAGCTCTAGCTTATTACGAAGAAGTTTTGAATTCTTGCGGAGAAATCTCAGGAGTTTACGTTTCTCAAGTAGCGCAGGATGTAGACCACGAGGGACTCAAATACGAAAACGGAACAGTCACTCATCCTCAAGCGATGGTGGATGTCATTCATAAATACCATGATGCGGGACTCGGCCCGGCAGGTTTCAAGCGCAAATACGGCGGGTTAGGTGTTCCCAACGTAGTCAAAGCGATGATCGCAGAATTGATGTACAGATCGGACAGCTCTATTACGATCGCAGTGGGAAGTATGGGACTTGCCAGCATTTTAGAACGATGTGCTTCCGAAGAAATGAAGGAAGAATGGATTCCCAAACTCATATCCAACCGTTATACGGTCACTATGGGACTTTCAGAACCGGACTTCGGTTCCGATCTTCCTAACATTACCACCAAAGCGGTCAAAAAAGGGGACGATTGGTACCTAACAGGTACAAAACGATTTCAAACGGTTGCCTGCGGAATCAACGGAGAACCGGGAATGACTCTCACTTTGGCAAGAACAGGAACGCAAGAAAGCGGTGCCAGAGGTCTTTCTTTTTTCATAGTGGAAAACAAAGACTACGAAGTTTCAGGAATAGAAAAAAAACTGGGAATCAAAGCATCTGCTACTTGTGAGGTGGTATTCGAAAACAGCAAAGGGTATCTGGTAGGAAAAGAAGGTTTCGGACTGGTCAAATACGTGATGGGGATGCTGAACGGAGCACGACTCAGCGTTTCTTCCCAAGGAACAGGAATCGCAACGACTGCTTACGAAGAAGCGAAAAAGTATGCAGAAGAAAGAATCCAATTCGGCAAACCGATCATCACGATCCCCGCAGTAAAACGAATGTTAGAACGAATGGAAAGGGAAATCGCAGGAATGCGCTGCCTGATGGTGGAAGCCGCCTACTCCGTAGACAAATACTATTGGACGGAAGACTTAAAAGGTCTCGATCCTGAAAGTAAAGTCGTCAAAGATGCAAAATTTTGGGAAAAGGTAGCCAACACTCTCACTCCTATTTCTAAATATTATAATTCGGAAATGTGCAACGATCTTGTTTATGATGCTCTTCAGGTATTCGGTGGAGCGGGATACACGGAAGATTACGATCTATCCAGACTCTACATAGATGCCCGCATTACCAACATATACGATGGAACCACCCAAATCCAAGTCAACGCAGCCATAGGAGGAATCACTTCCGGTATGTCTTCTACGGGAATTTTCCGCCAATACCTGGATTTGCGTTCTTCTGAAATCAAAGATGTTCCTCTTCTTTCCCAAGTTCGCTCTCGATTCGAAGAGATCGTAGAAACTTGGAAAAAAATTTCCGAAGCTTCCGTCAGAGAAGAATATGCTTTCGAAGTTGTGGAATCCGCAGCCAGACTTGTAGTGGGAATTTTGCAGGAAAGAGCGCATCTGAAATCGACAGGAGAAAAAAAGGAAAAGAGAAAATCTTGGAACCGAAAATTCCATACCGATTCTCTAGCAATTCTTTCCGCAAATTTGATTCAGTTGCAGAATGCAGTTTGATGTCTTAAAAGACATTCGGGAATACGTTTTTGATCCCTGTGGCAATCGAGTCAGTCAGGTACAACCGGAGCTTGAAAGTGCGGAGTATGGCGCCTGCACTTTCGAGTTAGACGGTCTAAAAATCAGATTCCGCATTTCCAAAAAAACTCCCACAAAAACCGGTCAATTCGTAACCTTATGGAAACGAAGTAAGGAAGGCCCGATCGTTCCTTTTCATCGCAATGACAAAACGGATTACTTTATCATCAGCGCTAAAGATGAAAATCGATTCGGACAGTTTATTTTTCCGAAACAAGTTCTATACGAAAAAGGAATTCTCTCCGGAGAAAAACCGGGGAAGTTGGGATTTAGAATCTATCCTCCTTGGGACTTAGCAGGGAACAAACAAGCAAAGAAAACGCAAGATTGGCAATTGCACTACTTCGTAGAAAGTCCTATGAATAAATCCGTGGATATAAAAAGAGTTAAATATTTGTTACATCTTTAAATAATCGAATATTCTACTGATTTGGCAAAAAGATTAAGATAAAGTTATGTGGAGTTCATCTACGAAAGAGAAAGAACTAACTTAATCCCTTCGTCAATTTGCATCAAACTTCTATGTTTTAGATTAGAAACTTTGTTCAAAAATCTTTCTCTATCAAGAATAACGATTTGAGAAATATTTGCGACAGAGTCTTTAGAAAGATGAGTCTCTTTTTTACTGAGTGAAACGTTTCCAGGAGCGTCAGCGAGATTTATGTTGGTAGTCAATGGAACGACTATAACAGTATTGATGCTGCTATCATTAAAAGCATCATCTTGAATTATAATGACAGGTCTTTTAAAACCTGGCTCACTCCCGAAAGGGATGCCTAAATCAACCCACCAAATCTCACCACGAGTCATTTTTTAAACTGTTCCTAAGGGTATGAATAGACACGTCTGTGGCGCCATGACCCAAAGAATTTGGCCCGGTAGAATAAACCTGATTCAATCTAGCAGTGATGTAATCTTTTGAATGGTTTTGGATGAATTCTTCCAGTGCTTTTGCGAATAATTGGCTTCTAGGAATCCCGAGCTTTTTAGCAGTTTTCTCAGCCAAAATAAATAGATCATCGGGAATGGAAATTGCCGTTTTCATACCAATGGTATAACTCGGGTATAACCAAAATCAAGCATTTTTAGTAGCCATATTTCTAAATGTGACTCAAGCACATGATAGAAACATTTCAATAAATGAAAATCCGATGCAGGTCCTAACAAAAAAAGCCAGAGAAATTCTCTGGCTTCGAAATGTGACGTAAGGATTGGAATTTAAACGGAAACCAATTCTTCCGATTTCGCTTCCACTATGGTGATTTGCGGTTTCGCAGAAAGTTGAATTCCTTCGGCAGTTCCCATAATCTTTCTTGCGATTCGATCCGGGAATGAATATGCGAAAATTCTCTTCCAAACGGATGCGAACTGTTTGATGAACCCACCGGTATTGTAGTGTTGTCCGTATTTCTCACATAACTCTTGCAATTTGGGAGCGATCTCACGGTATCTTTTTGCAGGAACATCAGGATACATATGATGTTCTATTTGATGGCTGAGGTGACCGGTCATCAGATAAAAGAAGTTCCCTCCGCTGAGATTCGAAGAACCTTTCAACTGACGAATGTACCATTCTCCTTTCGTTTCCCCTTCGATTTGTTCCGGAGTGAAAGTTTCCGCATTCTCGGTGAAGTGACCGCAGAAGATGATGGAATAGGTCCAAAGGTTACGAATCATATTCGCAATAAAGTTTCCTAAAAACACTTTAGGAAAGTTGAGTCCAGCAAGCAGAGGAAAGAAAAGATAATCTTTCACCAATTGAAGTTCCGCTTTTTTGAAGAAAACATCTCTGTATTCCTTAAGACTTTTTTTCTTTCTTTGTTTTTTAGGAATCTCCATATATTCCACTTTGTAACCGTGACCGCCCACTCCCCATTGAAAGTTAAAAGCGAGAAACACATTTGCGATGGATTGGAAAATATGCGCCGGCTTCCATTTTTGTTCTTCGGATAATCTCGTGAAGTGGTAACCGTAGTCGTGATCTTTTCCGACCACATTCGTAAACGTGTGGTGCATGTAATTATGGTAAAATTTCCATTGCTTCGAATCGGACACAATGTCCCACTCGAACGTTCTTGAGTTGAATCTAGGATCGTTCATCCAGTCGTATTGGCCGTGCATTACGTTGTGACCGATTTCCATATTGTTCAGAATTTTAGAACCTGCAAGCAGCAAGGTTCCTACCGTGAAAGTGATCGGTTCGAAACTGAAGTGAATCAATCCCCTTCCTAAAATTTCCGTATAACGATAGGCACGATGCACTCTTCGGATATGATCCGCATCTTCCTGACCGATCTTCGCCATCACATCGGTTCTGATCGCTTCCAACTCAACTCCGAAAGCTTCTGTTTCTTCTTTAGAAAGTTTTTTACTTATTGTTTTCATATATTTATCCTCTTAACATTTCCCCGAACTTATTCTTAAAGATCCAACTCTAGTTTTTCATCCGCACGAGAGAGACAAAGTTGTATGTTCTCTTCGCCGCCGTCCGATATGCTTTGATTCTGCATATTTGTGACGGAACCGCTTACTTTTTTACACGAACATGTATGACAGATCCCCATTCTACAACCGCTAGGCGGGTAGATCCCCTGATCTTCTAATTCCTCTAAGATCGATTTTTCCCCTTTGAGAAGAACCGTTTTGTGGGATTGAAGTAAAACCACTTCTTTAGGACCAGTGCTTTCAAAATTGGTTTGGATCTGATTCGGAAGGAGAAATAACTCGGAAATCACTTTGTTTCCCTTCAATAATTCCTTTGCGGAATTTTGCAAAGGAGCAGGCCCGCAAAGATATACGGGACGTTCCGAAAGATCGGGAACAAATGCATTTAACATTTCTTTGGTTAAAAAACCGGAATCAAAACCTTCCGCAGGAACATCCGTAAGAACATGTTTGATTTCCAACCAAGGACATTTACTTTCCAATTCGCAGAAGGAAGAGAATAAAATGATGTCTTCCTTAAAACGGGAGAAATAAAGAAGTTTCGCCTGACCTTTATAATTTGATTCTTGTAAGGTTTTTAAAATGGAATGAATGGGAGTGATTCCGCTTCCTCCCGCAATGAAAAGCAGTTTGTTCGGAACTTCTTTTTCCAAAACGAAGTCTCCGCTTGCCGTTCCCAATTCGACCACATCCCCTACTTTCAATCTTTCGTTGATGAAATTGGAAACGAGTCCCCCTTTCTGTTTTTTCACAGTGATGGTGGGGTATTTTTCGGAAGGAGAGGAAGATAAGGAATAAAACCGTGTGACCCTTCTTCCTGCGATTTCCACAGTCACGGGAAGGTGCTGTCCTGCGACAAATCCCTTCCAATGGCGGTTTGTTCGGAGAACGATTGTTTTCGAATCTGAGGATTCGGAACGGATTTCCATCACTTTCGCTTTCACAGTAGAAAGGGAAAAAGTAGGGTTAATTTCCTCTAAAAGGAACTCTAGCCAGTTTTTTGGCTGAAAATACTCCCAATACTCTTTGGGATTATGGTAAACAAACGGGAACGCTTTCATTTTTCGCCTCTTTTTTGGTAAACAACTGTTCACAGAGTTACCATACACTGTTAGATATGTCAATCCGGAATCTGTATTTTTTCTCCTTGCTCGAAAAAAAAAGTGAACAATCGTTTACCAAGATTCATTTATGAAGCTCAACCAACGTTACCAACAGAAACTACGCACCAGATCCACACTCATCCAAGCCGCTCTGAAGCTGATGGGAGAAGAAAAGAGTTTGGGAGAGCTCAGTCTCAGAGAAGTCGCAGGAGAAGCAGGGATTGTTCCCGCCGCATTTTACAGGCATTTTAAGAATATGGAAGAGCTGGGCTTGGCCCTTGTGGATGATTTGGGAGGAAAACTACGCACCATCCTGCGGGAGGCCCGCAAAAAGGGAGCTTACAAAACGGCTCTACAAGAATCCATCGCACTGTTTTTCGAATATGTGAAGTCGAACCGGCTTCTCTTTCGCGCCATCTCAAGAGAACGAACGGGAGGAAGCAAACGCATCCGGCAGTCCATTCGAAATGAAATGTCTTTCATAGCTTCTGAGTTA
>VFQU01001068.1_pt1 | contig 17935 bp, 18 predicted proteins | sample 3512311 | NCBI WGS metagenome assembly VFQU01 (sample SAMN10412377, study PRJNA504923) | tailings metagenome | isolation source: Relicate 3 Philex TSF3 active mining site | place: Philippines: Tuba, Benguet | collected 2017-08-29
CAAGAAAGATCCGTTCAACATCATCTACAGCTCGGGCACGACCGGCATCCCAAAGGGCATCGTGCAGTCCCACGGCATGCGATGGCGCCACTTCGCCGTGCGCCCGGACGGCGCCGGTTATGGGCCAGACGCGCGCAGCCTGATCTCGACCCCGCTCTATTCGAACACCACCCTGGTCTGTTTCTTCCCGACGCTGTCGGGCGGCGGCACCGTCCACATGATGGGGAAGTTCGACACCGAGAAGTACCTGAAGATCGCAGAGGCGCAGAAGATCACCCACACCATGCTGGTGCCGGTGCAGTACCGCCGCCTAATGGAGTTCGCCGGCTTCGACGACTACGACCTGTCGAGCTTCCAGATGAAGTTCTGCACCAGCGCGCCCTTCTCGGCCGAGTTGAAGGCCGAGGTGCTCAAACGCTGGCCCGGCGGCCTGATCGAGTACTACGGCATGACCGAAGGCGGCGGCAGCTTCATGCTGGCCGCGCACGAGCATCCCGACAAGCTGCACACCGTGGGCCAGCCGGCCGTCGGCTGCATCATCCGTCTGGTCGACGAAGAGGGGAACGAGGTTCCGACCGGCGAGATTGGCGAGATCGTCGGCTACAGCCCCGCCACCATGAACGGCTACCATAACCAGCCCGGCAAGACCGCCGAGGCCCAGTGGGTGCATCCCGAAACCGGCGACATCTACATCCGCACCGGCGATGTCGGCCGCCTGGACGCCGACGGATTCCTGCAACTGATGGACCGCCGCAAGGACATGATCATTTCCGGCGGGTTCAACATCTATCCCAGCGACATGGAGGCGGTGATGGTCGAGCATCCGGCCGTTGTCGAAGCCGCCGTGGTCGGCGTGCCCTCGAAGGACTGGGGCGAGACGCCGGTCGCCTTCGTCGCCCTCAAGGACGGCGAGACCGCCGATCCGCAGGAAATACGCGAGTTCACCAATTCCAAGGTCGGCAAAACCCAGCGCATCGCCGACGTCGTCTTGGTCGACGCCCTGCCCCGCAGCCACATCGGCAAGGTGCTGAAGCGCGAGCTGCGCGACGCCTACGACGGCCCGGCGAAGAGCTGATGATCGTCGTTTCCGGAACCGTCACCGCTCGCCCGGACACCATCGATGCGATGCTCATCGCGGCATTGGAGCATGTACGCCGCTCGCGCACAGAGCCAGGCTGTCTCAAGCACGGCGTGGCCATCGACGCCGAGAACCCGCTGACCCTGGTGTTCTACGAGGAATGGCAGGACCGGCCGGCGCTGGACGCCCATTTCCAGGTTCCCGCTTCGCTGGAGTTCATGCACACCATGCGATCGCTGGCGGCCAGCCAGACGAAGATGAAGATCCTGCCGGTCGAGCCGCGGAGCTGATCCGTCGCCCGGCTTGACGGCGCGCCCTTGCCCGCCGCCGGGTAAGGCTCCTACATCCGGTCCATGAGCGCCACGCCTACCGGACTCGACAGTGTCATCGCCGCCGCCAGGACGACCCGCGGCCTGCCGCCTGTCCACCTCTGGAATCCGGCCCATTGCGGCGACATCGATATCGTCATCCGGCGGGACGGCCTGTGGTTCCATGAAGGATCGCCGATCGGGCGTGAGGCCCTGGTGAGGCTGTTCTCGACCGTGCTGCGAAAAGACCCGGACGGGTTTCACCTGGTCACGCCAGTCGAGAAGATGCGGATCACGGTCGAGGACGCGCCCTTCATCGCCGTGCGCGTGGACCGGGTCGGCGACGACCTTGTCTTCCAAACCAACGTCGGCGACGAAGTGGTCGCCGGCCCCGCGAATGGCATCCGCGTCGAGGTCGATCCCGTCAGCGGCGAGCCTCGACCCTACCTGCATGTGCGCCGGGGCCTGGAGGCGAGGATCGGCAGGGCCGTCTTCTACGAACTGGTGGAGATGGCCGAGGAGCGGACTACCGCCGAGGGCCCGGTGCTGGGCGTGGCGTCGGACGGCGCCTTCTTCCCCGTCGGCCCTGCCGGGGCGCACCTGACGTGAGCCCGGGTGATGATCTGAAGGGCTGGATCAGCAGCCACCTCGATCCTATCGACGACCAGGGCGAGGGCCGCCCATTCCGCTCCGACTTCGATCTCAATCCCGAGATGTGGCCCGGCGAAACCTCGGTGACGCCGGCCGCCGTGCTGGTGCCGCTGGTCGAGCGGCCGGAAGGCCTGTCGGTCATCCTGACCCGGCGCTCCGCCAGCCTGCGGCGGCATTCCGGACAGGTCGCCTTTCCTGGGGGGCGCATGGACCCCGGCGAGACCGCGGTCCAGGCCGCCTTGCGCGAGGCCGAGGAAGAGATTGCGCTGGACCGCGCCCATGTCCGGCTGGCGGGACTGTCGACCCCCTATCGGACGGGCACCGGATACCTGGTGACCCCTGTGGTCGGTTTCGTTCCACCGGACCTGCCGCTCGCGCCCAGCGAAGCGGAGGTGGCCCGCATCTTCGAGACGCCCTTCGGCTTCCTGATGGACCCGGCGAACTATGAGGAGCGCCACTACGACCTGCCTGACGGCGGCCGGAGGCGGTTCTATGCCATGACGTGGGAAGACGAACTGATCTGGGGCGCCACCGCCGGGATGCTCCGGGCCCTGTACGACCGGCTCTACGGGGCGGCCATGGCATAGGCCATTCCCAACGGTGACGGGAGTGTCACCTTTGCTTCCTGGCGACTGACCGCTATGTCAGGCCCATGCCTACCGCCACCCAAGAGACGATCGGCCGTCCGGCCTGGATGACCCTCCCCAGCACCCAAGCCGTGATGGAAGCGCTGGAAACCAAGGGATTCGCCGGATGCGCGCGGTTCGTGGGCGGATCCGTGCGCAACACGCTGATGGGCCAGCCGGTCGATGATATCGACATCGCCACCACCCTGACCCCCGACCAGGTGGCCGAGGCGCTTGAGGCGGCGGGCATCAAGGCGGTGCCGACAGGGGTGGAGCACGGGACCATAACTGCGGTGGCCGATGGCCGCCCCTACGAGATCACCACTCTGCGGCGAGATGTGTCGACCGACGGACGCCGCGCGACCGTCGCCTTCACCCACAGCTGGGAGGAAGACGCCCAGCGGCGCGATTTCCGGCTGAACGCCCTGTACGCCGATCGCGAGGGTCGCCTCTATGACCCCACCGGCCAGGGCATCGACGACGCCCGGTCGGGGCGGATCGTGTTCGTCGGCGATCCGATGACGCGCATCCGCGAGGATTACCTGCGCATCCTTAGGTATTTCCGGTTCCACGCCTGGTATGGCAAGGGCGATCCCGACCAGTCGGCGCTGACCGCCTGCAAGGCGCTCAAGGGCCTGCTGACCGGCAGGGCGGCCGAGCGGACGCAGAAGGAACTGCTCAAGCTGCTGGCCGCCGATGATCCGCGCGCCTCGGTCCGGCTCATGGCCGCTACCGGCGTGCTGGGCGCGGTGCTGCCCCAGGTGAAATCGCTCAAGCGTTTCGACGCCCTGGTCGCGATTCAGACCGAGCAGCTGTTCGAGCAGGACGAGGAGATTCGTCTTGCCGCCATGCTGCCTGATGACGAAGGCGTCGCCCGCGAAACCGCCGAGCGTCTGCGCCTGTCCAATGCCCTGAAGGATCGCCTGATCGCCGCTGCCGGCAAGACGGTCCGCATTGTCAGCTGGATGAGCCCCCGCGAAGCGCGCCGCGCGGTCTACCAGCTTGGTCTGCGCGCCTTCACCGACCGGGTGAAGCTGGCCTGGGCGGCCTCCGAGCGACCAGCGACCACGTCGCAATGGCGCGGCCTGCTGGCGCTGGCGACGACCTGGACGCCGCCGGCCTTCCCGCTGACGGGCGAAGAGGTCATCGCCGCCGGCGTGCCCAAGGGCCCCCTGGTCGGCGAGGTCATGCGCGAGGTGGAGGACTGGTGGATCGACCAGGACTTCATGGACGACAAGCTGGCGGCCGTCGAACGGCTCAAGGCTGTCGTCCAGGGCATGGTCTACTAGCCTCCGGCAACCAATCGGCTGTCCGCGCCGTTGAGCCGGAATGCGCGGTTTCTTCGCCATTTGCCTGACCACCTTCGCGGCCATCGCGGCCGGCGCCGCTGTGACAGCTGACGCCCAACCCAAGGCGGCTCAGAACCCGCTGCCGGCCGCTGAGGCTGCCTTGGCGAAACAGGCCCCGCTGAAGCCGGCGAGTGCATTCGCCGGCATCGCCGACACTCGCCAGCGCTCGCTCGCCCTGTACGGCGAGGCGGCCCGGGTGCTGACCCATCCGCGTTGCGCCAACTGCCATCCGCCAGACGACAAGCCGCGTCAGGGCGCGGAGGCGCGCGTGCACAACCCGCCGATCGTGTTCGGGATGGGGGGCCATGGCCCGGCCGGGCAGCCCTGCTCCACCTGCCACGGCAAGGCCAATTTCGCTGTCAGTGGCGACAACATCCGCTCGATCCCCGGCAATCCGAAATGGGCGCTCGCGCCGGTCGAGATGGCCTGGCTGGGCAAGTCGCCGGGCGAGATCTGCCGCCAGATCAAGGATCCCGCGCGCAATGGCGGCAAGGATCTCGAGGCCCTTTGGGAGCACATGGCGCATGACGAACTGGTGGGCTGGGGCTGGAACCCCGGCGCGGGCCGCGCTCCGGCGCCTGGCGATCAGGCCACATTCGGCGGGCTCATCCGCGCCTGGATCGACACCGGCGCGGTCTGCCCCGCATAGCGGCGAAAACTAGGGCCACTTCACCTCGGGCGGCATCGAGCTGAGGATCGACTCGACGTTGCCGCCGGTTTTCAGCCCGAACATCGTGCCGCGGTCGTAGAGCAGGTTGAACTCGACGTAGCGACCGCGTCGGACGAGCTGTTCGTCCCGCTCTTCAGGCGACCAGGGCTCACGCATGCGGCCCGCAGCGATCGCTGGATAGACGCCCAGGAACGCCTCGCCCACCGCCTGGGTGAAGGTGAAGTCGCGGTCCCAGTCGCCGCTGTCATGGTGATCGTAGAAGATGCCGCCGATGCCGCGCGGCTCGTTGCGGTGGGGCAGGAAGAAGTACTCGTCGCACCAGGCCTTGTACTTGGCGTGCCAGGCAGGATCGAAGCGGTCGCAGGCGTCCTTGAAGGCCCCGTGGAAGGCGACGGCGTCGGGGAAATCCTGCTCGCGCTGGTAGCCCAGCAGCGGCGTCAGGTCCGCTCCGCCGCCAAACCAGCCCTGTGTCGTGCAGATGAAGCGGGTGTTCATGTGCACCGCCGGCACGCGCGGGCTGCGCATGTGGGCGATCAGGGACACCCCTGTGGCGAAGAACCGCGGGTCCTCCTCCGCGCCGGGCATGGTCTTCGCCATCTCCGGCGTGAAGCTTCCGAAGACCACGCTGGTATGGACGCCGACCTTCTCGAAGAAGCGGCCGTGCATCATCGACATCACCCCGCCGCCGCCGGCGGCTCGAACCCATGGCTTCTTCTCGAAGCGCCCCGGGTCGCCCGGATAGAGGTCGGCAGGCGCCTGATCCTCAAGCGTTTCGAATACGGCCAGGATGCGGTCGCGCAGGGTCTCGAACCAGCTCTGCGCACGCTGTTTGCGGCTGTCCAGGAGGGCGGTGTCTGTCATCAGGCGACCTTTTAGCGGCTCTCGGGCGCGCGTCTATCCGGCGCACCCCCGCCTTTTCCCGACATGGCCGGTTGAAAAAGGGGTTGGCAGGCTCTAAGCGATCCGGCCACGGGACCTTGCAGGGGCGGCCCCGACGAATCGTGCGTGCGCGTCTTCGCGGCATAGCCCTCGCATTGGACCGCGTCATGTCCTGGTCAGCGCCTTTCCCGGCGCCGACGTCTTGCGAAGGGTGACCTGCAGGTGGCCGAAACCGCCGTTCACAACACCGAAGCTGGCGACGATCCGTCGCGGCGCGACTTCATCCACATCGCGGCCATCGCCGCGGCCGGCGGCGCTGTCGCCTCGGTCGCGTGGCCGCTTGTCGACCAGATGAACCCCTCCGCGGACACCCGCGCCCTGGCCAGCGTCGAATACGACCTGACCAAGATCGAGGAAGGCCAGCAGGTCACCATCAACTGGCGCGGCAAGCCCCTGTTCATCCGCAACCGGACCAAGGCGCAGATCGACGCCGCCGTTCGCGATGATGCGGCCGATCTGCCGGACCCGCAGTCCGACGCCGAGCGGCACAAGGAAGGCCAGGCCCATTGGCTGGTCCTGGTCGGCTCCTGCACGCACCTGGGCTGTGTGCCCACGGTCGGCGGCGGCGACTACGGCGGCTGGTTCTGCCCCTGCCACGGGTCGCACTACGACACCTCGGGCCGCATCCGTAAGGGTCCGGCTCCCAAGAACCTCGTGGTCCCTGACTACGCCTTCCTCTCCGACACCAAGGTGAAGATCGGCTAACGATGAGCGGACATTCGACCTACGAGCCGAAAACCGGCTTCACCCGCTGGCTGGATCAGCGCCTGCCTGTTGGCCGGCTGGTCTGGGACAGCTTCGTGGATTACCCGACGCCCCGTAACCTGAACTACTGGTGGACGTTCGGCGGGATCCTCTCGCTCTGCCTGGCTGTGCAGATCGTGTCCGGCATCGTGCTGGCCATGCACTACACCCCCAGCGCCGCGGGCGCCTTCGCCTCCGTCGAGCACATCATGCGCGACGTGAACTACGGCTGGCTGATCCGCTACACCCACGCCAACGGCGCCTCGATGTTCTTCATCGCGGTCTACATCCACATGTTCCGCGGCCTCTACTACGGGTCCTACAAGGCCCCGCGCGAGGTGCTGTGGATCCTCGGCTGCGTGATCTACCTGCTGATGATGGCAACGGCCTTCATGGGCTACGTGCTGCCCTGGGGCCAGATGAGCTTCCACGGCGCGGTCGTGATCACCAACATCATCGGCGCCATCCCGGTCGTCGGCGGCCCGATCCTGACCTGGCTGCAGGGCGGTTTCGCGGTCGACAACGCAACGCTGAACCGCTTCTTCTCGCTGCACTACCTGCTGCCGTTCATGATCGCGGGCGTCGTCGTCCTGCACGTCTGGGCGCTGCACGTCGTCGGCCAGAACAACCCGACCGGCATCGATCCCAAGTCCAAGGCCGACACCCTGCCCTTCACCCCGTACGCGACGGTGAAGGACGGCTTCGCGATGGCCCTGTTCCTGATCCTGTTCGCCACCTTCGTGTTCTATATGCCGAACGCGCTTGGCCACGCGGACAACTACATCGAGGCCGACCCGCTGGTGACCCCGGCGCACATCGTGCCGGAATGGTACTTCCTGCCCTTCTACGCCATCCTCCGGGCCGTCCCGGACAAGGTGATGGGCGTTGTGGCCATGTTCGGCGCCATCGCCGTGCTGTTCGCCCTGCCCTGGCTCGACACCTCCAAGGTGCGGTCCATGCGCTACCGGCCGATGGCCAAGCTGTACTTCTTCATCCTGCTGATCGTCTGCGTGATCCTCGGCTTCTGCGGCGCCATGCTGCCCGACGATCCGGTGATCCCCGGCCTGAAGACGATCTCCGTGATGGAGAGCGACCTGAACAGCTGGGTGTGGCTGTCGCGCGCCGCCACCCTCTACTACTTCGCCTACTTCCTGGTGATCCTGCCGCTGCTCGGCCTCATCGAAGAGCCGCTGCCGACGCCTGAAACCATCGCCTCCCCGGCGCTCAGCCATCCGGCCACCACGCCGGCTGGCGCGACGGCGGCCCCCGAGCAGAAGGGTTGAGCTCGATGCTGCGTAAACTCACCCTGATCGCCGCTGCGGCGGCTCTGCTCACCGGCGCCGTGGCCGCTCCGGCCCTGGCTGCCGGCAAGGCCAAGAAGCCGGAGGACATCGCCTTCAGCTTCGAAGGACCGTTCGGCAAGTTCGACCAGGCCCAGCTTCAGCGGGGCTACAAGGTCTACCGCGAGATCTGCGCGGCCTGCCATTCGATGAAGCTGCTGTCGTTCCGCAATCTCGGCGACAAGGGCGGGCCCTTCTACGACAAGAAGTACCCGAACCCGAACGACAACCCGTATGTGAAGGCTCTGGCCACCGAACTGCAGGTGCCGGACATCGACACCGAGACGGGCGACGCCATCACCCGTCCCGGCCTGCCGGCCGACCGGTTCCCCTCGCCGTACCCGAACAACTTCGCGGCGCGCGCCGGCAACGGCGGGGCCCTGCCCCCCGACCTGTCGGTGATCGCCAAGGGTCGTGGCGGTGGTCCCGAGTACCTGGCGTCGTTCCTGCTCGGCTTCGAGAACCCGCCGGCGGGCCTGACGGTGCCGAATGGCCAGCACTACAACAGCTACTTCCCCGGCGACGTGTCGGCCGGATGGACCGGCGACAAGCACCACCCGCCTCCGGGCGGCTTCGTGGCCATGGCTCCCCAGCTGGCCGACGGCAAGGTGACCTACGACGACGGCACCCCGTCGACGGCGCGTCAGCAGGCCATCGACGTCGCGGCCTTCCTGATGTGGGCCGCCGAGCCCAAGATGGAGGAGCGCAAGCAGACCGGTCTGGCGGTGATGATCTATCTCGTCCTGTTCGCCGGCCTGCTGTACGCCAGCTATCGCCGCGTCTGGCGCAACGAGAGCCACTAGGCTCCCGACGCCGAGAATGACAAAGGGCCCGGAGGCAACTCCGGGCCCTTCTTCTTTGGGCAAAAGCCTCGGCCCTCAGCGGGGCGGCGGCCGGTCGGGCGGGCTCAGGATGATCCTGTTCCCGGCCAGATCGAGCCGAACCGTCCATCGCGACCAGTAGTCGACCCCCAATGTGCCCAGCAGATCCTTGTCCAGACCGGCGATCAAGCCGGAGGGGACCTGCTCGTCCAGACGTCCGGCCAGCGAGACGGCGCGGAGCCGCGCCGGCGTCTGGTCCCGTCTGAGGGGATCCACGCCCTCGCGCTCGGGAACGAGCGTGGCGTGTGCGGCATTGATCCGCACCTGTCCGGCCGATCCCCAGTCAATGGCGAAGAGCCCGCGAAACGCCAGCCGCCCGTCCGATGCTGCGGCCTGCACGACGGGCAACCCTCCAGACCGCTCCAGGCGCAGGACAATCTCGTCCCGTGCCGGCGCTCCACCCCACCCGGCGCCTTCGAGACGCACCCGGCAAGGCGCGAAATCCACCCACAGAACCTGCCCCTCGAGCGCATCTGCGCCGATCACGCCGGCGATCGGCGTGACGAAGCCGTAGCCTCGCTCGTCCAGGTCGGTCACCTCCACCTCAAGGCCCGCCAGACGCCGACCCGCCAGCCGGACATCGACGGTCAGGCGCGCCTCGGCGTAGCCCGCCGCTTCTGCCCGGGTGTTGTGGAGCAGGGTCGTCCTCGTCGAGGGATCGAGCACATAGTCGCCGGCGATTCCGGCCACCTCGGCTGGCGCCACAATCGCACCGTTCTCGAACCAGCACGGCGCCTCGCCCGCGCTGGCCGCCGCCGCCAGTCCGAACCAGAAGGCGCCGGACAGCCAGAGCGAGCCGGCCAGCCGTCTTCCCGGCTCAGCCATTCGAACGGGCAAGCGCCTCGCCGACGGTCGGAGCGTCGATATCCTGATCAATCCGGCGCACATCTCGCTCACCGGGTTGCTCACCGCAGGTGTCGCATATCAGGCGTGGCCGGTAGGGATGGCCGTTGTGAACCATCCGATTGGGGCCCTTGCCCGCGCCATAGACGTGCTGCTCGCCCCAATCGTACAGGGTCAACAGCACCGCCCGCAGGTCCCGGCCTTTCGCCGTCAGCACATACTCCTGCCGGGGCGGCCGATCCGAGTACCGTCGCGCCTCCAGTACGCCATGTGAGACGAGGGTCTTGAGCCGCGCAGCCAGCACGTTGCGCGCGACGCCCAGTCGCTCCTGCCACTGCTCGAAGCGCTTCACGCCGGCGAAGGCGTCCCGGAGAATAAGCAGCGTCCAGGGATCGCCGACCACCTCAAGGGTGGCGGCGATCGGACAACGCTGTCTGGAATAGTCGGCGGTCCGGCCCATGACCGTCAAACTGAGGCCTCGCCGGCCGCAGCGCAAGGGGCGTTGCGATTAAGAACGCAAACACCCCGAACGCCTGTTCGGCTGCCCTATTCCTGGGCTTCGCCGACGCGGTCGTCCTGACCCGTCTTGCCGGCCTTCTGCTGCTGGCGCTTGGCCTTTTCTTCCTGGCGCTGGGCCTGAGCGGCGGCCTTCTGCTGCTGGCGGGCCTGCTGCTCGGCCTGGTTCTGTTGCTGGCGCTGCTGGGCCTGAGCCTGGGCCTGCTGACGGCGAGCTTCTGCCTCGGCCTGGCGTTGCTGCGCCTGGGCCTGGGCTTCCTGTCGGCGACGCTGGGCCTCGGCCTGCTGCTCGGCCTGTTGCTGACGCCGCTGCGCTTCGGCCTGCTGCTGGCGCTGCTGCGCTTCCGCCTGCTGGCGGGCCTCCTGCTGGCGACGTTGGGCTTCAGCCTGCTGCGCCTGCTGGGCGGCCCTGCGGCGCTCGACCTCGGCCTGTCGCTCGGCTTGCTGGGCCTGCTTCTGGGCCTGGTTCTGCTGGCGGCGGCGCTCGGCCTCGGCCTGCTGCTCCGCCTGGCGGCGCCGCTGGGCTTCCGCCTGAGCCTGGGCCTGCTGCTGGGCGGCCTTCTGCTGGGCCAGCTTCTCGGCCTGGCGATCTTCCCGGCGCTCCTGGCGGTCCTCGCGCTTCTCCTGGGCCCGCTCCTGCTTTTCCTCGCGGCGCTCCTGACGGTCCTCACGGCGCTGTTCGCGCGCGTCTGGACCCTTGGGCGGAACCACGACCGGCGGAGGCGTGTCACCGGGGCGACGGGGGCCATCGCGATCGCGGTCGCGGCCATCGCCGTCCCTGTCACGGCCGTCGCGGTCGTTGCGGTCGCGACCGTCCCAGTCGCCATCGAGATCACGGTCGCGCGGACGGTCATCGCCACGGCGACGCTCTTCGGCCTCGCGGCGACGGGCCTCTTCCCACTCGCGACGTTCGCGTTCCGCCTGAGCCTCCCGGCGCCGCCATGCCGCGTCCTCCACGCGGCGGCGCTCGGCTTCACGCTCGGCGCGGCGCAGGGCTCGCGAGCGGGCCAGATAGCGGCCGGCGTAGTTGGACCGGTCACGCCAGCGATCACGCGGCACGGGCCGGCCGCCGCTGTCGTAGACCATCACCAGCACCCCGCCGTCGTAGGCGTAGCCATAGTCGGGATCGCGCACGAACCAGGGTTCGTCATAGCCGTCGCGATAATAGTAATAGCGCTCGCCACCACCAGGCAGCCGTTCGAGCACGCGCCGCCCGTATCCTTCCTCTTCCCAGTAGACCGGCTCGGCGCCGTCGTACTCGTAGGCGTAGTCAGGCGCGCCGGTGTAGCGGTTGTCGGCGGTCTCGACCGCCTCCCAGTAGTCGCGCGACGGCGCCGGAGCGCTGGCCGGAGCAACCGGGGCCGGCGGCGCATCTGGCAGGTCCTCGACAGCGGGCGCGACGTCCTCGGCAACCGTGACGGCGACATCGCCGGCGGGCGCCTCTGCGGCGGGCGTGGCTGGCTTCTGTTCGCAGGCCGCCAGCGTCAGGGCGACGCCTGCGGCGGTGGCCAGCAGCAGCGGCTTCATGATCGGGCGCATCGGACGACTCCTCGTTTCAGACTTCCAACGCCCGTCGAGGCCGCTGGCTCCCTCGCCGGGCCTTGCCCGGACGGTCAGGATCACGCACATGACCGCTATCCGCCTGAACCGGGTGTGAACCCGAAAAGCTCCAGGAAGACCGCCATGTCCAGTGATCCTGTCGTAATCGCCGCCTATGCGCGCACCCCAATGGGGGGGTTCCAGGGCGCCCTGTCGTCTGTCAAGGCGACTGACCTCGGCGCGATCGCCGTCAAGGCTGCGCTGGAACGGGCCGGTATCGAGGGCGACAAGGTCGAACAGATCGTCATGGGCTGCGTCCTGCCCGCCGGTCTTGGTCAGGCGCCCGCGCGGCAGGCCGCCCTGGGCGCCGGGCTGCCTCTGTCGGTCGAGGCCACCACGGTCAACAAGATGTGCGGCAGCGGCATGCAGGCGGCCATCATGGCGCATGACGCCCTCGCCGCGGGCAGCGCGGACATCATCGTCGCCGGGGGCATGGAGAGCATGTCGGGCGCGCCCTACCTGCTGACCAAGCATCGTGGCGGCGCCCGCATCGGTCATGACGCGGTCAAGGACAGCATGTACCTGGACGGGCTGGAGGACGCCTACACGCCCGGCAAGCTCATGGGCGCCTTTGCCGAGGACTCGGCCCGCGCCTACCAGTTCACCCGCGAGGAACAGGACGCCTACGCCATCGAAAGCCTCGCCAGGGCCAAGTCAGCGGTCGAGAACGGAGCGTTCGAGCGCGAGATCGTCGCTGTCGAGGTCAAGGGTCGCAAGGGTGTCGAGACCGTCAGCCAGGACGAACAGCCGCCCAAGGGTGACCCGGCGAAGATCCCGACCCTCAAGCCCGCCTTCGCGGCCGACGGCACCATCACCGCCGCCAACGCCTCCTCGATCAGCGACGGCGCTGCCGCCCTGGTCCTGACGCGGCAGTCCGTGGCCGAACGACTGGGGATGCCGGTGGTGGCTCGGATCGTTGCCCACGCGGCTCATGCCCATGAGCCGGGTCAATTCACCACCGCTCCGGTGCCCGCCATGCGCAAGGCCCTCGCCAAGGCCGGCTGGACCATCGACGAGGTTGACCTTTTCGAGGTCAATGAAGCCTTCGCCGTTGTCGCCATGATCGCTCAGCGCGAGCTCGGCATCCCGCGCGAGAAGCTGAACGTCAACGGCGGCGCCACGGCCCTCGGCCACCCGATCGGCGCATCGGGCGCACGTATCCTGGCCACCCTGATCTCGGCCCTGAAGGCCCGCGGCGGCAAGAAGGGTCTGGCCAGCCTCTGCATCGGCGGCGGTGAGGCCACCGCCATGGCTGTGGAACTGGTCTGAGACCAACCGGCGCGGGCGAACAGTGCGTCCCCCGCGCCGGATCAGGCTACTTCGGCGCCGCCGCCTGAGCGATGTCGGCGATGTTCCTGACCATGCCGTTCGGCAGCACGATGTCGCCGCCGCGCTGTCCCGTCGGGCATTGGCCGAGCCACTTGGCGTCGATCTTCACATCATGGGTGCCATTGACCCGCTCGATGGTCGCCCCCGTCGTCGTCGAGGTGGCCAGCACGGTGTAGTTTGTCTCGAAGTCGCCGGTCGCGGCGCCGGATGTGGTCGTCTCGCCGCCGGCGAAGGTCTTGCAGATGGTCGAGAAGGTCCAGGTCCCGTCCGCCTGGCGCTGGACCTCGTTGCGCGAGCAGTCCTCCGGCGCATTGGCCTGGCCCCACCAGGAGATGCGCTTCTCCATCGCCTCATCGAGACAGATCTTCATCGTCACCGTTTGACCATCGGCCAGTACGGCATGCTCCCACTGGCCCAGCTTGCGGACAGGAGTCGGCACAACCGCCTTGGCGTCGGCGCCCTCGCCGCCCGTCGCGACACTCGGCTTGTCGCCACAGGCCGTCAGCAGCATCGCCGCCACAAGGATCGCTCCGCTCGCCATTCCGCGCATCTTGGTCTCTTTTCGTTTCGGAGATTCAGCGGGCCGGACGATAGTGCGCGTTCCCATCGGTGTGAACCGGATATCGGGAACGGGATCACTCGGCCCCGACAAGCGCTATACGAACGCCATGACGACGGTAACCGACAACCCCGCTGAAAGCCGCTACGAGCTCCTCGAAGACGGGGAGCTCGCCTGGGCAGACTACAGGCGTGAGCCGGGCCGGCTGATCATCGACTATGTCTTTTCGCCGCCGGCCCTGCGCGGGAAGGGCACGGCCGGGCGGCTGATGGCCGGGGTTCAGGCCGAGGCAAAAGCGCGCGACGAAACGATCGTGCCGATTTGCGGCTATGCAGCCGCCTGGTTGAGGCGCCACTCTTGAGGCTGGCCAAGGCGGACTGAGCGCTTCGGCCGCCATTTTGGTCTAGGGGGATATCAGATGCGTATCGCTGCCGCGGCCACCGCCGCCTTGTTCCTTTGCGCGACGGCCGGCGGCGCGAGCGCCCAGTCCGCCAAGCTCATGACCGACTGGCGACCGGCGACTAGAAGCCGCTGCTGACGGACATGGGCATGACGATCAAGGGCGAGGAAGCCCTGGACAACGGAACGCCCTTGCTTCTGGTCACCTCCGCCGAGGGCTTCAACTTCTTCGCCTATGGCGGCGATTGCACCGGCAGCGGCGCCCAGGCGCGCTGCAACGGCTTGAACCTCGAGGCCTATATCGATCACGACACGGTCGCGGAGGCCGAGGCGACCTACAAGGCGACCGACTTCATCGCGATAAAGTACAACCTCGACGAAAAGTCTGTCCGCAGATCGCGCTACATCATCTTCGACGGCGGCATCACCCGCGACAATCTGGAAGCCAATATCGAGGTCTTCACCCGGCTGTCCGGCAAGGTGATGAGCGGCGACTGATCCGCCTCTCGACCGATCAGGATTTGAGTCTAACCTCGCCTCGCAACAGGAGGCGCTCATGACCGGATCCATCGACAGATCGCTGCGGCGGCGCGCCGAAGCCGTCATTCCGGGCGGGATGTACGGTCACCAGTCGGTCGGCCTGTTGCCGGACGACTATCCCCAGTTCTTCGCCGGCGGAGAGGGCGCCCAAATCATTGACGCCGATGGCCGGCGGTATCTGGACCTGATGTGCGCCTACGGGCCCAACCTGTTCGGGTACGGACATCCTGGCATCGACGCGGCCTACGTGCGGCAACTCGAGCAGGGAGACGCCCTGACGGGTCCGACCGAACGCATGGTCGAACTGGCCGAGGCGATGGTCCAGCTCGTGTCCCACGCGGATTGGGCGATGTTCTGCAAGAACGGCACCGACGCCACGACCATGGCGATGATGACGGCGCGCGCTTACACGGGACGCAAAACGCTGGTGCTGGCCAGGGGCGCCTACCACGGCGCCGCGCCCTGGTGCACGCCCAGGCCCGGCGGCACTGTTCCCAGCGACCGGGCGCACCAGCTCTTCTGCGCCTACAATGATATCGCCAGCCTTGAGGCAGCCGTCGCCGAGGCGGGCGAGGATCTGGCTGCCATTTTCGCCGCGCCCTTCCGGCATGACGCCTTCGTCGACCAGGCGGCGCCCGATCCCGCCTACGCCCGCCGCGCGCGCGAGCTGGCCGACGCCCATGGCGCCCTGCTCGTGGTCGACGATGTCCGGGCCGGCCTTCGTGTCGTTCGCGATTGCAGCTGGTCCGCCATCGGCGTCGCGCCGGACCTGTCGACCTGGGGAAAGTGCATCGCCAATGGCCACCCCATCTCGGCCCTCCTGGGGTCCGAGAAGGCGCGCGACGCGGCCGCCTCCATCTATGTCACGGGCAGCTTCTGGTTCGCTGGGGCGGCCATGGCCGCCGGTCTGGAAACCCTGCGGCTTGTGCGGGAGACGGACTATCTGGAGCGGATTCAGGCGCTGGGGGAGCGGCTGAGGACCGGTCTGGCAGAGCGCGCCGTCGCCGCTGGGTTCGGCTTTCGCCAGACCGGACCCGTAACGATGCCCCTCTTCCTGTTCGACGAGGATCCCGACCTGCGCCTCGGCTTTCGCTGGTCCAGCGCCATGCTGGCGCGCGGCGTGTACGTCCACCCCTGGCACAACATGTTCCTCTGTGCCGCGATGAAGCCAGCCGACATCGATGCCGCCCTGGACGCCGCAGAAGCAGCCTTCAGCGACCTTCGGCGCGATGCGCCCAATCTCGGGCCGGTCGAGAAGCTGGCCTTCCTGGCCGCCCGCTAGGCGAGCGCCACGCCCCGTGCCAAGCTCGCCGAAAACAGATCGGGAGCGAGACAGTGGCATTGGCGGACTATTCCGAACACGACGGGCTGGGTCTGGCCGCCCTGGTGCGCAAGGGCGAGGTCAGCCCAGCAGAGCTGGTCGAGGCGGCCATCGAGCGCATCGAACGGCACAACGGTGTGCTGAACGCCGTCGTGCACAAGGCCTATGACGAGGCCCGCGCCGCAGCTGCCGGCGACTTGCCGGATGGCCCGTTCAAGGGCGTGCCCTTCCTAATCAAGGACCTCGGGGCGCAGGTGAAGGGCTGGCCACGCAGTTCGGGTTCGATGTTCGCACAGGTCGCCGCCGATACCGACGACAGTGAACTGGTCCGTCGCTACCGGGCCGCCGGCGTCGTTCTGGTCGGCAAGTCCAACACGCCCGAGTTCGGAATTCCGGGCGTCACCACAAGCCGTCGCCTCGGCCGTTGCTCCAACCCCTGGGACCCTGCACGCATCAGCGGCGGTTCGTCGGGCGGCGCGGCCAGCGCCACCGCGGCAGGCATCGTGCCTCTGGCCCATGCCAGCGACGGCCTGGGCTCCATCCGAATTCCGGCCGCCTGCTGCGGACTGGTCGGCCTCAAGACGACCCGCGACCGCAATCCCAATGGCGGCGAGGACTATGATCGCGCCATCGGCTTCTCGGTCGATCATGTCGTCAGCCGTACGGTTCGCGACAGCGCCGCCATGCTGGACGCCACCGGCTATCCGGAGCCCGCCAGCCCGTATGCCCATCCCGCGAAGGACGGTCTCTACCTCGAAGAGGTCGGCCGCTCTCCCGGCCGCCTTCGCATCGCCTGGTCGTCGGAGACCGTCAGCGGGCGGCCGATTGACGCCGAGGTGCAGGCCGCCATCGAGGCGACCGCCGCGACGCTCCGGGCGCTCGGCCATGAGGTCTTCGAGCGCGGCCTCGGCATCGACCAGCGCGCCCTCTACCGGGCGCAGGGCCTGGTTTCGGCCAGCAACTTCGCCGCCGGCATGCGGCGCTGGGTCGAGAAGATCGGCCGCGAGCCGGCCGAGGGCGAGATCGAGGGCCTGGCGCGGCGCGCCTACGAGGCCGGCCGGCGCGTAACCGGTGAACAGGCGATGTGGGGTTGGCAGCAGCTACGGCTGATGAACCGCCAGATCCTGGCCGGCTTCGAGGATATCGATGTCTATCTGACGCCGGTGCTGGGCACGGTCCCGCCGCGCCACGAACTCCTCGACACCCTGACCGACGATCTGAAGGAATTTGACCGCGCCCAGGCCCGGACCTTCCCCTTCACGCCGCCCTTCAACTTCACCGGCCAACCGTCCATGGCTTTGCCGCTGCATCAATCGCCAGAGGGTCTGCCGATCTCGATGATGTTCACGGCCAAATATGCCGACGAGGCGACGCTCTTCCGCCTGGCCGGGCAACTGGAAAAGGAAATGCCCTGGAAGGACCGCCGCCCGACGGTCTGGAACTGACGGGCGGCGCGAACTTTCTCAGGCGTCCTCGTTCTCGCTCGGAGCGTCGCCGCCCTCGAAGCTCTTGGGCGCGCGACGGCGGCGCGGCTTGCGGGCGGGCTCTTCGCCGGCCGGCTCCTCGCGGGGCTCGGCAGGGCGGCTGAGGAAGCCCGGCAGCTCCGACACGGCCCCGTCCTGACCACGCAGGCGGGGGGAACCCTCGCTGGCCTGTTCGGGCGCCAGCGGCGCGGCCTGCGGTTCGATCACGGCCAGGGGGTCGCGCGCTTCGCCACGATCGCGATCTCCGCGTTCCCGCTCTCCGCGGTCGCCCCGTTCTCCACGATCACGGTCCCGGTCGCGATCACGCCAGCGATCCCGGCGGCCACCCTCGCGCTCCTCGCGGGGGCGGTCATCACGCGGACGGTCATCGCGGGGACGATCGTCACGAGGGCGATCGTCCCGCTGGCGATCATCGCGCTGCCGATCATCGCGCTGGCGATCATCGCGCTGGCGATCATCACGGGGACGGTCGTCGCGGTCGCGATCCCGGTCGCGATTGAACCGGTCGCGGTCACGGCGGCCCTCGAAGCGCGGACGCTCCTCGCCGTCCGCCCCTTCCGCTGGCGCCTCGGCCTCGGCCGGAGCCTCGGGAGCCTCTTCCGGCGGCTCGGCCTCGAAGTCGATGTCGAAACCTGAACTGTACTGGTCGCGGCCAACGATCTCGGCCACCGGCCGGTTCGGCTGCACCGCACGGATCAGGCGGAAATAGTGCTCGGCGTGCTGCAGGTAGTTCTCGGCCAGCACCCGGTCGCCCGCCGT
>VFQU01001070.1_pt1 | contig 17893 bp, 23 predicted proteins | sample 3512311 | NCBI WGS metagenome assembly VFQU01 (sample SAMN10412377, study PRJNA504923) | tailings metagenome | isolation source: Relicate 3 Philex TSF3 active mining site | place: Philippines: Tuba, Benguet | collected 2017-08-29
GGTCAGCATGACCTGGAGAGCGCCCGGCCGCCGCGCACCGGCGGCCGGCCATCGCAGGCGCGAGGCGCCCTGGTCAGCCGTCAGGAGGCGCCGGCCTGGCCGGATCTTCCCTGGGCGGCCCCGGCGCCGTGTTCCGCCAGCCAAGCTCGGATGTCGGAGGCGATCCGGGCCATGTCATCAGCCCCCAGACCCTCGTACTCCGAGCGGTGGACGGCGAACTCGCGGTCGAAGGTGCCGTCCATGTACGCCGGCGCGCAGATCAGCCGTTGCGCTTCGTCAAGCAAGTAGACGCACCCCGAAATCTCCGGCGTCACGCCCGGCATTCGTCGCAGTGCTTCCTCGAGCGCTGTCTCTGCGGCGTCCAGAGCCGTCCACGCGGCGATCTCTTCGGGGGTTTGGGCCAGGTGGCATTGCGTTGCAGGCATGGTTGCTCCAGGTTTTCAGGCGACCGCCCGAACGCGGTCGGGCAGCTCCTCGGCGTTGACGACATAGCAACCCGCTGCGCTCGAAAAGTAGTACAGCTCGCGCGTGGTCGCCGTGGCGGGGTGGTGGCTGTGGAACGTCGCCCGGTTCCATCGCGGGCACAGCCCGTAGGTCAGCACTTCAACCGGCTGGCCAGCCCCGAAGGCCTGGCCACGGGCCCCGGACTCGCGGTCACCGTCGACCAGCGTCGGCGCAACGCCCGGGTTCACGACACCGTGCGGCACGTCGACCGATTGCGGCGTGACCTGGTCGTGGTGCCACTGGTTCAGTGTCCAGAAGTCGGGCCGCTGCTGCGGGTTCAGGCTCGTGTGCTTCACGAGGTACCAACCCGATCCGCCCACCAGCGCGCACCGCCCCGTCGCTGAGTTGCGGTGCTTGCGCGTCCAGTCCTTCAGGGCTTCGCCCCCGAACACGAAACGGGGCGTGCTGGGGTCGTTGGCCAGCTGAGCGATTCGCTGCGCGTCCATGTCAGGCCTCCACCTTGTCGAAGACCCGCACCGGGATCGTCGCCGCCGGCTGACCCTCGAAGCGCGCCATGAACTCGGCATTGCGCGCAGGCCAGACCATCACCGCGCCCTGCCCCGTCAGCGTGTTGTCGCCCTTCACCCGCTGCCAGCATGCGTACATATCGCCTTCGCTGGGCTTGGTGAAGTAGAAGACCAGCCCGCGCGGGGAGATCTCGACCAGCGCGATTCGCTCACGCTCACCGAGCGTGAACTTCACCAGGCTCTGGCCGATGGGCAGGCCGTGGTCGAACTTGATCCGTTGCTCAAGCGTTCGTGCCATGCGGCACCTCCTTCATGTCGTCGGGGAGCGGCGCCAGCAGCGCGCGAGCGTCGGCCGCGTCGCGCAGCGCCTGGGAGTGAGCCGCCGGCATCGCGCCGTAGTGCAGGACGTGCGGCACCAGCTTCTGCAGGGCGGCGATGAGCTGGCTGTAGGTCGCCAGCCCGTTGGCCTGGGCGTGGATGTCCAGGGCGCGCAGCGCATCGGCCTTGATCCGGTCTTGCGTGAAAGTGTTGTTCGGCATCGTGGGCACTCGTCGTGGTCCGCGCGTCGCCCGGTCAGGCTTCCGGCCCGTCCGTGCCCGGGAAGGCAACGAAGCAAAGGAAGCGACGGCTGCAGATGCGATGTGCTGCCGCGCAGGTCTCAAGGTCCACGGTGAGACCGTAGGTGGTCGCGTAGGCTTGCAACAGCTCATCGAGCTGGGCGGCCGTGCGCAGGTTGTGGGCCGCGTCCAGTCGCTCGATGGCCACGCGCGCGTAAAGCGGCAGGAAATGGAGGGGCGTCAGGCCCAGCCCGCGCGGACGGCCCGGGTCGCCGGGCGGCAGGGCGAGGGCTTGCGCGACATCGCGTCCCGCCGCGTGCGGCGTCACCGCTGCGGTCTGGTGAGTCGCGGGGGGTCGAAGGGGGGAACGCCCTTCATCGCATTGCGGGCTGGAGGCTTGGAGGGCGTGAGCGGTCATGGTGATCCTTTCGTCTGTGGTGGTTAGAGCTGCGTTCTGGAGCCGTCGCGACGTGTAGAGAGCGCGGAGTGACGCAGGACTGCCAGGGCTCGCGCAGAGGCCGCAGCCCGCAGCGAAGCGAAGGGACCGGGCGAGCACGAGGGCGCAGCCGCACCCTGGCGGGACCAGGCGCGCCGCGCTACACGTCGGCCCAGAGACGGCTCACGCAGCGCCACCACAGCGGCGCAGGACCGCGAACAGCAGCCCGACAAGCCGAAGACCGCCGGCCGCGCAGCGGCCACACACGGCGCATCGCGCCGCTGGCCCGTGGCAAGCGGCAGCGCGCAGCGCCGGCACCACCGGCGCGGAGGCAGCGCCCGCCCGGCCAGCTGCCCGACGCATTCGCCACCCGCAGGGTGGTGCGCGGATCAGCGCGATCGAGCCCCGCGCCGCGCGCCCCGGGTTGTGGCCCGCGCCCTCGGGGGTGGAGCCCCCGAAGAGAGCGGCCGGCGCCGAGGCTCGAAGCCAAGTGCGCCGGCACCGCACCGCGGCCCACCATGTGAGCCGCAGCCCCTGACCTCAGGGCTGGCGATCCGCCACAAGGATCACCACTTCAACGGTCGTGCCCGGGAACTCCTTCGAGTAGGGCCCCTGCCAAGTCGTGTTGAAGCCGCGCAGCTCCGAGCCACGCGCCCCGCTGGGGAGGATCGCCACCAGGCGGCCGCCCGGGCGCACCAGCGCCGCGGCGTGGTCCAGGTGGGCCCGCCATTGCCCTCGGTCGAACGGCGGATTCATCGCCACCCGGTCGAAGCTACCCGCCAGGCCTCGGCCCTCGGACCATTCCAGGAAGTCCGCGCAGATCGCATTGAAGCCACGGCCCTGCAAGACCTTGCAATGCATCTCGGCACGCTCCACGCAGACCGTGCGGTCCTTGGGCATGAACTGCGCCAGGCCACCCATGCCGGCGCTGGGTTCCAGCCACTGAGCCCCCTCGCCGGCGCCCTCCCCGGCCAGCTCGACCACCAGGCGGGCCAGGCGTTCCGGCGTCGGGTAGAACTGATACGACTTCGCGTCAGGGATGCAACCGCTGATCAGGATCTCGCGCAGAACCTCGTCCGGCTCATAGTCGAACTCCCAAAAGAACGCGCTTCCCTCGCGTGGCGATCCGCCGATGGCCGTCAGTACGGCGCGCACCTCGTCGGCAACGTGCTTGTCCACGCCGGTGCCGTAGAAAGCCCGGGTGCGCGGGATGTCGCGATAGGTGTCGCCCCGCCAGCCTTGGCCGGTTTTCTCCTTCGCCTGCTTGACCTCCTCCAGCGCCGACAGCACCGCGAAGGACAAGGGCCGCTTCATGACCGTCACGTTCTTGGCCTTGCGCTTCGGCCGCTGGCGGAACTCCGAAGGGATGGCCGCCGGGTGCAGATGCGCCAGGATCTGATTCAGGCGCCATGCCATGTCGGGATGCACCTCCAGGTGCGCGGTGCCGATCTTGTAGATCCGCATCCGCAGCGCACCGCCGTCGATCTCGTGGAGTTCTCCCCAGCGACCACGCAGGCGCCGAAGAAGGTTCGACGTCACGTTGTATTTCGGCTCCTCGCGGCCCATGAACTTGGCGACGATGCACCGCAGGTCGTTGATGACGCCTTCTTGTCGGAAGTCGTTCACGTGCGCCAGGATCATGCGCTTGGAGAACCCTTCGGGCTGGTTGGTCACGTGGGTGCCGCTGAGTGCGCGGAAGATGCCGTCGACACGCTCGCCGAAGAACTGCGCCCGCATGGCGACCAGTGAAGCCAGCGTGTCGCGCACGGTGCCCGGCTCGAAGTCGGGCAGCCGTGGGCGGATGTAGGCCTTGGCCGGGTCCAGGTACTCGCGGTTTTCGTCGAACCACTCGGGATGCTCAGCCCGGTCACGAGCGATCGCGTGATAGTCCTTCTTCGTCCCCAGCGGCGAGCGCATCTGCTCGTGCCACTCGGTGCGGCGCGCCTGCGGCATCATGTCCAGCACATCGGTCAGCTGCAGGGCCTTCGACCAGTAGGCGGCGTTCAGCGCGCCGATGGCCCCTTCAGGGCTGAACAGCTGCGCTGCCGACAGCTCCAGCGAAGTGCGGCCGCGGTCGTCGCTTCGATTGCCCTCCAAGAAATAGTGAATGACGCTCTGCGCTTCGGGGCCCTTCACGAACTCGGCCACCACGTCGATGCGCGCGCGGTGGGTCTGATAGGCCGACAGCAGCGCGTCCAGCGCGTCGAACGACACCGGGGCAAAAAACCCCGCGTCATCGTCGACCAGGTGGGTTTCGTCGGCGGCATCACCTGCCACCAGTTCGGCTTGCACGGCTTCAAACACGGGCTGCCTCCTTGGCGAAGTGCTTGGCGTGGAAGGCCTGCGAGACGGCGTAGCGCGTCTCAGAAAGGTAGGTGCCGCCCCGGCTCTTGCCGATCACCGTCCGGTCACGCAGCTGCCATTCGCTCGTGTAGCCGAAGGCCGTGTCATAGCCCGACGCGATGTGCGGGATAACGTCCAGCTGGCCCACCGTGGCGAAGAAGGCTTCTTTGCTCACCGTCACGAACCCCGGGAACTCGGGAGGCATCAGCTTTTGGAACTTCGGCTCGTCAGCCTCAGCTGCGGTCTGGTGAGTCTCGGGGGGGACTGGGGAGGAAATGCCCCAGATGCAAATCAGGTCGGAGGCTTGTTGGGCGTGAGCGGTCATGCTGGTCCTTTCGTCTGTGGTGGGTAAAGCTGCGTTCTGGAGCCGTCTCGACGTGTGAAGAGCGCGGGGTGACGCAGGACCGCCAGGGCTCGCGCAGAGGCCGCAGCCCGCAGCGAAGCGAAGGGACCGGGCGAGCACGAGGGCGCAGCCGCACCCTGGCGGGACCAGGCGCGCCGCGCTACACGTCGGCCCAGAGACGGCTCACGCAGCGCCACCACAGCGGCGCAGGACCGCGAACAGCAGCCCGACAAGCCGAAGACCGCCGGCCGCGCAGCGGCCACGCACGGCGCATCGCGCCGCTGGCCCGGGGCAAGCGGCAGCGCGCAGCGCCGGCACCGCCGGCGCGGAGGCGTCAGCCGAGCGAACGCGAGGGAACGATTGAAGCCCGCAGGGGGCGAGACCCGGGCCCGGCCCGGGGCTCGATGCGCAGCACGAAAGCGCGGTCGGCGGCTCAGTCCGCCGAGACGCCCAGGCTCCTGAGCTGCTCCACCCGCATCCCTCGAAACCCAGCCACCAACACCCGCCCCAGCTCAGGATGCACGGCCAACAGATCCGCCAACCCCTGCGCGTGCGAAGACCCGACGCCGCGCACATCCCACTGCGCCAAAGGCTGCTGCACGCCCTGTTGCTGCGCGACCAGCTCGCCACCCTTCAACTCCCAGAAAATCTCCATGTCAAAGCTCCGAAAAACCCGGGACAGCCCCGTGCCGACAGCTTGCTGTCACGACTTGCGGAGCGCACGACCCGGACCCGGAAAGTCAAGCCGGCCAAGAGGCATCAGAAGCCCACCACACCGACAGGAAGGAAGACCATGGAACTCGCCACCACCTTGAAGATCGCAGGGCTCGCCTGCGGGCTGCTGGGCACCCTCATGCTGGCGATGCGCGTCACGAAGATCCTCGACATGCTGGTGCTCACCGCCAAGGGGCACGATCTGTACTTCAAGTCGATGGCGGCCAGGGCCCAAGGCAGAGACGTGCCTGTCGTCGCCCTTTACGGGCACGACGTCCACCTGGACAAGGTGCAGCAAGGCACGGGCACCAAGCTGCTCGTCGCCGGTTTCGCCCTGCAGATCGTCGGGATGGCGTTCAACGCCGCGGCCCTGCTGGTGTAGGCGTGGCGCGGCGCGCAGCGCCGCCGCACGCAGCCGGGGCTGTGGCCCGCGCCCTCGGGGCCGGCAGGTCCCGAAGAGAGCGCCCTGACCCGCCGGCTTGCCGGCCTGGCTGAGACCTTGCCGCTGCCGGCAACGCGATTCCAAGACATCGCCTTTCGCACGCGAAAAAGTTGGCTCCCGACACATCACCAGGGCCGGCACCGCGAAGCGGTGAGACGGCGATAGCCGGCGAGCGGGAACCGCCCGGCCCGCGCGCCGCACGCCCGGCCCGAGGCCCCGGCCGAAGCCGGGGCGCCTCACACATCAAGCCGCAGAGTGCCAGCCCGCGACGAAGGCTTCGCCAAGCACCGCCTCCAGGGCCTCGGCCGTCAGGCTGAGGGTCAGGCGCTCGCCAGGCTTCACAGCGTCGGCGTACACACCCAGGCGGCGGGCTGCGAGCCCGGCGATCGCCTCGCGCATCTCTGCGAGGACCTGGGGCGGCGCGTCAAGCGCGGCGGGAGCGCCGCCCTCCTCCGCTTGGGTGTCCGCATCCTGCTCCGCCAGTCGGAACGCCAGGTGCCGCGCTTCCGCCCCCACGTCCAGCTCGCCGGCGGCCACGGCCGCGAGGACCTGGTCATCCAGAACGCGCACAAGGCTGGTCAGCCGCGTGAGCTGTTCGAGCCGCGCCGCCAGGCGCCAGGGCCTAGCGATCAGCTCGCGCATCTTGCTCTGCTCGCCCTGCGCGTGGCCCATCAGGTAGTCCTGAAGGGCCCACCGCAGGTCGTCGAGGTCCGCTGTTGCCATGTGGACCTCCCCGATCACTTGCGGTCGCGGGCGCGCACGCCCATGAAGTAGGCGTAGGTCAGCGCGTCTCGCACGCTGCCGAAGCCCACCTCCCTGAAGTCGAGCGCGTCGCGGTGACGCGATTCCAGCGTCTCGAAACGAAGGAACCGATGGGCCACCGTCGTCAGGTGCTCGCGCAGGGTGGCGTCAAGCGCCTCCCACGAAGGGGGCTCCGGTTCATCGCCAGGGTGAGCGGCGCGGGCGCGCAGTTCACCCGCAACATGCTTGGCGACGGCCCGAGCATCCAGGTCGCTGCGCGCAATGTCCATCAGCGTCTCGAAGTCCAAGCCCGCGCAGATGCGCGCGAAGCGCGCTTGCAGCTCTCGAAAGGCCGCCGCCACCCAGGGATCTTCCAGGTTGCTGTAGGTGCCGCAGTTCAGCGTCTTCGGCGTGCCGCTGAGTGCATCCAGCGTGGCGGGGTCGGCAGTCGCCAGGCCTTCCAGGAAGGCGGCGAGGCGGTTCACGGTGGGCGTCGTCATGGCGCTCTCCTTAGGCCGCCTGGGCATAGGCCGCGGGCTCGGCGAAGCCGAGGTTTTCCAGCATCCGCGAGCGCATGCGCTGCAAGCGCGCGTTCGCGGTCTGCTGCATCTTGGCCTCAACCTCGATGCCGATGCCGTGCCGGCCCGTCAGCCGGGCGGCCACCAGCGTGCTCCCCGAACCTGCGAAGGGGTCCAGTACCGTCCCGCCGTAGGGGCAGAACGATTCGATCAGCGGCGTGAGCACGCTCGTGGGCTTCTGGGTCGGGTGCAGGGCGTTGCCGCTGTACTGCCACTCGATCACGTCACCGATCAGGTGCTCCGGCGGCCGCGGCGAGCCCTTGGCGAGCAGGTAGGCCTGTTCATGCTGGTAGCGCACCAGGCCCGAAGAGGATGCGTAGCGCTTCGGGAAGGTCAGGTGCCCGGCGATCCTGAAGCCGGCGCCGCGCCAGGCGGCCATGAACTCGTCCACCTTGGTCCATCCGTAGTAGCTCACCGCGATGCTGTTGGGCTTCATGACCCGGTACACCTCGGCGAACGCCGGCTTGAGCCATTCGAGCGTGCGGTCGCCGGCCAGCGATCGACCGTCGCGCGACTGGTAGGCCACCCCATAGGGGGGGTCTGTGAGGACCATATCGACACTCTCTGCGGGCAGGCTGGGCAGCACCTGGCGGCAATCGCCGAGCAGGACCTGATCGAGCGGCAGGGACTGGGGAACGTAGTGCATGGTGAACTCCGGTTGCTGGCGACGGACCCCCGTCGGGGTGAGCCGTCGTGCGCTGGCGCCAGGTGATGAACAGCGCATGGCCGGAGCTGCCGCCACGGACAGCGGTGACGCGCAAGCTGACCGTGGAATAACTGCGAGCGCCTACGGCGCGCGGCCCGGACGGCTCGCCGCCTGGCCGCCGCCGTCGGACGTGAGCTGCTTATGCCGCGAAAGCAGCTTTCAGGCGCCGGGGACAGGCGAAGCCTGACGCGGCCATCGGCCGCCCCGGAGGGCGCTCAGCGCCCACGCGCCGGCGGCACAGCGACCGGGCGGAGGATTCGGCCATGCGCCTGTTCCCCTGGAATTCGCGTGAGCGTTGCGCGCAGCAGCTGCTGCGCCCACAGATCCGCGAAGCGCAGAGCAGCGCCGAGAGGCGCCCAGTTTGGCCAGCGCCCTCGGGGCGAAGCCCCGAAAAGAGCGGCCGTCCCAAGGCTCGACCGCCGCCGGCGGCGGTCGCAGTTCGGCGCAAACCGCGCTCAGCCCGCAACGACGTCTGCCATGCCGCGCCAGTCCGAGTCACACGCCCATACCCCCAAGGCCGTAGACCTTCCGTAGACCGGCCACGTTGACACGAGCGTTGACACAGAGAGGGGGCGTTTATACAATTGTGTCAACGAATTGGAGACTGCACATGAGCACTTCAGCATCCCAAATCAGCGCCTGGGGCAACGGCCTCGCGTTGCGGCTCACCAAGCCGATGGCCAAGACCGCTGGCGTCGCCGAGGGTTCGCCCGTCCGGGTCACGGTCAAGCCTGGCCGCATCGTTATCGAGACCGAGGTGGAACCGACGCTGGACCAGATGCTCGCCGCCTTCGACCCCAAGAAGCATGGCGGCGAGGTCATGGCTGATCGCCCTGTCGGCGTGGAGGCGTTTGCCAATGGCGACGCGTAAGTCCGCTCTCTGGGTGCCAGAACGCGCCGAGATCATCTTCATCCAGTACAGCCCTGCGGCCGGCGAAGAGATGCCGAACGACCATCCGATGCTGGTGATTTCTACCAAGGCATTCAATGAGCGCACCGGCCTGGTTGTCGGCTTCCCGATGACCCATTCCGAACGGCACGCGGACAACCCGTTCGCAATCCCTGCCCCTGGCGCAAAGGGGGAGCCTGGTTACCTTCTCACCCACCAGCCGAAGTCCTTCGACTGGCGCGAGCGCAATGGCCGCCCGCACCCTTGGGGCGGTGGCCACAGCAAGCTGCTGGCCTCGGCCCTCAAGCGCTTCGATGCCGTGTTCGGCATCTGCAATCACTGAACTGGAAGACGGATGGCCACCAAAGGTTCGCCCCGAAAGATCGTCCAGGTTACTGCCCTACGCATCCAGGGGATTCGACCCGACGGCAGTCCTGACGATGCCAAGACCGAGGTTGTCGCTCTGTGCGACGACGGGTCCGTCTGGACGATGTTCGACACACTGAGCGGCGAGTGGGTGCCCCTTCCCAAGATTCCGCAATGGCAGCTCTTCGAAGAGTGGCGAGACGACGTTGCTGAGCAGCTCGCGTCGAGGCATTTGATGCGTAGTGATGCGCTCCGCCAGATCCTTGAGCAACACCACAGCACCCTTATGGCCAGCTACAACGCTGGTCGGCCTGCAGGCGAGGCCGCGGACGCGGTCAATGCCGATTACAAGCAGTGACCATCTGAAAAGCCATGAAGCACAAACCCTTTCCGCACACTCAAATCGACGGCATCAAGTCCTTTCGCCCCTACGTCATTCGTTGCGCCAAGGAGGAGGCCAAGGCTCGTGCAGCCCGAGGTGATATCGGGCCTACTGGCTCCATAAACGACGGCCCCTGGATAGACGAGCTTCTTCGTCAGGCTCAAGTTGCTTTCCTGGCCGACGCCGGGTTGCTCAAGTTCGGACCTGCCGAGTCGTTCTTCGACGGCAAGTTCATTCGGCAGGACGTTCTCGGTGATCGAGGTGCATCAATATTGGCCGGCCTCGCCATGACCGTGAACTACGAGTTCCACAGCCTCGTCAACTTCGAGTTATCTGGAAGCAAGACTTTCCGCTTCTCCGACCTGTTGGTAGAAGAACTTGCTCAGACATCATCGAATGTCAGCGCCGAATACGTGCACCTGCCTTTCAGTACGTGCTGCTTCATCATCGAATCTCGTGTTGCTATTGAAGCCCTCCACCAATTCATGAGGCGCGCCGGCAATCAGTCGGCGTTGCTCTCGGAAGAGGCTTTCAACACGCCGTTGACGGTGTTCTTACACGAGATTGAGCCGAAGGAGGCGACGCTGGGACACCCCGGTCTGCTGTTCAACGTGTTTCATGGCGACGCCAGGCATCAATGGGGCGTGGCGAAGCGCCAGATCTTGTTGAATCCCGCTTGGGACGTCGAGAAGGCGCTTCATACTGACTGGGAGAAGATCCACGAGGAGGCTGCAATTGAAGCACCACGTGTCGGCATGCACTTCTCCTTAGATTGTGAAGATGTTCAGGGAATCGATGACCAAGCCTTCTACGAAGACGGGCTGTTCTTTTTTCGGCTCCTGACGAACATGATCCTTTATGTCACTTCGACAGACCCGGATCTGCTGCCGCGGGAGAAGGATGCTGCTGACCGTGTAACCCTAGCGAAAATGACTTCTAAGGACCGTCGCACGCTGGCGCGAGAAGCCGACAGGATGGCCGGCATGGATGTGATTGAGGCTGGTTCTCGCCTGAGCCCTCTGGTGGTCGATCCGCGTGCAGTCGTCGACACCAACGCTAGGCAAACGCCCGGCAAGTCAGGGCGGTATTCCGTCCGCTTCAAAGTACGCGGCGGCTGGCGGCCCCGCCGTGTGGGCCCTGGTCGCAAAGAGGTGAAGATCGTCTGGGTGCGCGAGCACTGGAAAGGGCCTCAGATGGCCGACCTTGTGAATCGGCACTACGAGGTTCGATAGTCGGTTGACGCGGTCAAATCCGAAGGGGAAACGGCGCGCTCTGAACACGCAGCTGGATATCGGCTTTGCCAAGCCGTGCTCCGCTCAATCCAGGAAACCACATGAACGATCTCTTCAAGGTCCACGACCGCTACAACACCCAGGTCCTCGGTAAGTCCGGAGAGGGTATGAGCCTCTCCACCAGCCCCGTTGCCGACAAGTTCTTGCAGGGCCGCAAGGTCAACTCCGGCCACCCCCTTCCACCCAAACCTGCCGCACCGTGGTACCGCCGGTTCGACAAGCGCTCGAAGCCGTGAGCACCTCGGTCAACCAGACCTCTCGCTTGATTGACCTGTCCTCAAGTCTGCGCGTCGCCACCGCCGTCTTCATCGCTGCCTCCCCCTGCGCCTCGCACGCATGGGGCGCACCCGAGCACCGGCTCATTGCGGAAACAGCGTCGCGCATGCTGTCGGCGGCCGCCCACGCTCAAGTCGAGACCTTGCTCTCGCTTGAGCCAGGCGCAACCCTCTCGTCCATTTCAACCTGGGCTGACGAGGTACGGGATCCGCGTACAGCTCGCTGGCACTATGTCGCCCACACCAATAGGAGCAGCTGCGCGCTTCAGCGCGACCAAGACTGTCCTGACGGTCGCTGCGTCGTCGACGCGTTGATGCAGCAGGCGTCGGTCCTGCGTTCACGAACGGCCTCACCTCAAGAGCGGCTGGTCGCGTTGAAATGGGTTGTCCACCTTGTGGCCGACGTCCACCAGCCGCTCCACGCCGGCTTCAGCGATGACAAGGGCGGAAACACCTTCCAGGTGCAGGCGCTCGGCCACGGCACCAATCTGCATGCCCTCTGGGACTCGGGCCTGGCCAAGCGCTGGCCAGGTGAAATCAGCACACTGCAGATTGCAGTCGCAGGTCTTGCTCGTCGCCCCACGAAGACCGGCACACCTGAGCAGTGGGCCATCGAGTCGTGCGAGGTCGTCCAGTCCAGCGGCTTCTATCCGACCACCCACGTGGTCACTGAGGCTTACTTTCTTCGCTGGCAGCCAACCGTCGCCTCTCGTATGGCGGCGGCCGCAAGACGCCTTGCCGACCTTCTGGAGCTGACGTTGCAGCAGTGAGTGTCCCTTTCAGACCGCCGGCGCGCCTTCCTTCACAGGGATTCTCGCGTCGATGCGAGTCCCCTCATGTGGCGCCGACACGATCTCCAGTGTCCCGTTGAGCACCGTCATGCGCTCCCGCATGCCGATCACGCCGATTCCAGGCGTTGCGCTGCCCATGTCGAACCCGTCTCCATCATCCTGCACAACGATCTGCAGCTCGCCCTTGGCCACGTCCAGTGCGAGCGTCACGTTGGCCGTCTTCGCATTGGCGTGCTTGATGATGTTCGAGAGGGCCTCCTGCACCACGCGGTAGGCGGCTATCGCTACGCCCGCGTCCAGCTCTCCAAGATTCCTGCTCGCGCTGAACCCGAAATGACAGCTTGGGTGTGAGTCGTTGTAGCCCTTGATCATCTCGTCGACCGCCTGCTCCAGTCCGAGGACGTCCAGCGTCTCTGGCCTCAGTCGCCGGACGATCCGTCGCGACTGGTCGTAGAGCTCGTTGGCATGCTGCTTGATCGAATTCGCCTTCGCCACGATGTCGTCGATGACCGCGTCAGGCGTTGCTTTGGCTGCTAGGGCGATGATGCCCTGGGCATCCAACTTCACCCGGATCAGCATCGCGTTCAGCACATCGTGGATCTCGACCGCGATGTCTCGGCGCTCGTCTTCCAAGGCGCTGTTGATCTTGCGTATCAAGGCCTTGCGCTCTGATGCAGCGCGATCCGCGTCGTCGCGCGCCTTCGTCAGCGCCTGGTTCTGCTGGATGGCCATCGTCACGGCCACCGCCCCGAGCACGCACATGCCAGCCGCGAACACGGCCCACCACAGCAGCGTCGTAGCCTCCGCCACCTGCCGTGGCGACTTGATGGTCACCGCCGCGTATAGGTTCGTCCCCTCGAGGCGCTCATACGCAGTCAGACGCAGATCGCCGTCGACCGCATCCTTCTCCTCCAACAGGCCACGTTGCGGCTGGCCCATCAGCACCTTGCGGAGCGGATCGCTCTTGGGGACATTGCCCGCTCCGAGCACGACCTTCGGGTAGCTGATCAGCACTCGGTCTGGGTCTCTAAGCGAGGTACTGTACTCCGGCCCGAGCGCCAGGTCCTGGTAGAACGAAAAGAACACGTCAGCTGCCGACAGGTTCAGCGCGATCACGCCACCGAAGTGCCCCGCAGCCGTGGTCACCCGCCGCGCCACGTGGATCCCCGGCTTGCCGCTCGCGCGTCCGTCCTCGACGTTCGAGATGAACGACTCCTTGCCCTCTTTGCACGCGATGAAGTAGCCCCGGTCCGAAAGGTCCGTGCCGTCCTTACCGACCACGCCGATTCGACGTATACCGTCGGTACCGATGAGCGTGAATGACGCGATTCCCGGCAGTCGCTGACGGTGCCTCTTCAGGTACTCGAGCACCTGCTCGCGTCGCGCCTTCGACATCTCCCCGACGAAGTCCTCTTCTGTCAGGAAGTCCAGCATGTCGCGCAGGATGACGTCCGCCACGGTGAACCCGAAACGGTCATGCTCGGCGATCAAGTGCGCATAGGAGGCCAGTTCCTCGCGCATCCGCGTGTCGGCCTTCTTGTGCGTGTCCAAGCCCAGGTAGACCAGGTACGACGCCGCGAACAGCATGGCCACCCAGACCAATGCCGTCGCGATCCCCACCTTGAACCTAGAAACCCTCCAGCGCTTCCCTGCGACGGTCAGGGCCATCATGACAGGAGCTTGTTGGTGCTGGCGACCGCAGCAATATCCGCAGCGGATGACGCCCCCAGATGCTCAGCGAAACGTCGCCGAACGGACCGTACAGATCGCTCTGAGGCCCTCGCTTCGGCGGCCGTCTCCTGATCGCTGCACCCCTTGGCCAAGGACTGGATGATGTCGAGCTCGTGCTGGTAGAAGACGGCGCACCCGCCGTTGGCGAACGCGGGCCGGCCGTGAACCCCGTTCTCAAGATGCCATAGGTCTCCCCACGGCACCGGTCGCTCGAAGCCCCTGACCTTGTGGTCCACCAGGTAGCTGACCCACCCCAACGGTCCGGCTGGCCACCGATGTCGAATTGAACTTTCTTTCGTCAGTGGTCTATGTGCCGGCATGGGAGCTCCCCTCTAGCTTTCAGCGAATGCGTGTTTCTTGGCGATCGAGGCGAACTGGGAGCTGCTCCGCACCCCGAGTTGAGCCTTGACGGCATTCTTCACCATCAAGACAGTCGTTGGGCTCAGCCGCAGATCTCTGGCCACCTCGGGCAGACCCTGTCCGGCTGCGAAGCTCTTGAACACCGACAGCTCCACGCTCGACAGCCGCTGTAGCGGCGACTCATTGCCGTCCGAGGCGTTCATCGCTGCGATTCGCTGAGCGATCTCCGGCACGAAATACCGAGAGCCGGCGTGCGCGCTTTTGACAGCCTCTGCGAGCACCTTGGGTTCGGCGCTCTTGGGCACGAAGGCTTTGCCCCCGATTTTGTAAGCCTGTCGAATTATAGGATCCTGGTCGTATTGGCTGAAGAACACGATCCTGGCCGCCGGATCTTCAGTCAGGATCGTTCGGGCCACGTCGAAACCGCGGACCTGGCCCAGGCGCAGATCCAGTATCAGGACGTCAGGTTGAACTGCAAGGAACACCCCGGCCACTTGTTCACCGTCCGCCACCGCCGCCGTTGCGTCTATCCCGAATGGTCGTAGCGCCCGCGCCAGACCGTCCGCAATCATCCGATGGTCGTCAGCTACGAGTACACGCAGGTTGTTTTCCATGACATAGGTCCCTCCTGAGCCCGCGTGAACGCGATGTCTTTTTTGTACATTCGGTGCGCCCCCGTGGATAAGTCAATACGTCTCACGACAGTATGTGCAACTATCCACGAATTCCACAACTGGTAGCCTTGACAGGCATCCCTAGTTATCGGTGGAGAGCAAACTAGCTTTCCGACCGCCCGGACCGGCCGTAAGACCGGCGTCAGGTTGATGGAAAGATTTTCCCAGGAGCTGCTGGCCGGAGGGAACACCTACGCAGGGGGGGCGTTTCCCATGAGGGCTTTCCCTAGTGGGTCATAACAAACCAGCTGAAGGTCATCGCCCAGGGTTCTTCACCCGTTTCAACTTCAACACCAAACCTCGACAACCACTTGAAGCTCTACCACTACACATCCGCCGTTGGCGCCGAGTCCATCCTGGCGAACGCGATCACCGAAGGCCACTTCAATCTGCCAAGCGGAGAGATGCTGCACCAGGTCGTTTGGCTAACCACCGATCCCAAGGTCTGGGGTCACGGCCTCCCGGACGGCACATCTCGATTGAACGCTGAGCAGCGGGCCTACCTGGCGCGCGTGTCGGGACGGCCCGTGAACAACAGCTTCACCAAGGACCACACCGCCGTTCGGCTCACCGTCGACTTGCCAGAAGATCGCCCCGGCTTGGTCGGCTTCCGGACCTACTGCCAGCAGGTTGCAACGCCGCAGTACGCCCGCGCCTACGGGCTCTCTGCAATCCACAATCTGAAGGCCCTCAGCGACAAGGAATTGAAGCGCGTCTTTCGCACAGGGATGTCCAAGGAGAACACCTGGTGGCTCAGCTTCAAGCCCATCCCCGCCACGATGATCACAGCGGTTGATGCGAACGTGGATTCCCGATTCGTGCCCTACGACTTCGAGCAGCATGGTCGCCATCGAATCCTTGATGATGGCATTGCCATCCCCGGCCCAGGCGCGCTTGCCAGTCTTCAACAGATCCTTCCGCCGACTAGGTCGAACGATCTGGCCAAGGCCTTGCTGATCTGCCAGGACCCTGCCGAGCCACCTTATGCCGTCATCCGCAGCGCTCGCCTCGATCCTGACCAGCTGCCGCGCGTGATGTTGAACGAAGTTGGGAACGCCATCTCATGCTCCGACCCAGAACTCGCTGCACAGCTCGGCCTCTGGCGCGATCAGCATCGCGTTGAGCTGCTCGAATGCTGGGACAAGGCGGTCGAGCGCTACTTCGCCTTCTATCCTGACGCACGCTCATCCTGACGTCAGAGCTTCATGGCGCCTCCAGCTTTCAAGGTCCCCTTCGGGCTGCGCGATGGCCACCTTTTCGAACCCACCCAGGTCGAGAATGGCAAGGCGTGCCGATGCATTTGCCCTGGTTGCGGCCTGCCGCTGATCGCCTACAACCGCGGCACTTCCAAGGCCCATTACTTCGGGCACAGCCCAGGCGTTGACTGCGCCAAAGGACTTGAATCAGCGGTCCATCTTGCCGCCAAGCACGCGGTCGTCGCTGCGCGACGGTTCAGGCTCCCAGACTTCGTCGTCGACTGCGATGGCATCGCTCCGATCGAACACCGCCCCCTCTGGCACCGCATCATCGAGCCGAGCACCGTTGCGAGCTACGACGCCGTCGAGCTGGAGGTCGCCATCTCCGTCACCCCGCCCACACCCACCCTTCCTGCGCAAGCCGACCTGTTCGCCACCACCCACGCCCCACCTCCGGTCTCTCCAGTCACCCTTCGCCCAGACGTTCGTGGATCTCGCGCCGGCCTGGTCGACTGGATTGAGATTCGAGTCACCCACGCTGTCGATGCGCCGAAACGTGCGCTGCTGCAGCACGCCGGCGTTCGAGTCATCGAGGTCGACCTCCGCAAGTTCCTGAGGGCCTCCGTGTCATTGGCTGAGATTCACCGGGCCGTGGTCGATGACGTGGACGGGAAGACCTGGCTCGCCCATCCCAGCACCGCCTCTGCCGCAGCCTCACTGACGTCGGACTTTGATCGGCACGTCGCTTTCTCGGAGATGAGCCACATTTGGTCGACGCCCAGCCCTCGACGTTGAGTGCCCGAGCGCGTCGGGCCCTCCCTTTCGCACGCGAAAGACTTCGCTCTCGCTGGCTCACCCAGCCCAGCGTCATCCCCCAGCCGCCTCCACCTCTTCATCCACCATCCCAGCCAGGCGAGCCACCTCCCACGCCCGGATCGGGCCACGAAGCACCGCCTCCAGCTTCGGCTTGAGCAGCTCGTCGCGAGCAAACGCGCCCAGCTCTTGGTGGAACCAGGTCTCGTCCGGGTCGATGGTCCCCAGCACTTCGACCAGCCCAGCGCGCTCGCCGGCCTCAAGAAGCGCAGTCACGTCCAGTCCGAACCTGGCAGCAAGCCGCCGCACATCAGCCTCCTGCAGGTAGTTCGCCTCGTAGAGCAAGTCCGCCACGTAGGTCGACAGATCTGGGTACGGCACCTGCGCCGTGGGGTCATCCATCACCCACTGGACCGCATCCTGAAGCCTTGTATTGCACCTGTCCGTCAACCGGCGCCCGTAGCCCACGTGCGCAAGCAACGTGCAGCTGTCGCAAGAAATCAGCGTGTCTGGACTCACTACAGCCACCATCTCCGCGATCGCGCGCACCTTCGCCCCGCTGCCCATGCCGAGAAGGTGGATGAAGGCCGGCTTGACCCGGTCGCAGAACGCCACCAGCTCGGAAGAAGTCCAAGCCTCCAGATTGCTCGGCACACCGATCGACACGGAGCGGCCCGCAGCCACGCGTCCGATGCCCTCCATGAATCCCTCGTCCCTCGGCGAGTGCAACGGGAAAATTGCGTTCACACCGGCGTCGGTCCATGAGCGGATGCGATCCGCATGCTCCGTCTGCAGCCGCATCGAGGCCTCTGGATCGCCAACCACATCAGGCATCACCAGGTGCAGCCTGTTCCTGTTCTTCACTCGCCGCACCAGTTCGTCGTAGACCGGGAACACGTCTACTTCGAAGTCCAGTGCCTTGCCCGAAACGAACGCCCCGAAAGCACCCGAATCAACGAAGACCAACCCACCCTCCGAGGTGTACTCCTCAACCAGCCCCAGCACCTTCTCGCCCTTTGTCTTCGACAGCGCCGTGGCCGTGATTCCCACCGGCACCCCTGCCATCATGAATCCTCGGCAGTCCCAGTACGACGTCGCCCCACTGTGGAACCGCGTCGGCTCTGCTACGCCACCAAACAGCCCCTGCTGGCCAGCATCACGCGGCGCCTTCACCACCTCAGGCTCGTACCACGGGAACCGGATTTCCCGCGCCTCCATCTCCAGGCCTTCAACGTCGCATGCTTCTTGGTGAGTCTCGAAGGGGTTCGGGGAAGAAGACCCCGATTGGGTCGA
>VFQU01001071.1_pt1 | contig 17881 bp, 15 predicted proteins | sample 3512311 | NCBI WGS metagenome assembly VFQU01 (sample SAMN10412377, study PRJNA504923) | tailings metagenome | isolation source: Relicate 3 Philex TSF3 active mining site | place: Philippines: Tuba, Benguet | collected 2017-08-29
CGACAGCATGCCGCCGAGCATCGGCGCGGCGATCCGCTGCAGGGTCGCCGCACCGGTGCCCTCGGCGACCAGCAGCGGGGCGAGGCCGACCAGCAGGGTCAGCACGGTCATCGCCTTGGGCCGCACGCGCATTACCGCGCCCTCTTCCAGCGCCGCGTCGAGCTGCGCGCGCGTGCCGAGCGCACCCGCCTCGCGGGCATGCGCGACTGCGCGTTCGAGGTAGAGCAGCATCACCACGCCGAACTCGGCGGCGACGCCGAGCAGGGCGACGAAGCCGACCGCGACGGCGACGGACAGCTGGAAGTCGAGCGCCCACAGCAGCCAGACGCCGCCGACCACCGCCAGCGGCGCGGTGAGCATCACGATCAAGGCTTCGGACCAGCGGCGGAACACGCACCACAGCAGCAGCAGGATGATCGCCAGCGTCGCCGGCACGGCGACCGCCAGGCGCTCGGCGGCGCGGACCAGGTAGGCGTACTGGCCGGTCCAGGCGAGGCTCACGCCGGCCGGCAGCGTCAGCCCGTCGGCGAGCGCGGCATCGGCGCGACGGATGTAGCCGAGCAGGTCGCTGTCCTCGACGTCGACGAACACCCAGGCGGTGAGCCGCGCATCCTCGCTGCGGATCATCGCCGGGCCGCGAGCGATGCGGATCTCGGCCAGCCGGCCGAGCGGCACCTGCGTGCCAGCCGGGGTGGCCACGCCGAGCTCGGCCAGCGCTTCGGGGCTGTCGCGGAACGACTGCGGCAGCCGCATCGCCACCGGGAAGCGGCGCCGGCCGTCGTAGGCGGTGGCGACCGCGGCGCCGCCGATCGCTTCGGAGACCCAGGCCATGAACGCCTCCATCTCGATGCCGTGGCGGGCCAGCTCGGCGCGCCGCGGCAGGATCTCCACGCTGCGCGCGGCGGCGGCGCGGTCGGCGAAGGCCGAACGCGTGCCGGGCACGCCGGCGAGCACGGCCTCGACGCGCTCGGCCAGGCGGGTCAGGGCATCGAGGTCGTCGCCGGAAAGCCGCACGCCCAGCGGCGTGCGGATGCCGGTGGTCTGCATGTCGATGCGGGTGCGGATCGGCTGCACCCAGGCGTTGGTCACGCCGGGCACGCGGACCCGGGCGTCGAGCTCGGCGACGATGTCGTCGAGCGTCATGCCGGGGCGCCACTCCGATTCGGGCCTGAGCTGGATGGTCGTCTCGACCATCGACAGCGGCGCCGGATCGGTGGCGCTGTCGGCGCGGCCGATCTTGCCGAACACGCGGGCGACCTCGGGCGTCTGCCGGATCAGCCGGCTGGTCTGCTGCAGCAGCTCCTGCGCCTTGCCGGGCGACAGCTCGGGCAGCGTGGTCGGCATGTACAGCAGGTCGCCCTCCTCCAGCGCCGGCATGAACTCGCTGCCGAGCTGGCGCAGCGGCCACAGCGTCGCCGCGCCGATCAGCGCGGCCAGCACCAGCGTCGCCAGCGGATGGCGCAGCACGCCGCGCAGCAGCGGGCGATAGGCGGCGATCATCAGTCGCGACGACCACTGCTCGTGCTCGCCGCGGATCCGTCCGCGCACCAGCAGCGCCATCAGCGCCGGGCCCAGCGTGACGGCGAGCAGCGCCGCGGCGAGCATCGCCCAGGTCTTGGTCCAGGCCAGCGGCGCGAACATCCGCCCCTCCTGCGCCTCGAGCAGGAAGATCGGCAGGAAGCTCAGGGCGATGATCAGCAGCGAGAAGAACACCGCCGGCCCGACTTCGACCGCGGCTTCGCCGACCAGCCGCAGGCGCTCGGGTTCGTCGGGTTCGCGATCGTGGGCGAGGCGGAAGCGCTCGAAGTGCTTGTGCGCGTTCTCGACCATCACGATCGCCGCGTCGACCATCGCGCCGATCGCCAGCGCGATGCCGGCCAGCGACAGGATGTGGGCGTTGATGCCCTGCAGCCGCATCAGCGCCAGCGCCGCCAGCACGCCCAGCGGCAGCAGCAGCACCGCGACCAGCGACGAGCGCAGGTGGCCGAGGAACAGCAGGCAGACCAGCGCGACGACGACCATCTCCTCGACCAGCTTGCGCGAGAGATGGCTCACCGCGCGGTCGATCAGCGCGCTGCGGTCGTACACGGTGACCAGCTCGACGCCGTCGGGCAGGCCGGCGCGCAGCGCATCCAGGCGCGCCTGCACCGCGCCGATCACTTCGCGCGCGTTCTGGCCGTCGCGCATCACCACGATGCCGCCGACCACCTCGCCCTCGCCGTCGAGTTCGGCGATGCCCTGGCGCGGTCCGGGGCCGAAGCGGATCTCGGCGACGTCGCGCAGCAGCACCGCCGCGCCGTTGTGGTAGACGCCGGTCGGCACCGCGCCGAGGTCGTCGAGGCTGCGGATGAAGCCGATCCCGCGCAGGCTGTACTCGGCCTCGCCCAGCTCGATCACCGAGCCGCCGGCCTCGGCGCCGGCGGCGCGGATGCGCGCGGCGACCTGGTCGAAGGACAGCTTGAACTGGCGCAGCCGCAGCGGATCGACGATCGCCTGGTACTCGCGCACCATGCCGCCCACGGTCGCGACTTCGGCGACGCCGGGCACGGCCTGCAGCTCGAGCCTGAGGAACCAGTCCTGCAGCGCGCGCAGCTCGGCCAGGTCATGGCGACCGCTGCGATCGACCAGCGCGTACTGGTAGACCCAGCCGACGCCGCTGGCGTCGGGTCCGAGCGCCGGTTCGACGCCCTCGGGCAGCTCGCCGCGCGCCTGGGTCAGGTACTCCAGCACCCGCGAGCGCGCCCAGTAGGGATCGGTGCCGTCCTCGAACAGCACGTAGACGAACGAGTCGCCGGTCATCGAGAAGCCGCGCACGTGGCGCGCGCCGGGCACGGCGAGCATGCGGCTGGCCAGCGGATAGGTGACCTGGTCCTCGATCACCTGCGGCGCCTGCCCCGGCCACGCGGTGCGCACCGTGACCTGCACGTCGGAGAGGTCGGGAATGGCATCGACCGGCAGCGTGCGCGCCGCCTGCAGCGCGAGCACGGCGAGGATCGCGCTGGCCACCAGCACCAGCCCGCGGTTGGCCATCGAGGCGCGGATCAGCGCGGCGATCATTGCGGAACCCCAGGAGCGGGCGACTGGGGGCTGGGGGCTGGGGGCTGGGGCGCGAGAACCCGGCGCTGTCGCCAGTGCTCGATGACCGACTGCTTTCGACCGGTCGGACCCGAAGCGAGGCAGTGCGTGCAGCGCACCCCAGCCCCCAGCCCCCAGTCTCCAGCCCCGGCGCTCAGATCAATGCGCATGACCGGACTCCCCGCCGAGCCGCGACAGCCCCGCGCGCAGCGCGCTCTCCGAGTCGAGCAGGAACTGCGCCGACACCACCACCTGCTGGCCTTCCTCGAGGCCGTGCAGGATCGCGGTCCAGCCGTCGGCGCTCGCACCTGCGTGCACCGGCACCGGGCGGAAGTGGCCCTCGCCCTGGTGAAGCACCACGCGCTCGCCGTCGGCGGTGCGGATCAGCGCCTCGCTGGGCACCGCCAGCGCCGGCGCCGGGTCCTCGCCCGACACGCGGGCGTCCATGAAGGCGCCGATCTTCAGCAGTCCGCTGCGATTGGGCACCGGAAAGCGCAGGTGCACGGTCTGGGTCAGCTCGTCGATCGCCGGATAGACGTAGCTGGCCTCGGCGCGCCAGACGCGGTCGGGGACGCCAGGGATGCGGAATGCACCGAACAGCTTGCCGGTGCCGAGCCGGTCGAGCTGCTCGGGGAACACGTCGACGCGCACCCAGACCTGCGAGACGTCGGCGATTTCCACGACCACGGTCGAGGGCTCGACGTACATGCCGTGGCGCACGTTGAGCTGGGTCAGCACGCCGGCGCGCGGCGCGCGCACCGGCACGCGCAGCTGCGAGGTTCCGCGCCTGGCCAGCGCCTCGATGAAGTCCTCGCCGACGCCGAGCTGGCGCAGCCGCATCGCGGCCGCCTGCTGCTGGCGCGAGCCGGCGCCGCCGCTGCGCAGGGCGATCAGGTAGTCCTCCTGCGCGGCGACCAGGTCGGGCGCGTAGATCTCCAGCAGCACCGCGCCGGCGGCGACGGGTTCGCCGATCGCGTGGACCTTCAGCACCTCGATCCAGCCGGCGACGCGGGCGTGGACGTGGGCGAGGCGGTGCTCGTCGAGCACCACCTGCGCCGGCGCCTCGACCCGCGCCGGCAGCACGCGCGACTCGACCTTCGCGCTGCGCACGCCCAGCGCCTGGCGCAGGCGGCCGTCGACCTCGACGACCGGCGCGGCGGACGGCTCGGCGTCGCGCGTGCGCGCCACCAGCGCCATGCCGCAGATCGGGCAGTTGCCCGGCGCGTCGCGCTGCACCTGCGGATGCATCGGGCAGACGTAGCCGGGTTCGGCGTGACGGGCGGCGTGGGCGACCGCGGACTCGGCGGTCGGGGCCGCGGCGGCCGAGGACGCAGGCGCGGAGTCGGGCGCGGGTGCGCAGGCGGCGAGCCACAGGCAGGCCAGCACCAGCCCGACGCGCTGCGCGGAGAGGGAGAGACGCGTGATCATGGGGCACCTCGACGACGGCACGCTTCGCGTTTCGCCGCGAAGGCGCGCAGGCGGACGCGGACGGCGGCGCCGTCCGGACGTTGCTCAGGCGAGGTGCGGGATCGGAGGTCGCTGCAGCGGCGCCGGCTGGCGCTGCGGATCGATCAGCGCCGTCGACGCGACGGCGTGCTGCTGCGGCGCGACGCCGGGCAGGCTCGCCAGGCGCAGGGCGATCGGCGGCGACTGCAGGCAGTGGCGGCAGTCGTCGCAGTCGGTGGCCGGCGCGGGCGCCGGGTCGGAATCGGCTGCGGGCGGATCACCGCCGCCGCCGCAGTCGTGCGCCGACGGCGCGGCTGCCGGCTGCGCCGTGGGCGGACAGCAGGGCAGCCAGCCGCCGGCCAGCAGGCTTGCGATCAGCAGCAGCGGGAGCAGGTTGCGCAGCATTGCGGCCAAGTCTAGCGCGCCTGACGCACCGGGGCAGTGGATCGGACCGCGCTCCGTCCGCCGAAGTTCAGCCCGCTGCGTTGGTCCGAAGTTCGCAGCATGCCGCGCTGGGCGCAGCCGGCTCCGAGCGATTCATCGCCCGCCTGCCTGCACCGCCAACGCGCGCGTCATTCGCGCATAGACCGCCCCGCCCACCGCCCCGGCCAGCGCCAGCGCCGACAGACCGAGCGCATCGCGCGCCGCCGCCACCGGCTGCAGGCCGAGCGCCAGACGCATCGAGACCAGCGCCGTCGCCACCGCCGCCGCGCCGGCCAGCGCGAACAGCGTCGCCCGTCGCGCCGGCCAGCGCCGCGCCAGCCAGGCGGCGACGAGGAAGGCGATCAGGAAGCCCGGCAGCAGCAGGCCGCCGTAGGTCGGCGCGAAGCCGACCAGGTCGTCGGCCGTGGTGCCGACGCGCAGCACCATCGGGATCGCCACGCCGAGCGCCTCCAGCGCGGCGAGGCTGGCCTGGCTCTGCACGATGCTGCCGAGCGCGGCGGCGGTCGCGGTGGCGGCGAACAGGGCGAGCAGGCGCAGCAGCCAGGGGTGTCGGGTCATCGGCCTATCCTGCCCGAGCGCCGCTCCGGACGCGATTGACGGCCGTCAATACGGTGTCGCTGCGGGCGTCCGACACTGCGCAGGCCGGCCGACTTCCGCGCCGACGCCGAGTCGGGGTAGGGTGGACGAATGGCCGAGCCGCAGCAGCTTCACACCTTCGACGCCGCCGTCGACCTGATCCTCGGGCGGGTCGGTCGACGGCTGGTGCTGGCCGCGCCGCTCGGCCTGGGCAAGCCGCATCGCCTGCTGAACGCGCTGTACCGGCGGGTCGCCGCCGATCCGCAGACGCACATGCACGTTTCGACCGCGCTGTCGCTGACGCCGCCCAAGCCCGGCAGCGACATCGAAAGGCGCTTCCTCGGCCCCTTCCTGGAGCGCCACTTCGGCGCCGACTTCGAGCCGCTCGACTGGGCGCTGGCGCAGCGCGCCGGCACGCTGCCGGCCAACATCGAGGTGGAGGAGTTCTACCTGCAGTCCGGTGCCCTGCTGCACTCGCACGTCGCCCAGCAGAAGTACGCCAGCATCAACTACACCCACGTCGCCCGCGCCATGGCCGGGCGCGGCGTCAACCTGGTGGTGCAGATGGTGGCGCGCGATCCGGACAGCGGCCGGCTGTCGCTGAGCTGCAATCCCGACGTCACCTTCGACGCCATCGACCTGCTGCGCCAGCGCGGCCTGCCGCGCCCCTTCATCGTCGCCGAGGTCCATCCCGACCTGCCGTTCATGGACGGCGACGCCGCGGTCGACCCCGACTTCTTCGACGCCGTGCTCGATCCGCCCGGGCCGGCGCAGCAGCTGTTCGCCCTGCCGCGCGCGCCGGTCAGCGACGCCGAGTTCGCCATCGGCCTGTACGCCAGCACGCTGGTGCGCGACGGCGGCACGCTGCAGATCGGCATCGGCGCGCTGACCGACGCGCTGTCGCACGCGCTGGTGCTGCGCCAGACCCGCAACCCCGAGTACCGCCGCCTGCTCGACGTGCTGGCGCCCGACCTGCACCGCTCGGCCCTGCACTGCGAATGGGGCGGCCTGGGCGAGTTCGGCGCCGGCCTGTACGGCGCCAGCGAGATGATCACCGACGGCTTCATGCACCTGGTCGAGTGCGGGGTGGTCAAGCGCCGCGTGCTCGACGACATCGACCTGATGCAGCGCGTGTTCGACGGCGTCGCCGACGCCGCCGATCTCGCCCGCATCGAGCGCGACGGCCAGCTCATCCACGCCGCCTTCTTCGTCGGTTCCAAGGACTTCTATCGCTGGCTGCGCGAGATGCCGCCGGCGCGCCGGCGCGGCATCGGCATGACCCGCGTGCTGCACATCAACCAGCTCTACGGCGGCCGCGAGGCGCTGGAGCGGCTGCAGCGGCGCGACGCGCGCTTCTTCAACACCTGCATGATGGCCACCCTGCTCGGCGCGGCGGTGTCCGACGGCCTCGAGGACGGCCGCCTGGTCTCGGGCGTCGGCGGCCAGTACAACTTCGTCGCCATGGGCCACGCGCTGGAGGAAGGCCGCTCGGTGCTGATGTTCCGCGCCAGCCGCGACCTGCCCGGCAGCGCCAGCTCCAGCGTGGTCTGGAACTACGGCCACGTCACCATCCCGCGCCACCTGCGCGACATCGTGGTCAGCGAGTACGGCATCGCCGACCTGCGCGACCGCGGCGACGAGGACTGCATCAAGGCGATGCTGGCGATCAGCGACGCGCGCTTCGTCGACGGCCTCGCCGAGCAGGCCAAGCGCGCCGGCAAGCTGTCGTCCGACTTCGTCGTCCCGGACGCCTGGCGCGAGCACACGCCCGAGCGGCTGTCGGCAAGACTGCGGCCCTACCGGCAGATGGGCCTGCTGCCGGACTACCCGCTCGGCAGCGACTTCACCGAGGTCGAGCAGCGACTGGTGCGCGCGCTGGGCTGGCTCAAGGCGCGCACCGGCAGCGCCGGCGCACGGCTGCAGCTGATCGCCCGCGCGCTCACCGACAAGGGCGCGGTCGACGCCGAGGCGCTGGCGCGGATGGACCTGGCGAAACCGGCCGGCCTGAAGCAGACGCTGCTGGCCAGGCTGCTGGCGCACGCGCTGCGGCGCGCGGCGCAGGAAGGCTGATGCCGCGCTCGTGCATGGCGCGCCTGGCCGGCGGCCTGCTCGCCGTGCTGGCCTTCCTCGCGCCGGTCGCCGCGCAGCCGGTCGCGCCGACCACGCTGGTCGAAGGCCTGGACCATCCCTGGTCGCTGGCCTTTCTGCCGGACGGCCGGATGCTGGTCACCGAGCGTCCGGGGCGGCTGCGCCAGATCGTCGACGGCCGTCTCGATCCGGCGCCGATCACGGGCGTGCCCGCGGTGAACGCCGCAGGCCAGGGCGGCCTGTTCGAGGTGCTGCCTGCGCCCGACTTCGCCGACAGCGGCGGGCTCTACCTCAGCTACGCACACGGCGACGCGCGCGGCAACACCACGCGGCTGGCGCGGGCGCGACTGCAGGGCGGTGCGCTGGTCGACCTCGAGGTGCTGTTCGAGGCGCAGCCGCCGCGCGCCACGGCGGTGCACTACGGCGGGCGCATGGCCTGGCTGCCCGGCGGCACGCTGCTGCTCGCGCTCGGCGACGGCTTCGACTACCGCGAACGCGCGCAGGCGCTCGACGACCATCTGGGCAGCATCGTCCGGCTGCGCGCCGACGGCGGCGTGCCGGACGACAATCCGTTCGTCGGACGGCCCGACGCGCGGCCGGAGATCTTCAGCTACGGCCACCGCAACGTGCAGGGCATCGTCGTCGCCGGGAACACGGCGTACGCCCACGAGCACGGTCCGCGCGGCGGCGACGAGCTCAACCGCCTGCTGCCCGGGCGCAACTACGGCTGGCCGATCACCAGTCTCGGCCTCGACTACAGCGGGGCGAAGGTCACGCCGTTCGCGGACTACCCCGGCATCGTCGCTCCGCTGCTGCACTGGACGCCGAGCATCGCCCCGGCAGGCCTGGCCTGGTACGACGACGCCCGCCATCCTGCGTGGCAGGGCAGCCTGTTCGTCGCCGCGCTGGCCGAGCGCAGCCTGCGCCGGCTGTGGTTCGCCGCCGACGGCAGCCTGCAGCAGGAGGTCCTCCTGCGCGACCTCGACGAGCGCCTGCGCGACGTCCGCGTGGGCCCCGACGGCGCGCTCTACCTGCTCACCGACAGCGCAAAGGGGCGGCTGCTGCGGCTGGCGCCGCCCGGCGTGTCCGCGACGACTCCCCAGTAGGAGCGCCGGAAGGCGCGATCCCATCCTCACGACGACGCGCCGGTCGCGCCTTCCGGCGCTCCTACGGTGCAACGGGCTGCACATTATCGGTGCTAAAGCGTCTGTATTTGCACCAACATGGCGCGCCCATCAGCAAAGGCTGGCATCAGGCCCTCTGAATTCAGTTACTTGCCCGCTGCGCCAGGTTGGCACGCCGCTTGCTGCGGGGCAGGGCACCGAGTTTCCCTTCCGCTCCGGAGATCCCCCGTGTCCATCGACAACGTGCTCAAGCTGGCCAAAGACAACAACATCGAATTCGTCGACCTGCGCTTTGCCGACATGCGCGGCCTGCAGCACCACGTGACCTTCCCGGCGCGCGTGCTCGAGCCGGGGCTGTTCGAGGAGGGCAAGATGTTCGACGGCTCGTCGATCTCCGGCTGGAAGGGCATCAACGAGTCCGACATGGTGCTGATGCCCGACGCCAGCACCGCCTTCGTCGATCCGTTCGCCGCCGACCCGACCCTGGTCCTGCTGTGCGACATCCTCGACCCCAACACGATGCAGTCCTACGAGCGCGACCCGCGCGGCATCGCCAAGCGCGCCGAGGCCTTCCTGAAGTCCAGCGGCGTCGCCGACCAGGCCTTCTTCGGCCCCGAGCCTGAGTTCTTCGTGTTCGACTCGGTGCGCTTCAGGAACGAGATGTCCGGCGCGTCGTTCGAGATCGAGAGCGAAGAGGCGCCGTGGTCGTCGAACAAGAAGTACGAAGGCGGCAACTCCGGCCATCGTCCGGGCATCAAGGGCGGCTACTTCCCGGTCAGCCCGATCGACTCGCTCAACGACCTGCGCGGCGAGATGTGCAAGGTGCTGGAATCGCTCGGCATCGAGACCGAGGTGCACCACCACGAGGTCGCCGGCCCCGGCCAGTGCGAGATCGGCACCAAGTTCTCCTCGCTGGTGAAGAAGGCCGACGACCTGCTGACCACTAAGTACGTCATCAAGAACGTCGCCCACCGCAACGGCAAGACGGTCACCTTCATGCCCAAGCCGATCGTCGGCGACAACGGCTCGGGCATGCACGTCCACCAGAGCCTGGCCAAGGCCGGTGTCAACCTGTTCATGGGCGACGGCTACGGCGGCCTGTCGCAGCTCGCCTTCTGGTACATCGGCGGCATCTTCAAGCACGCCCGCGCGATCAACGCCTTCAGCAACTCCACCACCAACAGCTACAAGCGCCTGGTGCCGGGCTTCGAGGCGCCGGTGATGCTGGCCTACTCGGCGCGCAATCGCTCGGCCTCGTGCCGCATTCCGTTCGTCACCAATCCGAAGGCGCGGCGCATCGAAATCCGCTTCCCGGATCCGATGAACACCGGCTACCTGACCTTCACCGCGCTGATGATGGCCGGCCTCGACGGCATCCTGAACAAGATCGATCCCGGCCATCCGATGGACAAGGACCTGTACGACCTGCCGCCGGAAGAGGAGAAGGGCATCCCGACCGTGTGCAGCTCGCTCGACCAGGCGCTCGAGGCGCTCGACAAGGACCGCGACTTCCTCAAGGCCGGCGGCGTGATGAGCGACGACTTCATCGACGGCTACATCGCGCTGAAGATGCAGGAGGTGACCAGGTTCCGCGCGGCCACCCATCCGCTCGAGTACCAGATGTACTACGGGCTGTAAGCCTCGCTGCCCTGCGGGACGAAGCGGCCGGTCGTGGCGACACGACCGGCCGCCTTCGTTTGCGCGCCGCCTCAGCCCTCGTCGGCGTCGGACTCGACCGCTTCGACGTCCTCGTGGTCCGCGTGGTGGTGGCGGTCACCCACATGGATGTGGGCGTGCTTGCCGAACCAGCGGCCCTCGACCAGGCTGAGTTCCTGCACGCCCGAGACGGGCGCGTCGAACACGGTGACGGTCAGCTTGACGCGGGCGCGGTCGCCGTCGACTTCGAGCACCTCGACGTCGAGGGTGTCGACGATGGCGTCGACGTCGATGCCGTACAGACCCACCGCACGCTTGGCGGCGGCCAGCACCGGCCCGGCGCGCTCGAGCACGGTGTCGAGCGGCATCGCCTTGAGCTGGTCGAGATCCTTGATGCCGGTGCCGCGCACGGCGGTGGTGACCAGGGTGAGCGCCTCGCGCATCGTCTCGGAGCTGAGGAAATCGGTGCTCGACGCCCAGGCCTGGATGCCCGGGATCGCGGCCTTGAGGGCTTCGCGCTGGGACTCGTCGAGCTTGCTCTCCGGCGAGGTCACCGCCATGCCCATCGCGCCGTAGGCCATCAGCAGGGCGCTGGGCAGCTGCGGGCGGGCCTCCTCGAGCTTGGGCTCGACCTCGGCCATGATCCGGTCGACCGCATCGGGCGCGGTGAACCTGGCCCAGCCTTCGGCGAAGTCGGCGCGGTCCTTCTCGCGGGTCGGCTCGAACTGGTGGGCCACGTAGGCGAGCTGCACCTGCTCCCACTTCGACGGCGGCACCAGCGCCTTGACCATGCCGGCGACGTCGTTGCGGCGGAACAGCCGGGCGAAGTCCTCGATCTGCCGGGCGGGATCGGCGCTGGCGGCCACGCTGGCGCCGGCGGCGACCGAAGCCGGCCTGGCCGGCAGGGTGACCGGCATCGCCAGGCCCGCGGCGCCGGCGGCCAGCAGGGCAACGGTGAGCAGCTTGGCTTTCATGGGACGGCTCCTTCGGGACGGGTGGAGCTGTAGTGTCATAGTGTCGTACAACACCTATCAGTGACGAAAGTCATGCCTGCGCCGAAGCGAAAAACCGGGACAGGTACCGTTAATCGAAGCGCGGTGGCCCAGCCCTGGGGCGTCGAAGCCACCGCCGGGATGCAGCGGTGGGCGCCACCCGGAGTAGAGCAGCGACCCACTCCGCTTGCGACGCCGCACCGACGTCCGGCAGGTGCCGGCCAGCGCAAACGCTGGCAGCATCGGGCCGCACACGGATCCAGGACTCCACCATGGGCTCGCTGCCGGATTCCCGCCCGCGTCGGTCGGCATTGCTGCTGCTCGGCTTGCTGATTGCCTACAGCCCGAGCTACGTCAACATCGTGCTGGGTCGCTTGGGTGTGGACTGGGCGTTCATTCGGGGCCCGCCGTCGGTGCTCCTCTGGAACTGGCTGGCGGTTGCGCTGCTGCTTGCATTCGTCGTGGGCGTGGAACGCCGCCCGCTGGCGTCCATCGCCTTGCGTCGGCCCAGCGCGCAGGACATCCAGTGGGCGCTCGTGTTCTGGGCTGTGGCCACCGTCACCACCGGCGCCCTGCACAGCATCGCCCCGCCGCCCTCCTCGGCCGGGCTGGCCACGGTGCTGAGGCTGTCCTTGCCGGTGATCGTGGCGTTGATCGTGACCACTGCCATCACCGAGGAAGTGCTCTACCGCGGCTACTCGATCGAACGCTTGCGCGAATTGACGGGACGCCTGTGGCTGGCGATCCCGATCAGCTTCGCGCTGTTCGTCTGGCCGCACGTCGCCTTCTTCGGTCCCCACTGGCTGCTCTACCACGGGCTGACGCCGGTGCTGATCTACGCTCTCTATGTTTGGCGTCGCAACCTGTGGGCCTGCATGCTGATGCATCTCCTCGGCAATGCGATGCTGTTGATACCGGCGCTGGGCCTGGCCGACTGATGCTCTACCGGCCCACCGCCTTCGGCCCGCGGGCGGGCATCGCCTGGCCGTGGCCCGATGGCGCGCGTGAGCCGCGCGGGGCCGCCATCCGGGCCGCTTGTGGCGTCCCGCACGTGGACCCGGCAGGGATTCGCCGCGCGGATGAACCCACCCCGCTCGACCGGGACACGATCAACCCGGCCAACCGGGACGGGTACAGTTGATCCGGCATCGTTCGTTTCCGGCGGTCCCGTCACGGCGCACGCGCGCCGATCGCGACAACCCGGTCAGAGATCGACCATCGTCTTGAAGCCGCCCCAGAACATGCGCTTGCCGTCGAACGGCATGTTCTTCGGGTCGCAGGCCGCCTTGAGGCGTTCGTCCTGCATCACCTTGGCGTTGATCCGGTCGCGCGCCTTGCGCGAGGGGTAGGTGATGTAGGAGAACACCACGACTTCGCCGGGCTTGAGCTTCACGCTCTGCGGGAACGAGGTCCACTTGCCGGGCTTGACGTCGTCGGCGACGCACTCGACGTAGTCCAGGGCGCCGTATTCCTTCCAGATCTTCCCGGCCAGACGGGCCAGCTTGCGGTAGGCGGGCAGCTTGTCCTCGGGGACGGGCAGGACGAAGCCATCGACGTAACGGGCCATTGCTCTCTCTCCTTCTGCGGTCGGGGCGCGGGAGCCTCCGCGCCGGGGGTGGATCGGTGTCGCGCGCGTCACTGGCGCATCGAGCGACCGGAATGCGGCTGCTCGCGGATCGGCCTGAGCGGGCGCACCTCGATGCAGCCGACGGTGGCCGGCGGGATGCGCGCGGCGATCTGGATCGCCTCGTTGAGGTCGCGGGCCTCGATCAGATAGAAGCCGGCCAGCGCCTCCTTGGTCTCGGCGAACGGCCCGTCGGTGACCGTGGTGCGGCCGTTGCGCACGCGCACGGTCGTCGCGCTCGCCGTGGGCTGCAGCGCTTCCGAGGCGATGCAGTGGCCGCTGCCGCGGATGTCGGCATCGAAGGCGAGGCATTCGTGGTCGTCGAGGTCGGCGAACTTCGCTTCTTCGCCATAGACCAGGCAGAGGTACTTCATCGCGGAGTCTCCCGTTTCATGCCGCGGACGCAGGCGGCCGTACCCGGATGGTCGAACGGCAGCGGGCGGATTCGACAGGCTGCGTCCACGCCCGATCAGCCTGCCGCCAGCGCGGCCAGCCGACGCTCGATGAAGCGTCGCTCGGTGCCCTGGCGGCTCAGCGCCAGCGCCCGCCGGTAGGCATCGATGGCTTCGTCGCGCCGGCCCAGTCGGCGACACAGGTCCGCCCGCGCGGCGTGGGCGAAGCGATAGCCGTCGAGCGCGCCGTCGGCGAGCAGCGCATCGACCGCGGCGAGGCCGGCCGCCGGGCCGTCGCGCATGGCCAGCGCCACGCCGCGGTTGAGCGCGACCACCGGCGAGGGCTCGATGCGCAGCAGCGCGTCGTACAGGCCGACGATCTGCGCCCAGTCGGTGGCGTCGGCACTCGCGGCATCGGCATGCACCGCGGCGATCGCCGCCTGCAGCGTGTAGGCGCCGACGCGCCGGGTGGCCAGCGCGCGCTCGACCAGCCGGGTGCCCTCGGCGATCCTCGAACGGTCCCAGCGGGCGCGGTCCTGGTCCTCCAGCAGCACCAGTTCGCCGTCCGCATCGACACGCGCGTCGCGCCGGGCGTCGGTGAGCAGCATCAGCGCCAGCAGGCCGAGCGCCTCGGGCTCGGGCAGCAGCTCGGCCAGCAGACGGCCCAGGCGGATCGCCTCGTCGCTCAGCGTGGAGCGCTGCAGCGCCTCGCCCTCGCTCGCCGCGTAGCCCTCGTTGAACACCAGGTAGATCACGCGCAGCACCGCGTCGAGCCGCTCCGGCAGCGCGTCGGCAGACGGCACCTCGTAGGGAATGCCGGCATCGCGGATCTTGGCCTTGGCGCGGACGATGCGCTGCGCCAGGGTCGGCACCGGCATCAGGAACGCCGACGCCACCGCCTCGGTGGTGAGCCCGCAGACCTCGCGCAGGGTCAGCGCGATCCGCGCCTCGATCGCCAGCGCCGGGTGGCAGCAGGTGAAGACGAGGCGCAGGCGGTCGTCGACCAGCGCGCCGTGCTCGGGCTCGGGCGCGGCCTCCGCAGCCACGTCGTGCCGGCGATCGTCCCAGGCTTCGAAGCGATTTCCGCGACGCAGCGCGTCGATGGCCTTGAAGCGTCCGGCCGAGACCAGCCAGGCGCGCGGATTCGCCGGCATGCCTTCGCGCGGCCATTGCTCCAGCGCCGCGCGGAAGGCCTCGTGCAAGGCCTCCTCGGCGAGGTCGAAATCGCCGAGCAGGCGGATCAGCGTGGCCAGCACGGCGCGCGACTCGCTGCGGTAGACCGCGTCGAGGTCGACGGCGGCGCCGCTCACGCAGCGACCCTGCGGCGCGGCGGCCAGCGCCACCAGCTGAACACCACCAGCGCGAAGAAGGCGCTGTAGGCGGCGACGAACACCCACCAGGGCGCCTCGAAGAACAGCAGCCGCGACAGCCAGTGCTCGATGAAGGACTCGCCGTAGGCCGTCTGCCCGGCGCGCGCGCGCAGCGCCTGCTCCCAGACCGTCAGCGGACACAGCTCGCCCAGCCAGGTCTGCAGCGCGATGAAGCCCATCAGCGCGAGATGGACGAGGCGCAGCCCGAAGCGCCGCACCAGCGTCCAGCCCAGCGGACCGCCGATCAGCACGACGACCTGCCCACCGACGACGAACAACACGACGCCGAAGTGCAGGGTGAGCAGGGCGTCGGCGAGCAGGGCGTGCATGGCGCGATGATGCCAGCGTGGGTGCGCGGCAGCCTGACGGATTCGATAACCCGACCGACCCCCTCCCGACCTCCCCCTTGCCCGGCTGCGCCGTGCAAAGGGGAGGGGAAAAGCCGAGGCGCGCGTAGCCTACGCCGACTTTGGTCGGCTCTACCCGGGCCCAGTTCTTGCCCCCTCCCTTTCGCCGCAGGCGAAGGGGAGGGCTGGGGAGGGGTGCTTTCGTGTCATCCCCTGACAGCCGAGTGCCCCGCTACCTTTGGCTCATCCCTCCGGGTAGCACTCGCCATGGACACCCTCCGTCAGCGCGCGCGATCGCTGCGCCGGACGCCCACCGATGCCGAGGCGCTGCTCTGGCGCCATCTGCGTCGTGGCCAGCTCGGCGAAGCGCGCTTTCGCCGCCAGCATCCGGTGGCCGGCTACATCCTGGATTTCGCCTGTCCCGCCATCGGCCTCGCCATCGAGCTGGACGGCGGCCAGCACGTCGAGAACGCCGCGTACGACGAACGCCGCTCGACGCTGCTTGCCGCCGCCGGCTGGCGCGTGCTGCGCTTCTGGAACGACGACGTACTGCTGCGAACCGACGACGTGCTCGCGGAAGTGCACAGGGCGATCGAATCGATCGGCGATGCGCAGGCGCCCACCATGAGGAGCGTCGAAGTGTTGACCCCGCGAATCGACGCTCAGCCGCGCAGCCGCACGTAGACCGCCTTGCTCGGGCTGTCCGGCGTGCCGCGCTCCTCGACGTCGAAGTGCAGCCGGTGCGCCTTCACCAGGTCGCTGAGCTTCTTGTGGCCGTAGAGCCGCGGGTCGAAGTCGGGGCGGATCTTGTTGAGGTAGCTGCCGATCGCGCCGAGATGGGCCCAGCCATCCTCTTCGTCCGCCTCGTCGATGGCCTGGTGCAGCAGATCGAGCAGCTTGGCGGTCGAGGCCTTGCCGTCGTCCGACGCAGCCGCAGGTGTGGCCTTGGCGGCAGGGGCTGCACCCGGACCGGCACCCGTCGACTTGGCCGCGGCCTTGCGCGGCTTGGTGTCTGCCGCCGCCGGCTTCTCGCTGCGCTCCGCGCGCAGCACCTCGACGTAGACGAACTTGTCGCAGGCCTGGACGAAGGCGTCGGGCGTCTTGCGCTCGCCGAAGCCGTAGACGGTGAGGCCCTCCTCGCGCAGGCGCTGGGCCAGGCGGGTGAAGTCGCTGTCGCTCGACACCAGGCAGAAGCCGTCGAAGCGCCGCGTGTACATCAGGTCCATCGCGTCGATGATCAGCGCGCTGTCGGTGGCGTTCTTGCCGCTGGTATAGGCGAACTGCTGCACCGGCTGGATCGAATGCTCGAGCAGCACCTTCTTCCAGCCGCTCTGCTGCTGCGAGGTGAAGTCGCCGTAGATCCTGCGCACGCTGGCCACGCCGTAGCGCGCCACCTCCTCCAGCAGCCCGCCGATCACCCGCGGCTGGGCGTTGTCGGCGTCGATCAGCACCGCGAGGCGGCGTTGCGCGTCGTCGGGCTCGGGACGCGGGCGGGCCTGGGTGGGCATCGTTGGCTCCTCGGGTCGGAAACGGCCCAAGGCTACGCCAAGGCCGCCAGCCCTCCCAGCCCGCCGCTTCCCGCCATCCCCGCCAGGGGCGACAATGGCGCGTTTTTCCGCAACCACCGATCGCGACCGCCACGGCGGCGCGGCATCCAGGGAGGATTCCATGGCTGAGCCTGTACTGACCCCGCCGCCGGGCGGCGCCAAGATCACCATCGCCAACGGCAAGCTGCACGTGCCGGACAACCCGATCATCCCGTTCATCGAGGGCGACGGCACCGGCCCGGACATCTGGCGCGCCTCGGTGCGCGTGCTCGACGCGGCGGTGGCCAAGGCCTACGGCGGCAAGCGCCGGATCCACTGGCTGGAGATCTACGCCGGCGAGAAGTCGAACAACCAGTTCGGCACCTGGCTGCCGGAGTCGACCGTGCAGGCCTGCCGCGACTACCTCGTCTCGATCAAGGGCCCGCTGACCACGCCGATCGGCGGCGGCATCCGCTCGCTCAACGTCGCCCTGCGACAGATGCTCGACCTCTACGTCTGCCTGCGCCCGGTGCGCTGGTTCAAGGGCGTGCCCAGCCCGGTGAAGAATCCCGGCGCGGTCGAGATGGTGATCTTCCGCGAGAACTGCGAGGACATCTACGCCGGCATCGAGTTCGAGCAGGGCAGCGCCAACAACACCAAGTTCCTCGCCCTGCTGAAGGAACACTTCCCGAAGGAGTACGGCAAGATCCGCTTCCCGGAGAGCTCCGGCATCGGCATCAAGCCGGTGTCGAAGGACGGCTCCGAGCGGCTGATCCGCAGCGCCATCGAGTACGCGATCACCAACAAGCGCAAGTCGGTGACGATCGTGCACAAGGGCAACATCATGAAGTTCACCGAGGGCGCGTTCCGCAACTGGGGCTACGCCCTGGCCGAGCGCGAGTTCGCCGACAAGGTCTACACCTGGGACCAGTGGGAGCGCACCAAGGCGGCCAGCGGCGAGAAGGCGGCCAACGACGAGCAGGCCGCGGCGATCGCCGCCGGCCGGATCGTCATCAAGGACGCCATCGCCGACATCACCCTGCAGCAGGTGCTGACCCGCCCGGCCGAGTTCGACGTGATCGCCACGCTCAACTTGAACGGCGATTACCTCAGCGATGCGCTGGCCGCGCAGGTCGGCGGCATCGGCATCGCGCCCGGCGGCAACATCAACTACATGACCGGCCACGCCGTGTTCGAGGCCACCCACGGCACCGCGCCGAA
>VFQU01001072.1_pt1 | contig 17877 bp, 17 predicted proteins | sample 3512311 | NCBI WGS metagenome assembly VFQU01 (sample SAMN10412377, study PRJNA504923) | tailings metagenome | isolation source: Relicate 3 Philex TSF3 active mining site | place: Philippines: Tuba, Benguet | collected 2017-08-29
TCGGGCGACAGGTAACCCGCCTGGTCGAGCTCGGGCCAGCGGGTGAAGTAGCGCTCGAACTTGCGGTGGTGGCTGCGCACCTCTTGCAGGCAGACGATGTCGGCGTCGAACTGCTCGACCGCGTGCGCGAGGTTGTGGATTTCCAGCCGGCGCACCGGCCCCAGGCCCTGGACGCCCTTGTGGATGTTGTACGTGGCAACGCGCACGATGCTCATGCGCGGAATGATCGCACGCGTTTTTGCACTTAGCGGGGCACCGGGCCACCCAGGCGCGGGAGCCAGCCGATGGCTTCGGCGTTGGAGGGTGAGAAACACCGCTCCATGGCGTCGCGCCAGGGCAGCCAGCACTGGTCTCGGTGCTCGCGCGGGCTCAGGCGCACCGGCAGCGGGCGCGGCACGCACAAGCCGAACAGGTGCTCGGTGTTGTGCGTCACGCCACTCGCGTAGCGGTGGCGCCACTGCGGGTAGATCTCGTAGACGTTCTCCAGCGCCCAGTCGCGCAGCGCATGGCCTGGCGCGCGCACATCCAGCCCCGTCTCTTCGGCCACCTCGCGCGCGGCGGTGTGTTCGAAGGGTTCGTCGGGATGGTCTTTCGAACCGGTGACGGACTGCCAGAAACCAGGGGCATCGGCGCGCTCGATGAGCAGTACCTCCAGCGCCGGGGTGTGGATCACCACCAGCACCGACTGCGGCACCTTGAAGGGCCGCGGGGCCGCATCAGCCACGGCGACTCGAAGAGAAGCGTTGCCACAGGCGCCACACCGACCACACCCGCAATGGCGCGGACACAAGCCGGCTCGGCCGGCGCGCCACCCACAGGCCCGTGACCACGGCCAGCGGCCACACCAGCTCGGGCGGCCGGGCCCGCAGCCACAGCCATGCCCCCTGCACGCGCTCGGCCCAGCCGAACACGGGCTGAAGGGCCCGGGCGTGGATGCCGGCGCGCTGGCGCAGGTCGCGCGAGCGGCGGCGCAGCGCCACGCGGCGCTGCGCGAGCTGCTGTGCGCGCAGGCCGGTCATGGGTCCAGCGCCTCGCGGTCCTGGCGCAGTTCCTCGATGCTGGCGGAGAACAGGCGCGAGCCCCGCTTCACGCGCTCACGCGCCTGCCAGGCAGCCACCAGGCCGACCACCATGAACAGCCCGGTGAAAACGCCCAGCGCCAGCAGACGGTGTTCGTCCCACAGCGCCACGGTGATCAGCATGGCCAGAAAGCCCAGGCCCAGCACCAGGCTGGCCAGCGCGATGGCGCCGTACGCCACCATGCTGGCCACACGGAGAACTTCCTCCTGCGCCTCGACACTGAACAGCTCGAGGCGGACCTGGGCCAGCTCGATCAGCGTGGCGGCCAGGCCGCGCACCGAGGCCGACAGGCGTTGGGCGGCGGGCTCCATCGGGTTCAGCGGCGGCCGATGAGCAGACCGATCAGCAGGCCAACGCCGGCCGCGGTGCCGATGGCCTGCCAGGGGTGCTCGTGCACGTACTCGTCGGTAACGCGCGCGGCTTCCTTGGCCTTGATGGCGATGGACTCCTCGATGTCGCCCAGCCTGTGCTTGGCGGCCATCAGGTTTTCGCGGATGCGCTCGCGCATCTCGACCACCTTGCCCTCGGTCTCATTGGCGGTGGCGTGCAGCAGCTCTTCGGCGTCGGTGATGACGCGCTGCAGGTCGCGGACGAGCTTCTTCTTGCTGGCGGTGGTGTCGGTGGCGGCTTCTGCCATGGCGGGGCTCCTTTCCAGAAAGTGACAGGTCATTGATCGCGTTGATCAATGGTGCGACCTCGGAAGGATACGCAGGTTCCCGACAAAAAAGGCGCCCGAAGGCGCCTTTTGCGGCCACGTCCTACAGGATCAGGCCGGCTTCACCGCGTCGGGGTTGCGCAAGCGGATGTGCAGTTCGCGCAGCTGCTTCTCGTCCACCGGGCTCGGGGCTTGCGTGAGCAGGCACTGTGCGCGCTGGGTCTTGGGGAAAGCGATCACGTCGCGGATGGACTCGGCGCCCGTCATGAGCGTGACGATGCGATCGAGGCCGAAAGCCAGGCCGCCGTGCGGGGGCGCGCCGTACTGCAGCGCATCGAGCAGGAAGCCGAACTTCAGGCGCGCCTCCTCGGGGCTGATCTTGAGCGCGTCGAACACCTTCTGCTGCACGTCGGCGCGGTGAATACGCACCGAGCCACCGCCGATTTCCCAACCGTTGAGGACCATGTCGTAACCCTTGGCGATGCAACGGCCCGGGTCGCTCACCATGAGGTCCTCGTGGCCGTCCTTGGGGGCCGTGAAGGGGTGGTGCACCGCGGTCCAGCGGTCTTCTTCCTCGTCGTGCTCGAACATCGGGAAGTCGACCACCCACATCGGCGCCCAGCGGTCCTCGAACAGGCCGTTCTTCTTGCCCAGTTCGCTGTGGCCGATCTTGATGCGCAGGTTGCCGATGGCGTCGTTGACGACCTTGGCCTTGTCGGCGCCGAAGAAGAGGATGTCGCCGTTCTGCGCGCCGCTGCGCTGCAGCACCGCGTTCAGCGCAGCGTCGTGCAGGTTCTTGACGATCGGGCTCTGCAGGCCGTCGCGGCCCTTGCTGACGTCGTTGACCTTGATCCAGGCCAGGCCCTTGGCACCGTAGATCTTGACGAACTCGGTGTAGGCGTCGATCTCGCTGCGGCTCATCTCGCTGCCGCCGGGCACGCGCAAGGCCACCACACGGCCGTTCTTGGCCTGCGCCGGCGCGCTGAAGACCTTGAAGTCCACGTCGCCCATCACGTCGGTGAGTTCGGTGAACTCCATCTTCACGCGCAGGTCGGGCTTGTCGGATCCGTAGCGGTGCATGGCCTCGCTGTAAGGCATGACCGGAAAGTCGCCGAGGTCCACGCCGAGCGTGTTCTGGAACACCGTCTTGATCATGCCCTGGAACATGTCGCGGATGTCCTGCTCGGTGAGGAACGAGGTCTCGATATCGATCTGCGTGAACTCGGGCTGGCGGTCGGCGCGCAGATCCTCGTCGCGGAAGCACTTGGTGATCTGGTAGTAGCGGTCGAAGCCGGCCACCATCAACAGCTGCTTGAACAGCTGGGGCGACTGCGGCAGCGCGAAGAACATGCCGTCGTGCACGCGGCTGGGCACCAGGTAGTCGCGCGCGCCTTCGGGCGTGCTCTTGGTGAGCATGGGAGTTTCGATGTCGACGAAGCCGTTGGCGTCGAGGAACTTGCGCACCTCCATGGCCACGCGGTAGCGCAGCATGAGGTTGCGCTGCATGTAGGGGCGGCGCAGGTCGAGCACGCGGTGCGTGAGGCGCGTGGTCTCGGAGAGGTTGTCGTCGTCGAGCTGGAACGGCGGCGTGACGGACGGGTTGAGCACCTTGAGTTCATGGCAAAGCACCTCGACCTTGCCGCTCTTGATGCCGTCGTTGGTGGTGCCGTCGGGGCGCGCGCGCACCACGCCGACCACCTGCACGCAGAACTCGTTGCGCACTTCTTCCGCGGTCTTGAACATCGCGGCGCGGTCCGGATCGCACACCACCTGCACCGTGCCTTCGCGGTCGCGCAGGTCGATGAAGATCACGCCCCCGTGGTCGCGGCGGCGGTTCACCCAGCCTGCGAGCGTGACGGTTTGGCCCAGCAGGGCTTCGGTCACCAGACCGCTGTAGTGGGAGCGCATGGCCATGTTGTTTCTTTCTTGCTTAGGGGTGATCCGCAGCGTGCGCCACGGTCTTGATCTTCGGGTTCTTCGGGCCGCCGGGCACGATGACGCCCATGGACACGATGTAGGTGAGCGCTTCGTCGACGCTCATGGCGAGTTCCACGCAATCGCGCGCGCGCAGCAGCACGAAGTAGCCACCTGTGGGGTTGGGCGTGGTCGGCACATAGACGCTGAGAAACTCGTCGGTGAGGCTGTCGCCGCCGGGCGTGGCCTGCAACGCGTCGAGCAACTGGCCCTGCGGCGCGCCGGTGAGAAAGGCAATGGTCCACATGCCATCGCGCGGCCACTGCACCAGCAGTGCTTTGCGAAACGCATTGCCCTTTTCGGAGAACAGCGTGTCGGACACCTGCTTGACGCCCGAGTAGATGGAGCGCACCACCGGAATGCGGTGCAGCAGCGCATGCCACCAGTGCACCAGGCGGTTGCCGATGATGTTCGAGGCCAGCGCGCCAATCGACAGCAGGATGATGAGCGCGAACACCACGCCCAGGCCAGGCACGTGCACACCCAGCCAGGCGTCGGGCCGCCAGGCCACCGGCAGGATGTTGAGCGTCTTGTCGAGCGTGCCGACCACCCAGTCGAGCACCCAGAGGGTGACGATGAGCGGCACCAGGACAAGCAGTCCTGCAAAAAGCCACTTGCGCAAGGCGGTCATGGTGAGGTGGGGTTCAGCTGGCCGAGCCGGAGGAACCGGCGGGTGCGCTGGCAGGCGCAGCCGCCGGTGCTTCGGCGGCCTTGGTTTCAGCGGGTTTGCTGTCGGCCGGCGGGCTGTCGGCGGTCTTGTCGCCCGCTGCGGGCTTCGCCTCGGCGCTGGCGGCGCCGCTGTTGCCACCGCGGAAATCCGTGACATACCAGCCAGACCCCTTGAGCTGGAAGCCTGCCGCGGTGAGCTGCTTGCGGAAGGCGTCGGCGCCACAGGACGGGCACTGCGTCAGCGGGGCATCGGACATCTTCTGCAGAACGTCCTTGGCGTGGCCACAGGACTCGCACTTGTAGGCGTAGATGGGCATGGCGGAAACCTGGGTGGAAGGGGGCTGCCCGCGCCGGGCGGACAAAGCCGGCGATTATAAATTCCAGGGGGTTTCCCGGGCCGGCGGCCCGGCGCTCACCACAGCCGCACGCGAACCAGCAGCTGGGTGACGAGCAGGCCCAGCAGGAAGCCCACACCGCCGTAGATGATCCCTTGCAGCAGGCGATTGGTGCGCCGCTGCTCGGCCATCAGGGCGTCGATCTCCCGACGCAGATCGTTGGGGCGGTGGCGCAGGTAGTCGTGCAGCAGGCGCGGCAAGGCCGGTAGCAGCTTGGCGTACTGCGGCGCCTCGGCCTTGAGCTGGGCCAGCAGGCGCTGCGGCCCCACCTGCTCCAGCATCCACTGCTCCAGGAAGGGTTTGGCGGTGGCCCAGAGGTCGAGATCGGGGTCGAGTTCGCGGCCCAGGCCCTCGATGTTGAGCAAGGTCTTTTGCAGCAGCACGAGCTGGGGCTGGATCTCGACGTGAAAGCGCCGCGAGGTCTGGAACAGACGCATCAGCACCATGCCGAGCGATATCTCCTTGAGCGGCCGGTCGAAGTACGGTTCGCACACGGCGCGGATCGCGGCCTCGAGTTCGTCCACCCGCGTGTCGGCCGGCACCCAGCCGGACTCGATGTGCAGTTCGGCCACACGCTTGTAGTCGCGGCGGAAGAAGGCGGTGAAGTTCTGCGCCAGGTATTCCTTGTCGAAGGCAGTGAGCGTGCCGACGATGCCGAAATCGAGCGAGATGTAGCGCCCGAAGGTGGCCGGATCGACACTGACCTGGATGTTGCCCGGGTGCATGTCGGCGTGGAAGAAGCCGTCGCGGAAGACCTGGGTGAAGAAGATGGTGACGCCGTCGCGAGCGAGCCGGGCAATGTCCACCCCCTGGCGACGCAGTTCGTCGGTGCGGTTGATGGGCACGCCGTGCATGCGCTCCATCACCATCACGTCGGTGCGGCACCAGTCCCAGTACATCTCGGGAATGATGACCAGGTCGAGCCCGGCCATGTTGCGGCGCAGTTGCGCGGCATTGGAGGCCTCGCGCAGCAGATCGAGTTCGTCGTGCAGGTATTTGTCGAACTCGGCCACCACCTCGCGCGGCTTCAGGCGGCGGCCATCAGCCGACAGGCGCTCCAGCCAGCCGGCCATGGTGCGCATCAGGTCGAGGTCCTTGTCGATCACCGGCAGCATGTCGGGCCGCAGCACCTTGACCGCGACCTCGCTGCCCGCGGCCTTGCCACTCTTGAGCGTGGCGAAGTGCACCTGGGCGATCGAGGCGCTGGCCACCGGTACGCGCTCGAAGTGGCTGAACACCTCGTCGAGCGGGCGGCCGTAGGCGCGCTCGATGGTGGCGATGGCAATCTCGGCCGGGAACGGCGGCACACGGTCTTGCAGCCGGGCCAGTTCGTTGGCGATGTCGGGCGGCAGCAGATCGCGCCGCGTGGACAGCACCTGACCGAACTTCACGAAGATCGGGCCCAGGCTTTCCAGCGCTTCGCGCAAGCGTTGCCCGCGGGGCTGGTCCAACCGGCGGCCCAGCGTGAGCACCCGCGTGAGCCGGCGCAGCCAGGGGTGATCGAAGCTGGAAAGCACAAGCTCGTCGAGCCCGTGCCGCAACACCACCCAGACGATGTAGGCGCCGCGCAGCAGCCGCCTCACCGGCCCACCTTCGGATCGCGGGCCGGCGGGCGGGGCATGCGCTCCACAAAGGCCTTGATCCCGTCGGCGGCCCGGCGCGCGAAGCCCACCAGGGCGTGCGCAGGGGCGTCACCGAGCACGCGCGAGAGGTCTTCCTCCACATCCCAGCGCACGTTGTCGACCAGCCAGGCGATCTCGGCGGCCAGCAGCACGTCGCCCTGGATGTCCACTCCGGGCTTGTCGCCGGCGAGCACGCGCTGCGCGAGATCGAAAGGTGAGGACTGGGTCAGGGTGACGGTGAGTTCGGGCGTGACGCTGGCGGGGTCGCAGCGCTCGAGCAGGCCGGCGCGCGTGGGCGCGAGCACGAGGTGGAAATCGCCCCACTGCAGCTTGAGCGGCTTGCCGGCCTGACGCTTGAGGCGCTCGGTGGCCGCGGGCTCCTGCTGCAGCACGTGGTTGAGAAAGAGCACGAGCCGGTTCTGCAGCTCGTCGATGACCCAGGCGGGCGGGCGCAGCGCGCCCAGCAGCGACTGCAGGGGGTTGGCGCCGGCGCCGGGTGCGGCGCCAGAAACGGAATCGGGTGGTACATGCGACATGACCACCCGATTCTGACGGATAAGCCACGCCCGGCGCATTGCGCCGGACCGGCCCGCGGGGTTTACTGCAGCGCTTGCACGCCTGCCACCAGCCAGCCGCCGGGGCCGCTCTTGGGCCGGGTGATGTTCCAGACCTCGCGGAACGGGTTGGGGCCGGCCGAGACCTCTTCGCGGATCAGGCCCGAGAACTCCACACTGGCCATGTAGACGTCGTCGGTTTCCTCGATGCCCAGCAACTGGGCTTCGAGCATCACCACCTCGGTCTTGTTGGGCACGCCACGGGCGCCATGCTCGCGCTCGGCGAGCTGGCCCTTGATCTGCTCGAGCATGTCGTCGGTCATCATGGCGCGCAGGCTGGGGATGTCGGCGCTGTCCCAGGCGGCCTGCAGGTTCACGAAGTTGGCTTTGGAGGCCTTGAGAAAGCCCTCGGCATCGAAGCCGGCCGGGATGCCCCAGCTTTGGCGGCCCAGCAGGGCCGAGCCGATCATCGAACCGCCCTGCTCCAGGCCGACGGGCGCACTGCGCTCCCAGGGGCGGGCCGAAGCGTCGTTGCCCACGTTCTGCGGGCTGTAGCTGCGCGGCATGGTGGGCTCGAACTCGGCGGGCGCGCGGGCGTTGTTGCCGGACGCACCCTGGTAGGCCAGGCCACCCGTCGATGCGGGCGCGGCGCGGCGGCGCATGACCATGCCCACCACGGCCAGCACCACGACGGCCAGCAGCGCGAACAGCAGGAACTGGGCGAAGGCTTCACCGAAACCGAGGGCCGACGCCAGCCAGGCCAGGCCCAGGCCAGCGGCCAGACCACCCAGCATGGCGCCCCAGGGGCGCTTGGGCGCGGCGGCAGCGGCCGGCGCGGTCGCGGGGCGGGCGGCGGCGTTCTGCGGTGCGGCCTGGGCCGGTGTCGCCTGCTGGGCCGGGGGCGTGTTCGGCGCGGTGCTGCGCTGCGTCACGTTGCCCGACTGCTTGCCGATGGACAAGCCGCCACCCATGCGTTTGGCGAAAGTTTCGGTCGATCCGACCGCCAGGGTCAGGGCCAAGAGAACCGACCACAGCTTGTTCATCATCCTTGCCTCCTTATTCGATTTCGAACAGCACTCACACGCGATCTTCAATCAACACTTGATGCCCACGTGCAGCGCGACGACGCCCCCCGTGAGGTTGTGCACATCGACATGGCCGAAGCCGGCCGTCTTCATCATTTGTCGCAACGTTTCCTGGTCCGGGTGCATGCGGATCGACTCGGCGAGGTAGCGGTAGCTGGCCTCGTCGTTGGCAACCCACCTGCCCAGTTTCGGCAGCACCTGGAACGAGTACCAGTCGTAAGCCTTCTCCAGCGGTTTGGCCACCCGGGAAAACTCCAGCACCAGCAATTTGCCCCCCGGACGCAGCGTGCGATGCATCTCGGCCAGTGCAAGTTCCTTGTGCGTCATGTTGCGCAGACCGAAGGCGACCGAGACGCGGTCGAAGCTCTCGTCTGCAAAAGGCAGTTTCTCGGCGTCGCACACCAGGGTGGGCAGCACCACGCCGGCGTCGAGCAGCCGGGTTCGGCCCTCGCGCAGCATGGCCTCGTTGATGTCGGTGTGCACCACGCGCCCGGTGGGGCCGACCTCGCGCGCAAAGGCCAGGGCCAGGTCGCCCGTGCCGCCGGCGATATCGAGCACGTGATGGCCAGGCTTCGCGTCGGCCACGGTGATGGTGTAGCGCTTCCAGAGCCGGTGCAGGCCGCCCGACATCAGGTCGTTCATGAGGTCGTAGCGCGAGGCCACGGCGTCGAACACACCGCGCACGCGCTGCGCCTTCTCGCCCTCGTCGACGTGCTGGAAACCGAAGTGGGTCTGGGCCATGCCGGGTGCCTCCGGTTCAGTGCGAGTGGCCGCAGCCGGGACCTGCCTTGTCGGGCATGGGGTCGTCGCGGCCCGCGCCCGCGGCCTGCAGGCGGGCCTCGTAGTCGGCCCAGAGCTCGGCCTGCTTCGAGCCCAGGAAGTACAGGTAGTCCCACGAGAAGATGCCCGAGGAATGGCCATCGTCGAACGTGGGCTGCACCGCGTAATTGCCCACCGGCTGCAGGTCGAGCAGGCCGACCTGGCGCTTGCCCGTCTGCAGAACCTCCTGCCCTTTGCCATGGCCCTGCACCTCGGCCGAGGGCGAGTACACGCGCATCAACTCGAAGGGGATGCGGTAGGTCTGCCCGTCGGAGAAGCTCACCTCGAGCACGCGCGAAGCGCTGTGCACGGTGATGTCCTGCGGGGTGGGGGTGTTGCGGTCGAGGCCGGCCATGGTGTTTGTCTCCGTGCGATCAGACGAGCACGCGCTCGATGCCACCCTGGTTGGCGCGGGCCACGTACTCCGGCAGCCAGTTCTCGCCCAGGATGTGGCGCGCCATCTCGACCACGATGTAGTCGGCCTCGAGCAGGCCGTTCTGCAGGTCGTCGCCGTAGCGGGTGAGGCCCTGCAGGCAGCTCGGACAGCTGGTGAGGATCTTCACGTTGTCCTCGGCGCCCACGGCACCGCTGGCGCGCAGCGCGGCTTCGCCCTTGCGGATTTCTTCTTCCTTGCGGAAGCGCACCTGCGTGGAAACGTCGGGGCGGGTGACGCCCAGCGTGCCCGACTCGCCGCAGCAGCGCTCGCTCTTGAGCACCTGTTCGCCCACCAGCGCCTTCACGGTCTTCATCGGCTCCTGCAGCTTCATGGGGCTGTGGCAGGGGTCGTGGTACAGGTAGGCGCCCTTGCTCTCCAGGCGAATGCCTTTTTCGAGCAGGTACTCGTGGATGTCGACGATGCGGCAACCCGGGAAGATCTTCTCGAATTCGTAGCCCTGGAGCTGGTCGTAGCAGGTGCCACAGCTCACCACCACGGTCTTGATGTCCAGGTAGTTGAGCGTGTTGGCCACGCGGTGGAACAGCACCCGGTTGTCGGTGATGATCTTCTCGGCCTTGTCGAACTGGCCCGAGCCGCGCTGCGGATAGCCGCAGCACAGGTAGCCCGGCGGCAGCACGGTCTGCACGCCGGCGTGCCAGAGCATGGCCTGGGTGGCCAGGCCGACCTGGCTGAACAGGCGCTCCGAGCCGCAACCGGGGAAATAGAACACGGCTTCCGTCTCGGCCGTGGTGCCCTCGGGGTTGCGGATGATGGGGACGTAGTCCTTGTCTTCGATGTCGAGCAGCGCACGTGCCGTTTTCTTGGGCAGGCCACCCGGCATCTTCTTGTTGATGAAGTGGATGACCTGTTCCTTGATCGGCGCCGGCCCGAGCGTGGCCGGTGGAGCGCCGGTCTGCTTGCGTGCCAGGCGCTTGAGCAGGTTGTTGGCCAGCCGCTGCGCCTTGAAGCCCACGCCCACCATGGCCGAGCGCATGAACTTGATGGTCTCGGGGTTGGTGGCGTTGAGGAAGAACATGGCCGCGGCGTTGCCGGGGCGGAAGCTCTTCTGACCCATCTTGCGCAACAGGTTGCGCATGTTCATGGTCACGTCACCGAAGTCGATCTTCACCGGGCAGGGCGTGAGGCACTTGTGGCAGACCGTGCAGTGGTCGGCCACGTCCTCGAACTCCTGCCAGTGCTGGATGCTCACGCCGCGGCGCGTCTGCTCTTCGTACAGGAAGGCCTCGATCAGCAGCGAGGTGGCCAGGATCTTGTTGCGCGGGCTGTAGAGCAGGTTGGCGCGCGGCACGTGGGTGGCGCACACCGGCTTGCACTTGCCGCAACGCAGGCAGTCCTTCACCGAATCGGCGATGGCGCCGATGTCGCTCTGCTGCATGATCAGCGACTCGTGCCCCATGAGGCCGAAGCTGGGCGTGTAGGCGTGCGCCAGGTCGGCGCGGTGGGTGCCGTCCGTGGCGCCGCGCAGCAGCTTGCCCTTGTTGAAGCGGCCCTCGGGGTCCACCTTCGCCTTGTAGTCGGCAAAGGGTTTGAGCTCCTCGTCGGTGAGGTACTCCAGCTTGGTGATGCCGATACCGTGTTCGCCCGAGATCACGCCGTCGAGACTGCGCGCGAGCACCATGATGCGGTCCACCGCTTCGTGCGCGGTCTGCAGCATCTCGTAGTCGTCGCTGTTGACCGGGATGTTGGTGTGCACGTTGCCATCACCGGCGTGCATGTGCAGGGCCACCCAGACGCGGCCCTTGAGCACACGCTTGTGGATGGCGTTGCACTCGGCCAGCAGCGGGCCGAAGGCGGCACCGCTGAAGAGCTGTTGCAGCGGCGCACGGATCTGCGTCTTCCAGCTGGCGCGCAGGGTGTGGTCCTGCAGTTGCGGGAACAGGCGGTCCACGTCGGTGAGCCAGCCTTGCCACAGGCTGCGCACCTCGCGCACCAGGGCCAGGGCCTGTTGCACGCGGTCTTCCAGCAGTTCGGCGGTGGGGATCTCGTTCGCGTCGTCGCCCTTGCCCAGGGGCAGGTTGCCGCGCTGGAAAAAGGCCTCCAGCTCACTGGCCAGGCGGATCTTGTTGCGCAGCGAGAGCTCGATGTTGATGCGCTCGATGCCCTCGGTGTACTCGCCCATGCGCGGCAGCGGGATCACCACGTCTTCGTTGATCTTGAAGGCGTTGGTGTGCTTGCTGATGGCCGCGGTGCGCTTGCGGTCGAGCCAGAACTTCTTGCGTGCCTCGGGGCTGATGGCGGTGAAACCTTCACCGCTGCGCGAGTTGGCGATGCGGATGACCTCGCTGGTGGCGCGCGCCACGGCGTCCGGGTCGTCGCCCACGATGTCGCCGATCAGCACCATCTTGGGCAGACCACCGTTGCCCTTCTTGCTTTTGGTGGCGTAACCCACCGCTTTCAGGTAGCGGTCGTCCAGGTGCTCCAGGCCGGCCAGCAGCACGCCCGAGCGCTTCTGCTCGGCGAACATGAAGTCCTTGATCTCGACGATGCTGGGCACCGCGTCCTTCGGGTTGCCGAAGAACTCCAGGCAGACCGTGCGCGTGTGCTCGGGCATGCGGTGCACGATCCAGCGCGCGCTGGTGATCAGGCCGTCGCAGCCTTCCTTCTGGATGCCCGGCAGGCCCGACAGGAACTTGTCCGTCACGTCCTTGCCCAGGCCTTCCTTGCGGAAGGTGCGGCCGGGAATGGCCAGGGTCTCGGTGCGGCGCAGGGCTTTGCCGTCGGGCGCGTAGAACTTGAGCTCGAAGGTGGCCACCTCGGCATCGTGGATCTTGCCGCGGTTGTGGTCCAGGCGCGTCACCTCCAGCCACTCGGCCTGGGGCGTGACCATGCGCCAGCTGACCAGGTTGTCGAGCGCGGTGCCCCAGAGCACGGCTTTCTTGCCGCCGGCGTTCATGGCGATGTTGCCGCCAATGCACGAGGCCTCGGCGCTGGTGGGGTCGACCGCGAACACGTGGCCCGCACGCTCGGCCGCGTCGGCCACGCGCTGGGTGACAACACCCGCTTCCGTCCACACCGTGGGCAGCGGCTCGGCGTGGCCGGGCACGGGCACCCACTCCACTTCGGTCATGGCCTCGAGCTTCTCGGTGTTGATGACCGCGCTCTTCCAGGTGAGCGGGATGGCGCCGCCGGTATACCCGGTGCCGCCCCCCCGCGGAATGATCGTCAGGCCCAGGTCCACACAGCCCTGCACCAGGCCGGCCATCTCGGCCTCGGTGTCGGGCGTGAGCACCACGAACGGGTACTCGACGCGCCAGTCGGTGGCGTCGGTGACGTGCGAGACGCGCGAGAGGCCGTCGAACTTGATGTTGTCCTTGGCGGTGAGGCGGCCCAGCACCTTGTTCGCGCGCTGGCGCAACGCAGCCACCTCGTCGAAAGAGCGGGCGAAGGCGTCGACCGCGGCACGCGCTGCCGTCAGCAATTCGCCCACCAGGGCATCGCGCTCGCGGTCGTCCTGCGGCGTGCGGCGCTTCTGCACCTCGATCAGGCGGTGGTGCAGGGCATCGACGAGCTGGCCCCGGCGCTGGCGGCTGGAGAGCAGGTCGTCCTGCAGATAGGGGTTGCGCTGCACGACCCAGATGTCGCCCAGCACCTCGTAGAGCATGCGCGCGGAGCGGCCGGTGCGGCGCTCACCGCGCAGTTCGTCCAGCAAGGACCAGGCGCGCTCACCAAGCAAGCGGATCACGATTTCGCGATCCGAGAACGAGGTGTAGTTGTAGGGAATTTCGCGCAGGCGGGGCGCGTCATCCGTGGCGGTGGCGAGCAGCGGAAGCGGGGTCGGGGCGTTCATGGGGCGCTCGGCGATTTTTCAGGGAGCACCGAGGCAGGGATGGTATCGCAGCGCAACATCCCCTCCATGGCCCGTGGAAACCCCCGTTGTCATGACCGGGCAACCCCGTTGCAATCGATCCGTCACACAAGACCGATAGCCTGCGGCCTCCGCAGTACCCAACCTTACCGAGGAGCCTTCATGAATCCCCGCACCCTGCCGCTGGCCGGCGCCCTGGCGCTCGCCGCCGCTTTCGCTGCCCCCGCCCACGCCCAAACCGAGATCCAGTGGTGGCATTCCATGGGTGGCGCCCTGGGCGAATGGGTCAACGACCTCGCCAAGGATTTCAACGCCACGCAAACCCAGTACAAGATCGTGCCCACCTTCAAGGGCAGCTACGACGAATCGATGACGGCCGCCATTGCGGCTTTCCGCGCCGGCAATGCACCCCACATCCTGCAGGTGTTCGAAGTGGGCACCGCCACCATGATGGCCAGCCGCCAGGCCATCGTGCCGGTGGGTGAGGTGATGAAGAAGGCCGGCGTGAGCTTCGATCCCGCTGCCTACGTGCCCGCGGTGGCCGGCTACTACACCGCACCCAACGGCCAGATGCTGAGCTTCCCGTTCAACAGCTCGACCCCGGTGTTCCACTACAGCAAGGACGCCTTCAAGGCCGCCGGGCTGGACCCGGAGAACCCGCCGAAGACCTGGCCCGAGGTGGCGCTGGCGGCCGGCAAGCTCAAGGCTTCGGGCCACAAGTGCCCCTTCACCACCAGCTGGGTGAGCTGGACCCAGCTCGAGACCTTCTCGGCCTGGCACAACACCGAGTTCGCCACCCTGGGCAACGGCATGCGCGGCCTCAATGCGCGCCTGAGCTTCAACACGCCGCTGCACGTGCGCCACATCGAGAACCTGGCCAACATGGCCAAGACCGGCCTGTTCGTCTACAAGGGCCGCGGCAACGCCGCCGACGCCACCTTCGTCTCGGGCGAGTGCGCGATGATCACCGGCTCCTCGGCGCTGTATGGCAACGTCAAGCGCAACGCCAAGTTCGCGGCCGGCATCGGCACCCTGCCCTACTACCCCGACGTGAAAGGCGCGCCGCAGAACACCGTGATCGGCGGCGCCAGCCTGTGGGTGATGTCGGGCAAGAAGGACGCCGACTACAAGGGCGTGGCGCAGTTCTTCGCGCACCTCTCCAAGGCAGAAGAAGCGGCCAAGAGCCACCAGCGCACCGGCTACCTGCCGGTCACCATCGCGTCCTATCAGCTCACCGAAAAATCCGGCTTCTACAAGCAGAACCCGGGCACCGACGTGTCGGTGGAGCAGATGATCCGCAAGACCACCGACAAGTCGCGCGGCATCCGCCTGGGCAACTTCGTGCAGATCCGCACCATCAACGACGAGGAACTCGAGCAGGTGTGGGCCGGCCGCAAGGCGCCCAAGCAGGCGCTGGACGATGCCGTCAAGCGCGGCAACGAGCTGCTGGCCCGCTTCGAAGCCGCCAACAAAGGCAAGTGATGGTCCGCCGGGCACCCTGGGTGCCCCGCCCGCCCCGCACCGGCGTGACCCGGGCGGGGCGGTTTTTGTTGTAGGGTCGCGCACCCTTCTTCTTTCAGGTTCCCATGGAAAAACGCGTCCGGTTCCGATCCGCCTGGCTGCCCTGGCTGCTGGTGGCGCCGCAGATGGCCGTCGTGCTGGTGTTCTTCTTCTGGCCCGCCGCGCAGGCGCTCTACCAGAGCGTGCTGCAGCAAGACGCCTTCGGCCTGTCCACCGAATTCGTGGGCATGCAGAACTTCGAGCGCCTGTTCGCTGACCCCAGCTACATCGCCTCGTTCAAGGTCACGGCGGTGTTCTCGGTGCTGGTCGCCGGCATCGGCCTGGTGATCGCGCTGCTGCTGGCCGTGATGGCCAACCGCGTGCTGCGCGGCGCCTCGGTCTACAAGACGCTGCTGATCTGGCCTTATGCGGTGGCGCCGGTGGTGGCCGGCGTGCTGTGGCTGTTCATGTTCGCCTCGCCCTATGGCGTGGTCGCCTACGCCCTGCGCTGGATGGGCCTGGACTGGAACCACCTGCTCAACGCCGACCACGCGCTCGCGCTGATCGTGATGGCCGCGGTGTGGAAGCAGATCTCCTACAACTTCCTGTTCTTCCTCGCCGGTCTGCAGTCCATTCCGCACTCGCTGATCGAGGCCGCCACCATCGACGGCGCCTCGCCCTGGCGCCGCTTCTGGACCATCGTCTTCCCGCTGCTCTCGCCGACCACCTTCTTCCTGCTGGTCATCAACATCGTCTACGCCTTCTTCGACACCTTCGCCATCGTGGACGCCACCACGCACGGCGGCCCGGGCAAGGACACCGCCATCCTGGTCTACAAGGTCTACTACGACGGCTTCAAGGCGCTGGACATGGGCGGCTCGGCCGCCCAGTCGGTGATCCTGATGGCGATCGTGATCGGCCTCACGGTCATCCAGTTCCGCTTCGTCGAGAAGAAAGTTCAGTACTGAGGCACCGACCATGATCGAACGACGCCCCGTCCTCACGTTCTTTTCGCACCTGATCCTGCTGATCGGCGTGCTGGTGATCGCCTTCCCGGTCTACATCACCTTCATCGGCTCCACGCAGTCGGCCGAACAGGTGGCCACCAGCAACCCGCTGTCGCTGATGCCGGGCAACCACTTCTTCGAAACCTACAAGCTCGCGCTGCTGGGCGGCAAGACCAGCGGGGGCTCCACCATCGCGCCGGTGTTGCCCATGCTCTGGGTCAGCTTCGTCTGCGCCATGGTCATCGCCCTCGGCAAGATCGCCATCTCGCTGCTCTCGGCCTTCGCCATCGTCTACTTCCGCTTCCCGGCGCGCGGCCTGGTGTTCTGGATGATCTTCGTGACGCTGATGCTGCCGGTGGAGGTGCGCATCGGACCGACCTACGAGGTGGTGTCCGACCTCGGCATGCTCAACAGCTACGCCGGCCTCACCGTGCCGCTGATCGCCTCAGCCACCGCCACCTTCCTGTTCCGCCAGTTCTTCCTGACCGTGCCCGACGAGCTGGTGGAGGCGGCGCGCATGGACGGCGCCGGGCCGATGCGCTTCTTCAAGGACATCCTGCTGCCGCTGTCGCGCACCAGCATCGCGGCGCTGTTCGTCATCCAGTTCATCTATGGCTGGAACCAGTACCTGTGGCCGCTGCTGGTGACCACCAGCGAAGACATGTACCCGGTGGTGCTGGGCATCAAGCGCGCCATCTTCGGCGAGGTGTACGTCGAGTGGAACGTGGTCATGGCCACCGCCATCCTGGCCATGCTGCCGCCGGCCATCGTCGTCATGCTGATGCAGAAGTGGTTCGTCAAGGGCCTGGTCGACACCGAAAAATAACGAGAGATCCCATGGCAACGCTGCAATTCAAGAACGTCATCAAGCAATACCGCCAGGGCAAGCAGTCCCTGCAGGTGATCCACGGTGTCAGTGCCGACATCGCCGACGGCGAGTTCATCGTCATCGTCGGCCCTTCGGGCTGCGGCAAGAGCACGCTGCTGCGCATGGTGGCCGGGCTGGAGGAAGTCACCGGCGGCGAGATCTGCATCGGCCCGCGCGTGGTGAACCAGCTCGAACCCGCCGAGCGCGACATCGCCATGGTGTTCCAGAACTACGCGCTCTACCCGCACATGAGCGTGTTCGACAACATGGCCTACGGCCTGAAGATCGCCAAGGTGCCCGTCGACGAGATCAAGACGCGCGTGGACAAGGCGGCGAAGATCCTCGAACTCGGCCACCTGCTGGAGCGCAAGCCGCGCCAGCTCTCGGGCGGGCAACGCCAGCGCGTGGCCATGGGCCGCGCCATCGTGCGCCAGCCGCAGGTGTTCCTGTTCGACGAGCCGCTGTCCAACCTCGACGCCAAGCTGCGCGCGCAGACCCGCATCGAGATTCAGAAGCTGCACCGCGAGCTGGGCATCACCAGCCTGTTCGTCACGCACGACCAGGTCGAGGCCATGACGCTGGCGCAGCGCATGATCGTGATGAACGCCGGCCACATGGAGCAGTTCGGCACACCGGAAGAGGTCTACAACCGCCCGGCCACCACCTTCGTCGCCAGCTTCATCGGCTCGCCGCCCATGAACCTGCTCAAGCAGGCGCCGGGTGGCCGCGAAGGCCGCATCCTGGGCATCCGTCCCGAGCACCTGGATGTGGGCAGCGAAGGTTGGGCGCTCACGGTGGACACGGTGGAGCTGCTCGGCGCCGAGCGCCTGGTGCACTGCCGCCTGGGCGATGAACAACTGATCATCCGCACGCACGAGGACGAAGGCGCGCCCGCGGTGGGCAGCACCATCCGCGCCAAACCGCGGGAAGACCGCCAGCATTGGTTCGACGCCGCCTCCGGGCGCCGGATCGACTGACATGCCCGCCCTGCCCGCCTGGCCCTACCCGCTCTGGATCGCCCACCGCGGCGCCGGCAAGCTGGCCCCCGAGAACACCCTGGCCGCGTTCCGGCTCGGCGCCGCGCACGGCTACCGCATGTACGAGTGCGACGCCAAGCTCAGCGCCGACGGCGTGGTGTTCCTGTTGCACGACGCCACACTGGAGCGCACCACCACCGGCCAAGGCGTGGCCGGCGAGCGGCACTGGACGGAACTCAGCCGGCTCGACGCCGGTGGCTGGCATTCACGGGCCTACGCCGGCGAGCCGCCGGCCACGCTGGCCGCGATCGCGCGCCACTGCCAGGCGCACCGGCACTGGCTCAACATCGAGATCAAGCCCACGCCCGGGCAGGAACTCGAGACCGGGCGCGTGGTGGCCGCCGAGGCGCA
>VFQU01001073.1_pt1 | contig 17874 bp, 15 predicted proteins | sample 3512311 | NCBI WGS metagenome assembly VFQU01 (sample SAMN10412377, study PRJNA504923) | tailings metagenome | isolation source: Relicate 3 Philex TSF3 active mining site | place: Philippines: Tuba, Benguet | collected 2017-08-29
TCGCCGGCAGTTTCATCGGGCTGGTCAGCCTCCGTCTGCCGGCGGGACGGCCGGTCGTCGCCGGGCGATCGGCCTGCGACGGCTGCGGCCGCACGCTTGGCGTCCTCGATCTGGTCCCGCTCATCATCTTCGCGGCGTTGCGGGGTCGCTGCCGCAGCTGTGGCGCAGCGATCCCGCCCCGCTACCCGCTTCTGGAACTGGCCGGGCTGGCCGTGGGAATCAGCGCGGCCCTGGCCGCATCCGGCCCTGTCGCCCTGGCCGGCGCGGTCTTCGGATGGGGGTTGCTGCTGGCCGCGGCGATGGACGCCGAGCATTTCTGGCTGCCCGATGCGGTGACCCTGCCGCTGGGCGCCCTGGGGCTGCTCGCGGGCCTCGCGCTCCCCGACCTCGACGCGCTGACCGGGCTGATTGGCGCGGCGGCCGGCTTCGCTGTCCTCTGGGCCGTCGCTCTCGCCTATCGCCGCCTGCGGGGAATCGAGGGCCTGGGCGGCGGCGACCCTCGCCTTTTCGGCGCCATCGGCGCCTGGGTCGGCTGGATGGGATTGCCCAGCGTGCTGGTTTGGGGGTGTCTGGCGGGGTTCGCCCTGGTGGCCGCTGTCATCGTATCCGGGCGACCCTGGAGCGCGGAAAGGCGCCTGCCGTTTGGCGTCTTCCTGGCCATAGGCGCCTGGATTGTCTGGCTTTTCGGCCCCATCGGCGCCTGACCGTCGCCGCCCGGCCATTGCTCCGCCAGCGGAGCGAATGTCATGAAATCATTGGACTTTTGTCGCAAGACGGTGGTCTCGCCGTCACAAACCCTTGGCCGCGCCGTCATGAAGCGCGACTAAGCCCCGACCCCGGGCAGGCGGGGTGACCTATCCATTGAAGCATGGCGCACGGCCATTCGCTCCCCGCAGGCGCAGTCACGGCCAGGTGGAGACAAGGATGTCCGGCTTCAAGAAACTGAGCTCAATTCTTCTGGCGGCCAGCGCCTCGCTGGCGCTCGCGGCCTGCGGCGGCGCGGACGGCGTCGCTTCGCCCGGCGAAGGCGACTTCGGCGGCGGTGGCGGCGGCGGCGGTGGCGGCGGCGGTGGCGGCGGCGGCGGTGGTGGCGCGGCCACGGACTGCCCGACCGGCTTCGCCAACGTCGGCACGATCAACGCCGCGGTCGGCGGCACGCTGCGCATCTGCCAGCTTCCGGCGCTTATCACCGGCAACCTGGTGGTTCCGCTGCGCACCGGCACCATCTACTCGGTCAGCGGCCGCGTCGACGTCGGCCAGGACCGCGGCGGCAACGTCGCCTCGCCGATCGCCGGGGCCCAGCAGGGCATCCTGACCATCGAACCGGGCGTGCGCATCTTCGGCTCGGCCGGCCTCGACTACGTGGTCGTCAACCGCGGCTCGCAGATCTTCGCCCAGGGCACGGCCGCCGCGCCGATCGTCATGACCAGCCGTCAGTCGATCGAAGGCACGGCGGGTGCGGACGCCATCGGTCAATGGGGCGGCCTGGTCATCCTCGGCCGCGCCAACATCTCCAACTGCCCGGCGGCGGTCGCCTACGGCAGCCCCAACTGCGAAGCCCAGGTCGAAGGCACCAACGCCCTCTACGGCGGCAGCAACAACGCCGACAACTCCGGCACGCTGCAGTACTTCCGCGTCCAGCACTCGGGCTTCCAGATCCTGCCCGGCAACGAGCTGAACGGCATCACCTTCGCCGGCGTCGGCAGCGGCACGACCGTCAGCCACATCCAGGTGCACAACTCCTCGGATGACGGCGTCGAGTTCTTCGGCGGCAACGTCAACGTCAAGTACCTGGTCCTGACCGGCAACGACGACGACAGCATCGACACCGACCAGGGCTATAACGGCAACATCCAGTTCGCCATCGTGACCCAGCGCGCCGCCGGCGGCGACCGCATGATCGAAGCCTCGATGGCCGCCCTGGCCACCGGCAACCCCCGCTCGCGCCCGACCCTGTCGAACTTCACCTTCATCGGTCGCGACGGCGGCGGCGACGGCATCACCCTCAACACCGGCACCGACTTCCGCCTCTACAACGGCGTGGTCTACCGCCCGGGCACGACTGCCGCCTGCGTCGACATCGACGATGTCGCCACCACGGCGACCTTCCGCTCGGTGTTCCTGAGCTGCTCGCTGGCCTTCCGCGACGACGCCAACGTCAACGCGGCGGCGACCTCGGCCATCTTCGGCCCCGGCGCCAACAACAACGTCTCGAACGGCACGAACAGCCTCACCAGCCTGTTCATCAACGGTCCGAACGAAACCGCCATCACGGCGACCGACGTGACCGGCCTGTCGGCCTTCTTCACCCCGGTGACCTGGATCGGCGCTGTCCGCAACAGCGCCGACACCTGGTGGCAGGGCTGGTCCTGCGGCCTGGCGGCCGGCTCGACCTGCTGACGCCGTTTCCGGGCGGCGGTCAGCGCCGCCGCCCGGTCTCCCTCCGCGGATCCCTCTGAAGGTAATCGAAATGTCGAAGCTATCCCTGACCCTGACGGGTCTGTTGCTGGCGACTTCGGCCCTGACGGCGCCGAACCTCGTCATGGCCCAGGAGGCGGCCCAGCCCGCCCCGCCGGCGGAGGGTGAAGTCGAGGAAATCATCGTCCTCGGCCGCAACATCCCCGAGCCGATGCGTGAAACCTCGGAAGTCGCCACCTTCCTCCAGCCGGAGGACCTCAAGCGCGCCGGTGACGACACCGCCGCCGAAGCCCTCGTGCGCACCACCGGCCTGTCGGTCGTGGGCGGCAAGTTCGTCTATGTCCGGGGTCTCGGCGAGCGCTATTCCTCGGCCCTGCTGAACGGCTCGCCCCTGCCGAGCCCCGAGCCGCTGCAGCGGGTCGTGCCGCTGGACCTCTTCCCCAGCAGCATCCTGGGCGGCGTCACCGTCCAGAAGACCTATTCCCCCAACTATCCCGGCGAGTTCGGCGGCGGGGTCATCGACCTCCAGACGCTGGCCACGCCCGACGAGCCCTTCCTCTCGATCGGCATGAGCGTCGGCGGCAACACCGAGACGACCTTCCAGGAAGGCATCACCTACTACGGCAGCGACTACGACTGGCTGGGCTATGACGACGGCACGCGCGATACCCCGCGCATCCTGCAGCGCGTCACCAGGAACCGCCTGCGCGTCTCCGAGGCCAACTACACTGACGCCGAGCTGCAGCAGATCGGCCGCGCCTTCGTCAACGCGCCGCTGAACCTGATCCAGCGCAAGAACCAGATGCCGGCCAACTTCGGCATGGACATCTCGGCCGGCCGGTCCTTCGACCTCGGCTTCGGCACCCTCGGCGTCATCGCCGTCGTCGGCTACGACAATAGCTGGCGCAATCGTGAGGGCACGCAGCAGGAAGGCATCGTCCAGGCTGGCGTCATCAGCGTGAACACCGACTACGGTTTCCGCTCGACGACCAGCGACGTGGTCGTCAACGGCCTCGCCGGTCTGTCGCTCGAGGTGGGCGACCACCGCGTGCGCTGGACCAACCTCTACATCCACTCGACCAGCAAGGAAGCCCGCATCCGGGAAGGCTACGACGCCAACGCCCCGGGCCAGGGTCTCGTGCGGGACGACTATACCGAGTGGTTCGAGCGCAGCCTGATCAGCACCCAGCTCGCCGGCGACAGCGAGTTCGGCGACTTCCGCGTCAGCTGGCGCGGCGCCTTCGCCCGCACCGCGCGCAACGCGCCCTACGAAAAGGGCATCCGGTATCGCTGGGAAGACACCAACGGCGACGGCCGGCGTGACGCGGACGAGTACTTCCACAACGGCTCGTCCGAGCAGAACTACACCCGCTTCGGCGAGGTCGAGGATGATGTCGCCAGCTTCGGCGTCGACGGCTACTACACCCTGGCCCTGTCGGACGAGCGGGACGTCATCTTCTCCGGCGGCGTCGCCTGGATGGACAACAATCGCGCCGCCGTTCAGCGCGAATTCCGCTTCCTGGCGCTGAACAACGCCATCCCGGTGGATGTCCAGAACAGCCGGGTGGACTACCTGCTGTCCGACTTCAACATCGGGCCGCTGCTGTTCACCCTGCGCGAAACCACCGGCGCCGACGGCGCGGCCGCCTACAAGGCCGCTCTGGAAAGCAAGGCCGCCTGGTTCCAGGTGGACGCCGAGGTTATCCCGCTGCTGCGCGTCGCGGTCGGCGTCCGCTACGAGGACGCCACCCAGTCGGTGACGCCCTTCGACATCTTCGGCGGCGGCGCCCTTCCGGCCCCGGCCCCGCTCGACAACCAGTACTGGCTGCCGGCCGCGACGGTGACCTGGAACTTCTACGAGGACATGCAGCTGCGCTTCGGCGTCAGCAAGACCATCGCCCGTCCGCAGTTCCGCGAGCTGGCGCCGCAGGCCTACCTCGATCCGGACAATGACCGGCTTTACATCGGCAACCCCTACCTGGTGGACTCCGAGCTGCTGAACCTCGACGCCCGCTACGAGTGGTACTTCAACACCGGGCAGTCCTTCACCGTCGGCGTCTTCTACAAGGACATCGACAAGCCGGTCGAAACCATCGTCAACGAGGGCGGTTCGAACCTCCAGACGACCTTCCTCAACGCGCCCAAGGCCATCCTCTACGGCGCCGAGATCGACGTGAAGGCCTACTTCGACCTGCCCTTCGAGGCGTCCTTCTTCAGCGACAAGCGCTGGCTGGTGTCCGCCAACTACACCTGGACCCAGTCCGAGGTTCAGGTCGAGGCCGGCGATGTCGTCTACCCGCTGTCGGGCCTGGGCGCCTCGCGTCCGGCCACCGACTACGTGACCGACGGCGACCAGCTTCAGGGCCAGTCCGAGCACCTGTTCAACGTCCAGTTCGGCTGGGAGGACGACAACGCCCAGTCCCAGGCGACCCTCCTCATCGGTTACGTCTCCGAGCGCATCTCCGCCCGCGGCCGGACCGGCTTCCCCGACCTGATCCAGGACCCGGGCGTCATCATCGACTTCACCTACCGCAAGGGCTTCACGGTCATGGGCCGGGAGATGGAGTTCGGCTTCGAGGCGCGGAACCTGCTGGGCGAGGACTTCGAGGAGTTCCAGGAACTGGGCGGCGGCCGCGTCGACACCAACACCTACGACCTGGGCCGCAGCTTCTCGTTCAGCCTGACGGCGCGCTTCTAGCTTTCCCTCGATCCCTCCGATCCGTCAGCTTCCCCGGACGGATCCAACTTGGCGCTCCCCACTCGATCCGGGTGGGGAGCGTTTGTCATCGGAACGTCACCCAGGTGTCACCGTCCTGCGGCACGGCGGGACTAACCCCACGCACCGAGGGTCATCGCACCAATCGGGGAAGCCAGTGTCGGGTTCGACGCGACCGGCGTCCGGGCTCGAGGGCCTGGCGCCCTACCGCACCATCATCGAAGTCGTGCTCGTGCTGCTGCTGGCGGCCCAGGCGGCTCGTCTGGCCTGGGTGCTGCTGGCGCCCGGACTGCCGCCCGCCGCCCCGCCCCCGGCCGGCCCGCAGGCGGACCTCACCGTCCTGACCCGCTTCAACCCCTTCATCGGCGACGCCGCAGCGGCCGGTCCGGCCGCCACCGGCGATGGCCTGCGTCTCTACGGCGTGCGCGCTGGCGGCGACGGCCAGGGCTCGGCCATCATCGGCACGCCCGACGGCAAGCAGGCCTCCTACGCCGTCGGCGAGACCATCGCGCCCGGCGTGACCCTGCGCTCGGTCCAGTCCGACCACGTGGTCCTTTCGCGCGGCGGCGCATCCAGCCGCCTGTTCTTCCCCAATGCCGACAACTGAGGATTCGCGCCCCGTGAGGAAGCTCTTCCGATCCGCCGCGTTCGCCGCGATCCTCGCCGTCGGCCTGGCCGGCGCGCCGGCCCCCGCCGCCCTGGCCCAGACCCAGGTGCTGAATGTCCAGGACGCCGACATCCGGGCCTTCATCCAGGATGTCGCCCGCTCGACCGGCTACACCTTCATCATCGACCCGCGCGTCAAGGGCAGCGTCTCGGTGGCCAGCGACGGCCCGCTGACCAAGGCCGAGCTGTTCGAGGTCTTCCTCGCCACCCTGCGGGCCAACAACTACGTCGCCGTGCCGGTGGGCCCCGGGACCTGGCGGATCGAACCGGCCGAGAACGCCGCGCGCCAGGCCAGCTCCAGCCGGGGCGGCTTCGTCACCCAGGTCTTCCGCCTGCGCACCATCGACGCCGCCTCCGCCGCCGAGACCATCAAGCCTCTGGTCGGCCCCCAGGGCGTGGTCAGCGCCAATCCGCGCGGCAACACCCTGGTCGTCGCCGACTATCCCGACAACGTCCGCCGCGTCGCTGGACTGGTGGCCCAGATCGACCAGGATCGCTCGGCGGTCCAGACCGTCTCCCTGCGCAACAGCTCGGCCCGCGAGATCGCCGCCGTCATCACCGAACTGCTCTCGGCCCCGGGTCCCGACGGCAAGCCCGTACGCGGCGCCGTCTCTGTCGTCGCCGTCGACGGCAGCAACTCCATCGTCCTGCGCGGCGATCCCGACGCCATCGCCCGGCTGCTGCCGATCATCGCCGACCTCGACCGCCGCGCCGAGGAGAACGGCGACATCCGCGTCGTCTTCCTCCAGCACGCCAACGCCGAGGAGATGCTCCCGGTGCTGCAGCAACTGGTCGGCCAGACCCCCAGCCAGGCGGCGACGACCACCCGCACGACCTCGACCTCCGGCGCGGCCGCCGCCCCGGAGACCGCCGCCCCGGCCCAGCCCGGCGAGCGCCGGGCCACCATCACCCGCTATCCCGGCGCCAACGCCCTGATCATCAGCGCCCCGCCCGAGACCCAGCGGATGCTGGCGGAAGTCATTCGCCAGCTCGACGTGCGCCGCGAGCAGGTGCTGGTCGAGGCCATCGTCGTCGAGGTTTCCGACGAGACGGCCCAGCGTCTGGGCGTCCAGACCATCCTCGGCGGCGCCGGCGGCAACGTGCCGTTCGCGGCCACCACCTATTCCAACACCGGCCCCAACATCCTGGCCCTGACCGGCGCCATTATCGGCGAGAACACCCTGCCGGAGGACTCCGACCTCCTGGCCACCCTGCGCGACACCGCGCTCAGCTCGCTGCTGGGCACCAATGGCGCCCTGGGGGCCGTCACCGGCACGCTCAGCGGCGACACCCTGTTCGGCTTCATCATCAACGCGGTGCGTTCCGACGCCGGCTCCAAGCTCTTGTCCACCCCCTCGATCATGACCCTCGACAACCGCGAGGCCAGCATCATGGTCGGCCAGGAGGTGCCGGTGACCACCGGCGAGGTGCTGGGCGACGCCAACTCCAACCCCTTCCGCACCATCCAGCGCCAGGACGTCGGCATCCAGCTGACCGTCAAGCCGCAGATCAACGCCGGCGGCGGGGTGACCCTCTATATCCGCCAGGAAGTCTCGGCCATCGCCGGCACGGTCTCGACCAACTCGCCCGAGCTGATCCTCAACAAGCGGGTCATCGAGACCACCGCCGTGGTCGACGACGGCGCCATCGTCGTGCTCGGCGGCCTGCTTCAGGAGGACGAGACCATCTCGCTGGAGCGCACCCCGCTGCTCAGCGACGTGCCCATCGTCGGCGAGCTGTTCAAGAGCCGCGCCCGCACCGGCAAGCGCACCAACCTGATGATCTTCCTGCGGCCCAAGATCATCCGCAACGGCGAGGACGCCCAGGCCGTCACCGGCCCCCGCTACGAGCGCCTGCGCCAGGCCCCGCCCCTGACCCGCCGCGACGGGACCAACGCCCTGGACGAGGTGGTCATCGACTACATGGGCGCCGCCCCGCCCCACGTCCCGCCCCCCCCGCCCGCCGCGCCCCAAGCCGCGCCGCCCCCCGCACCAGGACGCCCCTGATGCTGACGCTCAGCGATCCTGGCCTCTCCTACGGCTTCGCCAAGCGCGCCGGCGTGCTGCTGCTCGGCCTTGGCGAGACCGCCCGCGTCGCCCTGCGCGAGGGCGCCGATCCGGCCGCCCTCATCGAGGCCCGCCGGGTGCTTGGCCGCCCCCTGGAGATCGAGCGCCTGGCCCCCGCCGCCTTCGACCGGCGCTTCTCCGAGGTCTACGCCGGCGAGGGCCTGTCGGCCTCCAGCGCCGACAGCGTCGAGATGGCCGGCGGCCTGGAGTCCCTGCTCGACGACCTGCCCGAGACGGCCGACCTGCTGGATCCCCAGGACGAGGCCCCGGTCATCCGGCTGATCAACGGCGTCATCGCCGAAGCGGTGCGGCTGTCCGCCTCGGACATCCATGTCGAGCCCTTCGAGCAGGCCCTCGTCGTCCGCTTCCGCATCGATGGCGTGCTCAGGGAAATCCTGCGCCTGCCCCAGCGCATCGCCCCGCTGCTGGTCTCGCGCATCAAGGTCATGGCCCGGCTCGACATCGCCGAGAAGCGCATCCCCCAGGATGGCCGCATCTCGCTGGCCCTGGGCGGCAAGAGCCTGGACGTCCGCGTCTCCACCCTTCCCGCCCGGGTCGGCGAGCGGGTCGTGCTGCGTATCCTCGACAAGGACCAGGCCGGCCTGCGGCTGTCGGACCTCGGCATGACCCCGGCCATCCTGCGGCGCTTCGAGGCGGCGGTGCGCGAGCCGCACGGCATCGTGCTGGTCACCGGCCCGACGGGGTCGGGCAAGACCACCAGCCTCTACGCCGGCCTCGGTCTGCTGAACACGACGGCCTGTAATATTTTGACAATCGAGGACCCGGTCGAATACGCCGTCCAGGGCGTCGGCCAGACCCAGGTCAACGCCAAGGTCGGCATGACCTTCGCCGCCGGCCTGCGCGCCATCCTGCGCCAGGACCCCGACGTGGTCATGGTCGGCGAGATCCGCGACAGCGAGACCGCCCAGATCGCCGTCCAGGCCAGCCTGACCGGCCACCTGGTGCTCTCCACGGTTCACACCAACGACGCCGCCGGCGCCGTGACCCGCCTGCGCGACATGGGCGTCGAGCCCTTCCTGCTGGCCTCCACCCTGCGTCTGGTCGTCGCCCAGCGGCTGGTGCGGCGCCTCTGCCCCCACTGCCGCCAGCCCTGGCCGGCCGACACCGCCGCCGCGCGGCTTCTCGAGGTGGCCGAGGGCCAGACGCTCTGGCGGACCGCCGGCTGCGAGGCCTGCAACCACACCGGCTATGCCGGCCGCGTCGGCATCTTCGAGGCCCTGACCATCACCGACGAGGTCCGCCGCCTGATCGGCGCCGATGGCGACGAGGAGGCCCTGGCCCGCGCCGGCCTCGCCGAAACCGGCGACCTTGCGGCCAGCGCCCGCGCGCTGGTGCTGGAGGGCCAGACGACGCTGGAGGAAGTCCTGCGCGTCACCCGCCAGCGCGTCGAGGGCGCCGCCCCCGCCCCGGAGCTGCTGCATGGCGGCGTTTGAGTACCTGGCCCTCGACCGCTCCGGCGGCGCCCGCACCGGCGTCCTGCGCGCCGCCGACGAAGGCGCGGCCCGCCAGATCCTGGTCCGCCGCAGCCTGGCTCCCGTCCGCCTCACCCCGGCCAACGACGCCGAAGCTCCCGCCAGCGGGCTCGGCGGCCTGCTGGCCAGCCTGAGCCGGCCCCGGCTGTCGGCCAAGGACCTCTCCCTGGTCACCCGCCAGCTCGCCACCCTGGTCTCGGTCGCCCCGCTGGAAGAGGCCCTGCGGGCCATCGCCCAGAACGCCGACCAGACCCGCGTCCGCGACATCCTGCGCCAGGTCCACGGCGGGGTGCGCGAAGGCTTCCGGCTGTCGGAGGCCATGGGCCGCGCCGCGTCCAGCTTCCCGCCGATCTATCGCGCCATGGTCTCGGCCGGCGAGGCGTCCGGGTCCCTGCCCGCCATCCTCGAGCGGCTGGCCGACCTCCTGGAGCAACAGCAGGCCGTGCGCGCCAGACTTGTCACCGCGCTCGTCTACCCCATCGCCCTGGCCGCCACAGCCGTGCTGGTCGTCATCGCCATGATGACCTTCGTGGTCCCCCGGGTGGTCGAGCAGTTCGACAGCATGGGCCAGGCCCTGCCGCTGCTGACCCGCATCGTCATCGGCATCTCCGGGGCCCTGCAGACCTACGGCTGGCTCGCCGCCATCGTCCTGGCCCTCGGCGCGCTCGCCTTCGCCCAGGGCCTGCGCCGGCCGGGCTTCCGGCGCGCCGTCGACGGCGCCCTGCTGCGCACCCCCATCCTCGGCCGACTGCTGAAGGACGTCCACGCAGCCCGGCTGGCCCGCACCCTGGCCACCATGCTGGCCAGCGGCCTGCCGGTGCTGGAAGGGCTGGTGCTGACCGCCCGCACGGTGCGCAACACCGTCCTGCGCCAGGCCATGGACGAGATGGCCGCCGCCGTGCGCGAGGGCGCCGGCCTGTCGGCGGCCATGCGAAAGGCCGCCGTCTTTCCGCCCGTGCTCCTCTACATGACCGCCAGCGGCGAGAGCAGCGGCCGGCTTGAGCTGATGCTCAGCCGCGCCGCCGACTACCTGGAGCGGGAGTTCAACACCTTCACCGCCGCCGCCCTCAGCCTGCTGGAGCCGGCGATAATCATCATCATGGGGGCGGTGGTGGCGACCATCGTCCTGTCGATCCTGCTGCCCATCCTGCAGCTCAACACCCTGGCCCTCGGCTGAGGGAGGAGCCCGCCATGTCCGAAGACGAGATCAAGCAAGCCGAACGCCGCCGCCGGGCCGGCTTCACCCTGATGGAGATGATGGTCGTCGTCGTCATCCTGGGCCTGCTGGCCACGGTTGTGGTCATCAATGTCCTGCCCAGCCAGGCGCGGGCCATGCGCGAGAAGGCGCGGGCCGACATCGCCGCCCTGGAGCAGGCGGTGGAGAGCTATCGGCTGGACACCTTCGCCTTCCCGGCCGGCGAAGCAGGGCTGCAGGCCCTGGTGACCGCCCCGGCCGGCGTCCCCGCCGCCCGCTACCGCGAAGGCGGCTACATAAAGCGGCTGCCCAACGATCCCTGGGGCAATCCCTACCAGTACCGGATCCCCGGCCAGCACGGCCGGTTCGACATCTACAGTCTCGGCGCCGACGGGCGCGAAGGCGGCGAGGGCGATGACGCGGACATCGGCAACTGGGACTGACGCGCCGGGCCGGCGCGGCGGCTTCACCCTGATCGAGCTGATGGTCGTGGTGGCGATTCTCGGCCTGATGGCGGCTGTCGTGGTCGTGGCCATCCCCAGCGGGACCACCACCCTGGCCTCCGAGGGCGAGCGCTTCGCCGCCCGGCTCAAGCGCGCCCAGGAAGAGGCCATCCTGACCGGCCGGGGCGTCGCGGTGACCTTCACCGACCGGGGCTATACCTTCCAGCACCGCCGGGCCGGCGCCTGGTCGCCCCTGGAAGACGGCCCCTTCCGCGCCGTGGCCTGGGAGCCGGGCACCCGCGCCGAACGCACCGATGACCTCGAACGGATGGACTTCGACCCGACCGGCCTCGCCACCCCCGCCCAGGTCGTTCTTCGGCGAGACGCCGCCAGTGTCCGCATCGCCGTCGACGCCGCCGGCACGGTGACCTTCGATGCCCGGTAGAGCCCGCCGCCGCGAGGGCTTCACCCTCATCGAAATGCTGGTCGCCCTGTCGATCTTCAGCATCGCCGCCCTGGCCCTGGTCAGCCTGTCCAGCCAGAACCTGCGCGCCGCCGGCCGGATCGAGGCGGCCGCCCTGGGCGGGGTGGTGGCCGAGAACCGGGCGGTCGAGGCCCTGACCGCGCCGCGCGCGCCAACCCTCGGAACCAGCGCCGGGACCGAGCGCGCCGGCGACCGCACCTGGCTGTGGACCCGCCAAGTCAGCCGCACCGCCGATCCGGACATCCTGCGCATCGACATCGTGGTGGTCGACGCCGATCGCCGCCCCGCCGCCGCACTGACCGTCTTCAGGAGCCGGGCATGAGACCCGCCGGCTTCACCCTGGTCGAGATGCTGACCGCCCTGATGATCTTCGGCATCCTGACGGCGGCCGGCGCGGCGGTCATGGGCGGCACCCTGACCAGCCAGCGCGCGGTCAAGAGCCGGGTGGAGCAGTTCTCCGACTTCCAGCGCCTGCGCGCCGTGGTGCGGGCCGATCTTGGCCAGGCCGCCGGCCGCCTGACCCGCGACGCGACCGGCCAGCAGGCCCTGGCCCCCTTCATCGGCGGCGATCCCTGGGGCGGCCAGCCCGACCGCCTGCTGGTGCTTGTGCGGCGCGGCTGGGAAAACCCCGACCAGGCCGGCCGCGCCTCGATGCAGTATGTCGAATACCGGCTGGTCGAGGGCCGGCTGGAGCGACGGGTCCGCCCGGCCCTCGACGGCGCCCCGCTTGGCCCCCCGCTGGTGCTGGTCGAAGGGGTCCGCCAGGCGCGGGTCGCCTTCCTGCACCGCGGCGCCTGGCAGGCCAGTTGGAAGGGTGTTCCCGAGACTGCCCTACCCCAGGCCGTGCGGCTGGATCTGTCGCTGGACGGCGTCGGCGAGGTCACCCAGCTTTTCCTGACCACCGGCGAGGCGCCATGACCCCGCCCGTCCCACCAGTCAAACCGCCCATGAAGCCCCACGAGCGGGGCGTCGCCCTGCTGACCGTCCTGCTGATGGTCGCGGTCATGGCCGCCATCGCCGTCGGGGTGATGGACGACATCCGGTTCGGCCTGCGGCGCACCCTCAACGCCCAGGCCGGAGGCCAGGCGCAGTATTTCGCGCTCGGCGCCGAGGCCCTGGCCCGCGCCCGCATCGGCCGGCTGCTGGACCGCGACAGCGCCCGCACTACGCTCGAAGGGGGCTGGAACGGCCGGCCGGTCAGCTTTCCGGTCGAACAGGGCGTCATCCTGGCCACGGTCCGCGACGGGACCGGCTGCTTCAACCTCAACAGCGTCGCCCTGGCCGGCGGCGGCGAGCCCTTCGTGCGGCGCGAGGCAGGCGTGCGCCAGTTCGCCGCCCTTCTGGAGGCGCTGGGCGTCGCCTCGCCCGAACTGCTGGCCGAAGCCCTGGCCGACTGGATCGACACCAACGCCGTCGGCGGCCCGGGGCTTGAGGACGACGGCTATGTCCAGGGCCCCCGCCCCTACCGCACCGCCGGCGTTCCCCTGGCCGAGGTCAGCGAGCTGCGCGCCGTCCGGGGCTTCACCCCGGAGGTCTACGCCCGGCTCCGTCCCTGGGTCTGCGCCCTGCCGACCACCGACCTGTCGCCGATCAACATCAACACCCTCGATCCCGAGCGGGCCCTGCTGATCACCGCCATCACCCAGGGCCAGGTGGCGCCGGCCAACGCCCGCTCGGCCCTGGCCGCTCGCCCGGCCAGCGGCTGGGACGATCTCGCCGAGTTCTGGGCCCTGCCGGCCTTCGCCCAGACCCCGCTGGACGCCCCGGCCCGTTCCCAGCTTCAACTGCGCAGCCGCTACTTCACCCTCGAGGCGCGGGTCGATCTCGCCGACAGCGAGGCGCGCATGACCGCCCTGTTCGAAACCCCGTCCGGCGATCTCGTTCGCCTGGTCGCCCGTCGCTGGACCCTGGACGAATGAGCCTCACCCGCCTTGTCATCTTCTTCGCCGATCCCGAACGCCAGCCCGAGGTCCTCGAGACCGAAGGCGGCGAGGTGGCCCGCTATGACGTGCTGCGCGAGGGCGAGGCGGCGGGCTGGGCCGAGGGCCGGACCATCCTCGTCGTGCCGGGCGCAGAGGCGGCCGCCCGCTGGCTGGATCTGCCGGCCGCCAGCGACGCCCAGGCCCGCTCGGCCGCAGGCTTCATGCTGGAGGAGACCCTGGCGGCGGCGACCGAGACCCAGCACATCGCCGTCGGCGAGCGCGAGCCGGCGGGCCGGCTGACCGTCGTGGTCGATGCCGGCCGGCTGCGGGGCTGGCTGGACCGGGCCGCCTTCCTGGGCGTGCGGCCGGACCTCGTCTCGCCCGACCACCTGATCCTGCCGCCGCCGGAGGACGACACCCTGGTCGGCGTCCGTTTCGGCCCCCTGCTGGCCGTGCGCGGCCAGGGATACGCCCTGTCCGGCGAGGCCGACCTTCTGGAAGCGGTGCTGGGCGAGCGCCTGCCCCGCGCCACCGGGCCGCTGGACAGCGCCGCCCTGCTGGCCCGAGGCGCCCTGGCCCCGCCGGTCAACCTGCTGCAGGGCGACTTCGCCCCCGGCGCGGCGCGGCAGGCGGACGGCGGCTGGCGCCGCGCCCTGGTGCTGGCCGGCCTGGTGCTGGTCTCGCCGCTCGTCCTGCTGCTGGCCGACGCCGCCCGCCAGCAGGGCCGCGCCTGGTCGCTGGAGGATCAGGCCGCCGCCCGCGCCGTCGCCATGGCCCCCGCCGCGCGGGGCGAGGCCGACCCCGCAGCCTTCGTCCTGCGCCAGATCGACGCCCGCCGCTCGGCCGACAGCTTCCTGACCACCACCGCCGCCCTGTTCCGCACCCTGGAGACCGCGGGCGGCATCCGGCTGGACACCCTGGTCCACGGCCGCGACGGGGCGCTGCGCGCCACCATCGCCTACGCCAACTATTCGGACATGGAGGTCCTCAAGGCCGCCGCCGCCGAGGCGGGCCTGGCCCTGACCGAGGACAGCACGGTGACCGACAACGGCGCCATCACCTCCGACCTCATCATCCGGAGCGCCGCCCGATGAACGACCTGATCCAATCCCTGCGCGGCCGCTGGGCCGGCTGGTCGCCGCGCGAGCGGGTGCTGGTCGCGGTGATGGCTGTGGCCGTGCTGGCCGTCGGCGGCTGGTACGGCGGCATCGCCCCCTTGCGGGGCTGGTCCGAGGCGGCCGAAATCCGCGCCGACCGCGCCGCCGCCCGGCTGGCCGAGCTGGAAGCCGCCCGCCAGGCCGGCTCCCTCCCCGGCGCCGCGGCGGCCGGCGCCCGCAAGCCGCTCGGCGCCCTGCTGGACGAGACCGCCGGCCCTGCGGGCCTGGTCATCGACCGTCGCCGCGAGGAAGCCGGCGGGGCGATCACCGTCTGGCTGGAAGGGGTCGAGGCGCCGGTGATGATGGGCTGGCTGACCACCCTGGCCCGGGGCCAGGGCGTCAGCGTCGCCGAACTGACCGCCTCCCGCACCGAGAGCGGCCTGCTGGACGCCCAGATCACCCTGGCGAGGGCCGCGCCATGAGCCCCTTGAGACTGGCGGCCATCTTCGTCGCCGCCTTCGCCCTCTGCCTTGGCCTGTTCACGCCCCTGTCGGCCCTGTTCGCCTGGTCCGCCCCGGCCCGGGCGGTGTCGGCCGGCAAGGTCGAGGGCGGCCTGCTGGGCGGAACCCTGACCGACCTTCAACTGGGCGGGCTGATGATCGACGAGGCCCGCGTATCGGTCGACCCGCTGGCCCTGCTGACCGGCGCCCTGCGCCTCGACGCCCGGGCAAAGGGCGGCTTCACCGGCCGCGCCCGGCTGATCCGCCAGGGCCGCCGCATGGGCATCGAGGCCGCCGAAGGGCGCCTGCCCCTCTCAGCTCTCGGGCTGGCCGGCGGCGGCCTCGCCGGCGAAGCCTCCCTGCGCGATGTCTCGGCCCAGTTCGGCCAGGGCCGCTGCCTCAAGGCGGGCGGCCGCATCGAGGCCCGCATCGGCGCCACCCGCGCCCTGCCCCGGCCCATGACCCTGGCCGGGACGCCCGTCTGCCGGGGCGCCGACTGGGTGTTGCCCCTCGCCGGTCAGGCCGAAGGCCTGCGCGCCGAGGGCGAGGTGGTGCTGAACATTTCCGGCGGCTGGAAGAGCCGCATCGACCTCATCCCCGCCGACCCCGCGCTTGGCGCCGGGCTGGCGGCCTCCGGTTTCACCCAGGACGGCGATCGTTGGCGCCGCATCTCGGAAGGACGGCCATGACCGCTCTCGCCTCTCCCCGCCACCGCGCCGCCACGGGGCTGACCGCCGCCCTGGCGCTGGCCCTCGCCCTCGCGCCCGCCGCGCCCCAGCCGGCCTTCGCCCAGTCGCGCGCCCAGAAGGCGCAGAAAGCCCCCGCCCCCAACGACCAGGGCGTGCCCTTCGCCGCCCTGCCGCCACAGATCCTGGCCCCCGGCCAGTGCGGCCTCTTCCTCTGGGCCCGCACCACCCCGCCCCGGCTGATCCTGATGGCGGTCCAGAACCCGGGCGTCGCCCGCGTCAGCTACAAGGGCAAGACCCTCGACCTGCCGCTGACCGCCTGGGACGGCGAGGTCGCGTTTGGCCAGTACGAGACCCAGACCTTCACCGGCGATGGCCTGACCCTCACCGTCACCATCCGCGCCGAACCCGCCACCGGCCTCCTCGGCGGCGCCGTCGTCCGCCAGGCCTCGGTCCAGTACCGCGACGCCGAAGGCTGGGAGACGGTGATCGCCACGGCGGGGATGATCGCCTGTCAGACGTAAGCGCGTTCCGAAAAGTGGGAACCGGTTTTCGGATCGAACGCGCGTCCAATAAGGACTCTGCGTTCCGAAAAGTGGGAACCGGCTTTCGGATCGAATGCGCGACCAGCAAGGACCCAGCGCGTCGACCGCCTCAGGAAATCTGGAACCGCCGCCGGATGGCCAGCGCCAGCAGGAAGATGATGACGATGGCGATCAGCGACTGCAACGTCGCCAGCCCCCGCACCAGCAGCCCCCAGCCCGGCCCGTAGCCGTAAAGCACCGCCGAGGCCCAGCTCGGCTCATAGGGCGCCACCCCCTCGGCGCTGAGCGCCGACAGCGGCCGGAAGATGTTGTTCCAGGCGAAGGTGCATGCGCTGGCCGTATCCTCCAGCCAGGCCCAGAGCAGATTGTCCGAAGCTCGGACCGCCGGCGTGGCCAGGGACGCCTTCGCCGCCCCCTCCGTCCCCAGCGAGGCCGCGCAGCCCTCGCTCAACGCCGCCGAGGCCCCGGCCCCGATCTGGTTCTCGACAATCATCCGCTGGCAGTCGGCGCTGATCTGGGCGTGCGAGGTCGTGACGATCGGCGCCAGCCGGTCCAGCCCCTCGCCCAGCCCAAGGAACACCAGTCCCGACGCCGCCCAAAGGATCGCCAGCGCCACGAACGGCCGCCGCAATGAGTTGCCGTAGTTGGCCAGCAACCGATAGGCCCACGACGCCCACCGCTCCCAGGACGGAATGTCGCTCCGCCGCCGCCGCGCCTCCAGCTCCAACCGAAAGAACTCCCCCTCACTGATCCGCTCCCGCTTGTCCTCCATGGCCAGCTTGAGGGTGCGGAAGTCGGCTTCGACATTACGGAGCCAGCGGTCGTGTGATTCGCCCTTTGGCGGACGGGAGTTCAGGCGGTCCGCCTCCAGCGCCGCCAGAATGGCCGGCCATTTTGCTTCCAGGGCCTTGGCGATCTTGTCGATTTCCTCCGGCAAAGACCCCGACCGGGGCGCGCCCGCCTGGACGACCAGACCTAGGCGGCCTTCTGCAATGCCCTCACGAACTTCCGCCCACCTTGCCACTTGGGCTTCCGACGTATGCCTGGACCGCCGCCACCCATCGATCAGCCGCGCCGCGCCGGCGCATACCGTGTCCCTTAGGGCGGCGAGATACAGACCTTCGCGCTCTGTCGCTTGTTCGTCAGCCAGGATGGTTTCGAACTGCCGATGGTCCAGCAGGACGCCCTGATGCAGTCGGGACCCATGGAACTGGGCCCGCCCCCGAAACACGGTCGACTGAAACATTGCGTGTGTAAGGATATCGCGGTTGGAAAAATCGGCGTCCGCAAGCACGGCGACTTTGGAAAACCCGAGCGCCTGAAAACTGCGCCTCGCGCGCGGCAACGGACCTGCCGGAGTAACAATTTCAAGCTGGTTCTCGCCGCCGCCAGCCGAAGCCCTCACCGCCTGCCGCTCCTCCTTGCTGTGTGTCGGCTCCGAGACTCCGGATAGAGCCACGTCCGAGAGGAAGGCGGCGCTGTCGAAGCTGGCGTCCCCTGACAAGGCGGCGCTGTTGAACCTGGCGTTCCCTGAGAACGCGGCGCTGTCGAACCAGGCGGCCCTTGAGAAGGCGGCGCGGTAGAACCAGGCGTCCCCTGAGAAGGCGGCGCTGTCGAACCTGGCGTCCCCTGAGAAGGCGGCG
>VFQU01001075.1_pt1 | contig 17858 bp, 16 predicted proteins | sample 3512311 | NCBI WGS metagenome assembly VFQU01 (sample SAMN10412377, study PRJNA504923) | tailings metagenome | isolation source: Relicate 3 Philex TSF3 active mining site | place: Philippines: Tuba, Benguet | collected 2017-08-29
GGTCCATGTCGAGGAGATCGTCGTCTCCCACCAGCACGGCAAGAAGATGGAGGGCGGCGCGCCGACCTCCAAGCGGATGCTGGCCGCCCTGCGCCCCCACATCCTGTCGCTGTTCGCCGAAGGCCTGATCAGCAAGAAGACCAAGTGGCACATCAACCCGACCGGCAAGTTCCTGATCGGCGGGCCTGACGGCGACACCGGCCTGACCGGCCGCAAGATCATCGTCGACACCTACGGCGGCGCGGCCCCGCACGGCGGCGGCGCCTTCTCCGGCAAGGACCCGACCAAGGTCGACCGCTCGGCCGCCTACGCCTGCCGCTACCTGGCCAAGAACGTGGTCGCCGCGGGCCTGGCCAAGAAGTGCACTATCCAGATTTCCTACGCGATCGGCGTCGCCCGCCCGCTCAGCTTCTACGTCGACACCCACGGCACCGGCGAGGTCGATCCGGCGAAGCTGGAGGCCCTGCTGCCCAACTTCATCGGCGGCGGCACCCCGGCCGGCATCCGCAAGACGCTGGAGCTCAACAAGCCGATCTACGCCCGCACCGCCGCCTACGGCCACTTCGGCCGCCAGCCCGACAACGAGGGCGGCTTCAGCTGGGAAAAGACCGACCTGGTCCCGGAACTGCGGCGGGCCTTCTGATCTTGCGAGGCGCCGACGGCCAATCCGGGCTGGCGGGATGAACGATCTCGGAACGCTGGTCCTGAGGGACCACGTCTTACCGATCCGGGAAGCGGTCCTGTCCGGCTGGCTCAACACGCTCGATCAGGGTCATAGCGTCGGCCTGTCGTGGAACCTCGGCATTCAGGCCCAAGAGTTTGAGCTCTCCGGTGAGTATTGCGAGCCCAGAGTCTACTACGAGGGTTTCAGATCGCAGGTCGACAGCTGGAAAGACCTCGCGGGCCTCACTCTGGCCTGGGGCCCAAAGGACGAGCCGGCGGCCAGCGACGGGCCTCGCGCGGTCTACGTCTGGGAGCATGGCGAAATCATCGAGGCGACTCTGGACATCGGTGAGCGCAACGGGCGGCGGTTCCGTATTCGCTGGCACGGGGTCTGCCAGGTGGATGGTGAAGCCGAGCCCTTCGCCTTGGAGAGCTGGGCCACTTTCAGCGGCATAGAGGTGATGGGCGGCGCCCGCCAGACCCGCGAGGGGCTGATTGCTCTGCTCGCGGCCGAGACCGACCTGAGCGATCTGCGCCCGGGCGTCCTTCGCGAGAGTGGTTGGCGTGCCCGCCCGGGGCTCGCGGGCCTTGTCGACCGGTTGCGCGGCGCGCGGCCGCATAAGGTCCTGGACTTCGCTCCGGCCGACTGAGGCTTTGCCTGGCCCTCTCTCCGGTCTAAAGCGCGCCATGCCCACGCCCCAGCAACCCCACGGCCCCCTGCGCTCATTCGGGCGCATCAAGTCCCGCCCGATCAAGGCGCGGCAGGCCGCGCTGATGGACAGCCTGCTGCCGTCCATCGCCGTGCCGGATGGCCCGTTCGATCCCCTGAGCCTGATGCCCGACGCCCGCGCGGTCTGGGTCGAGATCGGCTTTGGCGGCGGCGAGCACCTGGCCGGCCAGGCCGCCCGCAATCCCGATGTCCTGCTGATCGGCGCCGAGCCCTTCCAGAATGGCGTCGCCAGCGCCCTGCGCCATGTCGAGGAAGCCGGCGCGGCCAACGTCCGCATCCATGCCGGCGACGGCCGCGAGGTGCTGGCCCGCCTGCCGGAGGCCAGCGTCGACCGCCTGTTCGTGCTCTTCCCGGACCCCTGGCAGAAGGCGCGGCACAACAAGCGCCGGCTTGTGAACCCCGAGTTCCTGGCGGAGGCCCACCGGGTGCTTAAACCCGGCGGCGGCTTCCGCTTCGCCACCGACTGGGCCGACTACGCCGACTGGACGCTGGAGCGGGTGCTGGCCAGCGGCCTGTTCGCCTGGCCTGCCCAGCGGGCCGACGACTGGCGCATCGCCCCGCCAGACCACCTGACCACCCGCTACGAGGAAAAGAAGCTGGGCGACATCGCCCCGGTCTGGCTGGACTTCGTCCGCGCCTGAGCGGCGGAACCCCGCCTGTCATCCTTCGGTCGCGCAGCGATCCGGAGGACCCATTCCTCAAGCCACGCGCTGACGCTTGCGGGCACGCATCCTGCCCGGCGGGCCCGCACCACGATGGGTCCTCCGGATCGGGCTCCGCCCGACCGAAGGATGACATCCTGGGTGACGGAACTATCCCGCCTCGGGCTTTCCCTCCCCAACGTCAGGACGGCAGGATGGCGACAAACAGGGAGCATGACATGGCCAAGGTGATCCGGATCGGCGGCGCGGGCGGGTTTCTCGGCGACTCCTCGGTCGCCGCGCCGCAACTGCTGAAGGCCGGCGGGCTGGACTACATGATCCTCGACTACCTGGCCGAGGCGACCATGTCGGTGCTGGGCCAGATCCGCCGCGATCGGCCGGGCGAGGGCTTCGCCCGCGACTTCACCGAATGGGTCTGGAAGGAGAACCTCGCCGCCTTCAAGGCCCAGGGTGTCAAGGTGGTGACCAACGCCGGCGGGCTCGACCCGCGCGCCTGCCGGGCGCGGATGGAGGAGCTGGCGGCGGCCGCGGGCCTGTCGTTCCGCATCGCCGTGGTCGAGGGCGACGACCTCTCCGGCCGCCTGGGCGAGCTCGACGCCATGACCGAGCTCTACACCGGCCAGGCCTTCCCGCCGAAGGACCGCATCTTCACCGCCAACGCCTATCTCGGCGGCCGGCCGATCGCCGAGGCGCTGGCGGCGGGCGCCGACATGGTCATCACCGGCCGGGTGGTCGACAGCGCCCTGGTCCTCGGGCCCCTCATGCACGAGTTCGGCTGGACCGACGACGACTACGACCAGCTCTCGGCCGGCTCGCTGGCCGGCCACGTCATCGAATGCGGCGCGCAGGCGACGGGCGGGCTGTTCACCGACTGGCAGGACGTGCCCGACTGGGGCCACATCGGCTATCCGATCATCGAATGCCATGCCGACGGCTCCTTCGTCGTCACCAAGCCGGCGGACACGGGGGGCCTGGTCTCCGAGGCCGCCGTCGCCGAGCAGATCCTCTACGAGGTCGGCGATCCCCAGGCCTATCTCCTGCCCGACGTCGCCTGCGACTTCAGCCAGGTGCGGGTAGAGCAGGTCGGCGAACACCGCGTCCGGGTCACCGGGGCGAAGGGCTATCCGCCGTCCGGCGCCTACAAGGTCTGCGTCACCTGGGGCGACGGCTTCCGCTTCATCGGGGCCATGCCCGTGGTCGGTCGCGAGGCCGCCGCCAAGGCGCGCAAGCAGGCGGACGCGGTGCTGACCCGCGTGTCGGACATGCTGCGCGAGCGCAACCTTGCGCCCTTCCGCGACACACGGGTGGAAATCCTCGGCGCCGAGGCCAGCTACGGCGCCAACGCCAGTCCCGCCGCCCAGGCCGTGCGCGAGGTGGTCAGCCGCGTCGGCGCCGAGCACGAGGACGAGCGGGCCCTGCGGCTGCTGACCCGCGAATGGCAGTCGCCCACCACCTCGATGAGCGTCGGCACCACCGGCTGGTTCGGCGGCGCGCCGAGCATCAGCCCCGTCGCCCGGGTCTTCTCGGTTCTCCTGCCGCGCGAGCGGGTCCCGGCCGTCATCGATCTGGACGGCCAGTCGCGCACGGTCGTCCAGGGCGCTCCGGCCAACCCCTTCGACGAGGCCATGATCGAACGTCCCGAGCCCCCGGCCGAGCCTGCTGCCGAACCGGGGGCGGAGGGCGAGATGACCGAGGTCCCGCTGATCCGCCTCGCCTGGGCCCGGTCGGGCGACAAGGGCGACGCCTTCAACGTCGGCGTCATCGCCCGCCGTCCCGAGTACCTGCCCTGGATTCGCGCCGGCCTGACCGAGGCCGCCGTGATGGCCTGGTTCGCCCATGAGTTCGAGGGCGCCCCGGCGCCCCGGGTGCTGCGCTACGACCTGCCGGGCATGAACGCCGTCAACCTCCACTGCATCCAGGCCCTGGGCGGCGGCCAGTTCGCCTCGCTGCGCATCGACGCCCTGGCCAAGGGCAAGGCCCAGCAGCTTCTCGACATGCCGATCCGGGTTCCGGTCGCGCTGGCGGGCTAGGGCGAGCAGACTTCCTCGCGAATGGCCGTCACGAACGAAAGGCCGTCGAGGACGAACGGCGTGGCGTGCCACTGGCTGAACACGCCCTTCAGGAAGGGATGAAACGCAGGAAAGTCGCCGGGCTCGGGCAGATCGTCGGCAGAGCGAACCGGAAAGCCCTCGAAGGTCGTCATCCCCCCATCCTGCCGATCTTCCCCGCGATTGGAAGGCGGCCCAACAAGCCTCCGACGCGAGTAAAATTGACGCTGGAGTCAGGAGGGGGGTAGCGTCCGGGCCGAATACGGCTTGGGAGGGCCGCAAGATATGGCGATCGTCAGGACGATCCTCGGGGTGATCATCGGGGCGGGTGTTTGGGCGCTGCTGGCGTCGTTGATGCTGGCGGCCTGGGTGGGCCTCGACAACATGACCGGCGGCGCGATCATGCGCATCCTCCAGGCGGGGCTGGCCAGCGTGCCGGCCATGGCGCCGGGCGCCCTGATCTTCCTCGGCCTCGGCCTCCTGCTGTTCAGGGCCATGGGGCGCGGCGCCCAGCCGGTCGCGGCGGGCGTCTTCGGCGGCCTGCTGTTCGTCCTCGTCGCCGTGGCGCTGGATCGCTTCATGGGCGCCGGCGAGGCGACCAGCCTGGTGACGGGCCTCTACCCCGCCGGCGATATCTGGAGCCGGATTGTCGGCATCGCCTCGGCCGACCCGGGCCAGTACCTGTGGCTGGGCTATCACCTGCTGATCCCGCTGCTGTCCGGCGCGGTCGGCGGCGGCGTCTATGACGCCATCGCCGGCGCCGTGAAGGCCGAGCGTCGCCGCCGTCGCCGCCCCGCCGTCAGCTTCTCGGAGTAACAGGGGCTGACAAGCGGCCGATGGCGGTCTATATGGGCTGCAACATCGTTTGAACGCGCTGGATAGCGCATTCGAGCGGCGTCCTCCGGGGCGCCGCTTTTGTTTTGGATTTTTGAGTTTGCGCGCACGCACCAGTGAGGACCGCGGCCTGCTCGAGCTGCTCGACCCCGTGGCGGAAGCCGCCGGGTACGAGATCGTGCGCCTGCGCCTGATGGGCGGTCAGACCCGGCGCCTGCAGATCATGGCCGAGCGCCCCGACGGCGAGATGGTCGTCGAGGACTGCGCCCGCCTGTCGCGCGCCATCAGCGAGGTGATGGACGCCGCCGATCCGATCAGCGGCGAATACACGCTCGAGGTCTCCAGTCCCGGCATCGACCGGCCGCTGACCCGGCTGAAGGATTTCGACACCTACGAAGGCCTCGAGGCCCGCATCGAACTGGACCGCCTGGCCGAGGGCCGCAAGCGTTTCCGGGGCGAGCTGGCCGGGACCGAGGGCGACCAGGTCGGCCTCAACCTCGAGGGCGAGGCCGACACCACCCTGATGATCCCGTTCGACTGGATCGTCGAGGCCAAGCTGATCCTGAACGACGCCCTGATGAAGCGGGGAGCGGACGAACGCGCCGCCCGCCTCGCTCAGGACGAAGACCAACCCTAAGCAAGCTTTCCAGAGCCCAAGGACCAAGACCATGGCCACCGGCATCGCCGCCAACCGCCTCGAACTGCTCCAGATCGCCGACGCGGTCGCCCGCGAAAAGGGCATCGACAAGGAAATCGTCATCGCCTCCATCGAGGAAGCGATCCAGAAGGCCGCGCGCACCCGCTACGGCGCCGACCACGACATCCGCGTCAGCATCGACCCCAAGACCGGCGAGACGACGATCCGTCGCTACATGACCGTCGTCGCCGACGACGCCGAGATCGAGGAAGGCGAGCTGGGCAAGGTCCGCATGTCGGAAGCCCGCCGCATCTGGCGCGACGCCGCGCCGGGCAACACCTACGAGGAAGACCTGCCGCCGTTCGAGTTCGGCCGGGTGCAGACCCAGATGGCTCGCCAGGTCGTCTTCGGGAAGGTCCGCGAGGCCGAGCGCGAGCGCCAGTACGAGGAGTACAAGGACCGCGTCGGCGAGATCGTCAACGGCTCGGTCAAGCGCGTCGAATACGGCAACGTCATCGTCGATCTCGGCCGGGGCGAGGGCGTCATGCGCCGCGACCAGTCGATCCCGCGCGAGAACTTCAACGTCGGCGACCGCATCCGCTGCTACATCTACGACGTCCGCAGCGAGACCAAGGGTCCGCAGATCATGCTGAGCCGCGCCCACGGCGGCTTCATGGCCAAGCTGTTCGCCCAGGAAGTGCCGGAAGTCTACGACGGGGTCATCGAGATCCGCGCCGTGGCCCGCGACCCGGGCAGCCGCGCCAAGATGGCGGTGGTCTCCAACGATGGCTCGATCGACCCGGTCGGCGCCTGCGTCGGCATGCGCGGCAGCCGCGTCCAGGCCGTGGTCGCCGAGCTGCAGGGCGAGAAGATCGACATCATCCAGTGGAGCCCGGACGAGCCCACCTTCATCGTCAACGCCCTGGCCCCGGCCGAGGTGTCCAAGGTGGTGATGGACGAGGAAGACGGCCGGGTCGAGGTCGTGGTGCCGGACGAGCAGCTGTCCCTGGCCATCGGCCGCCGCGGCCAGAATGTGCGCCTCGCCAGCCAGCTGACAGGCTGGCAGATCGACATCCTGACCGAGTCCCAGGAGTCGGAGCGCCGCCAGAAGCAGTTCGCCGAGACCACCCAGCTGTTCCAGGACGCCCTGGACGTCGACGAGGTCATCGCCCAGCTGCTGGCCACCGAGGGCTTCGCCACCGTCGAGGAAGTCGCCTACGTCGAGCCGCACGAGGTTTCGGCCATCGAGGGCTTCGACGAGGACACCGCCGAGGAACTGCAGGCCCGCGCCCGCGAGTACCTCGAGAAGGAAGCCGCCGAGCAGGACGCCAAGCGTCGCGAACTGGGCGTCGAGGACAGCCTGCTCGAGGTCGAGGGCGTCACCCTGCCGATGGCCGTGGCCCTGGGCGAGGGCGACGTGAAGTCGGTCGAGGACCTGGCCGGCCTGATCCCCGACGACCTGCGCGGCTGGTACGAGAGCAAGGACGGCGAGCGCGTGCGTGAGCCGGGCATCCTCGACAGCTTCAACCTCTCGCCGGAGGACGCCGAGGCCCTGATCATGCGCGCCCGCATCGCCATGGGCTGGGTCGAGGCCCCGCCCGAGCCCGAGTACGCCGAGGAAGAGACCTACGAGGGCGAATACGACGCCGAGGCGGCCGAAGACGCCGCCGAGACGCCGGAAAGCGGCGAAGAGTACGACCTGGCCGTGGCCGAGGGCGAGGCTCGGGACGCGTGAGCGCCCCGGCCCTGACCTTTTCCGCGACCTCAACCAGACGGACCTGACCGGCGCCGCCGCGCGCCGGTCCTTTCAAGGAAAGACCCCACCGGCGCATGCAGCCCGAGCCCTCCGCCCCGAAGTCCCCGAGTTCGCCCGCCGGCGACGATAGGGAACGGCGCGACATCGTCTCAGGCGAGACGATGGCGGAGGAGGCGCTTGTCCGCTTCGTGGCCGCGCCCGACGGGACGGTGACGCCGGACCTGGGGCGCAAGCTGCCGGGGCGCGGCATGTGGGTCGCCGCCGACCGCGCCAGCGTCGAGACCGCCGTCCGCAAGGGCCTGTTCTCGCGCTCGGCCAGGACGCGCCTGATCGCGCCGGCGGACCTCGCCGACCTTGTCGACCGCCTGCTCGCCAGGCGGGTTCTCGACGGCCTCGGCCTTGCGCGCCGGGCCGGAGACATTACCTCGGGGTTCGAGAAGGTCATGGCGGCTGTCCGCGGCGGCAAGGCCGCCTGGCTGGTGGAAGCCTCCGACGGCGCCGGCGACGGCCGCCGCAAGGTTCTCGCCCTGGCCCGCCACATGAGCCCGCAGCCCGGCGTCCTGGGCTGTTTCACCTCGGCCGAATTGGGTTTGGCCTTGGGGGGCGAGAATGTGATACACACCGCCTTCCTTGCGGGGCGGACCGTCGGCGCCTGGTCGACCGAGGTCCGGAGACTGGCTGGCTTTCGCCCGCTTCTCCCCGACAGCTGGCGCGAGGAGCGATAGATCAAGGGCCGCGCGGGCGACCGCGACCGGGCCCCTTGTGAGTTTGAACTGATGGGTTTGTCCGCCGGGCTGTCCGGCGGCGAGTTGAACGGAACGCATGAGCGACGAAAACGAAAACCGGCCCGGCCGGCCGCCCCTGACGCTGAAGCCCCGCACGGGGTCCGTTAGCGCGGGCGTGGTCAAGCAGAGCTTCAGCCATGGCCGGACCAAGACGGTAGTGGTCGAGACCAAGCGCGCCCGGACGCCGATGGCGCCGTCGGGCAACCTTGCCGGTCCGTCCGCGGCCGAGCGCCGTGCGTCCGATCCGCGGCCCGCCGCTCCGCGTCCGGCACAGTCCGGCGGCGCCGGCGGCCTCTCCGCCGAGGAGATGCAGGCCCGCCAGCGCGCCATCGAGCTCGCCCAGCAGCAGGCCGCCGCCGCCCGCGCCCAGGAAGAGGCCCGCCGCAAGCAGGCCGAGGACGCCGCGCGCGCCGCCGCCGCCGCCAAGGCCGCCGCCGATGCGGCCGCCGCCAAGCCGGCTCCCGAAGCCCCGGCTCCGCAGGCCGCGCCGCCGCCCGCTCCCGCCGCAGAGGTTCCGGCCCCCGCGGCGCCGGCTCCCGCGCCTCAGGCTCCGGCGCAGGCCGCTCCGGCTCCGCGCCAGGAGGCTCCCGCGCCGCGCCCCGCGCCGCCGGCCCAGCGTCCCGCCGCCGACGCCCAGCGCCCCGCCGCGCCCGGCCAGACCCGCACCTACGAGCCGTCCCGCGATCGTCGCGACGACCGGCCGACCACCACCACCTACCGGCCCGACCCGCCGGCCGGCGGCTATGGCCAGCGCGCCCCGCGCCTGGACAACGTCAACTTCGGCCAGCGCGCCCCGCGTCCGGATGGCGATCGTCCGCGTCCGGGCGGCCCGCGCCCCGGCGGTCCCGGTCGTGACGAAGGTCGCGGCGGCGGCGACGCCCGTCCGCCGCGCGCCGGCGAGACCGTCCGCTATTCGGCCCTGGCCCCGCGTCCGGCTCCCGGCCGGCCCGGTTCCGGCCCTGGCGCCGGTCCGCGCGGCCCCCGCCCGGGCGCCGGCGCGGCTCCGCCCGCCACGCCCGAGATCCAGCGCGCCACCCGTTCGGCGCCCCGCCCCGGCTCGGCCAACCTCGACCGTCGTCCGGACGAGGAGGACGATCGTCGCAAGGGCGCCGCGCCCGGCAAGGCCGTGTCGCGCACCAAGGGCGAGCCCAAGCGCCGCGAAGGCCGCCTGACCATCCAGGCCGTGGCCGGAGACGACGAGGGCGCCGTCGAGCGCATGCGCTCGCTGGCCTCGGTCCGCCGGGCCCGTGAACGCGAGAAGGAAAAGCGCCGCGGCGGCCAGGCCGAGCAGGCCCGCGTGGCCCGCGAGGTCGTCATCCCCGACGTCATCACCGTGCAGGAACTGTCCAACCGGATGGCCGTGCGCGGCGTCGACATCATCAAGTTCCTGATGCGTCAGGGCGTGATGCTGAAGATCAACGACGTCATCGACAGCGACACCGCCGAACTGGTGGCCACCGAGTTCGGCCACACCGTCAAGCGCGTCTCCGAGGCCGACGTCGAGGAGGGCTTCATCTCCGCCGACGACCATGACGATCACCTGGAGGCGCGTCCGCCGGTGGTCACCATCATGGGCCACGTCGACCACGGCAAGACCAGCCTGCTGGACGCCCTGCGCACCACGGACGTGGCGGCGGCCGAGGCCGGCGGCATCACCCAGCACATCGGCGCCTACCAGGTGCGCCTGGCCGACGGCCAGCGCGTGACCTTCCTCGACACCCCCGGCCACGCCGCCTTCAGCGCCATGCGCGCCCGCGGCGCCAACGTGACCGACATCGTCGTTCTGGTCGTCGCCGCCGACGACGGCGTCATGCCGCAGACGGCCGAGGCCATCCAGCATGCCCGCGCCGCCGGTGTTCCGCTGATCGTGGCGATCAACAAGATCGACAAGCCGGACGCCGATCCGACCCGCGTCATCAACGAACTGCTTCAGCACGAGGTGGTCGTCGAGAGCCTGGGCGGCGACACCCAGGTGGTCGAGGTCTCGGCCAAGACCCGCCAGGGCCTGGACGACCTGATCGAGAACATCCTGATCCAGGCCGAAGTGCTCGACCTCAAGGCCAACCCCGACCGCACGGCCGAGGGCGTGGTCATTGAGGCCAAGCTCGACAAGGGCCGCGGCGCCGTCTCCACCGTGCTGGTCCAGCGCGGCACGCTCAAGCGCGGCGACATCGTCGTCGCCGGCTCGAACTACGGCCGCGTCCGCGCCCTGCTCAACGAGCGCGGCGAGCAGCTGACCGAGGCCGGCCCGGCCACGCCGGTCGAGGTTCTCGGCCTCGACGGCGCGCCGTCTCCGGGCGACGTCTTCGCCGTGGTCGAGAACGAGGCCCGCGCCCGCGAGCTGACCGAGTACCGCGAGCGCAAGAAGCGCGAGAAGGGCTCCGTCACCGGCGCCGCCACCACCTCGCTGGCCGACATGATGGCCAAGCTCACGGCCAAGAAGGTCGCCGAGCTGCCGCTGGTCATCAAGGGCGACGTCCAGGGTTCGGTCGAGGCCATCGCCGGTTCGCTGGAAAAGCTGGGCAACGACGAGGTCCGCGCCCGGATCATCCTCCAGGGCGCCGGGGCTATCAGCGAAAGCGATGTCCAGCTGGCCAAGGGGGCCGGCGCGCCGATCATCGGCTTCAACGTCCGCGCCTCGAAACAGGCCCGCGACCTGGCCGAGCGCGAAGGCGTCGAGATCCGCTACTACTCGGTGATCTACGACCTGATCGACGACATCAAGGGCGTGCTCTCGGGCATGCTGGCGCCGACCCAGCGGGAAACCTTCCTGGGCTACGCCCGCGTGCTTCAGGTCTTCGACATCACCAAGGTCGGCAAGGTCGCCGGCTGCCGTGTCACCGAAGGCGTGGTTCGCCGGGGCGCCAAGGTGCGGATCGTTCGCGACGGTATCGTCGTGCTCGAGCTGGGCACCCTGCAGACCCTCAAGCGCTTCAAGGACGATGTCGCGGAAGTCACCAACGGCATGGAATGCGGCATGGCGTTCCAGGGCTTCCAGGACATCCGCGAGAACGACGAGATCGAGTGCTTCACCGTCGAGGAAGTCGCCCGCTCGCTCTGACGGACGACGACTTCGGATCCTTCGGAAAGGGCGCGGACCGCAAGGTTCGCGTCCTTTTTCGTTGCTGGAAACGTCCTACGGTTTCCTTCTCCCGCAAGGGGAGAAGGAACAGCTCGCGGCGGTGGGCCCACCCCCGACCGCTTGAGGGCCTGCCCACTTTGCCGGATAGTCGGCCGGGGCATGATCCGCCCCAAAACCGCCGCCAACCCGGCTCAAGGATGACCCGATGTTTCGCCGCCTCGTCCTCCTGACGCTTGCCGCCGCCGTGCTGGCCGGATGCGCCACCGCCACCCGGCTGGACGCCGCCGGCGATGTGCATGCGCTGCTGGTGGCCATCCGCGACGACGACAGGGCCGCGTTCAACGCCCGTGTCGACCGCAAGGCGCTGAAACGGTCGGTCGAGGCCCGGCTGGTGGCCGAGGCGCGCAAGGCCACCGACGATCCGGCCCTGATGGCGCTGGGCGCCCTGGCCGCGCCGGCCATCGCCGACATGGCCGACAAGGCCCTGGTCCAGCCCTCGACCTTCCGCTCGGTGGCCTACTACTACGGCTACCGTCCCGACCAGCCGCTGCCCGGCCGGGTGGCGATCGCCGGCTCGCTGCGCTACCTCGACAACGGCCGCGTCTGCGTCACCCGCAAGAAGGACGGCCCCTGCCTGCTGACCTTCACCCTGATCGACGGCGTCTGGAAGCTGTCCGGCTTCGAGGGCGATGTTTCCGACTTGAAGCTCGGCCGCTGAGCGTCCAGGAGGCCCCCATGTTCCGCAAGACGCTCGCCGCGGCCCTCGCCGCCCTGATGACCCTCGCCGCCGCGGCCCCGGCCCAGGCCGCCGACAAGCGCATGGTCACCTATGACAGCGCCTCGCCGGACGCCCGGCGCCTGACCGGGGCGGGCCTGACGTTCGTCTTCACCCGCAGCTTCTTCCGCACCCGCATCCTGGCGGTGCGCGCCACGGCCGTGCCGGTCGGCGTGGTGCCGAAACCCTCGCGCGACGCGGCGGTCAACCGCCAGCTCGACGCCCTCATGGGCGACGACGCCGGGCGCGGCGACCTCTACGAGATCGACTCCGAAAAGGAACAGGGCCGGGTGATGATCCAGGCCTTCTGCCCCGGGTCAAAACGCGGCTGGCTGGCCATCGGCGCCGTCTACAATCGCAAGCCCCTGCGGGTCCACGCCTTCGGCGACGACCCGGCCACCGGCCAGCCCCGTCTCTGCGCGGCGATGGATTTCACCTGGCGCGGCGAATGGGTCATGCCCCGCACCAACTCGTCCAACCCCACCGACTCGGTCTTCCGTCCCGACTACGGCCGCCCGGGCAGCTGATTATCCTTCCAATCGTCGCGTCCGTTCGCCTACCCTCGGTCGGTGAAACGGGAGGCGGGCGAATGAGCGAGGCATTGGCGGACTGGACGAAGTTCCGGTTCAAGGATGGCCCCTGGGCGCGGGACGTCTATCGTCGCGGCCAGGGCCCGGCGGTCATCATCATGCACGAGATCCCCGGCCTGCATCCCCAGGTCATCGCCTATGGCGACCGGGTGGCCGACGCCGGCTTCACCGTCTTCATGCCCAGCCTGTTCGGCACGCCCGGAAAGCCGGTCACCGTCGGCTACGGCCTGCAGCAGATGTTCCTCAACATCTGCATCCGGCGCGAATTCAACGCCTGGGCCAACGACCGCTCCAGCCCCATCGTCGACTGGCTCCGGGCCCTGGCCCGCAAGGCCCACGCCGAATGCGGCGGCAAGGGCGTCGGGGCGCTGGGCATGTGCTTCACCGGCGGTTTCGCCCTGGCCATGATGACCGAGCCCTCGGTGGTCGCCCCGGTGCTGTCCCAGCCCTCCCTGCCGCTCGGCAAGAAGGGACGCGACCGCATCGACGCATCCCCGGTCGAAATCTCCTGCGCCCGCCAGCGGCTGCAGAACGAGGACCTGACGATGATCGGCCTGGCCTTCAACGGCGATCCCTTCGTGCCGGGCGAGCGGATGGACATGCTGGAGGAAACCTTCGGCGACCGCTTCGAATCCCGCCGGATCGACCCGCGAGAGGGCAAGCAGGGCACGGGCCGCGCCCCCCACTCGGTCCTCACCCTCCACCTCGCCGAATCCGGCCCCACCCGCGAGGCCGAAGCCCGCACCATAGAATTTTTCCACCAGCGCCTGGACGCCTGATCCCCTCACCCGGTTTCCTTCTCCCCTCGCGGGAGAAGGTGGCGGCCGGAGGCCGCCGGATGAGGGGCCGCGCCGGCCCCTGACGACGCCTGTATCAACCGCATCTACGCAGCTTCGAGAGACTTCAACCCCTCAACCGGCGCTTCGCGCCACCTTCTCCCGCAAGGGGAGAAGGGAATTCTCGCGGCGGCCGAGGCGCCGTTGGCCAGATGCGACTGGTCCCGCCACTGGACAGCCCGCCCCCCAAAGCCTAGAAGCGCGCCCTTTCATCGCGGGGTTCGATCCCCCGCCGGACGACAGGGTCTGACCACATGAGCCGCCACGGCAACCCCCGCGGCCGGGAAACCGGCCCCAGCCAGCGCCAGTTGCGCGCCGGCGAACTGATCCGCCACGCCCTGGTCGAGGTCCTGCGCGAGGAGGATATCTCCGACCCGGCCCTCAGCGGCGTCTCGGTCACCGTCTCCGAGGTGCGCATGAGCCCCGATCTCAAGCACGCCCTGTGCTTCGTCGAGCCGCTCGGCGCCGGGGTCGAGGGCGCCGGCGTTGCCGGCCAGGCCACGACCGAGGTCGTCGCCGCCCTGAACCGCGCTGCCCGCTTCCTGCGCGGCCGGCTCGGCCGCCACATCGACATGAAGTTCACCCCGGACCTGAAGTTCATTCACGACGAGAGCTTCAACGCCGCCTCGCACATGGACCGCCTGTTCTCCGATCCGCGCGTCCAGGCCGACATCGGCCGGCAGGACGACTGATGGCGCGTCGCCGCAAGGGCCAGGCCGTCAGCGGCTGGGTCAATCTCGACAAGCCCTACGACTTCGGCTCGACCCAGGCCGTGGGCAAGATCCGCTGGCTGTTCGACGCCCAGAAGGCGGGACACGCCGGCACGCTCGACCCGCTGGCCACCGGCATCCTGCCGATCGCGCTGGGCGAGGCGACCAAGACCGTCAGCTTCTTGATGGAAGCCGACAAGACCTATCGCTTCACCCTGGAGTGGGGCCGCTCGACCGCCAGCTTCGACCGCGAGGGCCAGACCACCGGGACCAGCGAGGTCCGCCCGACCCCGGCCGAGGTCGAGGCCGTGCTGGGCGAGTTTGTCGGCGAGGTGATGCAGGCGCCGCCCAACTTCTCGGCCATCAAGGTCGATGGCGAACGGGCCTATGACCTGGCCCGCGAAGGCGTCGCCTTCGAGCTGGAGCCCCGGCCGGTCCGTATCGACGCCATCCGTGTCGTCGACGCCCCCGACGCCGACCACATCGAGCTGGAGATGGACTGCGGCAAGGGCACCTATGTGCGCGCGCTGGCCCGCGACCTGGCCGTCCGGCTGGGGGCCCATGCGCATATCAGCGCCCTGCGCCGCACCCGCGTCGGACCCTTCGGGGAAGACAATGCGATAACACTGGAAAAACTGGAAGATTTGCGCCATAAGGCCGGCCTTCCGGAGGCATTGCTCCCGGTCGAGACCGCGCTGGACGACATCCCGGCGTTGGCCCTGACCGACGAGGACGCTTTCCGGCTGGCCCAGGGACGGTCCATCGTTCTCGTTCCCCGACAGGTCGAAGCCTTGCGTGAGAAGCTTTCGGGCGACTCGCGACTGGTTCAGGCCGTGAACGGGGGGAGACTGGCGGCCCTGGCCGAGATGCGCGCCGGCAAGCTCAATCCGGTCCGGATCTTCCATCTCACCTGAGCGGAGAAAGCCCGATGTCGATCACTGCCGAGCGCAAGAGCGCGCTCATCGCCGAACACGCCCGTTCCGAGGGCGACACCGGAAGCGCCGAAGTCCAGGTCGCCATCCTTTCCGAACGGATTGCCAACCTGACCGAGCACTTCAAGTCCCACAAGAAGGACAACCACAGCCGTCGCGGCCTGCTGAAGCTGGTTTCCCAGCGTCGCTCGCTCCTCGACCACCTGAAGAAGTCCGACAACAGCCGCTACGCCACGCTCATCGAAAAGCTGGGCCTGCGTCGCTAAGACCACCCAAGGGGGCGAAATCCGGGACCGGGTTTCGCCCCCTGATCTTTATCCGCCCGCTCTCCCCAGGTCCTGGGAGCCGGCGGCGGGGATGCGTCCCCAAACTGTTCGCTCGAGGGTTCAACGTGATCCTCGCCGGGCCTGACACTGGAGAGGATTACCGGAAACGCCCTCGCGGCCCCCGCCCTGTCCGCCCCCGCCGGGAATACGCCCGCGGGACACGAGAGAAAGAACCGACATGTTCGATATCAAACGCAAGTCCCTCGACTGGGCCGGCAAGACGCTGACCCTCGAGACCGGCCGCATCGCCCGTCAGGCCGACGGCGCCGTGTTGGCTACCCTGGGCGAGACCGTCGTCCTGGCCACCGCCGTCTTCGCCAAGACGCAGAAGCCGGGCCAGGACTTCTTCCCCCTGACCGTCAACTATCAGGAAAAGACCTTCGCGGCCGGCAAGATCCCCGGCGGCTTCTTCAAGCGCGAAGGCCGTCCGTCGGAAAAGGAGACCCTGGTCTCCCGCCTGATCGACCGTCCGATCCGCCCGCTGTTCGTCAAGGGCTTCAAGAACGAAGTCCAGGTCGTCTGCACCGTGCTGCAGCATGACCTCGAGAACGATCCCGACATCCTGGCCATGGTCGCCGCCAGCGCGGCCCTGACCCTGTCGGGCGCCCCCTTCATGGGCCCGATCGGCGCCGCCCGCGTCGGCTATGTGGACGGCGCGTACGTCCTCAATCCGACCGCCGACGAGATGAAGGAAACCAAGATGGACCTCGTCGTGGCCGGCACCGCCGACGCCGTGATGATGGTCGAGTCGGAAATCCAGGAACTCAACGAAGAGGTCGTCCTGGGCGCCATCAAGTTCGCCCACGACAGCATGCAGCCGGTGATCGACGCCATCATCGAACTGGCCGAGCACGCCGCCAAGGAGCCCTTCGAGTTCGAGCCGGAAGACACCGACGCCATCAAGGCCGAGATGAAGGCCCTCGTCGGCGCCGACATCGCCGCCGGCTACACCATCCAGAAGAAGCAGGACCGCTACGAAGCGATCGGCGCCGCCAAGAAGAAGGCCATCGCGGCCCTCGGCAAGAGCGAAGCCAATCCGGAAGGCTATGACCCGCTGAAGCTGGCCGGCGTGTTCAAGGAACTCGAGGCGGACGTCGTCCGTCGCGGCATCCTCGACACCGGCAAGCGCATCGACGGCCGTGACGTCCGCACCGTGCGCCCGATCCTCGGCGAAGTCGGCGTCCTGCCGCGCACCCACGGTTCGGCCCTGTTCACCCGCGGCGAGACCCAGGCCCTGGTGGTCGCCACCCTGGGCACCGGCGACGACGAGCAGTTCATCGACGCCCTGGAAGGCACCTACAAGGAATCCTTCCTGCTGCACTACAACTTCCCCCCCTACTCGGTCGGTGAGACCGGTCGGATGGGCAGCCCCGGCCGCCGCGAAATCGGCCACGGCAAGCTGGCCTGGCGCGCCCTGCGCCCGATGCTGCCGACCAAGGAAGACTTCCCCTACACCATCCGCCTGGTCTCCGAGATCACCGAGTCCAACGGTTCGTCCTCGATGGCCACGGTCTGCGGTTCGTCGCTGGCCATGATGGACGCCGGCGTGCCGCTGGTCCGTCCGGTGTCGGGCATCGCCATGGGCCTGATCCTCGAGAGCGACGGCTTCGCGGTTCTGTCGGACATCCTCGGCGACGAGGACCACCTCGGCGACATGGACTTCAAGGTGGCCGGCACCAGCGACGGCATCACCTCGCTGCAGATGGACATCAAGATCTCGGGCATCACCATCGAGATCATGCAGCAGGCCCTCGCCCAGGCGAAGGAAGGCCGCGATCACATCCTCGGCGAGATGAACAAGGCCATGGATGCGCCGCGCGAGGAGCTCGGCGAGTTCGCGCCCAAGATCGAGACCATCAAGATCGCCGCGGACAAGATCCGCGAAGTGATCGGCACCGGCGGCAAGGTGATCCGCGAGATCGTCGCCACCACCGGCGCCAAGGTCGACATCGGCGATGACGGCACCATCAAGATCGCCGCCTCCGAGCAGTCCAAGATCGACGCCGCCAAGGACTGGATCAAGTCGATCGCTTCCGAACCGGAAGTCGGCGCGATCTACAACGGCAAGGTCGTGAAGGTCGTCGACTTCGGCGCCTTCGTGAACTTCTTCGGCGCCAAGGACGGCCTGGTCCACGTCAGCCAGATCAGCAACGAGCGGGTCAACAAGCCCAGCGACGTGCTGACCGAAGGCCAGATGGTCAAGGTCAAGCTCATCGGCTTCGACGATCGCGGCAAGACCAAGCTGTCGATGAAGATCGTCGACCAGGAAACCGGCGAAGACCTGTCCAAGAAGGACACCGTCGAGCCGGAAGACGCGGTCACCACCTGATCGCGGCGATCCGCTGAAAACCAAGAGGGCGGCTCCGAAAGGGGCCGCCCTTTTTTCTTTCCCCTCGCCCCTCTCCGTCATCCTGCACCGTCCAAAGCCCTCCCCCTCGATGGGGGAGGGTTGGGTGGGGGTGTGCGCGGAGGAGGTGCGGGTGGATCATGAA
>VFQU01001077.1_pt1 | contig 17833 bp, 15 predicted proteins | sample 3512311 | NCBI WGS metagenome assembly VFQU01 (sample SAMN10412377, study PRJNA504923) | tailings metagenome | isolation source: Relicate 3 Philex TSF3 active mining site | place: Philippines: Tuba, Benguet | collected 2017-08-29
TCGGGCGTCGCCTGCATCACCGACCTGATGGTCAAGGAAGGCCTGATCAACCTCGACTTCGCCGACGTGCGCTCCGTCATGCGCGAGATGGGCAAGGCGATGATGGGTACCGGCGAGGCTTCCGGCGAGGGCAGGGCGCTTGCCGCCGCCGAGGCCGCGATCGCCAACCCGCTCCTCGACGAGACGTCGATGAAGGGCGCGCGCGGGCTCCTGATCTCGATCACCGGCGGCCGCGACCTGACGCTGTTCGAAGTCGACGAGGCGGCGACCCGCATCCGCGAGGAAGTCGACCAGGATGCCAACATCATCCTTGGTGCGACCTTCGACGAGGAGCTGGAAGGCGTCATCCGCGTATCGGTCGTTGCGACCGGCATCGACAAGTCGGCCATGGACATCGCGCCTGCGCCGATCCTGCAGCGCCCTGTGCAGCAGAAGCCGGCGGCCCCGATCCATGTGCAGCCGGCACCCCAGCCGCAGCAGCAGGTGCATGTGGAGCAGCCGCGTGCGGCCGCACCGCAGCCGGTCGAGCAGGTGCGTCACGTCGATCCGATCGCCGAAGCGATCCGCCACGCCGAGCAGGCTCCGGTCCAGGTGCAGCCGGTGCAGCACCCCCGTCTCCAGGAGACCGAGCAGCCGCGCAATCGAATCTTCGCCGAGCAGCCCGAACTGCGCGTCGCACAGCCGCAGCCGCAGCCTGCCCAGCAACTCCGCCCGGCCGCGCCGGTCGAGCAGCCGCGCATGCCGCGCGTCGAAGATTTCCCGCCTGCAATCCAGAGCGAACTCGGCAACCCCGAAGTGCGTATGCATGAAGACGAGGACCGCGGTCCGCTCGGTCTCCTGAAGCGCCTGACGCATGGGCTTTCGCGTCGCGAGGAAGAGCCGGCGCGTCTGCAGCCGGCCCAGCCACGCGAGGCGCGCCTGCGCCAGCCTTCGCTCGAAGGCCGCCCGGTCGACCAGGGGCAGGCCTATGCGCCGCGCCGTGCATCGCTTGACGATCATGGCCGTCCGCAGCCGCGAGTCGCCCACGATGACGACCAGCTGGACATCCCGGCTTTCCTACGTCGCCAGGCGACCTGATCGATTGTTACAAGCTGTTACAGGCGGCCCCGCCAGAGGTCGCCTGTAACGCGCGATTAATGAACAAATTGAACGACTTGCGTACGACCGCCAGAGCGGATTTCTCGTAACACCAAGTAAGAAACCGTGATTTGGACTATCCAACTGCCGTAAGTATGTTCGCTGGCAATCAGGCGTACCGGAATCGAGGGGAAAACGTTCCGGCCGCCGCAACCAAGAACCGCCCGGCAGGCGGCCTTACATCACGGCATTCGGGACGGGCTTCATGGGGATTGAGACCAGCGACTACCAGAAGACGTTGAGGTCGCGAATCTCGCTCTCGGGATTCGGCGTCCACAGCGGGAAACCCGTCACTCTCAATTTTGTTCCTGCCGATGCCGATAGCGGCATCGTTTTCGTTCGGACGGACGAAAATGGCGGGCAGGCTGAGTTTCGCGCTCTTGTCTCGGAAGTCGGAGCGACCGATCTCTGCACGGTTCTGGGCGATCCCGCACATGTGCATGTCGCGACGGTAGAGCACCTCATGGCGGCGCTCTTTGCGCTCGGCATCGACAATCTGACGATCGAGATCGACGGCGGCGAAGTTCCGATTCTCGACGGCAGCGCGGGCATGTTCGTCGAGGCTTTCGACCAGGCCGGCATTCGCCTTCTCACCACCAAGCGTCGCTACATCCGCGTGCTGAAGCCGGTGCGCATCGAGAACGGCGCGTCCTGGGCCGAGTTCCGGCCCTATGCCGGCACGCGATTCGAGGTCGAGATCGACTTCGAGAGCCCGGCGATCGGACGCCAGTCCTTCGCAGCCGACGTTACGCCGGAACTCTTCCGCAACGAGATCGCGCGCGCGCGCACCTTCGGCTTCATGAAGGATGTCGAGCGCCTGTGGGCTGCGGGCTATGCGCTTGGCTCCTCGCTCGAGAACTCCGTGGTCATCGGGGACGATCACCGCGTCATCAACATGGAAGGCCTGCGCTTTCGGGACGAGTTCGTCCGTCACAAGACGCTCGATGCCATGGGCGATCTGGCGCTGGCCGGTGCCTGCTTCATCGGCTGCTTCCGTTCCTATCGCGGTGGTCACAAGATGAACGCGCAGGCGCTGCGTCGCCTGCTCATGGATCGTTCGGCCTTCGAGATCGTCGAGACGACCCATCGCGAACGTGGCCGTTCGGCTGAAATGATCGCCGTAAACGCGCCTGTCTACGCGCCCTGGATGATCTGATCGGGGATAATGCCCCGATCGCGCCGCCTTCTTCAGGCTTCGTCCATTTCGCGCCACAAATGGCCGGCATTCCATCGGCTTCCGATTGTCCGAGAGGGGGCGTTGTGCTTAATGGCGCCTGAGGTGTTTTCTTGATCCATTCGCCGGAGGGGCGGCAGACCGTCATGGCTTCCACCACGACCCGCAATTCTCGCAGTGCCGGCCGGATCGGCGCAGTCATGGCAGCGCTCGTCGCCGCCGGCCTCGTATCTGCGTGCAGCACGACCGAAGAGACGATCGATCTCGCCAGCTACGTGGCCGAAGTCGAACCGGCTGACGTGCTTTACAATCAGGGCCTCGCCAATTTGAATGCGGGTCGCCTTTCGGAGGCTGCGCGCAAGTTCGAGGCCGTCGACCGTCAGCATCCCTACACGGAGTATGGCCGTCGTTCGCTGGTGATGGGCTCCTTCACGCAGTACCGGCAGGGCAATTACGAAGAGGCAGTCACGGCGTCGCGTCGCTACCTGCAGCTTTACCCGACGTCGGAAGACGCGGCCTACGCGCAGTACATCATCGGTCTCAGCTACTGGCGCCAGATCAAGGACGTGACGCAGGACCAGGGCGATGCCCGCCGCACCGTCGAGGCGATGACCGAAGTCGTGCAGCGCTGGCCCGAGTCGGAATATGTCGACGACGCGCAGGAGAAGATCCGCTACGCCCGTGACCAGCTTGCCGGCAAGGAAATGCAGGTCGGGCGCTACTACCTGGAGCGTCGTGAGTATGTCGCGGCCACCAAGCGCTTCCGCAACGTGGTCGAGAACTACAGCAATACGCGTCATGTCGAGGAAGCGCTCGCGCGCCTGACCGAGACCTATTACGCGATGGGTCTTGCCGGCGAGGCGCAGGCTGCCGCAGCCGTGCTGGGGCACAACTTCCCCGACAGCCAGTGGTACAAGGATTCCTACGCGCTCCTGCAGTCGGGCGGCCTCGAGCCGCGCGAGAACTCCGGCTCGTGGCTGTCGCGCGCCGGCCAGATGATCATGGGGGGCTGAGGCCCCCCGCATCCCGCCCGGAATGCTTTCGCAGCTTTCCATCCGCGATATCGTGCTGATCGAGAGGCTGGACCTCGATTTCGAGCCCGGCCTTTCCGTGCTGACAGGCGAAACCGGCGCCGGCAAATCCATCCTTCTCGATTCGCTGTCGCTGGCGCTCGGCGCGCGCGGCGATGCTTCGCTTGTCCGCAGCGGCTCGCAGCAAGGCAGCGTGACGGCCGTCTTCGACGTGCCGGGCGTGCATCCCGTCCGCGACATGATTCGTGCGAACGGCCTTGATGACGAGGGCGACATCATCCTGCGCCGCGTCCAGAGCCAGGACGGGCGCACGCGCGGCTTCATCAACGACCAGGCGGCCGGCATGGCGCTTCTGCGCGACATCGGGCGGCTGCTCGTCGAAATCCACGGCCAGCACGACGACCGTGCGCTGGTCGATTCGGCTGCGCATCGCGACCTGCTCGACGCCTATGGCGGGCTGACGGTGCAGGCGGCGGAAGTCGGTGCGCGTTATCGCGAGTGGCGCGATGCCGAGCGTGCGCTGGCGCTGCATCGCGCAAAGGTCGAGGCGGCCGAACGCGAGGCGGACTATCTGCGCGCCAGCGTCGACGAGCTGATCAAGCTCGACCCGCAGCCGGGCGAGGAAACCGAACTCGCCGAAGAGCGCGCCGTCATGATGCGCTCGGAGAAGGTTGCGACCGACATCGAGGATGCGCGCGAGGTCCTGTCCGGACCGAGCTCGGCCGTGCCGCAGCTTGCGAGCCTGTTGCGCAGGCTGGAACGCAAGGCCGGCGATGTGCAGGGTGGGCTGCTTGACCCGATCGTCAAGGCGCTCGACGAAGCCCTGATCGGGCTCGATGCCGCGCAGTCGGCCGTGGATGAGGCGGCGCGGGCCGCGAATTTCGATCCGAACGTGCTCGAGCGCGTGGAGGAGCGGCTCTTTGCGCTGCGAGCTGCCGCGCGAAAGCACAATATTGCCGTCGACGACCTCGCAGCCCTGCGCGACCGCATGGCCGACGAACTCGCCGAAATCGACGCTGGTGGCGAGCGGCTCGCCAAACTCGAGACGGAAGCTTCGGCCGCGCGCGGGCGCTTCGACGAGGCGGCGCTGTCGCTATCGGAAAAGCGCCACGCGACGGGCAACCTGCTTGCCGGCGCGGTAATGAAGGAGCTGCCGTCGCTCAAGCTCGAGCGGGCCGAGTTCATCGTCGAGATCGCGTCAGAGCCGGACGATCGCAGCGATGCCGGCATCGACCGCGTCGATTTTCATGTGCGCACCAATCCGGGCACGCGTGCGGGACCGATCATGAAGGTCGCGTCGGGCGGCGAGCTCTCACGGTTCCTGCTGGCGCTCAAGGTGGCGCTTGCCGATCGCGGTTCGGCGCCGACGCTCGTCTTCGACGAGATCGACACCGGCGTCGGCGGAGCGGTGGCCGATGCGATCGGCCAGCGTCTCGCGCGGCTGTCCGATCGGGTGCAGGTGCTTTCGGTCACCCACGCGCCGCAGGTCGCTGCGCGCGCCAGTACGCATTTCCTGATCGCCAAGAGCGGGTCGGAGAAGGTGACGACCGGCGTCTCCACGCTGGAGCCGGACGCGCGCAAGGAAGAGATCGCCCGCATGCTTGCAGGCGCGACCGTGACGGAAGAGGCGAGGGCGGCTGCGAGCCGGCTGCTCGCAGAAAACAGCGCGGTTGCGGGCCAGCCGGCGCGGCGCTAGTCAATCAGGCCCGCGGCTTTCGCGCCGCTCATCGCACGAATGGCCGCCCGCATGTCTCTTGCAACGAAGCCTGTCGACGACCTGACACCGGAGGAGGCCGCCGAGGAACTGGCGCGACTGGCCGGCGAGCTTGCCGAGCACGACCGGCTCTATCACCGCGAGGACAAGCCCGCGATCTCCGACGCGGACTATGACGCGCTCAAGGCGCGCAATGCCGCGATCGAGGTGCGTTTTCCCGAACTGATCCGCGCGGATTCGCTGTCGCTGAAGGTCGGCGCGGCACCGTCCGACGCCTTTGCGCCGGTCACGCACGCCAAGCCGATGCTGTCGCTCGACAACGTCTTTTCCGATGAGGACGTTGTCGATTTCGTCGGCTCGGTCCGTCGGTTCCTCAACCTGTCGCCGGATACGGAACTGGTCTTCACGGCAGAACCCAAGATCGACGGGCTGTCGATGTCGCTGCGCTACGAGAAGGGCAGGCTGGTGACGGCCGCCACGCGCGGCGACGGGACGACGGGCGAGAACGTCACGGCCAACATCCGCACCATCGGCGAGATCCCCGAGCGCCTGAAAGGCGATGTGCCGAACGTGCTGGAGGTGCGCGGCGAGGTCTATATGCGCCGCGACGATTTCCTAGACCTGCAGAAGCGCATGGCGGAGACCGGCCAGACCTTTGCCAATCCGCGCAATTCGGCTGCCGGGAGCCTGCGCCAGAAGAACCCCGAGGTGACGCGCTCGCGGCCCCTGAAGTTTTTCGCCTATGCCTGGGGCGAGACCAGCGAGTCGCTGGCCGAAACCCAATACGATGCCGTGCAGCGGCTCGGAGCGTGGGGCTTCAGGATCAATCCGCTGATGCAGCGCTGCGCTTCGCTCGAAGCGATGCTGACGCATTATCGCGGGATCGAGGCGCAGCGCGCGGACCTCGCCTATGACATCGACGGCGTCGTCTACAAGGTCGACCGGCTCGATCTGCAGGAGCGGCTCGGCTTCCGCTCGCGCAGTCCGCGCTGGGCGACCGCGCACAAATTTCCGGCCGAAAAGGCGACGACGGTCCTCAACGCAATCGACATCCAGGTCGGCCGCACGGGCGCGCTGACGCCGGTCGCGCGGCTCGAACCCGTCACGGTCGGCGGTGTCGTCGTCGTCAATGCGACGCTGCACAATGAAGACTACATCAAGGGCATCGGCAATGACGGCCAGCCGATCCGCGACGGCCGCGACATCCGGGTCGGGGACACCGTCATCGTGCAGCGCGCCGGCGATGTCATTCCGCAAATCCTCGACATCGTGCCGGAGAAGCGGCCGAAAGACGCGGAGCCCTATCGCTTCCCCGATCGCTGCCCGGCCTGCGGCAGCCATGCGGTGCGCGAGGAGGGCGGTGCGGTGCGCCGCTGCACCGGCGGGCTGATCTGCCCCGCGCAGGCGACCGAGCGGCTGCGCCATTTCGTCGGGCGCAACATGATGGATATCGAAGGGCTCGGTGAAAAGCAGATCGAGTACTTCTTCACGCAGGAAAACCCCGCGCTCAGCATCAAGACGCCGGCCGACATCTTCACGCTTGCCGAGCGCCAGAAAGGCTCGCTGACCAAGCTCGAGAACATCGAGGGCTTCGGCGCGGTTTCCGTGAAGAAGCTCTATGCGGCGATCGACGAGCGCCGGCAGCCACCGCTGTCGCGGTTCCTGCACGCGCTCGGCATCCGCCATGTCGGCGAGACCAACGCCAAGCGGCTCGCGCGCCACTTCGTGTCGTTCGCCGCGCTGCGCGAGGCAGCCGAGGCTGCGCGAATGCCGGAAGGCAAGGGTGATGCCGGCAGTGCGGAATGGCAGGAAATCGTCGGCGTCAACGGCATCGGCGACGTGGTCGCCGAGGCGCTGGTCGAGTTCTTCCACGAAGCGCACAACCGCGGGGCGATCGACGCACTCCTGAAGGAAGTGCAGCCGCAGGACGAGGAGCCCGTCGGCATGGTCTCGTCGCCCGTTGCAGGCAAAACGGTCGTCTTCACCGGATCGCTCGAACGAATGTCGCGCGACGAGGCCAAGGCGATGGCCGAACGCTTCGGCGCGAAGGTCGCCGGCTCGGTCTCGAAAAAGACCGATCTGGTGGTCGCCGGTCCAGGCGCCGGATCGAAGCTGAAGCAGGCAGAGACGCTCGGCATCGAGGTCATCGACGAGGACGGGTGGTTCACGCTGGTGGGGGCGTCGTAAGTCTAGATCGGCCTTGCGCACCGGAAGCACCCCCACTCCGTCTTGCTTCGCAAGCCACCTCTCCCCCTGCCCGGGGGCGAGGAAAGGTGCGTTGCAGACATGTCCGCGCAAAGTAGCGACCAGTCTTCCTCTCCCTCACGCAGTGGGGGAGAGGTGGCTTGCGAAGCAAGACGGAGTGGGGGCGTCTCTTACCAAGCCGACTGTGCAATTTCACAAACACTCCTTCTGGACCAAGGAAAAGTACGGTGACAGGGCAGGGACGCTGACCTAGAAGGCGGCATGCATCATCCCGTGCCCAGTCCGCGCTCGCAGTTCTTCTCGGGACTTCGGACAGGCTTGCCGATTATGCTCTCGGCAGCGCCGTTCGCGGTTCTGTTCGGCACGCTCGCGATCGACAACGGCATGACGCGGGTCGAGGCGATCGCGATGAGCGTTTTCGTCTACGCAGGCGCGAGCCAGATGGTCGGCATCGACCTGTTCGGCCAGAAGGTCGCGCCGTGGCTGATCGTGCTGTCGATCTTCGCGGTGAATTTCCGCATGGTTCTTTATTCCGCGGCGGTCGGGCGCCGGCTGACGGACCCGACGTGGACGACGCCGCGCAAGGCGCTCGGCTTCTTCATCCTCGTCGACCAGCAATTCGCAGAAGTCGAGCAGCGCGGCGAGCGGGGGCTACCGATCGATTTCGCGTGGTACATGGGCTGCGGCCTGCCCTGCTATGTCGGGTGGGTGAGCGGGTCCGTCGCGGGCGTCTTCTTTGGCGAGCTGGTGACCAACCCCGAAGCGTTCGGCCTCGATTATCTGCTGCCGATCTATTTCGTCTCGATGGCGATGGCGTTTCGCGGGCGGCCGCTCTGGGCGCCGGTCCTGGCGATCAGCGCGCTCGCATCCATGGCGGCCGTGGCGACCGTAGGCTCGCCCTGGCATGTCTCGATCGGCGCGATTGCCGGCGTGGTCTCGGCCGCGATCCTTGTGCGGCCTGCGGAGACAGCCTCGTGATCTCGGAGATCGGCTGGATCATCGTCGCAGGGGCGGTGCTGACCTATCTGACGCGCGTCGGCGGCCATCTGGTACTGTCGCGCTTCGAGCGCATCCATCCGCGTGTGCAAGCGGGGCTCGATGCCGTGCCGACGGCGGTCTTGACGTCGATCGTCGCGCCATATGCGGTCAATGCAGGGATCGCAGAGGGCATCACGCTTGCCGCCGCAGCACTCCTGTCGCTGCGGCTCGGCACCGTGACGACGATCGCCATCGCGGCCGCCACGCTGATAGCGCTGCGCGCAGCCGGGTTCTGATCAGAGCGGAGCGCAGGCGTCCGAAAGCCACGCTCGCGTCGCGTCGTCGACCAGCGGCGCGATCTCGTCCAGCACACGTGCATGATAGGCGTCGAGCCAATCGCGCTCGGTCGGCGAGAGCAGCGCGATATCGACCAGCCTGCGGTCGAAGGGCGCCAGTGTCAGCGTCTCGAAGCCGTGCATGTCGATCTCGCCGCCGGCAATCGGCCGGGCGTCCTCCACGACGATGAGGTTTTCGAGCCGGATGCCGTAGGCGCCCTCGCGGTAGTAGCCCGGCTCGTTGGAGAGGATCATGCCGGGCAGGAGCTTCTGCGTGCCGGTCTTGGCGATGCGCTGTGGACCTTCATGCACCGAGAGGAACGAGCCGACCCCGTGCCCGGTGCCGTGGGCGAAGTCGAGACCGGCCTGCCAGTGGGCGTGGCGGGCGATCGGGTCGATGTCGCAGCCGCGCGTACCGGCCGGAAATCGCATAAGCGAGATGCCGATCAGGCCCTTGAGCACGATCGTGTAGTGCCGGCGCATCTCGTCGCTCGGCGTGCCGATCGCGACGGTGCGGGTGATGTCGGTCGTGCCGTCCGAATATTGCCCGCCGGAATCGACCAGGTAGAGTTCGCCTGCGCCGAGCGAACGGGTGGTCGCGGTCGAGACGCGATAATGGATGATCGCGCCGTTGGGGCCGGCGCCCGAGATGGTCTCGAAGGAAATGTCGCGAAGCGGCATCTGCGCCTTGCGTCCGGCTTCGGCGCGAAGCGCTTCGAGCCTGGTCGCAGCCTGGATTTCGTCGACCGAGCCGGGCTCGATCGTCGACAGCCAATGCAGGAATTCGGTCACTGCCGCGCCGTCGCGGCGGTGCGCATCGCGGGCGCCGGCCAGTTCGGCGGCGTTCTTGGTGGCGCGCGGCAGCTTGGCCGGATCCTCCAGCCTGACGACCGCGCCGCCGGCATCCTCGACAGCCATGCGCAACCGGTCGGCGGCGAGCGCGCCGTCGAGGCCGATGCTTTTGCCTGCGCGGGCGAAGTCAGTTAGATCAGGAAGCAGGTTATCCGGAGCGCGCAGGTCCGCGAGCTGGGTCAGATAGGCCTTCACCTCCATGTCGAACTTGCGCGCGTCCATGTAGAGCTGTGGGCGGCCGGTTGCGGGGATGATCGCAAAGCCCAGCGCCAGCGGCGTGTGCGGGACGTCGGACCCGCGAATGTTGAAGGCCCAGGCGATGGAGGAGGGGTCGGTCAGGACCGTGAGGTCCGTCTTGCCCTTGGCGATTGCCTCGGCCAGCAGCGCCAGCTTCTCGCGCGGGGCAACGCCGGCGAATTTCAGCGGGTGAATCTCGACCTGGCCGGTGGGCGCGGCGGGCCGGTCCGGCCAGCAGGCGTCGACGAGGTTGCGTTCGACGGCGACGAACTCGATCTCCGGAGCGGACCGCCGAAGGCTGGCGACCTGGTCGATCGTGTGCAGCCAAGGGTCGAAACCGATCTTCATGCCGGCGCGGCCGTGGCGCGCCAGCCAGAGCGATGGCGGTTCGTCGACAAGGTCGCCGGCCTGGAAGACCGTCATGTCGACCTGTGCGCGGACCTGAAGACGGTAGCGGCCATCTACAAAGACGATGGCGGTCGGCTGCAGCACGAGCGCGGCACCGGCCGAGCCCGTAAAGCCGGTCAGCCATTTCAGGCGATCGGCGGAGGCCGGCACGTATTCGCCTTGGTGCTCATCGGCGCGCGGGACGAGATAACCGTCGAGACCTTCGGCCTTCGTCGCCTCGCGCAAAGCGGCGACCCGCGGCCCGCCCTGCGAGGGATCGGTGCTGACATCGAAGGTCTGGAACATGGAAGTTTCCCGTCAGAATGCTGGCGGGGCGGACCCTATGCCCACCAAAGCGGCGCGGCAATCGGCGCGGTGCTCTTTTGCAATGCAGCATTGTTGTTGTGCATTGCAAAAGCGGGTAGGAGCCATGCGAAGCCGTCACTGGTTGAATAGGTCAGCACACCTTACCTTCCTAGTCATGGAGAACGGCATCTCCAAAGACATTTGAAGGAGAATTCGACATGGCACGCAATCAGGCAGGACGCGGCTTCTTCCGCGGCGCAATGGACGCCATCATCGAAGCTCGCTCGCGGCAGGTCAGCCGCTACGTCAACGGCGCGCTTCTCATGCTGGACGACGAGACGCTCGCAAAGAGCGGCTACACCCGCGAAGAGCTCGCAAAGCGCGGCGGCTCGGGCTACCTCTTCTAAGAGCCGGCCGACACCAAGCTTCCAGTCAGGCGGTCCGCAAGGGCCGCCTTTTTGTTTGCCTAGCGTGCGAGGTGGATCGCGACCCACTCGTCGCGGCGGATGGTGCGGACATGGCGGAAGCGCTGGCCGGCATAGGCGGCGACGACGGCATTGCGCTGGCGCTCGAGGATGCCCGACAGGATCAGTTCGCCGCCCGGCGCGATCGCGCGCGCCATCCCCGGCGCCAGCGCCATCAGCGGGCGGGCAAGAATGTTGGCGACGATCAGGTCGAAGGGCGCGTTGTTGGCAATGACCGGATGCGAGAGCCCCGTGGCCGTCTCGCAGTGAACGAGGCCGGCGGCGCGATTGAGGCGTGCATTCTCGCGTGCGACGCGCGTCGCAATCGGGTCGATGTCGGTCGCCAGCACCGGCAGCTGCGCGGCGCGGGCAAGAGCGATGGCGAGCACGCCACTGCCGGTTCCGAGATCGAGCACGCGCTTCGGCATGCCCCGCTTGAGCCGGTCGCCGATCATCTCAAGGCATAGCGCTGTTGTCGCGTGGTGGCCGGTGCCGAAGGCGAGGCCCGCCTCGATTTCGATCGCGACGTCGTTCGGCTTCACCTTGTGCCGGTCATGGCTGCCATGGACGAGGAAGCGTCCCGCGCGTACCGGCGGCAGCGCATCGAGCGCATGCGTGACCCAGTCGATATCGGGCAGCACTTCCGTTTCGACGGCGACCTCAAGGCCGGCCTTCGCCACCAGATCCCGCATGGTTTCGAGCACCGACGGATCGTCGGTCTCGGCATAGATCGAGAGTTCGTCGATCCTCGCCTTCTCATCGATCTCGATCATGGCCAGCGGGTGGCCTGCCTCGTCATAGATCGTCTCGAGCGCGCGATAGACGGCGAGCACGCCGTCGCGCGGCGCGGTGAAGTGGTAGCGGACCTGCGGCATGGCGATCAGGTGCCGGTCGCGAGACGGCGCAGCTTGGCAAGCGCCGTATCCGGGTTCTCGCCATAGGCGATGGTGCCGAAGAAGTCGCCGCTCTCGTTGAGCATCAGGATCGAGGCGGTGTGGTCCATCGTGTAATCGCCGCCTTCGAGCGGGACCTTGTTGACGTAGATCGAAAAGGACCGCGCCATGGCATTCACCTTTTCCGGATCGCCGGTGATGCCGGTGATGCGCTCGGAGACGTTGCCGACATAGGCATTCAGCACTTCCGGCGTATCGCGCTCTGGGTCGATCGACACGAAATAGGCGTCGATCGCCTCGCCTTCGGCGCCCATCTGCGCCAGCCAACCGTCGAGCTCGAACAGGGTCGTGGGGCAGATTTCCGGGCAGTGGGTGAAGCCGAAGAAGACGACCGTCGGCTGGCCGAGGAAGGCGGCCTCGGTGATGGGGGCGCCGGTCTGGTCGACGAGCTCGAAGGGCGCGCCGAAGCTCTGGCCGGCAGTCGTGCGACCCTGGAAGTACTGGTAGGAGAGCGCGCCGAAGCCGCCCAGCATCAGGACGACAATGCCGATCAATATCGAGCGCATGATCACGGGAGGATGATCCTCAAATCTAGAAGCAGGAGAGGCCGCTCTCGACGAGCGCCATGAAAAGGCTTGGACCGTGGTCGACCCAGCCCGCAAAGGCGAGACCCGTCCCGCCGGCAAGCAGGAGCGCGCCGGCGGCAAGGCCGGCGACCGTCAGGAAGGGGTAGGGCCTGCGCTCGTCCATGCCCCTGCATATAGACCTTCACCCGAGGGCGCGGAAGGTGCCAATTGTCGCTGGCCTTGCCAGAGCCGAGCCGGCAGGCGTAGCCTCGACCGTGTCGGAGGAGATGGTGATGTCGCGTCAGGTTCCTGCAGGCTATTCGCTCGTGCAAATCACGCTGCACTGGGCAATCGTGCTTCTTGTTGCGGTCCAGTTCATCGCCCACGACGGCATCGAGGAAAGCTTCGATGCGTTCGCCGATGGCTCGGTGCCTGCCGCGGGCGACCTCCGGCTCGCCAATCTGCATGTCATCTGCGGCGCGCTCATCTTCCTGCTGATGATCTGGCGCGTAACGCTGCGGCTGCGCCGCGGCGCGCCTGCCTTGCCGGCAAACGAGCCACGCGCGGCGAAGATGCTGGCGCATACGGTGCATGGGCTCTTCTATCTCCTCCTCATCGCCATGCCTGTCTCAGGCGCGGTTGCCTGGTTCGGGGGCGTGGAGGCGGCAGGGGATGCGCATGGCGTCGCGTCGACAGTTCTGCTCGTCCTGATCGGGCTCCACCTCGCCGGCGTTCTGGTCCAGTTCTTCGTCTTCGGCTCGAACGTGCTGGCGCGCATGACGACGGCCGACGAGTAAGGCTTGCAAGCCTTGGCTGGGGCCGCCACAAGCGGTTCATGAGCGACTTTCTTGCAGGCGATCCGCAGCCGCGCATCCATCCGACGGCCGAGCTCAAGCAGACCCGGCTCGGCCGCCATGTCACCATCGGCGAGCGCTGCATCCTGCGCGAGGTCACGGTCGGCGACTTTTCCTATTTCGAGCGCCATGGCGAGGCGATCTATTCGGCGATCGGCAAGTTCTGCTCGATTGCGGCCAATGTCCGCATCAATGCGCTCGACCATCCGATGGAGCGGGTGACGACACACAAGGTGACCTACCGCCCGAACGAGTATTTCAAGTTCCTCGGCGTCGACCAGGGCTGGCGCGAGCACAGGCGCGGGAAGGCCGTGACGATCGGGCATGATGTCTGGATCGGCCATGGCGCCGTCATCCTGCCGGGCGTGTCCATCGGAACCGGCGCGGTCATCGGCGCGAATGCCGTCGTTCGACGCGATGTCGAGCCTTACGCGATCGTCGGCGGGGTGCCGGCGAAGCCGATCCGCAAGCGGTTCCCGGACGACATCATCGCGTGCCTGCTCGACCTGCAATGGTGGGACTGGCCGGAGGACAAGCTCCACCGCGCAGTTCCGGATATGCAGAGCCTCGATATCGAAGCTTTTCTCACAAAGTGGAAAGACGGCATTTGAATAAAGGTCGCGGCAATAACCTCAATTCTTATGGTTACTGCGATCTAAACAGATTGTATTAAAGGAATATTGCAATCTTCGGTTGCGTCGTAAGCGATCATGGTGCTTTCTCCGTCTCGGCAAGCCTTTGGGAAACGGCATTCGAGAGGAGAGTTGAAGATGAAGACCATGTACGCAGTCGCAGCCTTCGCCGCAGCTTTCGCGGCAACGCCAGTCCTCGCCAATGGCTGGGGCTACACGCCGCAGAAGTCCTATCATTCCGGCGGCCTCGTCAATGTGTCGCCGAGCGTCAGCACCGGCAACATCAACCTGCTCAACGGCACGCAGGTGCTCAACGCCTCGCCGATCCTGAGCGGCAATTCGGTTCTCAGCGGCAACAGCACCAATGCTGCCAACGGCAACCAGTCGTCGATCGGCAACGGCATTCTCGGCGGTACGCTGAACAATCTGCTCGGCGGCAACCGCTACTCGCTCAAGGGCAAGCGCTAAGTTCCGGCCGCATCCGCCCGACCTGCACCCTGGGTGGCGGATGTGCGGTGCCCAAGCCGGAAGGGGCGGGGAGGCGCAAGCCTTTCCGCCCTTTTCGCGTGCGCGTCAGAGCCGGGTGCGCAGGCCGAGGAGGATGTCGAAGCGCTCTTTGCGCTCCTCTATGATCGTGGCTTTCGAACGCAGCCAGTCAAGCCGCAGGACGAGGTCCGATGCTTTCGAGGCGTTGAAGGTGACTTCGCCGTGCAGCCCTAGACGGCGTTCCTCGTTTTCGAGAAGCAGGTTCTCGCGCTTCTCCAGCGCCACGCCTCCCGCGGCGACGATGGGTTCGGCCAGCCGATAGGCGAAGGCCAGTTCGGCTCGCGCGATCCAGGATCCGAGCGGATCGTCGGTCTCGGCCGTTTCGAAGCCGAGACGGGCACTGCCGCGAAGCTCCAGCGGAGTCTGCACGACGGGCAGCGTGAAGCCCGCGCGGAGTGCAGGGCGCCAGTCTGCGAATAGGGCTTCTTCGTCTGCAAGATGCTGCGCGCCCAGGCCGACCTCGATGGCAGCTCCCGCGCTGCCCGTATATGCGGCCGTGGCCTCGATGCCGATCCTGCGCGACGAGAGCCGCACCGGCGGATCGCCGAGCGTGGCCACCAAACGGTCTTCCAGCGAGGCTGAAAGGCCGGCGGCATACGGGCCGAAGCTCTTGCGCGCCGCGAGCGCCGCACGGCGCAGGTTGCGGTCGGGCTCGAGCTGCTCCGGCAGCAGGAGATCGTCCTGAAATCGCGCCTTGCCGAAGCGCTGCGAGGTTGCGCCCACCTCGGCGAGCAGCACCAGCGTCGGGTCGATCCGGTAACCGGCCTCGAGGCCGATGCTCGCGGCTGCGCGCGGCGTGCGGGTGCCGAGGAACAGCCCGCCGAGGTCGAGCGTATCGCCATCGCTGCCGCCGCTGAAGCCGAGCGTGCCGCGAAGCTCCAGCCGGTCGGTGGGGCGCAGGGTCGATTGCAGCGAGACGGCGGCGCTGGCGGTATCGCGAATGGCGACCTGGTCGTGCAGGCGGCCTTCGAGGCCGATCGTCAGTCTCGTTTCGCCGTGATCATGCGCGACCGGCATCTCGATCGTGCCGCGCAGCGCGGTGTACCAGTCGGAGATCGCGACGGGGCTGTCCAGAACGTTCGTCGTGAAGGTGCGCGCGGCCGAGAACTCCGCCTTCTGCGCTTCGGCCGCAAGCGCGTCATGACCGTAGCCAGCGAGCAAAGCGAGGGCGAGCACGGTGCGCATGGATGCTCCCGGAAGATGTCGGCCCCTCCCGTCGCGGGGGTGATGGACGGGAGGGGCCTCCAGGCAAAACCGCTGGGAAGCGGAGATCACGGGCATCAGCGCCCGTACGCACAGATGTAGCAGGTTGTGCTGAATGGACTGCGACCGGCAACTTCGCGTTCGGGTTGCACTCGGTTGTGTGGCTCAGACGCGCTGAATGAAGCCGTCGAGCACTCGCTTCTGGCCGGCGCGGTCGAAATCGATCGTCAGCTTGTTGCCCTCGACGGCGGCGACGTTGCCGTTGCCGAACTTCTGGTGGAAAACGCGGTCGCCGATCGAAAAGGCCGACGGGGTATCCGACACGGATTTCGCGATAAGCTCGCCTTCGATCGTCCGGGTCTTCACGGATCCGCGGCCGGCGCCGAAACCGGAATCCGGCTCGCCATAGCCGATGCGCTCGACCTGATGCCCGGAGCGCGAGCCCCAGTTCTTGTCCGTCGCCTCGCTGCGGTTTGCCTGTGCGCGGGCCCAGCCGGGCGTCGCATAGGTGTTCGAGAAGGCGCCGACATTGTCGAAACGCGACGCGCCATACGGGTTGTTGCGACCGCCGAACCCGCCGCCGCGACCATAGCCGCCATAGGAGCTGTCGCTCTCGACCACTTCGACGTGGGCTTCCGGCAGCTCGTCCAGAAAGCGGGACGGGATCGTCGATTGCCACAGACCATGGATGCGGCGGTTCGAGGTGAACCAGATGTGGAGGTTCTTCTTCGCGCGCGTCAGCCCGACATAGGCGAGGCGACGTTCTTCCTCGAGCCCCGAGCGGCCGCCTTCGTCGAGCGCGCGCTGGTGCGGGAACAGGCCTTCCTCCCAGCCGGGCAGGAACACTGTGTCGAACTCCAGGCCCTTGGCCGAGTGCAGCGTCATGATGGAGACGGCGTCGAGCCCTTCGGCCCGCTCGGCATCCATGACCAGCGACACGTGCTCGAGGAAGCCGCGAAGCGACTCGTACTCCTCCATGGAGCGGATCAGCTCCTTGAGGTTGTCGAGCCGGCCGGCCGCTTCCGCAGACCGGTCGTTCTTCCACATTTCCGTATAGCCGGATTCGTCCAGGATGATCTCGGCGAGCTGCGTATGCGGCGTGTTGTCGAGAAGCTCCTGCCACCGCTGGAAGCCGGCGGTGAGTTCGCGCAGAGCGGCGCGAGGCTTCGGCTTCATCTCGTCGCTTTCGGCGAGCTTTGCGGCGGCCTCCAGCATCGGGACCTTCAGTATGCGCGAGACATCGTGGATCTGCCGGATCGCGGCTTCGCCGAGCCCGCGCTTGGGCACGTTCACGATGCGCTCGAAGGCGAGGTCGTCGGCCGGCTGCGAGACGACGCGGAAATAGGCCATGGCGTCGCGGATTTCCTGCCGCTCGTAGAAGCGGGGGCCGCCGATGACGCGGTAGTTGAGGCCCAGCGTGACGAAGCGGTCCTCGAACTCGCGCATCTGGAAGGAAGCGCGCACCAGGATCGCCATGTCGTTCAGCGCGTGACCATTGCGCTGCAGCGCCTCGATCTCGTCGCCAAGCGCACGGGCTTCCTCCTCCGAATCCCAGCCGGCATGGACCTTTACGCGCGGCTCGTCGGGATCGTTGGCGTCGGTGAAGAGCGTCTTGCCGAGCCGGCCTTCATTGTGCGCGATCAGGTGCGAGGCGGCGCCGAGGATGTGGGCAGTCGAGCGGTAGTTGCGCTCGAGGCGGATGACCTTGGCGCCCGGAAAATCCTTCTCGAAGCGCAGGATGTTGTCCACCTCGGCTCCGCGCCAGCCATAGATCGACTGGTCGTCGTCGCCGACGCAGCAGATGTTGACGGTGCGATCGACGGCGGGCCGCATCGAGGCGCTGAGGTCTCCCTCCCCCTCGCGGGGAGGGTGGCGCGAAGCGACGGGTGGGGTAACCGCGGCCGTACTCGACGCTTTCGTGGTGCCTTCTGAAGCTACCCCCTCCGCCCGCTTTGCGGGCACCTCCCCCGCAAGGGGGGAGGACCTCGGCCGCTGTGCCAAGAGCCTAAGCCACATGTATTGCGCTGTGTTGGTGTCCTGGTACTCGTCGACGAGGATGTATTTGAACCGCCGGTGGTACTCGTCGAGCACGTCGCGATGCTCGCGGAAGATGCGGATTGGGATGCAGAGCAGGTCGCCGAAATCGGTGGCGTTCAGCGTCTTCAGGCGATCCTCGTAGGCTTGGTAGAGCTGGCGGCCCTTGCCGTTTGCAAAGGCCCGGGCATCGCCTTCCGGAATATCCTTCGGGCCAAGGCCCTTGTTCTTCCAGCCGTCGATCATCTGGGCGAACTGGCGGGCGGGCCAGCGCTTGTCGTCGAG
>VFQU01001078.1_pt1 | contig 17823 bp, 23 predicted proteins | sample 3512311 | NCBI WGS metagenome assembly VFQU01 (sample SAMN10412377, study PRJNA504923) | tailings metagenome | isolation source: Relicate 3 Philex TSF3 active mining site | place: Philippines: Tuba, Benguet | collected 2017-08-29
AAAAATCCGTTCTACCATCTTTTTTCTGCCTAATTTAATTTTTGAATACGTCTAAGGTAGAAAATGCAAAGAAAACGCCTGCAACCAAACCACACCCGATCGCAGCAAATAGCTTCAATCCAAACCATGAGGAATCAATCATAACCATCAGACCTCTCAGGTAGATTCTTTTCCATAACAAATTGAACTTTCCGACCGCTCATTCAGACTGACTTTGATTCATCTTCTGTTCAAGCTGCTCATCCCAAAAAGCTGCTTCTACTTTGTGTCCGTCTGGATCACGAACAAAGCAACCGTAGTATGGCTCACCATAGTCGGGTCTGCCCCCCGGCGCACCTTCGTCTCTGGCTCCTGCTGCGAGTGCTGCTTCATAGAAAGCATGGACCGCTTCTTTCGTCGGTGCAATAAAGCCGACATGCGTACCATTACCAACCGTTGCAGGCTGTCCATCGAATGGGGTTTGTACCCAAAACTCAGGATACTGTTTACCGTAAGCGATTGCACCCGAATATTCCATCAATCGCTTGCAGCCCAAAGTCGGTAACACTGCGTCGTAGAAGGCAACTGCCTGTTCAAAATGATTCGTTCCGAGCGAAATGTGCGAGAGAATGCTAGGGTTAGCGTCCATATCTAAATCCTCCAGGATTTGATAAGAAATTCGGCATATCAGAGATAAGTTACTGCATGATTGGTCGCTAAGGTTGAACTTCGTGCAATCGACGTTCTAGAAAACGACGTTCACTGTCATTTGTCACCAATTCTAATGCTTGTCTATAGCTTTGGGCAGCGACTTCAAAGTTGCCGATTCTTCGCGACAAATCAGCACGGGCAGCGTGAAACAGATGATAGCCATCGAGTTCAGTGGCAAGCCGATCCAGAAGAGTGAGCGATATCTGAGGGCTGTCCGTCATCGAGATCGCAACCGCCCGATTCAAGGAGACAATCGGAGACGAGTGGAAGCGTTCCATCACCTCATAAAGCTGAACAATCTGCGCCCAGTCAGTGTCTTCGGCTCGTACAGCTTGGCAATGGAGGGCAGCGATCGCAGCCTGGAGTGCATATAAGCCTGTTCCACCACGCAGAGCCTCCTCAACTAACGGCAACGCTTCAGCAATCTGCGTCTGATTCCAACGGCGACGATCCTGATCTTCGAGCAACACTAAATCGCCCTGCTCATCCAGACGAGCATCACGTCTCGAATCATGCAGCAACATCAGTGCCAAGAGTGCGGTCACTTCTGACGGCGGTTGTGGGGACATCAATCTCTGCACGAGGCGACCAAGCCGGATAGCTTCCGTACACAAATCGGCTCTGATCAATACCTCGCCATGAGTCGCCGCATAGCCCTCGTTAAAAATTAAATAAATCACCGTGAGCACTGCATCGATCCGGCCTGGTAAATCGCTCGCCTCTGGCACTTTGTAGGGAATGCCTGCATCTCGGATTTTGCGCTTAGCACGAACTAATCGCTGTGCCATTGTCGGTGTAGGCACGAGAAAAGCGCGAGCAATTTCGTCAGTTTCCAGTCCGCCGAGCATTCGTAGCGTCAGAGCCACTTGGGTTTCGATCGCAAGCGCCGGATGACAGCAAGTAAAGATCAGCCGTAAGCGATCGTCTGGAATTTCATCACGGTCATACTTTGGCTCCTCACTCGCCGGAATTAGCCCAGAAGCAGCATACCATTCCAGTTTTTCGGTCATTCTGGTTTTGCGGCGGAGACGATCGATCGCTTTATATCGTGCCGTCCGAATGATCCAAGCACGGGGAAGATCCGGAATTCCTGACTGCCACTGATTGACTGCCGCCGCAAATGCTTCCTGCGCTGCCTCTTCCGCAATGTCAAAATCTCCGACCAGCCGAATCAGAATGGCGATAATCCTTCCCCATTCAGACCGATAAACGGAGTCGATTGCTTGATTGACCTTTGCTGCTGATTTTGGAGTTGCCATCGCTGACCTCAGAATTTTTTTAGCAAATCTGTCGATTTGACAAATTCCCATTCGACTCATTGATAAAGGAGGAGTTCGATCGTACTGGATGAAAAAAAGTTTTGGCAACGTGTCGATCTGAGCCAACGTCATTCGACTCATCAACACAAGGAGGCAATTTTATGAAATATGTGCTGCTGATCTATATGGAAGAGACTGCCATGAGCGACACTGAGCGCGAACAGTGTTACGGCAAATCCGCCCAACTCGCGCAAGATCTGCACTCGAAGGGGCAATTTCTCGCAACGGCTCCCCTTCACTCCGTTGCTACGGCAACCAGTATCCGAGTGCGAGAAGGAAAATCCCTCGTCACCGATGGACCGTTTGCGGAAACGCGCGAGCAGCTCGGTGGATTTTTCTTGATCGAGGCTGCGGATCTGGATGAAGCGATCGCGATCGCAACCCAGATCCCAGGCGCGAAAGTTGGAACTGTCGAAATTCGTCCGGTCATTGAAGTTGCAGGACTCCCCGCACAGTCCTGACTATCCTTAACCTCTTGAATTGAAGGAGAACCCTAATGCTAAACAATTCTAAAATCACGCCCTGTCTCTGGTTTGATGATCAAGCCGAAGCCGCCGCTCAGTTTTATACCTCAATTTTTCGCAATTCCAAGATTGTCCACATCAGTCGCTATGGAGAAGCTGGACAGGAAATTCACGGAAAACCCGCCGGAACTGTCATGACCGTAAGCTTTGAACTAGAAGGTCAGTCGTTCACAGCCCTAAACGGAGGTCCAACCTTTAAATTCAACGAGGCGATTTCCTTCCAAGTCTTCTGTGATACCCAGGAGGAAGTGGACGATTACTGGGAGAAACTGTCTGCGGATGGGGATGAAACTGCACAGCAATGCGGCTGGCTCAAAGATCAATACGGAGTCTCATGGCAAATTATTCCTCATATTCTCATTGAGTTGCTCAATCACCCCGATACGGAAATTGCTCAAAACGTTACAACTGCCATGCTGCAAATGAAGAAGATTGAGATTGATGAACTCAAGCGTGTTGCTGCTCGTTAGCAGTTCCTTCAGAGTGGCGCTTTGCGCAAATCAGCGCGCCAAACCCTTAGCAATTCAACTTAAAACGACTCCACAGGAGATTTCACAATGAAAGTGATGGTCATTGTTAAAGCAACCCAAGACTCTGAAGCCGGAATCATGCCGAGCGAACAGCTTTTAACCGAAATGGGGCAATACAATGAAGAATTAGTCAAGGCAGGCATCTTGCTTGCGGGTGATGGGCTGCATCCTAGCTCAAAAGGGGTGCGAGTTCACTTTTCAGGAAGCGATCGCACGGTCATCCAAGGCCCCTTCACCCCATCGCAGGAGCTAGTTGCAGGGTACTGGCTGTGGCAGGTGAACTCGATCGAAGAAGCCATTTCCTGGGTCAAACGCTGCCCCAACCCAATGCCCGGAGAATCCGAGATTGAGGTTCGCCCTGTCTTTGAGGCAGAGGATTTTGGTGAAGCGATGACACCCGAATTAAGGGAGCAAGAAGATCGCATTCGCACCCAGGTTGAGACGCAACAGCAACAGTAGCTTCATCCCTCCATCGTGCAAGTCACGCACGATCGATTCGCGCATCAAACAACAATTGATTATTCAAGGAGAACACAATGCAACTTAATTCTTACCTGATGTTCAACGGCAACTGTGATGCAGCATTCAAGTTCTACGAACACTGTTTTGGCGGCAAAATTGTCACGCGGATGACACACCAGGAAGCACCCTCCGCCGAAAACGTTCCTTCAAACTGGCAGGACAAAATCATGCACATTTGCCTCGATTTGGGAGCGCGCCTTTTGATGGGATCGGACAGTCCGCCAGGATATTTTGAATCTCCCCAAGGCTTCTACGTTCAGATCAGCCTCGATGACCCCACCGAGGCAGACCGAATTTTTCAGGCTTTAGCTGAGAACGGAACTATCAGAATGCCGTTTGAGCAAACCTTCTGGGCATTTCGATTTGGCATGTTAGTTGATCAATTTGGCAAACCATGGATGATCAACTGCGAGAAAGCTGTTTGATGCTTCAGACCTTCAAGCGAACCGCAATTCAAAACAATTGATTAAAGGAGCAAAAGCAATGGAAACAACGCAAACACACCCAGAATCAACACAGCATTCTGAACCCCAAAAAGAACATCAGTGGCTGCAAAAACTCGTTGGAGTATGGACGTATGAAACTGAAGTCACAATGGGAGCCGAGCAACCGACGGAAAGAGCGACGGGAACCGAAACTGTGCGTTCTCTCGGTGGACTTTGGATACTCGCTGAAGGGCAGGGCGAGATACCGGGTTGTGGTTCTGCGACCACACTGATGACGATCGGCTATGACCCGCAGCAACACCGCTATGTGGGAACCTGGATTGGGTCAATGATGACCTATCTCTGGCAGTATGAGGGTGAACTAGATGCAGGTGAAACGACGCTCACGCTCTATTCCGATGGACCTGCCATGACAGGCGATGAGAAGCTAGCAAAATACAAAGACGCGATCGAGTTGAGAAGTGACGATCATCGTGTCATGACCTCCCAAATGTTAGGAGATGATGGGCAGTGGCATCACTTCATGACCACAAATTACTACCGGAAGCAATAAGCTAAGCTTACCAGGATGGAACTGAGTTACATTGACCGCCCAAACAATCTTCCTCAGAAATCACTGTGGGTGTTCTGAAAATGTATTAGCAAGCCCATTGCAACTAAAAAATTAAACCTCTGCGGTGAAACTTGATGAGCTTCATCGCAGAGTAAAGCACAAGCAGTAGAGCGGTTAGTTAGGCTTCATTGCCTTCAATCCAATGAATTAAAACGGGGGAATGACCTTTCAGGTGTAACAAACCGTTCCAAAGTTCAGCTAGTTTGATTTGATTGCAGTAGCAAATCGGCTCAGAAGCATCCCAATTAATTCTCATCAGAAGCGTTCCGCCTATGGCAGGAACAGGACGATACTGCTGCCCAGGTGCATCTAAATTTTCTTCGAGTCCTCCTGAATCTTGTACATCTTCGATGATTGATTCCATCGAACCATCTGGAAAGGTTGTGATGGTATAGTGATGGTCATTCATTGCAACGCCACAGGAAACGTAACCAATTCCAGAGCTGTACTGCTCGAATTCATACCAAATCTGTTGAAGCAGATCGCGATCGCTAATTGATAAAATTTCAAGTGCCATTCGCCTTTCTCCATAAAGGTAGAACCTCATTGCCCTCGTGCTAGCGAGTCTGATAACGCTTGTTCTTTCAGCAAAGTTTTTAACACTTGCCATGCTTGACGGAATGCCAAATCCTGCATGAGCGATCGACTGAGGCGATCGGTTAGCTCCGCAATCGGGCGAAGTTGCCGAACTTTCAAATGCTCCAGTCCAGCTAAGTCCGTCCAAATGAAGCCAGGGATAGGATCACGATTCCAAAGAATGCCAAATTCTCGCGCACGAGTTTCCAAGTGTCGTGCGCTGAAATCGATGACTTCGGTGTAGGTGCGTTGACCCGGATCTGGATGAGCAATCCAACAGTGGAACTCCAGATCCGGAATCAAAGGATGGTGAGCATCAAAGCAGAGTGTGTACCAAGCGCCTGATTCATCTAGGTCAGGGCTGGTGAAAATCTCGAACGTTCCGGCGTAGAAGCTGTATTGAGATTTGGGATATAAGTGCCTTAATGCCAGTGTTCCAAGTAGAGCGTACCAAGCACAAGCAACTTCAGGAGCAGGATGATAGCGGCAAACTATGGTGTGAACAAGTTTATCGATCGTTGCACAATCAAACCGAGCAGTTTCGGGCATCGGACAAGCTAGAGGCATAAGGAAATTCGTCATACAGCATCTCCAAATTCAGTTGAGCCGCCAGCCACAAAATAGGTGTGACAAAGCTGAGAAACGGCTTGCAGTGCCTGAAGGCTGTCTTGTATTGGAACCATATCGGGAATCAAGTCCACAGGCAGGTGAGTCATTTCGATCAGCCAATTGATCACCACACCTTTTGCAACGCGACGAGTTGCTTCATCAAGATGTGTTTGTGTTGCTTGTTCTGCATCTGCAATCATTTGATTCACAGTTCGCCAAGCTTGGATGCGGTACTGGATATAAAGGGTAGCCATCGTAATTGTTAGAAAACATCATTGTTCTTGTGCTAACAAGAAAGCACAGCAGAAAATAAGGAGACAAATTGCTTTGCCTCCTTGGTAAGACTCTTCAGTTGAGTCAGAATGATTTATCGCGATCTCGCTTTGCTAGTAACCGTATCGTCCTAGTCGGTCGTCCAGATAGTTTTCATACTGTCGATCGTAGTGTTGATTATCTTGCTCAAATAGTGAATCATTTCCTTGCGTCGCAAGCATTTCAACAGTCCTCCTCGGAATTGCAAAATGAAAAAGATCACCTCAGAAGAGGCAATCTTTGTGAAGCACTACCAACCTTTATCTGGTGCAGACGAAGCTTGAGCAGATCTGCTTGATAGCACATCCAACACAGCGCCATTTTGAGCACGGAAGTTGCCTGACCATGCTTTGATTTGGGCAGATGTAATGTTGATTGCTTTGACGTTGGGATCGTAACCCGAAGCCTGCATCAACTGAACGGCAATTAAATCGCGTTGCTGCTTGAACTCTGGCGTTCCGGATGGAATGCGACCTTCGAGTTGATAAGTTGCAACCCGATAGGCAGAAGCTCGCAAACTCAGACCCAGATTGTAGCGAGTGGCGTGATAGTGAATGTCACTACTGTACAGAGGCCGACCGAATGTCTTTTGGAACTCATCACGAATGATGCCGAAGAATGCTTCCATGAACTGAGATTCAGCCGTACGATCGATCGCCGAAACTTGAGCAACAGAAGTTTCTGTCACTGGAGTTGCGATTGTATCAACCGTAGGCGTAGTTTTCTCAATCACCTGAGCCGCCTCTCTTTCAAGGGTTGCTGCTGTATTACTGGTACTCTTCTTACTCGCCATTGTTGATCTCCTAGAATAGATGAATGAGCCAGAATCTAAACTCATCGTTTTGCCGCTAGGCAATTGTTTGCTGAATTTGAAATCCTAATTTTCTTTACAGTTTTGCCGCTAGGCGCGGTTCATAATTTGAGTTGTAGATTGCCTCATTCTTTACAATCCGCCTAAACAGTTTGTGCCAACCTGTTGTCCAATCGGCTTATGGGTGAGTTAATCACGCCATACAGTTAATTCACCAATTTTTCAGAATTCTGAGGCTCATTCTGTCGTACAGTAACCATTGATCGCTCACTCTCTACAGTAAAGCCATGCTCCAGATTGATTCATCTGCCCTACAAGCTCGCAATCGATTACTCGTGATGTTTGTGCTAACGTGCATTCTAGACACTGCCTTGGTGATCCTGGCGCGAGACCGATGGGCATTTGGTCGCATCGCATTTACTCTCATTGTGATGTACTTTGTCTTGCAAGGGCGCACTTGGGCAAAATGGCTTCTCATTGGAATTTGTAGTTTGCTGTTTGTGCTGCTCATCGCAATGGTTGTGGCGCTGAATGCAAAACTCTCTATCGCTTTAACGTTTGGAAGTTTGCTGCTGTCTGGTCTTAGCGCAATGATTGTGATCTATGTGCTTAGAAGCCAAGATTTAAGCCGCTATTTCGCTTATAAAAGGCAGTCTCATCGCTTGAATTAGTTTGACAGCCTGCAATTTCCTCAAAGAGGAATTACCAAGCAACTGCACCAGGACGCAGACTATCACTAGAACGCAATTGAGCAATCAACTTACAAGGCATTGAGATCATCGCTACACCTTTGAGGGAAAGTAGGCTTACATGCATCGAGAACGATCGCGACGTTTAAAAAATTACTGATTGGCTCATTCAGACAATCTATGTGTTCATTAAAGTGGAAAGTTGTTCGTTGCACTCTTTGATGCTGATCAGCTTGCTTTGTCAGAGTGTATTTCAAAAAGATTAAGTTTCTCAGGAGTATTGCATTATTTCAGTAACCTCATCACTATGCTCTAAAAAATGTAGTACGATAACCAGAATCATTGGGCTTCATTTTTTTCTTCAGATCGAGGTTTCGCGATGTCTCACAACTCAGCAAACCGTTCAAAGAAAGATTCTTCCGCAGATTCAACAGCGATTAGTCATGATGAAATCGTTGATCAACTCTTGTTCAGCGATAGCATTGATGAGCTTCTGGCAAGTGGAGAACTACAAGTTGATGACTTGCCTATAGATGAACCTATCATCTCTGATGAATCACTCGCATTTTTCAAAACTTATGCAGCAGAGATGGATGAGCGAATCGCTCGTGGAGAAATCACGCCGATCATCGCTGATGACTTCTAGCTCATCTTGCAGTAAGTCATATCACGAATTCGTCTAGCTCACTATTGTTGCTGAGTTAGAGGCGATCTCAATTTTTGAGCATCATTTTCCTCTTTGCGAGGTTGCAATGACTCTAAGCTTTATTCAATACGATGCGAAATTACTTCGTCCCATTGAAACGGCAGCGAAAGAAGTCAATCATACGCTGCTAGAGCATCTGATCGAAGTTGAACGAAAACGAGCCGGCGAATGGAATACCCGCTATGTCACAGCGCAAATCTATGAAGGTGTAACGGCAGCAGATTTAAGAGCGTTTCGTGAGCTAGAACTGCAACTCATTCTCGCAAATGGTAAATGGGCGTATTTTACCGACACACAGACAGCCGTTCTCGTTCAGCGTCAAGTCGCTCGATCTAGTGACGCGATCGCATATGGGAGCTTATTTCTCTCTCATGCGAATGCGTCTACTGTTCAATCTGAAGCCAGAATCTTAGTGTTAGATGATACTGCAACGATCGAGACAACGATCGCTCAACTTCCTCAAATTCGCCAAGCATTAGGAAATAACTTTAGTGAAACAGAACTACGAGAGATTCATCAAAAATTAGGTGACTGCTACAGCTTAGTTTCTTCTAGTCTTGCTCATGCAGTTGCTGATTCATCGGGTCAAAAGCAAGTCAAAGATCCAAATCGTTCTCCGTTCCAGTTTCGAGCAGGATCACCAGAAATTCCGGGGGTAATTAAAGGAACCTGCCGAGTGAGTGAGTGGTGCGATCGCTTACAAATCGATGCAATTCTGTCGCTTTCCTCGTTCAAAGCAACCCAACGATCGAACGAAGAAAAGCCACAGCTTCTTGGTGTACAGCTTGTTGCCGATTTCTTCTTTGCAAACAAAACCTATGCCGCGACTACTCAACAAAAGCGAGGGTTACAGCTTGCTTTAGTCACTCCCGAAGCCACACAGCAAGAAGTGTTGCCGAAGCTTGTTGAAAAAGCGATTTCCGTTGCTCAAATTCAAGCAAACTCAAAAGACGCAACCGATTATTATTTAGCCGTTGCTGAACGAAAACGTAACGAATCTGAAGAAAAAGTAGAGGAAGAGGAAGAAAGTGCAGAAGAACTTTACATCGATCCAATCTACGAAATTCTCAAAGCTGATTCATTCGAGCAAATGCAAGGGCATCCGAAAGTAATGGATGCGATCGCAAAAGTCCTACATCATGAGTGGATGGATGCAGTTACAGTAGGGATTTACACACCTTCTGCGATCGCTCAACCTCACACTGAACTTCAACCCTGGGAATGTTGCTTTCGAGAATTGCCGCACGGTGCATTAGTGTCACTGTATCGCTCTCCGTTGGGCAACATTGCTGGAATCGGCACCTTTATCAATAACACAGAGCAACTTAGAGAAACGGATGCAGAAGCCTTTCGACAGCAAGGCGTAATTTATCTCAATCCTTGGTCTGCTGCGAATGTTTTGATCACAGATTTTGATGGCGATCGTAACGCGATCATTCCAGGCTATGCAGCAATTTCACCTGGAGCAACGGTTTACAGTCTACAAGAACAACTTCAAGAGATTTCTGATCCTCGAAGTGCCTATGAAGCAGCACAAGCGCTTTTTATCACCGCGATTCAAGATGCAACCATTTTTGCTCCAACTGAATTTCCTGTTTTTGTTGCGGAAGTCTTGGATAAAAATCGACCAGAGGTGCGCCCAATCGCAGTCAACAAAGAACTGAAGATTGAACGTCAAGGCACGATCGAAGAGTGCGCCATTCATGCAGCAAACAATCCGACAGGTATTGTTGCTAATCTAGGCATGAAAATCGATTCGCTGTACTGGGATATTGCTTATCTCACCCCAGAACAACGCCCTGCTTATCTTCAGCAAATTTGTTCACACTATGCCAAAGTTTTAGAACGTGCAGCAATTCCTCAGCCTGAAGACTATGAGACAGTGCTATCAAGTGGAGATTTACAGTTTCACGAGCGTCTTCAGCAAATTGTAAATGAGGGTCACCAGTTCTTTCAACTTCCAGAACAAGCCCGAACAGAAGCTGCTGAGCTCGTGCTTCAGCAAGTTCAAACGTTACTGTGGGACGTGAAAGCAATTATTGCAATGAATCTGCAACGTGCCGTAGACTCACCGAAAAGTGCGAGAGAGGTTGCATGGCAACTTCACACCTTTGCTGCCACGCTTGGGAAATACAAGGATAATGCGTTATTAAACCATCGCAAGGATACAGATTTATATCAATCCCTCAAGCCAGGAGAAACACCTGAATCAGTTCGTATCTTACCGACTAGCACAGTCGATCCGGTTGCCCAGATTGCTCAAAGCGTGAATCAGCATTACCGAGAAGTCGTGCTAACTTCTCGCAGCCGCGATGTTTTCTTACCTTTATTTCCAAGCCGTGAGCAAGGTGGATTTAGTGAAGCGCAAGCAGAAATAGCGCGATCGTGGATTGGTGACTACAATGCCACGATTCAAAGGGCTGCGATCACACAAGAGCGGGCAAAAATAGAAGTGGGTCCCAGTCTTATCATTCAATCGATCAGTGGTCGCCAGCTTCGAGTGGTGAACCTCACCAGTTGCGATCGCGAAGGAACTTCCTCAATCTGGCAGGCGGCACGTCAAGGTAATGCTTTAGCGTTTCAGGTTGGACTCAATCCAGATTGGCGCACGAAAACACAGTTTCCCTATGCTATTTTCTTCAACTCCTCTCAGCCTGCTGGCTTCATCAGCCTAGAAACCGTCCACCTCAGTCAATCCTGGCTACAACACGCCACTGCTAAAAAACCAATTAACATCGCGACTGAGCGGATTAAGGAGTTTAATTTTGAACCGCACATGACGATCGCGCAAGCCAAAGCAGCAATTACTGAAGCAGCACAGAAAATTGCTAGACAAGCTGAATTATTAGTAGAGTGCGACCGAACTTCAATGGCAGCTGCACTCTGGCATCAGGGTGGACAGCATCTAGTCATTCAAGCTTTTCATCCAGAATTATGTCAGCAGCTCCGGTCATTGCACCTTCAGACAATGACCGTTGTTGGACTGCAACACCCAACCAATCTGCATCGAGGACGAACCTTTTCAAGGGAACCATGCGCGATCTCAGTTGCCGTTGAAACCAATTCAGAAAGTCCGATCGCAGGGCGAACAGTTTTAAAAGTTGAAGGAAAAACGCTGGCTCCTTTCTCAACCGATAGTTATCAACTGCCGATTGGAACTCAGGGTGAAGCGCGGATCGTGCCGGAAGTTCCAGCGATTGTCAAAGCAATTTTGCCGAATGGAACACCGATTAAAATTAATCAAGTTCAAGCACATCATTTTGCAAATCAAGTTTGGAGTAATGAAACCGTTGAACTTGGCATGAAACGCCGAGAACGCGAAAGGAGCACATGGTCTGATCTTGTTCTAACCATGCGCGACTCGGCTGGACACTTGCAAGATTTAGGCATTGTCAGTACTGTAAAAGACCGCCAAGCTGTGGAAGCTGCGTTTCGGCAAGTGTCTCCCGTTCTGAAGCGAGAAACGACGATCGTGGCAATGCTCACCTCAGACATTGCTCGACTTGCCACTGTTCATCTAATTCCCGAAAGCTTGCAGCTGCCTAACGCGAACTCGCTGCAAGTCCGAGCTGAGTATAGCAATCCTCAAGGAATTCAAAAGCAAGCTTACGCGATCATGACCAAAAATTTAAACTTAGGAGCGCGATCTGTCTTACTATCAGAGATTGAAGCACAAATCGGGCAGACACTGAACTATGCGCGATCGCATCCCAACCAAGAATTTCTTGTCACTCGAATTCGCAGCGGACTCGGAGGCTACCATGACCGTGAAATTGCTGCGTTGTGGTCAGAAAAACTAATTCCAGAGAATGGGCGATTGCCTCAGTCATTTATTGAAGCTATTCAAGCAAGCCATCCAGATGTAGAACCTTTGAGTGAAAAAACTATCTCAGGCTATTGTCCAAGCCGAGGCGAACTTTTTCAGTGGTATCAGGCATATCGACTTCGCGCGCAAACGCATCCCCATGATCCTCAAAAGCTGAAACAAGACCAAGAAGGGATGGCACACGTTGAGGCAATTCGACTTCGACAAAAAACAGAAGGACTGGAACAGATTCAAGGGCAAATCCTAGACATATCCAACAATGATTTTCGGAATCCAGCAGTCGTTCTATCTGCTGAAGAATACCAACGGATGCAAAAAGCAATTCTATATTTTCGCCAAGCTTCGCCAGCCCATACCCAAGCCTCTAGAATTTGCCATAGCCCATCCTTTATAAATCCAATCATACTGAGACATTGAATCCACTTCTAAGGCATAATTCAAGGCAAGAATTCAGGAGTCGATTATGTCTCGTGACGAGGAACGGGAAACAAGAATCACGATGGAAATTGTCGTCGATGCCTATGGACCTGAAGAACAGGCAATGGGCTGGTATTACTATTTGCAAGACACGATGCAGTTTCCCTTTACGGCGACCTGTGTGAGTAAACGCCGCATCTCTCCGCTCAAAGAAGGCAAATCGGTAGAAGTGGTGGGGATGGCTCCGGAAGACGAATGTGAGCAAGAGATGTTCGTTGAAATCGAATGGGATGGCGATACGTTGGCAGTTCCCCTGATTCAGCTAGAAGCGATCGATGCCGAGGAAGAAACGCAGCAAGCCATCGCCGACTGGCATTACTGGGTGAATCAAGGCTACGAATTCGGTTAAGCAGGGCGACTGGGAGCAGAATCAGAATGAATCGTAACCGACCAGGAAAATCGATTTCAGGCTTTGGACAGCGGGTGCAACCGGATCAGCAGCACTTTACTCGAAAGCCCAAATCAAAGGCCGCACAGGGAGCGCACGGCTATCAGATTGCGACGATCGCTGACTACGAACCGAATCCCGATCTTGCTGCAAAAGTTGCAGTAGGCATTGTGCAAAAACTGCATCATCCTAATCCGTTCGACGGAAACTTTGAACCTGAATTTGATAGACTTGCTCAGTAGTACTTGCGTTCAGAGTGGGAGTATCGATTCGTGGTAAAGTCCTCTTCGTTAGTGCCAGAAGGTTATCCTCAACTCTTGAACGATCTGAAGGAACGCATTCGGACAGCTCAAGTTCGTGCTGCAGTTGCGGTCAATCGCGAGTTAGTTCTTCTCTATTGGCAAATTGGGCGGATGATTCTTGATCGTCAAGCACAAGCTGGATGGGGTGCAAAAGTTATTGACCAACTCTCAAAAGATTTGCGACGAGAATTTCCAGAAATTAAAGGCTTTTCGAGCCGGAATCTCAAATACATGCGAACCTTTGCAGAAACTTACCCAGATTCATCAATTGTGCAAGAGGTGCTTGCACAAATTACCTGGTATCACAATCTTGCATTGCTCGAAAAGCTGAAAACAACAGAAGACCGTCTTTGGTACGCGCAGCAAACGATCGCAAATGGCTGGAGTCGGAATATTTTGGTGATTCAAATCGAAACTCGGCTGCGCGATCGACAAGGCAAAGCTATGACCAACTTTGAGCGGACTTTACCGAAGCCTCAGTCGGATCTCGCAAATAGCTTGCTGAAAAGTCCCTATTCTTTTGATTTTCTTTCGCTCGGTCGAGAAGCACAGGAGCGGGATTTAGAAAATGCGCTGGTCGCTCACATTCGAGATTTTTTGTTAGAGCTAGGGGTAGGATTCGCCTTCGTGGGCAGCCAGTATCATCTGCAAGTCGGCAATGAGGATTACTATGTCGATCTGGTTTTCTATCATCTCAAGCTGCGCTGCTTTGTCATCATTGACTTGAAGATGATTGAGTTCACGCCAGAAATGAGCGGTAAGATGAACTTCTATTTAGCAGTCGTTGATGATTTGCTGCGACATCCTGACGATCAACCGACAATCGGGTTAATTTTATGTAAGTCGAAGAATCAAACAATTGTGGAATATGCACTGCGAAGTATCAATCGACCGATTGGAGTTTCGACACATGAGATTTGGAATAGTTTGCCAGAGCAATTTAAGCAGAGTTTACCTTCGATTGAACAACTTGAATTAGAAATGGAGGCTGCGATCGAAGACGATCTCACCTAAAGTCGAAGGTTGAGCTTTCTATCCTAACCGCTATCAGAAGTCAGCAGACTAATCAAGTAAACAGTCAGAGAAATTTCAAAGCAGGATGTTACAGCCATCTTCTGCTCAATTCAACTGCGCGATCGCACTCTTCTACTTCTGATGTTTCGACATGGATTGAGAGTGGGTGAAGCTTCTCTATTGAAATGAGATGCAGTGATGCGATTGCACGGTTGTGTCGCAAAGACTTAAAAGTGACAAACAAATGACAAACAAATCGGTCTCGTTTGAGTTGCTTTAAGCACTCACTCCAAAGAGTTCATTGATAAATTCTATTTGAGATACACTGTCCCCTTGACGAATTCCTTTCACCTGCCCTTTGCGAATCATGTTTATTAAATGTCAATCACAAAGGGAACTTCCGAGCTTTTGGTGATCTTGCCTCATAATAGAACTATCCGTCTCTTCAGGATTCTAGAGGCTGTGAAACTCCTCCAACATTTTCTCCCTGACTCTCAAAAACTTCGGCTCGAACATTGGCATTTTAAGGATTCAGAACCTCACTTATGGGCAGTCTTCACCTCAACTCAGACAAGGGCGGAATGCCCGGCTTGTCGTCAATCTAGCCAACGAGTGCATAGCCGTTATCAACGAACCTTAGAAGACTTGTCAATGGCACAATGCCGCCTGACGCTCCAGGTCAAAGTGCGAAGGCACAATGCCGCCTGACGCTCCAGGTCAAAGTGCGAAAGTTCTTCTGTCTCAATCCGACCTGTTTGCGTCGAATCTTTACCGAGCGGCTTCGAGCAGTGGCAGCACCTTGGGCAAGAAAAACACTGCGTTTGGTGCAGCAATTGCAGCAGTTCGGGTTAGCCTTGGGCGGTGCTGTTGGCTCAACTCTTGTGAAACAACTGGGCTATGTCGTCAGTGGCAGTAGTCCACTGAACTATCTGAATCAACTCTCCTTGCCACCGATTGAAACTCCCAAGCATCTGGGTGTGGATGACTTTGCTTTTCGACGGGGAAGACAGTACGGCACGATTCTGGTTGACCTAGAACGACATCGACCCATCGCGCTCCTAGCAGATCGCAAAGCGGAAACGATCGCAGAATGGTTACAACAACATCCTGGAGTCGAAGTCCTGTCTCGTGACCGCTCCAAGGTTTACCGCAGTGGGATGAACGAAGGAGCGCCAAATGCCGTTCAAGTTGCAGATTGCTTTCATCTGGTGCAAAACCTGACAGAAGTTTTGGAGGCGTTGCATAATGGAGAGATGAATTAAGGTAATTCTGGATGCAGTGCCCTGAATGTCAATCGACTCACATCCGCAAGAATGGCAAACGCAAAGGCAAGCAAAATCATATTTGTGTGACCTGTGGGCGACAGTTCATTGAGTGCTATGACCCGCCTCAAGGCTACTCCGAGGAAGTCAAACGGGAGTGCTTGCTGATGTACACCAACGGCATGGGATTTCGAGCCATTGAGCGCGTCAAAGGAGTCCATCATACAACCGTGATTCATTGGGTCAAGCAAGTTGGACAGCAGTTGCCCGACGCTTACGACCCAGACCAAGCACCAGAAGTTGGAGAACTTGACGAACTCGAAACGTTTGTCGGGTCGAAAAAAACAAAATCTGGATCTGGACAGCAGTAGACCACTTTTGCGCAGGAATTCTGGGCTGGGTGGTCGGAGATCACAGTGCAGCCACCTTTGCTCCATTGTGGATGATTGTTCAACAAAGGCAGTGTTACTTTTATGTCACCGATGGTTGGAAGGTCTATCCAGGCTTTCTGCCTGATGGCGACCAAATTGTGAGCAAAACCTACATGACACAAGTGGAGTCAGAAAACACGCGCTTGCGACACTATCTCGCTCGACTGCATCGCAAAACGTTATGCTACTCGAAATCAGTGGAGATGCTCAGGCACTCGATTCGGTTGCTACTACACTATCTCAAGTTTCGAGACGTGCCGCTTCCCAGCTAGTTCATCTCTTCATTCAGCAACGCCGACATTTTGAATTCTTGGGAAAACAAGTAGATTTTAAGGATAGATTAAGATGCGGTACGTTCTAGTGGTGGGGATGTTGCTTTGTCTTTTTCTATCGGGCTGTGAATTCGTTACACCCGATACGAGCAATGCTCTTTCTCAAACTCGACAGCAAGAGGAACTGGCAAAACAAACTGAACAAATTAAGCGCCAAACTGATGAGATCGAGCGACTAGCAAATTCCATAGAGAAACTCGTCAATCCTCAAAAGCAACAGTAAATTCAATCTGTGAAAGCTCTTACAGGTAAGAGAATTTCACATAGAGTCTATTCTCACCCACTGAATGGGTTGCGTCGCAAAAAATGGTAGGGGAGGGAAGCTCAATGTTACTTTAAAGCCTCTGCAACATAACCCCATAAATCCCTTTCAGGTAATTTTAACTCCTATTTTATGCACTCTAGATATTGAGTAGCTTGGCTATAAGTTCAGCATTCGCCGATCAGGTAGAGATTCTACATTCAGCCAAAAATCAGCTACCATTGACCCGAGATCGCGCTCAAATTGAAACCATAGCTTGTAAAGTCCTGGCTGAGAAAGCTGAGCGGTGAAGATTATCTGATCGCTTGTTGCCGTTTGAAGTTGAGTTGGAATATAAGCTAATCCTGAATCTTTCCCAGTACGTCGCACAATTACAAGAGTGCCATTTACTTTCTGAGATACATTGATATTTTGATTGACATCACTTCTTTTATCTCGTAGATCAAACGCGATCTCTGTTTTCTGTTCAGGTTGAGTAATAGGTTGGGGTAGATGAAAATAGACCTCTGTATTGTCAATCTGTTGCGCCGCGATCAAGCGAATGGCAGGCACAGGTGAAGGCAAACCTAGAACCGTTAGAGTGAGCGCAGACATTACTTCTGGCTGACCATTGGGTTGATAGCGACTAAATAACGTGTATTCTCCAGATCTTGAGAAAGTGGCTCTCACCGTAAATCGTCCATTGCCTTGATAGGTTGGATACAACGTATCAAATGTGTGTAGATCGTCACTAATCACTAGCAAGTGCATCAGATGAGTTTGAAGAAGATCAAACTGCTCGATCGCTTTTCCCTGAAAATCTCGAATCTCAATTAGCAGAAATGCAGGCTTATTGATCTCGATCTGTTTGAACGTGATTATGTCTGCTTTTGCGTTCGGACGAATCGGATCAAAAGTTGCATTCATCAATCTTTGCAGTGACACCTGCCAGTCATACATATCAGCCACTTTATTGAGAGGAAAACGATTCATTATTCTTAAGCTAGCAGTCTAAGATGAAAAACAAATGAAAAATTGATAAGAACGAGCTAAATTCGGTGTTGCTGAATGCTCGCCTGATTCGCCCTCATCCCCAGCCCTTCTCCTGCAGGAGAAGGGAGCTAAAAGTCTCTCGTTCCGATGCTGCATAAGTAGGGCTTGCTGAAAAAGTCGGAACTGAAAAAGTTGGAGCAAAGTAGAGCG
>VFQU01001080.1_pt1 | contig 17802 bp, 18 predicted proteins | sample 3512311 | NCBI WGS metagenome assembly VFQU01 (sample SAMN10412377, study PRJNA504923) | tailings metagenome | isolation source: Relicate 3 Philex TSF3 active mining site | place: Philippines: Tuba, Benguet | collected 2017-08-29
CAACCGCGAAGGCCTGCGCATCGAGGTCGACACCAGCCTGCCGGCTGCGCGCGTCATCCGGGCCTTGAATGAATTGGTGGAGGTGCTTGGTACGCCGCTGTCGATTCGCCTGGACAACGGCCCGGAGTTCATCGTCAACGCCCTGGCCCAGTGGGCTCAGAGCAAGGGCATCGCCCTGCAGCACATCCAACCCGGCAAGCCCACGCAGAACGCCTATGTCGAACGATTCAACAAGACCTACCGCACCGAGGTGCTCGACTGCTACGTGTTCGACAGCTTGCAGGAAGTGCGTGACATGGCGGCCGACTGGCTGCACCGATACAACCACCACCGACCCAATAAAGCCGTCGGCCGAATCCCTCCGGTCGAGTACCGTGTCAAACTGTTCCCCAACCTCCACTCCTGACTGGCTCAGGAAATCGAGGGGACTTCAAAGTGCCACTGCGGGTCTTCCAGAACAAAAACAGGATGCCACCAGCAAGCAGGCCTGCCGTGATTGACAAGCTCGGCGCGGCAGCCGCCTTCCCGTCGAAATGCCGGTGACCAAGGAAGATGTTGGCAGAACCTTCAAGCTCAACCTGGTAGGCACTACTGAGGATGGCAGGCGCAGGCCTCGCCGTGGGCGGCAGACACAAGGTCCTCCAGGATGCCGCAATAACCTTCATGCGTGCCCGAGCAGCGCGCGCGCAACTGCAGCAGTTGCTTTTCCAGTGCACGCATACTCTTGAGCCGTGCGCGCACGCGAGCCAGTTGCTCGTCGACCAATTTGTTCACATCGCTGCAATCGGCGCTGGGTGCGTCAACAAAACCCAGCAACCGGGACACATCGGCCAGCGGCATGTCCAGTGCCCGGCAGTGGCGGATGAAGGACAGGCGCTCAAGATGCTTCGCCGAATAGTCGCGGTACCCGTTCTCACGCCGTGCAGGCGAGGGAAGCAATCCCTGCTTTTCGTAGAAGCGGATCGTCTCTACGTCCACACCGGTAGCCTGAGCCAGTTCCTTGATCTGCATGGGTTGACCTCAACCGAAAAGGGGTGTTGACACTGTAGCGACTCCAGGGTTTCCAATGCAAGCACCGAAAGGAGAAACCATGTCTGCCCATTGCTGTGAACACGAAACCCCCAAGGCCGAGACTCTCAACAACCCTGGCCGCTACCGCACGATCCTTTGGATCGCACTGATCGTCAACGCCGCCATGTTCCTGGTCGAAATCGCCGCGGGCGTGCAGTCGGGATCGCTCTCGCTGCTGGCTGATGCGGTGGACTTCGCCGGTGACGCACTGAACTACGCGGTCTCGCTGGCGGTGCTGGCCTCGGCGTTGGCTTGGCGCGCCCGCGCCGCCATACTCAAGGCATTCAGCATGATGGGTTTCGGCCTGTATGTGCTGGGCGCTGCCATCTGGTCTGTCTGGAACGGCGAGGTGCCGCAAGCCATGACCATGGGTGTGGTGGCGCTGATGGCGCTGACCGCCAACGTAGCGGTGGCTTGGATGCTCTACGCTTTTCGCGAAGGTGATGCCAACATGCGCAGCGTCTGGCTGTGCTCGCGCAACGACGCGATTGGCAACGTGGCGGTGTTTCTGGCTGCGCTCGGCGTTTTTGGCACCGGCACCGCCTGGCCTGACCTGGCCGTTGCCAGCCTGATGGCTGCGCTGGCCCTGCACGGGGGCTGGACCGTACTTCGCCAGGCGCGTGGCGAACTGGGAAACCAACAACTGAACGAGGACCATCATGGACACGCTCACTGATGCGTCCGGCGCATACCGGTTCGATCAAGCCACGTTCAACCGTCTGATTGCCAGTGCGCGGCACGCCGATTCGGCCGCCCAGGCATGGCTGCATCTCGAGGCGGCCCATGTCGTGGGTCAACTGCACTTCAGGCCTCATCTGCAGACTCACGTGCAAATGTTGCGGCTTGCGCTGACCAGTCGGGACTGGCCGGAGGCGGCCGGTCAGTTGCTCAGGCTGGCCCTGGTGCCGTTGGGACATCTGCGCGGTCGGCTCCCGCTGGGCAATCCTGGGCGAGCCAATGTGAGCGCGTTCCAGCCGCTGCCCGTGCGTGCTGAACTGGCTGACCTCATCGCAGACGCATCACGCACTCACGGTTGAATACCGTTGTCGGTGTATAGGGCGGTGTCGGCACGCGCGTGGACATTGCCACCGATCTCGAGTGCTCGGTGGACGAAGCAATGGATCATCAAGGCGGGGTGGCTCACCCTGCCCATCTTGCTTTTCGCGCAAGCGTTCTACCGGCATCGCCAGCGCCGATGGCGCTTGCTCATCCGTCGTGGTTTTCAATGTTGACGTTGGGATCCGCCCAACGAAGTCGGGATTGGAGCGCCGCTTTAAAATCCACGGTATGCGTCGCTTGCTGACCCTGTTGCTGCTCACGTTGCTGACGTTGCCGTTTTCTACGGCGGCGCTGGCCGACGGTTACGGTTACCAGGGGACCCTTCAGTCGTCGGATCACCTGTTCCATCACCCGCTGGACTCAGAGAGCTTCAGTGTGCAAGTGGAAGACGGATCAGGCATCGATGTGGACTGCAGCACTTGCCATGTGAACTGCGCTGCAGCGGTCGCAGGCATGTCGCTACACGTGTTCGATCGCGAGGGCATGGAACTCCTCGAGTTCTCCGGGGGACATGTCCTCGATCAATGGCATGAGCGCCCCTATCGACCCAAATGGCCTGTCCTCATGGGGTCGGGGCGGCCTGCTGCATCAGTCTGACGCGCTGAGTACCCAGCGCCTTCCCCCGATCCTTTGACCATTGATGGCCAGGGCGCCTGGCCTTGGTTGTTCCGGATCGATTTGGAAGGACTGACAGATGATGGCTCGCTGGCTGCAGCGAAACCCGCGATGGACCTGGATTGCCGCGGTCGCAATCCTCTTGCTGCTCGATCAGCTCACCAAGTCCATGTTCTCGACCGCGCTCGAACTCGGCGAGGTCATTCGGGTGACCGATTGGCTCAACTTCGTGCATGTGCTCAACACCGGTGCCGCCTTCTCCCTGCTGGCTGATGCCGGCGGCTGGCAACGTTGGTTCTTCATTGCCGTATCTGCGCTGGTCGTGGGCGTTGTGTCGCTGTTGTGCCTGGCTCGGCAAGCCGAGCGGCTCGATCGCTGGGTTGGTGCTTTTGTGGTGGGCGGTGGTGGGGGAAACCTGATCGACCGCATCCAGACCGGCGCCGTGGTGGATTTCCTCGACTTCCACTGGCGCAACATCCATTGGCCTGCATTCAATCTGGCCGATGTCTTCATCGTATGTTCGATGCTGGTGTGGTGCGTGGTGTCGATGAAGGCGCCGCCACGTCAGCGCGGACGCACTGCATCCGGGGAGGGCGCATCGTGAAGCAAGGCTGGGTCTGGCTCCTGGGCGCCTGGGGCGTTGCCCTGACCGCTACCCTGGGGGCGCTGTTCATTGGAGAGGTCATGGGCATGACACCGTGCCTGCTCTGCTGGTACCAGCGCATCTTCATGTTCCCACTGGCCGTCATTCTGGGCATCGCGGCATTCGCCGAGGACCGGCGTGGGGCCATCTACGCGCTGCCCTTGGCCTTGGGTGGTACTGCCGTGGCGGGATACCACACAGCGCTGGTGGCTGGATGGGTTCCCCAGTGGTGGGTGCCTTGCGGTGCCGGTCCCTCCTGCAGTGAACAAAGCCTGTCCATCTTCGGTGGCATCCAGATTCCCTGGTTGTCCCTGCTCGCCTTCGGCGCCATCGTCCTCCTGCTGTCTGTCTACCTCACAAAGAACCGCTCATGAATGCCAAGAAACTCACCGTCATCGGCCTGGTTGCCGTCGTTGCCCTGTTCTTCTTTCTGGGTATGAATGCGTACCAGAAGCGTGTGCAGAGCGCCCAGGACGAGCAAGTGAAGGCCGAGCAGAGCCGACTCGTGCGCATGCACTCACCGGTCATCGGTCCACAGCCTGCACCAGTGACCATCGTCGAGTTCTTCGATCCGGCGTGCGAAGCCTGCCGTGCCTTCTATCCCATCGTCAAGGACCTGATGGCCCGCTACCCCAACGAGGTGAAGCTCGTGATCCGCTACGCGCCGTTTCATCAAGGGTCAGACGAGGTGGTCAAGTTGCTGGAGGCGTCTCGGCGGCAGGGCAAGTACGTCGAAGTGATGGAAGCGGTGCTCAGGGCGCAGCCCATCTGGGCCGACCATGGCCAACCCCGACCGGAGCTGGCGTGGAGCGCGGCCGTGGAAGTCGGTCTCGATCTGGCGCAGGCGCGTACCGATGCCCAGCGCGCAGAGGTCAATGCGGGGCTGAAGCAAGACATCGAGGATCTCACCGCGCTGCAGGTCACCAAGACCCCGACCTTTTTTGTCAACGGCCGCAGCTTGCCCAGTTTCGGGCCCGATCAACTTGCTGCGTTGGTGGCTGAAGAAGTTGGCCGGGTGAAGAAATGAAGTTTGTGACTCCCCGAGCTCCTCTCAGACGACGCAGCGTGCTGGCGCTGAGTGCATCATGGCTTGCAACGAGTGGTCTCTTGGCGGGCTGCTCGCCTCAAGCGCCCACATTCAAAAGTACCGACATCACGGGCGCTTCATTCGCGCAGGACTTCAAGCTCACCGACCACACCGGTCAGGTGCGCACCATGGCCGACTTTCGTGGCAAGGCGGTGGTGGTGTTCTTTGGGTTCACGCAGTGCCCTGACGTGTGTCCCACATCGATGACCACCCTCGCCGAGGTCAAGCGGCTCATGGGTAGCCGAGGTGAGCAGCTTCAGGTGCTCTTCATCACGGTGGATCCGGAACGCGACACGTTGCCGCTGCTCAAGGAATACATGTCCAACTTCGACCCGAGCTTTCTGGCTCTGCGCCCGGAGCCGACAGAACTCAAGACCGTCGCTGACCAGTTCAAGATCACTTTTCGCAAAGTTGAAGGCCAGACGCCCACCTCGTACACGATGGATCACTCGGCGGGCAAGTACGTGTTCGACCCCAACGGCGCCGTTCGCTTGTATTCGAGTTATGGGACCGAAGCCGCCGTACTGGCTGAAGACATCCTGACCTTGCTGAAGTCCATGGAGGCATGAATCTTGTTCGATGGGTGCTTCTGTCTCACGGGTGGTCTTGGCAAGTTCTGTGCACCGGCAGCGAAAAGCAGGTGTGGCGACCGGATGATCGTGAACCAGACCGATGCAACGCCGGGGCATCGAAGGTCGACCCCCAATGCTGTTTGGGCTCCTTCATGACGCGTCGCCAGATTGTTCTTCTTGTGGCGTTGGTAGCCCTGGCGGTGTCTGCCGTCGTTGTCTTTCTCTATCAACGGCATTCGTTTCAGACGTCAGTGGCACTGGCCTCAGAGCAGGCTGGATCCATGGTGCGACCTCACTCGCCCATCATCGGGAACCCCAGTGCACCGGTCACCATCGTCGAGTTCTTCGATCCGGCGTGCGAGGCCTGCAAGGCGTTCCATCCCCGCGTGAAGCAGATACTGAACGCCTATCCGCGCGAAACGCGGCTGGTGATCCGGTACACACCGTTTCACAAGGAGGTCTCAGTGCGGGCTGTGCGCATTCTGGAGGCTGCACGTGCGCAGGGAAAGTTCGAAGCCACACTGGATGCGTTGATTGACGGGCAACGCGCATGGGTGGGTCGCGATCCAAACGCCTTGGCAAGAGCGTGGGCGATGGCGCAGTCTGCGGGCCTCGACGTGGTGCTGGCAGAGAAGCACGTGGCATCCGGCTCCGCAGATGCCTTGCTCGCACAGGATGTGGCGGATCTGCAAGCGATAGGTGTGCGAGCGACGCCGACGTTCTTTGTCAACGGTCGGCCGCTGCCATCGACCGATCCAGACGTCCTGCTGGAGTTGGTCAGGAGCGAGGTAGAGCGTGCAAGGGAGACAAGGTGATTGTCCTGCTCCTGGACAAGCGGCATCACCTCAATGCCGCACAACTTTCGGCGGGCTTCTAGAATCCCCGCTATGCGCCGCCTGCTCGCCCTCGTCCTGTGCCTGTTGATCCCCTTGCAGGGGTTTGCAGGGCTGGTGACGGTGAGCGCTCCTTGCCCCATGCAGCCCGGGATGAGCATGGGCGTCGATCTGGCCGAGTTCGCTCAGGCCATGGAAGATTGCTGCAACGACGCGGCCACCTTCGAGCTGACGGGCGAGACGTGCAAGCCCGGCCAGGGCCTTCATGCACCGGCAGTCTGGCTGCCACCCTTGGCGTTGCTCGAGTTCCCATCCCTGGTGGCCCCGTCTCTCGGGGATCCTGTCTGGCGAATGCACCCACCAGGGCAGCCCACCCGCCTCTGGCGACCTCCCACTTCCGTCTGACCCTCCGCTTGGTCCAGCCCACCTGCCGGTGGTGCTGTTGTCGCGCGCCGCCAGGGCCATTGCGCCCGGGCGTGCCTGCCCCGGAGTTCAGACATGGATCACCTTTCGATTTCTTTTGCACGCGCCGTGCTGGTCTTTGCCGGCTGGGTCGCGGTGCTTCCATCCGCTGTTGCCGATGAACCACTGAGCCTGAGCGCTGCGGTGAGCGCCGCCACGGCGCGCTCGCGCAGCCTGGTTGCGGCGACCACCGCCGCGCTGGGCGCGCGCGAGATGGCGGTGGCCGCCGCGCAGCGGCCCGACCCGGTGCTGCGCCTCTCACTGGACAACCTGCCGGTGGACGGACCCGAGCGCTTCAGCACCACGCGCGACTTCATGACCATGCGCTCGATCGCGCTGATGCAGACCTTGCCCAGCGCGGACAAGCGGCGCGCACGGGGCGAACGTTTTGAGCGGGAGGCTGAGGTGGTGCTGAGCGAGCGCAATCAACGTCTGGCGCTGTTGCAGGCCGAGGTGGCCCAAGCCTGGCTGGAGCGGCGCATGCAGGAGCAGCGCATCGAGCTGCTGCAGGCGCAGATAGCCGAGGCGCGTGTGCTGGTGCAGACCACCGAGGCGGCTCTTCGCAGTGGGCGCAGCACCGCAACCGAGGTCTTCAGCGCCCGGGAGGCACTCGCGCAGCTGGAGCAGGGACTGATCGGGGCACAAGCCGAGCGCGACAACGCGCGTTTCACGCTGGCGCGCTTCACCGGTGGCGCGCCTGATCAGCCGCTGGCCGACCCACCGCCGATGCGAGCCTCACCAGCGCCGATCCAAGACGCGGACCAATGGCCCGAGATCAACGCCATGAAGGCCCGCGAGGCCGCCGCCCGAGCCGAAGCCGAGGTCGCCCGCCAGGAGCTCAAGCCCGACTGGAGTGCCGAGATCATGTTCAGCCAACGTGGCTCCGGCTTCTCCAACATGGTCTCCATCGGCGTGTCGGTGCCACTGCAGTGGGACCGACCGCAACGTCAGCAGCGCGAACTGGCCGCGCGCCTGGCGCGGGTGAACGAACTTCAGGCCGAGCGCGAGGAGCTGACACGCGAGCGGGCTGTGCAGGTGCAGCGTTGGCAACAGGCATGGCGCGCCGGGCTGGAGCGGCTGGCGTATCTGGATGCCCAACGTCAGCCACTGGCCACGCAGCGCGTGGACGCTGCCCTGGCCGCCTACCGGGGCGGGCGCGAAGGGCTGGGCACCGTGCTGCAGGCGCGGCGCGATGCGTTGAACCTCGCCCTGGAGCGCCTTGCGCTGGAGCGAGAAACCGCTGGCCTGTGGGCACAGCTCGAATACCTCATCCCCGATACCACCGCTGGAGTGAAGCCATGAACCAGAAAAGCGTTCTCATCGCGCTGTCCGTTGCGGCCACGCTCGCGGCCGTGGGCGGGGGCGCCTGGTGGCTGGGCATGCAGCAAGGCATGGGTCACCGCGCGCCCACTCCCCAAGCCGCAGAGAGCAGCACCACCAGCAGCAGTCCATCGACCAGCGATGACCCGTCGCTGTGGACGATCGCGCAAGGCGAAGAAGCCACACGCCGGCACATCCGTGACTCGCTCAAGGCCGGCGACGTCGACCCGGTCACCGGCCGGCGCATCCTGAACTACCACGACCCCATGGTGCCGGGCAGAAACTTCGATGCCCCGGCCAAATCACCCTTCATGGACATGATGCTGGTGCCGCGCTACGCCGGCGCCGAAGGAGCGGACGCCGGCACCATCACCGTGAGTCCGCGCATCCAGCAAAACCTGGGGCTGCGCACCGCGCCCGTGGTCGAAGGCTCGCTGGCGCCAGCGGTGACGGCGGTGGGCAACGTCGCCTGGAACGAGCGCGAGCGCGTAGAGCTGAGCTCGCGCGCGATGGGCTTCGTGGAGAGGCTGCATGTAAAAGCCGCGCTTGACCGCGTCGCAGCCGGCGCACCGCTGGCCGAGTTGTACGTGCCCGACTGGGTGGCGGCACAAGAGGAGTACCTGGCACTGGCGCGCCTGAGCGGTGAGGGAGCCGATGCCCTGAAGGATGCCGCGCGCCAGCGCATGCGACAGGCCGGCATGGCCCCGGCACACATCCAGCGTGTCGTGGCATCGGGCCAGGTGCAACCGCGCTTTGCGCTCACCGCCCCCATCGCCGGTATCGTGAGCGAGCTCATGGTGCGCGAGGGCGCGACCGTGATGCCGGGCATGACGCTGATGCGCCTGCAGGGCACGGGCACCGTGTGGGCCGAAGGGGCGGTGCCCGAGAGCCAAGCCGCGTTGGTGCACCCGGGTGCGCGCGTGCGCACCACCAGCCCCGGCGTGCCAGGGCAGACCTTCGACGGACAGGTGCAGGCGCTGTTGCCCGAGGTGGACGCGCTCACCCGCACCATCCGCGCGCGGGTCGAGCTGGCCAACCCGCAGGGCCGGCTGGTGCCCGGCATGCAGGTGAGCATGCAGCTTGAGCGCCCGCAGGCCGCTGCTGCGCTGCTGGTGCCGAGCGACGCGGTCATCCACACCGGCCGGCGCAGCGTGGTGATGCTGGCCGACGACGGTGGCCGCTTTCGCCCGGTGGAGGTGACCACAGGTCTGGAGGCCGGTGGCCAGACCGAGATCCGCGCGGGATTGGAGGTGGGACAGCGCGTGGTGCTCTCGGGTCAGTTCCTCATCGACTCGGAAGCCAGCTTGCGTGGACTGGAGGTACGACTCAACCAGGAGCCCGCCCCGACATCCACCCCCACAGCACCGCGTTACACCACCGATGCCGTGATCGATGCGCTCGGCAGCGACACCGTCACGCTCACGCACCCGCCGATCCCGGCGCTGAAGTGGCCGCAGATGAAGATGGATTTCCAGCTGCCGCCGCGCGCGCAGTTGCCGCGCGACCTCGAAACCGGCGACCGCGTGCAGATCGAGTTCGAGATGCAGGACGGCGACGTGCCCCGCATCACCCGCCTGCAGCCCCTGGCACCCGAGGTGGGCAAATGATCGCCGGCCTGATCCGATGGAGCATCGCCAACCGCTTTCTGGTGCTACTGGCCAGCGCGCTGTTGAGCGCCTGGGGCGTGGTAGCCCTGCAGCGCACGCCGCTGGACGCACTGCCCGACCTCTCCGACACGCAAGTCATCATCCGCACCACATGGCCCGGGCAGGCGCCGCAGATCGTGGAGAACCAGGTCACCTACCCGCTGACCACCACCATGCTCTCGGTGCCGGGCGCACGCGCGGTGCGCGGCTTCTCGATGTTCGGTGACAGCTTTGTGTACGTGCTGTTCGAGGACGACGTAGACCCTTACTGGGCGCGCTCGCGCGTGCTGGAGTACTTGAATCAGGCGCAGGCGCGCCTGCCGCGTGGGGCCACCTCCAGCATCGGGCCCGACGCCACCGGCGTGGGCTGGATCTACCAGTACGCGCTGGTCGATCGCACCGGCGGGCAGGACGTGGCGCAGCTGCGCGCGCTGCAGGACTGGTTCATTCGCTTCGAGCTCAAGACCGTGCCCGACGTGGCCGAGGTCGCCAGCGTGGGCGGCATGGTCAGGCAGTACCAGATCGTGCTCGACCCGGACAAGATGGCCGCCTACCGGGTGACGCAGGCCATGGTGAGCGAGGCGGTGGCGCGCGGCAACCAGGAAGCGGGTGGCTCGGTGCTGGAACTCGGTGAGGCCGAGTACGCGGTGCGCGCCAATGGCTACCTCAAGACGCTGGACGACTTCCGCGCCATCCCGCTCATCACCAGCAGCAACGGTGTGTCGGTGCGCCTGGGCGACGTGGCGCGCGTGCAGATCGGGCCGGAGATGCGCCGCGGCATCGGCGAACTCAATGGCGAGGGAGAAGCCGTGGGTGGCGTGGTGGTGATGCGATCGGGCAAGAACGCGCTGCAGACCATCGAGGCGGTAAAGACCCGATTGGCCGAACTGCAGCGCGGCTTGCCGGCCGGGGTGGAGATCGTGCCGGTGTACGACCGCTCGGGCCTGATCGAGCGCGCGGTGAAGAACCTCGGCGAAAAGCTGCTGGAGGAGTTCATCGTGGTGGCGCTGGTGTGCCTGGCGTTCCTGTTTCACCTGCGCAGCGCGCTGGTGGCCACGGTGTCGCTGCCGCTGGGCGTGCTGATGGCCTTCATCGTGATGCAGCAGCAGGGCATCAACGCCAACGTGATGTCGCTGGGCGGCATTGCCATTGCCATCGGCGCCATGGTGGATGCGGCAATCGTCATGATAGAGAACGCCCACAAACACCTGGAGCGCTGGGCCCACCAGCGCCCCGGGGAGACGCTGCAAGGTGAACCACGCTGGCGGGTGATCGGAGACGCCGCGGCCGAAGTCGGGCCCGCGCTGTTCTTCTCGCTGCTGATCATCACACTCAGCTTCATCCCGGTGTTCACCCTGCAAGCCCAGGAGGGTCGTCTGTTTGCGCCACTGGCCTTCACCAAGACCTACGCCATGGCAGCGGCGGCCGGCCTGGCGGTCACGTTGATCCCGGTGCTCATGGGCTACCTGATCCGCGGGCGTATCCCGGCGGAGACGGCCAACCCGCTGAACCGCGCGCTCATCGCGCTCTACCGCCCGGTGCTGGACGCGGTGCTGAAGGCGCCGAAGCTCACGCTGGTGGTGGCGGCGCTGGTGCTCGTGGCCAGCCTGTGGCCGCTGCGCCAGTTGGGCAGCGAGTTCATGCCACCGCTTGACGAGGGCGATCTGCTTTATATGCCCACCGCTCTGCCTGGCCTCTCGGCGGCAAAGGCGGCCGAGCTGTTGCAGCAGACCGACCGCCTCATCAAGACCATTCCCGAGGTGCAAAGCGTCTACGGCAAGGCCGGGCGCGCTGAGACTGCCACCGATCCGGCGCCGCTGGAGATGTTCGAGACCACGATCCAGTTCAAGCCTCGCGAGGAATGGCGGGAGGGCCTGACGCCCGATGCGCTGATCGAGGAGCTGGACCGCACGGTGCGCGTGCCGGGTCTGTCCAACATCTGGGTCCCGCCCATCCGCAACCGCATCGACATGCTGGCCACCGGCATCAAGAGCCCCGTGGGGGTGAAGGTGGCCGGGCCCGACCTGGCCACCATCGACCGGCTCACGAGCGAGATCGAGAAAGCCGTGAAGGATGTGCCCGGCGTGAGCAGCGCACTGGCCGAGCGGCTGACCGGCGGGCGCTACATCGACGTGGACATCCGCCGCGCCGACGCCGCGCGCTACGGCTTGAACATCGCTGACGTGCAGGACATCGTGGCCGGTAGCGTGGGTGGCACGAACATCGGCGAGACGGTGGAAGGCTTGCAGCGCTTCCCGATCAACCTGCGCTACCCCCGCGAGTTGCGCGATTCCATTCCCGAACTGCGTGCGCTGCCCATCGTCGCGCCGGATGGCCAGCGCCTGGTGCTCTCCGACGTAGCCGATCTGCGTATCACCGACGGGCCGCCCATGGTGCGCAGCGAGAACGCGCGCTTGGCCGGCTTTGTGTACGTGGATATCCGCGGGCGCGACCTGCGCGGCGCGGTGCTGGACATGCAGCGCATAGTGACCGAGCGGGTGGTGCTGCCGCCCGGGTACTCGGTGTCATGGTCAGGGCAGTTCGAGTTCCTGGAGCGCGCCACCGCCCAACTCAAGTTGGTGGTGCCTGTCACGCTACTAATCATCTTCGTGCTGCTGTACCTGATCTTCAGGCGGATCGACGAGGCGCTGTTGATCATGGCCACGCTGCCGTTCGCGCTGGTGGGCGGTGTGTGGCTGCTCTGGCTGCTGGGGCACAACCTGTCGGTGGCCAGCGCGGTGGGCTTTATTGCCTTGGCCGGTGTGGCGGCCGAGTTCGGCGTGATCATGCTGATCTATCTGAAGCAGGCTTGGCAGGAGCGTATCGACGCCGGGCGTACCGATGAACCAGCTTTGCTGGAGGCCATCCGCGAGGGCGCGGTGCAGCGCGTGCGGCCCAAGGCCATGACGGTGGCCACCATCGTGGCGGGCTTGCTGCCGCTGTTCTGGGGGATGGGCACCGGCAGTGAGGTGATGCAGCGCATCGCGGCGCCCATGGTGGGCGGCATGATCAGCGCGCCGCTGCTGTCGTTGTTTGTTGTTCCTGTGGTCTACAGGCTAATGCGTCGTCCGCGCTGAGCCTCGAGTGCGGCCTTTCACCAGGAAGAGAGATAAATGGGGGGCTGCGGTCGGAGCTTTGGAGCCATGGAAATCTGCAGCAACGTCGTCGGATTGAAGCGCTCGCGTGATCCGCAGTGCTTCGGACTCATTGCGCCAGTTGCCTGAGCTACAGGCAGCGAAGTCATAAAGCGAGGGCCGCACGAATGGTTGGTGGCACGGTCAGCGCTCACCATCGTTCCTGTTCGTCGTCCAGGTCGTTGGTCGCCTCCCAAGTTGACGAGACTTGGGGTACTCCACAAGGTCTGCCTCCTAACTGGAGCGAGAAGCCCGCCAGTGCAGGCCGGAGCCTCATGGAAATCGATGAGGGAAAATCTCCCTCATGACAACTTCCTCAGACACCAGCGAAGTCCTGTCGGCCCCACACGAACTCTCCCGCGCTACCTGGCGTGGCGACCTCGGTGGAGCACTCGGCGACCTGGGCACCTTGATGCCCTATCTGGTCGGCTTCATTGTGGTCACGGGTGTGCATCCCACCTCGATCCTGCTGGCCTTTGGGGTGAGCATGATTGTTGTTGGGTGGCGCTTTGGCGTTCCCTTCCCAGTTCAACCTATGAAAGCTGTTGGCGCTGCGGCCCTGGCCGGCGCTGTGGTGGCAGGACAAGACATGCCTGCCGTGCTCGCACTGGCCGCGCTGATCACGGGCGTCTTCTGGTCGATCGCGGCATGGAGCGGCTTGGCGCGCTGGCTGGCGCGCTTCGTGTCGCGCGACGTGATACACGGCGTGGTGCTCGGCTTGGGTATCGCGCTCGTCGTTGCCGGAATGCGTCGCATTGAAGGCGACCCGGTGTTGGGTACGGCGTCGGTGGTGCTTGCGCTGGTGTTGCTGGGTCGAGGTGGCTGGCTCACCATGCCGGTGCTCATGGTCGTCGGGTGGGCGATGGGCGCTTGGAGGCAGCCCGAGTTCGTGCGATCACTTGCCGAGGCACCGTGGGCGCTACACCTCCCAGAGTTGCAGTGGCCTGCGTACGATCAACCAGGCCTCTGGCTCGCCGCCATCAGCCTGGCCGCAGCCCAGATACCGCTCACATTTGGCAATGCCATTCTCGGCATCGTAGCGGAATCGCGCCGTCTGTTTCCAGGCGTGGCGCTGGACGAGAACCGTGCCGCACGCGGTACCGGGCTGATGAACCTGCTGGCTGGCGGTCTGGGCGCTCCCCCCATGTGCTTTGGCGCCGGAGGCATGGCCGCACAAGTGGCGTGCGGCGCCCGCACCGGGCGCGCTCCCATCTTTCTCGGCAGTGTGCTGGTGCTTGCGGGCCTGTTCGCCAGCGGTCAGCTGACCGCCCTGCTGACACTGCTGCCCAGCGGAACGCTGGGCGCCATGTTGTTTGTGGCCGGCTTCTCGCTCACCATTGGTACTGCTGGCAGTGCTCGAGACAAGGAAGCTCGCGCGGTACTGCTCACCACTGCCGCCGTGTCGGTGTGGAACGCTGGCGTTGGGGTGGTCGTGGGAGTCCTGCTGGAGGCAGGGTTGAAGTCGAGGCTGATGCGGATTTGAAGCTGCCTCAGGGCTTCTTCATCTCACCATGACCCGAGTGGTCAGCATGCCCCGCATGCCCCGCATGTCCCGCATGTCCCGCCATCGCGTCTTTGCCGTGGTCTGAAAGCTGTGCGTCGAACCACCGGTGAAGAGCAGCAACCAGTGCGGCGTTCGCCGTCGTGTAGCTCAGCTCAGCGCCACCCTTGATGTCCTTGTAGGTAATGGCGACCTGCCCAGGGGCAGCCGCCTTAAGCTCGGCCAGACCGGGCATGTCCTGCCCGTGAATGCGCGTTGGACCGGAGAAATCGCCCTTGAGAAACTGTTCGCGAATCTCCTGCAGATGCAGCCGGGTCAGCCTCACTTGCTCAACGTCATCGGTCTTCTTGACCACCACCTGCTGAACTCCGCCTTGCGCCGTCTTGGTGAAGATGTGGGTGGTCGCGGCCAGGCTGAAAGGCATGACTTCATTACCCCTCTGCGCCACATCAGCTTGCCGCTTTCCGGAATGCATGGCGCCCATGTGGGCACTGTGGTCCATCCGCGAGTGATCCATGGTCTGGGCGCTGAGGCCTGTTGCTCCCATCAAAAAAGCAAGTAAGGCAAGGGTGGTCTTGGTCATTTCGTACTCCCGCTTGAACGTGTGTTGATGTTGTGATTGTCAGAGCTGGATGACTGATGGCATATGATTCAGATCATACGGACCGGGTTTGAATGATCCCTACAACGAGCGCGCCCGACACGCTTCGCAAACTGCTCACGCCCAGCCTAATGGCGGCGGCGTCAGGCGTGGAGCTGCGCAAGGGCGAGACCCTCTTTCGGCAGCGCCACCGCCCCAGGTACATGCACTTCGTGGTCGGAGGCGAGATTGTTCTGGAGCGTATCGGTGAAGGGGGTGTTCCCGTGGTGCTTCAGCGCGTTCGCCAAGGCTTCGTGGCCGAGGCCAGTCTGCAGTCGGGGAGCTACCACTGCGACGCGGTGGTGACATCGCCAGGCTGGGCGATCGCAGTTCCTATTGACCCCCTCAAGGAAGAACTTGCAACAGATTCTGCATTTGCCCTTCGCTGGATTGGCATGCTCAATGCAGAGGTGCGTCGTTTGCGTGCGCAGTGCGAACGCATGTCGCTCAAGGGCGTGGGCGAGCGTTTGCTGCACTTGGTCGAGACAGAGGGTGTTGATGGGCGACTTCCGATCGGTTCGGGACTGAAGTCGCTGGCAACTGAACTTGCGGTGAGCCACGAGGCGCTTTACAGAGCGGTGGCCTCTCTTGAGACCAGTGGTGTGATCATTCGCGAATCAGGTGAACTCATGTTGGTCCACACGTCTGGACCTGTATCACGGTCGCGATAGATTTCAATGCGCTATCGAGGTCTACGCGCACGACGGTGATATCCGTGCTGGCACCTGACGGCACCCGATACATGAAGAATCGCATCGGTGAGCTACAAGGTGTCCATGCGGATCGTCGGAGCCAATTTCGCAGCCAGATTCGCTACGGTGCGCTTGATCTTCATCGTGCTCACCGTGCCTAGACGCTGGGCCTAGCTCAAGATGGAGCCGGCAGACGCATACTCCGGCTTATTGATGCAAGTTGCCCACCGGCAAAGGCCCGCAGCGGCAAGCGTACAGGCGAAAGAAAACCCGCGTGAGGGTTGGGAGGCGGTTACTTCTGTTGTTTGATGTCGGTGACCAGCATCTGGCCCTTCTCGTTCTTGGCATTGAACAAGATCTTGTCGCCTGCGTTCACTCCGTTCAGGAGAGCTTTGTCCGAAACAGTGAAAACCATGGTCATGGGAGGCATGTCCATGTTCTTGATCACGCCATGCTTGATCGTGATCTTTCCATTGTCCTTGTCAACCTTTCGCACTTCACCTTCGGTCATTGCCATCTCGTGCTGAGGCATGTTCATGGCGCCTTCCTTCATCTTTGAGTGGTCCATTTGGGCAAAGACGGGCGAAAGGGCCACAGTCGAGAGGAGTAGGGATGCCAGAAGCGCAGAAGCCTTGGTCATGATGTATTCCTGATGTCGATGATGTTGATTCGCGGGGTGATGTAGGTTACTTCGAGACGACCTTGATCTTGCCGACCATGCCGGCCTCATAGTGACCGGGCAGAAGGCAAGCGAAGTCGAAATCACCCGCCCGGTTGAAGTTCCAGACAATCTCGCCTTTTTTGCCAGGTCCGACGTGGGCCATGTAGGGCTCGTCGTGCTCCATGCCGGGAAACTTCTTCATGAGCGCAGCGTGCTCATCCAGCTCCGGCTTGGTACCCAGCACAAACTCGTGCATGACCTTGCCGCCATTCATGTGAACAAAACGAATGGTTTCACCTTGTCGCACTTCAACCAGGTCTGGGGTGAAGCGCATGTTGTCGGCCATCTTCACTTCAATGGTTCGAGTCACCTTCTTCGGGTCGCCCGCGATGCCCCAGGCCTTCTGCTCAAGCTTGACCGGGCCCGCGGGTTTGTGGGCCTGGTCGCCGTGGGCAAAGGCGGTAGCGCCGAGAGCGGCCATCAAGCCGGAAAGGATGATGTGATGGACTTTCAAGTGAGGTCTCCTGTGAGGGGGGGATGAAATTTGGTCAGGTGCTGTGCCACAGCGGGTCAATGGTGACCCTTGTGGCCAGTGGGTTTGACGGCAGTGGCATTCGCCGGAGTCGCTGATCCGGTATTGGTTGCCCGAGTGGCAGCAGGCGCAGCGCCAGTCCATTCGTAGGCCACAGTGCCTGGTGGGAACTTGTAGTGGCCAGGATCGCTGTAGTCACCGGGCTTTTGGTCCTTGCGCACCTTGAAGACGGTGAACATTCCGCCCATTTCGAGTGCGCCGAACTGGCCGGTACCGGTCATCATCGGCGCCGTGTTGTCCGGAATGGGCATTTGCATCTCACCCATGTCGGCCATGCCGCGCTCTCCCATGACCATGTAGTCCGGCGCCACGCGCTGGATCTTGTTCACCAGACCCCTGTGATCGACCCCGATCATGGTCGGAACATCGTGGCCCATGGCGTTCATGGTGTGGTGGCTCTTGTGGCAGTGAATGGCCCAATCGCCTTCTTCATCAGCGATCAGTTCAATCTGGCGCATTTGGCCGACGGCGACGTCGGTTGTCACTTCGTACCAGCGAGTGCTGGGGGGCGTGGGGCCACCATCGGTCCCCGTGACCAGAAACTCGTGGCCGTGAAGATGAATGGGGTGGTTGGTCATCGTCAGATTGCCAACCCGTATACGCACCCGGTCGTTGAGTCGTACGTTGAGGGTGTCGATGGCCGGGAAGACGCGGCTGTTCCAGCACCAGATGTTGAAGTCCAGCATGGTGTTGATCTTCGGCGTCTTGCTCCCTGGCTCGATATCGAATGCGTTGAGCAGGAAGCAGAAGTCGCGATCCACATCACTGATGTGTGGATGCTTGTTCTTGGGGTGTGTCACCCACATGCCCATCATGCCCATCGCCATCTGCACCATCTCGTCGGCGTGCGGGTGGTACATGAAGGTGCCTGGCCGGCGCGCCTCGAACTCGTAGACGAAGGTCTTGCCAGCTGGGATGTGAGGTTGATTCAGACCGCCAACGCCATCCATGCCCGAGGGCAACCTTTGCCCGTGCCAGTGAATCGTCGTGTGTTCAGGCAGCTTGTTGGTCACAAAGATGCGAACTCGATCGCCTTCAACAACCTCGATCGTGGGACCGGGACTTTGTCCGTTGTAACCCCACATGTTCACCTTGAATCCCGGGGAGACTTCACGAACCACGGGTTCCGCCACCAAGTGGAACTCCTTGACCCCGTTGTTCATTCGCCATGGCAAGCTCCAACCGTTGAGCGTCACCACCGGGTTGTAGGGGCGGCCCGTATTCGGCACCAGGGGCGCTGCGGTACTCACGGAGGTCTGGATGACGGGCTCGGG
>VFQU01001081.1_pt1 | contig 17801 bp, 14 predicted proteins | sample 3512311 | NCBI WGS metagenome assembly VFQU01 (sample SAMN10412377, study PRJNA504923) | tailings metagenome | isolation source: Relicate 3 Philex TSF3 active mining site | place: Philippines: Tuba, Benguet | collected 2017-08-29
GCCGAGCGCGAGCTGCGCAAGGTGCCGTTCTTCGTGCGCGCCAAGGCGCGGCGCAACACCGAAAGCTACGCGCGCGAGCGCGGGCTCGCGACCATCACGCTGGAGACGCTCTACGATGCCAAAGCCCACTACGGCCGCTGAGCCCGGTGCCGGCGCGCCTCGTTTGCGCGTGGTGCTGGTCACCATGGACGGCCACCTCGCGCAAGCCGCGCTGCGGGCCAACGCAGTGCTGCAGCGTCGCGTGCCCGGCCTCTCGCTCGGTGTGCACGCCGCCTCGGTCTATGTGAACGACGCGCGCGCGTTGCAGGCCTGCCGCGACGACATCGCGCAGGCCGACATCGTCATCGTCACCATGTTGTTCATGGAGGACCACTTCCTCCCGGTGCTGCCCGCGCTGCGCGCGCGGCGCGACCACTGCGACGCCATGGTGTGCGCGATGTCGGCGGCCGAGGTGATGCGCCTCACCCGCATGGGGCGCTTCCGCATGGACACGCCGGCCAGCGGGCCGCTGGCCCTGCTCAAGAAGCTGCGCGGGCGCGAGCGTGAAGGCGGTGGTGCCGAGGCCGACAACGCCACCGACGCCAGCCAGAAGAGCGCCGCCGGTGCGCGCCAGATGAAGATGCTGCGCCGCCTGCCCAAGATCCTGCGCTTCATCCCCGGCACCGCGCAGGACGTGCGGGCCTACTTCCTGAGCCTGCAGTACTGGCTGGCCGGCTCGCAGGACAACGTGCTCGGCCTGGTGCTCAACCTGGTGGACCGCTATGCCGACGGCCCGCGCCGCGGCCTGCGCGGCAGCTTCGACGTGCCGGCGCCAGTCGACTACCCCGAGGTCGGTCTGTACCACCCGCGCATGAAGGCGCGCCTGAGCGAGCGCGCACAAGACCTGCCCGCCGTGGCGCGCACCGGCCAGCGCGGCACCGTGGGCCTGCTGGTGATGCGCTCCTACCTGCTCGCTGGCAACACGCGCCACTACGACGGCGTGATCGCCGCGCTCGAAGCGCGCGGCCTGCGTGTGCTGCCCGCGTTTGCCACCGGGCTCGACAACCGGCCCGCGGTGGAGCGCTACTTCCTGAAAGACGGCAAGCCGGCCATCGACGCGCTCGTCTCGCTCACCGGCTTCTCGCTGGTGGGTGGCCCGGCCTACAACGACGCGCGCGCCGCCGAAGACCTGCTCGCGAAACTGGACGTGCCTTACCTCGCGGTCAACGCATTGGAGTTCCAGACCATCGAACAATGGGGCGCGTCCGAGCGCGGCCTGCTGCCGGTGGAGTCGACCATGATGGTCGCCATCCCCGAGCTCGACGGCGCCACCGGCTCCATGGTCTTCGGTGGTCGTTCCGATGGCAGCGGTTGCACCGGCTGCTCGCACGGCTGCCAGTTCGCGCAGGACGCTGCCTGCGACACCAGCGGCGAAGGCGCGGGCTGCCACGACATGCACGTGTGCGTGGAGCGCGCCGACATGCTCGCCGCGCGCGTGGCGCGCCTCATCGACCTGCGCCGCAGCGAGCGCGCGCAGCGCAAGCTCGGCATCGTCATCTTCAACTTCCCGCCCAACGCCGGCCACACCGGCACCGCCGCCTTCCTCGGCGTGTTCGAGTCGCTTTACAACACGCTGGCCACGCTGCAGCGCGAGGGCTACGACGTGGCGCTGCCGCGCGACGTGGATGCGTTGCGCGAGGCGCTGCTGCACGGCAACGCCGCGCGCCACGGCACGCCGGTCAATGTGCACGCGCGCATCGCGGTGGACGACCACGTGCGCCGCGAGCGCCACCTGGCCGAGATCGAGGCGCACTGGGGCGCTGCGCCCGGCCGCCAGCAGAGCGACGGCCAGTCCATCCACGTGTATGGCGAGCGCTTCGGCAATGTCTTCGTCGGCGTGCAGCCCGCCTTCGGCCACGAGGGCGACCCGATGCGCCTGCTGTTCGAGCGCGGCTTCGCGCCCACGCACGCCTTCTCGGCCTTCTACCGCTGGCTGCGCGAGGACTTCGGCGCCCACGCGGTGCTGCACTTCGGCACCCACGGCGCGCTCGAATTCATGCCCGGCAAGCAGAGCGGCCTCAGCGCCCGCTGCTGGCCCGACCGCCTGATCGGCGACCTGCCCAACGTCTACCTCTACGCCGCCAACAACCCGTCGGAGGGCACGCTGGCCAAGCGCCGCTCGGCCGCCACGCTGGTGAGCCACCTCACGCCGCCGGTGGCGCAGGCCGGGCTCTACAAGGGCCTGCTGGATCTGAAGGACCTGCTGGAGCGTTACCGCAGCCTGGCGCCCGAAGCGCAGGCCGAGCGCGACGACATCGCGCTCATGGCACAGGCGCAGGCGGCCGTGCTCGACCTGGCGGAGGCCGAACCCGCCTGGGGCGCCAGCGCCGAAGCGCGCATGGCCGCACTCGGCGAGCAGGTGCTCGAACTCGAATACACGCTCATTCCGCACGGCCTGCACGTGGTCGGCCGCGCGCCCGCCGAGGCCGAGTGCCTGGACACGCTGCAGGCTTGCGCCGAGGCCTCGCACGGCCTGAAGCTGGCGCGCCCGCAGATCGCCGCCGTGCTCGCGGGCGATGCAAAAGCCAGCGCCTGCCTGCCGCCCGATCTGATCGAAGGCCTGCGCCGCATGCAGCGCCAGCTGGCCGAAGACAGCGAGACCGCGGGCCTGCTGCGCGCACTCGACGGCCGCTTCATCCGACCCGCGCCCGGCGGCGACCTGCTGCGCACGCCCGCGGTGCTGCCCACCGGCCGCAACCTGCACGGCTTCGACCCGTACCGCATTCCCAGCGCCTACGCCGTGCGCGACGGCACGCGCCAGGCCGAGCGCCTGCTCGAACGCTGCCGCGCCGACGGCCTGCCGCAACCGGCCTCGATCGCCATGGTGCTGTGGGGCACCGACAACCTCAAGAGCGAGGGCGGCCCGATTGCGCAGGCGCTGGCCCTCATTGGCGCGCGCCCGCGCTTCGATGGGTACGGCCGACTGGCCGGTGCCGAGTTGATGACGCTGGCCGAGCTGGGCCGCGCGCGCGTGGACGTGGTGGTCTCGCTCTCGGGCATCTTCCGCGACCTGCTGCCGCTGCAGGTGAAGCTGCTGGCCGAGGCCGCGTACCTGGCGGCCGCCGCCGAAGACGAACCACTCGACCTCAACCCGGTGCGCCGCCACGCGCTGGCGCACCAGGCTCAGCACGGCGGCGACCTGGAGACCGCGGCGCTGCGCGTGTTCGGCAACGCCGAGGGCGCGTACGGCGCGCACGTGAGCAGCCTGATCGACAGCAGCCGCTGGGACGAAGGCGACGAACTGGCCGAGACCTTCACGCGCCGCAAGGGCTTTGCCTACGGCCGCGCCGGGCGCCCGCTGGCGCAGCCGCAGGTGCTGCAGAGCGTGCTCTCGCGCGTGGAGCTGGCCTACCAGAACCTCGATTCGGTGGAACTCGGCGTCACCACCGTTGACACCTACTTCGACACCCTGGGCGGTGTGAGCCGCGCGGTGCAGCGCGCGCGCGGCAATGGCGCCGCGGTGGCGCCGGTCTACATCGGCGACCAGACGCACGCCGCCGACGGCGGTGGCACGGTGCGCTCGCTCACCGAGCAGGTGGCGCTGGAAACGCGCACCCGCATGCTCAACCCCAAGTGGTACGAGGGCATGCTCGCCCACGGCTACGAAGGCGTGCGCCAGATCGAGGTGCACATGACCAACACCATGGGCTGGTCGGCCACCACCGGGCAAGTGCAGTCCTGGGTCTACGAACAGCTCAGCCAGACCTTCGTGCTCGACCCCGCGATGCGCGACCGCCTGGCCCGCCTCAACCCCGATGCCTCGGCGCGCATCGCCAGCCGGCTCATGGAAGCCGTGGAGCGCCGCTTCTGGGCGCCCGACGGCGCCACGCTGGACGCCCTGCGGCGCGCCGGCGAAGAACTCGAAGACCGCATCGAAGGCGTATACGAAGGAGCCCAGGCATGACATCCACCATCTCGATCCCGATCACCGACCTGCGGGGGCGCAGCGGACGGCGGGACCCGCGCGAAGATGGCGAGGGCAGCGTGCAGGTCGAACTCGACCCCGACGTGCGCATCGGCACCGCCAAGGTCTTCGCCATCTACGGCAAGGGCGGCATCGGCAAGAGCACCACGTCGAGCAACCTGTCGGCCGCGTTCTCGCACCTGGGCAAGCGCGTGCTGCAGATCGGCTGCGACCCCAAGCACGACAGCACCTTCACGCTCACCAAGAAGATGCTGCCCACCGTCATCGACGCACTCGAAGCGGTGGAATTCCACTCCGAAGAACTGCGCGTCGACGACTTCGTTTTCCCCGGCTACAACGGCGTGCGCTGCGTGGAGGCGGGCGGCCCCCCGGCCGGTACCGGCTGTGGCGGCTACGTGGTGGGGCAGACGGTCAAGCTGCTCAAGGAACACCACCTGCTCGACGACACCGACGTCGTGATCTTCGACGTGCTGGGCGACGTGGTCTGCGGTGGCTTTGCCGCCCCGCTGCAGCACGCCGAGCGCGCCATGATCGTCACCGCCAACGATTTCGACTCCATCTTCGCGATGAACCGCATCGTGCAGGCCATCGGCGCCAAGGCCAAGAACTACGGCGTGCGCCTGGGCGGCGTCATCGCCAACCGCAGCGCCGACACCGACCAGATCGACCGCTACAACGGCCGCACCGGCCTCAAGCTCGCAGCGCGTTTTCCCGATCTGGATGCGATCCGCCGCAGCCGCCTGAAGAAGTCCACCCTGTTCGAGATGGAGGCCAGCGACGAGGTGCGTGCGGTGCAGGACGAATACATGCGCCTGGCCGAGTCGATGTGGCGCGGTGGCGACCCGCTGCCCGCGGTGCCCATGAAAGACCGCGACATCTTCGACCTGCTGGGCTACGACTGATCCCGTTCGAGGCCACCCCCATGAACAGCACCACCTACCAGCAACGCCGCGGGCAGATCGAGACCTACTTCGACCGCACCGCGGTGCAGGCCTGGGCCCAGCTCACGTCTGACGCACCGGTGAGCGGCGTGCGCGCCACCGTTCGCGCCGGGCGCGACCGCATGCGCGCCACGCTGCTGTCGTGGCTGCCGCAAGACATGCACGGCCTGCGCGTGCTCGACGCCGGTTGCGGCACCGGTGCGCTGTCGCAGGCCATGGCGCTGCGCGGGGCGCAGGTGCTCGGTGTGGACCTCTCGCCCAACCTGATCCGCCTTGCGCAGGAGCGCGTGCCCATGGACGCCATCGCTGCCGCGGGCGGCCACATCGATTGGCGCGACGGCGACATGCTCGACACCGCGTTCGGTGAGTTCGACTACGTGGTCGCGATGGACTCGCTGATCCACTACCAGGCGCCCGACGTGGTGCGCGCCCTCGCCACGCTGGCGCGGCGCACGCGGCGCGCCATGCTCTGCACCTACGCGCCCAGCAGCCCGGCGCTGCAGGCCATGCACGCGGTGGGCAAGCTGTTCCCGCGCGGCGACCGCTCGCCCGCCATCGTGCCGGTGCGGCGTGATGTGCTTGATGCACTCTGCGCGGCCGACCCGGTGCTGCGCAGCTGGCGCGCCGAGCGCACCCAGCGCGTGGCCAGCGGCTTCTACACCTCTGAAGCCATGGAGCGGGTGCTGACATGAAGATGGGCACCGCGCGTTCCCCCTTCGCTGCCTGGTGGCAGCGCGTGGGCACGCGCTGGCTGCCGTTTGCCGATGCCGCGAGCGCCGACCTGCCCATGGGTCGCTTGCTGCGGCTCTCGCTGTTCCAGGTGTCGGTGGGCATGGCGCTGGCGCTGCTCAATGGCACGCTCAACCGCGTGATGATCGTGGAGCTCGGCGTGCCCGCCTGGCTGGTCGCTTTCATGATCGGCCTGCCGCTGGTGTTTGCGCCGCTGCGCGCGCTCATGGGCTTTCGCTCCGACCACCACCGCTCGGCGCTGGGCTGGAAGCGCGTGCCCTACATCTGGATGGGCAGCCTGCTGCAGTTTGGCGGCCTGGCCATCATGCCGTTTGCGCTGCTGGTGCTCTCGGGCGGTGGGCACGGCCCGGCGGTTTATGGGCAGCTCGGCGCGGCACTGGCCTTTCTGCTGGTGGGCGCCGGCCTGCACATGACGCAGACCGCCGGCCTGGCCCTCGCCACCGATCTCGCGCCCGCCACCTCGCGCCCGCGCGTGGTCGCGCTGCTGTACGTGATGCTGCTGCTCGGCATGGGCCTGAGCTCGCTGGTGTTCGGCGTGCTGCTGGCCGACTACCACCACGTCAAGCTCATTCAGGTGATCCAGGGCGCGGCCCTGCTCACCATGGTGCTCAACGTGGTGGCGCTGTGGAAGCAGGAGGCGCGGCAACCCGCGGCCACGCGCGCCGTGCCGGGCCAGCCGCGGCCGCGTTTTCGCGAGGCCTGGCAGCGCCTGATGGCGGGCGGGCAGGCCAGCCGCCTGCTGGTGGCCACCGGCCTGGGCACCGCCGGCTTCAGCATGCAGGACGCGCTGCTCGAACCCTATGGCGGGCAGATCCTCGGCCTGCCCGTGGGCACCACCTCGCTGCTCACGGCCGTCATCGCAGCCGGCGCGCTGTGCGCTTTCGGCTGGGCCTCGCGCTGGTTGCGGCGCGGCGGCAACCCGCACCGCATCGCCTCCATCGGCTGCCTGTTCGGCATCGCCGGTTTTTCGGCCGTGGTGTTTGCCGAGCCGCTGCACTCCGTGGGCGTGTTTGCGGGTGGCAGCTTCGCCATCGGCCTCGGTGGCGGCTTGTTCTCGGTGGCCACGCTGATTGCGGCCATGGGCATGCAGGCGCGCGAGCACAACGGCCTGGCGCTGGGTGCCTGGGGCGCGGTGCAGGCCAGCGCCGCGGGCCTGGCCATCGCTGGCGGCGGTGCGCTGCGCGACGCTGTGTCCGCGCTCGCGCAACACGGCTGGCTGGGCAGCGCGCTCACCTCGCCCGCGGTGGGCTACAGCTTCGTCTACCACCTGGAAATCGGTTTGTTGTTCGCCACCCTGGTGGCGGTCGGGCCCCTGGTCCGTCGCGCCGCGGCCGCGCCGGCCGCCCCGTCCGAACGGTTCGGCCTGGCCGAGCTGCCTGGCTAGTTTTTTGTCGAGGAGACATTCAAATGGAAACAGGTGCCATCACCGGCTACATCGACGTGGCCCAGCTCGTGCTCTACGCCTTCTGGGTGTTCTTCGCCGGGCTCATCTACTACCTGCACCGCGAGAACAAGCGCGAGGGTTACCCGCTCGAATCCGATCGCTCGGGCAGCATCAAGGTGCAGGGCTGGCCGCCGATCCCCGAGCCCAAGACCTTCCGCCTGCAGCACGGCGGCACGCGCACCGTGCCCAACAACGCGAAGTCGCCGCAAACGCTCAAGGCCGAGCCCATCGGCCCCTGGCCCGGCGCGCCGCTGCAGCCCACGGGCAGCAAACCCATGCTCGACGGCGTGGGCCCCGGCTCCTACGCCGACCGCGCGGACACGCCCGACATGACCTTTGAAGGCACGCACCGCCTGGTGCCCCTGCGCAACGACGAGGCCTTCGGCGTCTCGGCGCACGACCCCGACCCGCGCGGCATGCCGGTGCTGGGTGCCGACGGCGCGGTCGGCGGCACGGTGGTCGATCTCTGGGTCGACCGCTCCGAAATGTTGTTCCGCTACCTCGAGGTGGAACTGAGCGACCAGCGCCGTGTGCTGCTGCCGATCAACTTCACCCGCGTGGGCCACAACGCGGTGCGCGTCAAGTCCATCCTGGGCGAGCAGTTCATCGACGTGCCCGGCACCGCGAAGCCCGACGTGGTGACGCTGCTCGAAGAAGAAAAGATCGTGGCGTACTACGGCGCCGGCACCCTGTACGCCACGCCCGAGCGCCAGGAGCCGCTGCTGTGAGCCACCGCCACACCGCACCCGGGCAGCACGAGCACGAGTTCGAGGCCGCGCACGGCCTGCCCGAAGACCTGCCCGCGGGTGAACGCCTGCTGTGGCAGGGCGCGCCCGACTGGAAGCTGCTGGCCCTGCGCGTGTTCCATGTGCGCGCGGTCGCCATCTACTTCGCGCTGCTGTTCGCCTGGCGCGCCAGCGATGTGTTGATCGGCGGCGGTGGCATCGGCCAGGCGTTGCTCGCGGTGGCGCTGCTCACACCGCTGGCGCTGGTGGCGCTCGGCCTGCTGGCCGCGCTGGCCTGGCTCAGCGCGCGCACCGCGGTCTACACCATCACCAGCCGCCGCGTCATCCTGCGCATCGGCATCGTGCTCAGCGTCACCTACAACCTGCCGCACCGCCAGATCCACGGCGCCTCGTTGCACGCCGACCGCGCCGGCCGTGGCGACATCGCGCTGCAGCTCGCGCCGGGCACGCGCATCGCCTACCTGCAGCTGTGGCCGCACGCGCGGCCGTGGCAGGTGCGCCGCCCGCAACCCGCGCTGCGCTGCGTGCCCGAGGCAGCGCGCGTGGGGGCTCTGCTGGCGCAGGCCATTGCCGCGGTGCCGGTCGAACGGCCGGTGCACGTCACCAACACCGCGCACGTGCCGCAACCGGTTCGCACCGGGCGCGGCACCGCCATCGCCTGAGGTCCGCCATGTCACGCGCCGCCACCGCCTTGCCCCCCGCGCCCGCCGACAGCTCGCCCCCGGGCGTGGCGCTGTGGGTGCTGGGCGGCTTTCTGCTGGTGGTGCTGGCCGCGGTGCTGCTGGCGCGCGTCACCGGCGTGGGCGCCACGCGCACCGAGGCGCCGGCACCGGCCTGGGTGCTGGCCTACACCTTTCACGACCGCAGCGACGGCGGCATCGACGTGCGCCGCGCCAGCGACGGTGGCCACGTGCACACCGTGGCGCCGCAAAGCAACGGCTTTCTGCGCGGCACGCTGCGCGGCCTGGCGCGCGAACGCCGCCTGCGCGGCATCGGCCCCGGGCAGCCGGTGCAACTGGCCGGCCTGGCCGACGGCCGCCTGCTGCTGATCGACCCGGCCACCGAATGGCGTGTGGACCTGAGCGCCTTCGGCCCCACCAACGCCGCCGCCTTCGCGCCGCTGGCGCCCCAACGATAAGGAGACCGCCATGAGCACCGACATGGGCATCGACAACAAGGCCCGCGCCCCCAACGAGGCCACCGAAACCGCGCTGCGCAACACCATGCTCACGCCGCGCTTCTACACCACCGATTTCGCGGCGCTGGAACGGCTCGACATGACGCCGGTGCGCGCCGAGTGGGACGCGATGATGGCCGAGTTCCGCGCCGACTCGAACACCGACCACTTCCAGCGCCCGCCCGAACTCGCGGGCAACCACCAGCCGCTCGACCCCGAGCTGCACCGCGAATTCCTCGACTTCCTCATCAGCTCCTGCACGTCCGAGTTTTCGGGCTGCCTGCTCTACGCCGAGATGCGCAAGCGCGTGGAGAACCCCGACATCAAGGAACTCATGGCGCTGATGGCGCGCGACGAAAGCCGCCACGCGGGCTTCATCAACCAGTGGCTCAAGGATTTCGGCATTGGTGTGGACCTGGGCTTTCTCGCCAAGGCCAAGAAGGCCACGTTCTTCAAGCCCAAGTTCATCTTCTATGCGACCTACCTGTCCGAGAAGATCGGCTACGCGCGCTACATCACCATCTACCGCCAGATCGAGCGCCACCCCGAGCGCTGCTTCCACCCCATCTTTCGCTGGTTCGAGCGCTGGTGCAACGACGAATTCCGCCACGGCGAAGCCTTCGCGCTCATCATGCGTGCGCAGCCCGGCCTGCTACGCGGCGGCAACAAGCTCTGGATCCGCTTCTTCCTGCTCGCGGTCTACGCCACCATGTACGTGCGCGACCACACCCGCCCGGCCATGCACCAGGCGCTCGGCATCGACCCCACCGAGTACGACTACGAGGTCTTCCGCATCACCTCCGACATCACGCGCCAGGTGTTCCCGCTGATGCTCGACATCGACCACCCGGCGTTCCGCGCCGGCATGGAGCGCCTGCGCGTGCTGGGCATGGCGGCCGAAGCCGCGCAAGCGCGCGGCGGCTGGCTGGCGCCATTGCGCCGCGCGGCCTGCGGCGTGGGCGCGGCCATCACGTTTGCGCGGCTGTACTTCATCCCCACCGTGCCGAACGAGCTGCCGCGCGAGATGCGCATGGCGCCCACCTGGTGATTCGCTGTTGATGACTCCGCACCGGCCCAGGCCATGACGCTCTACGTCTACCCGGTGCTCTATGTGCTGCTGCTGTGGTGGTTCAGCACCGGGCTCATCCTTTACCTGAACGGCCTGCCGCGCTGGACGCACAAGTGGACGCTGATTGGCGCGAGTTTCTTTCTCGCGCTCGGCGCCGTCTGCCTGTACGCCTCGCGCGACGACGTGCGCATCACCGGCGCCTACCTGGGCTTCACTGGCGCGCTGCTGGTCTGGGCCTGGCAAGAGGTGGCCTTCCTGCTCGGCACCGTCACCGGCTCGCGCCGCGTGCCCTTGCCGGCCGGCGCACGCGGCTGGCGGCGTGCGCTGTATGCGTGGCGCACCGTGTGGCACCACGAGCTCGCGCTGCTGGTGCTCGGCGCACTGGTGTATGCGCTCACGCAGGGTGGCGACAACCCCACCGGCTGGTGGAGCTTCTGCGTCCTGTATGTGATGCGCCAGAGCGCCAAGCTCAACCTGTTCCTGGGCGTGCGCAACCTGGCCGAATCGTTTCTGCCGCCGCACCTGAGCTACCTGCAGACCTACTTCCGCCGCCGCAACATGAACGCGCTCATGCCGTGGTCGCTGCTGCTGGGCGGGCTGGCGGCTGCGGGCCTGTGGCACCTGGCGCTGCAGCAGCCACTCGAACCCATCGACGCGAGTTCGCGCGCCTTCGTGGCCATGCTGCTCACGCTGGCCGTGCTGGAACACGCCTTCATGGTCATGCCCATGCCGTCGGACGGCCTGTGGGCCTGGGGCCTGCGCTCGCGCGAGGCCGCCGGGCGGGAAGAGGGCCGCTGAACCACGCCGGCCCGTCAATCCCGGTTGACAACGGCGCTTGACGGTTCAGAATCGTCAACATTGATTGACACCGGGGTTCCGCATGGCTCACGCCTTTCCTTTTTCGGCCATCGTCGCCCAGGACGAGATGAAGCTCGCCATCCTCATCTCCGTCATCGACCCGAGCCTGGGCGGCGTGCTGGTGCTGGGCGACCGCGGCACCGGCAAATCCACCGCGGTGCGCGCGCTGGCCGCGCTGCTGCCGCCCATGAAGGCCCTGCGCGGCTGCCGCTACGGCTGCGACCCGGACGACCCGCGCGGCGGCTGCGAGGAATGCAATGCGCGCCGCACCGGCGCCAAACCCAAGACCGATCTGTTGCCCGTGCCGGTGGTGGACCTGCCCCTGGGCGCCACCGAAGACCGCGTGGTCGGCGCGCTGGACCTTGAACGCGCGCTCTCGCAAGGCGTGAAAGCCTTCGAGCCCGGCCTGCTGGCGCGCGCGCACCGCGGCTTTCTCTACATCGACGAAGTCAACCTGCTGGACGACCACCTCGTCGATCTGCTGATCGACGTCGCCGCGTCGGGCGAGAACGTGGTCGAGCGCGAAGGCCTGTCGGTGCGCCACCCCGCGCGCTTCGTGCTGGTGGGCAGCGGCAACCCGGAAGAGGGCGAACTGCGCCCGCAACTGCTCGACCGCTTCGGCCTCTCGGTGGAGGTGCACACGCCGCAAGACCTGGGCACGCGCGTGGAGGTGGTGAAACGCCGCGACGATTTCGAGCGCGACCCGCAGGCCTTCGTGGCGCACTGGCGGCGCGAGGACGACGCGCTGCGCCGTCGCATCGTGGCCGGGCGCAAGCGGCTGGCGGGGGTGGACGTGCCCGAGGCCACGCGCCAGAGCGCGTCGCGCCTGTGCATGGCGCTCGGTGCCGACGGCTTGCGTGGCGACCTCACGCTGATCCGCGCCGCGCGCGCGCTGGCCGCGCTCGACGGCGACGCCGCGGTGGAATGCCGCCACCTGCGCCGCGTGGCGCCGGCCGCGCTGCGCCACCGCCTGCGCCGCAACCCGCTCGACGACGCCGGCTCCACCGTGCGCGTGGAGCGCGCGGTGGCGGAGCAACTGCCCGCCTGATGACGGCCGCGTTGCCATGACCCGCGACCCGCCCGCCGCCACCGCGCCGGACACCGAGGCCGCGGCGCACGCCATTGCCCACGCCGCCGCACTGCTGGCGGTGGACCCGGCCTGCCTGGGCGGCGCCTGCCTGCGCGGCCCCGCGTGCGCGCTGCGCCAGGCCTGGCTGGACCGCGTGCGCGCGCTGCTGCCCGAGGCCACGCCCTGGCGCCGCGTGCCCCTGCACATTCAAGACGCCGAACTGCTGGGCGGCCTGGACCTGGGCGCCACGCTGCAGGCCGGCCGGCCCGTGGCGCGCGACGGCGTGCTGGCGCAGGCGCACGGCGGTGTGGTGCTGCTGCCCATGGCCGAGCGCCACACGCCCGGCCTGCTCGCGCGCCTGCACCATGTGCTCGACACCGGCCACCTGCCCGCCACAAAGAACGAAGCCGCCGCCGAACGCCGCGCCAGCCTGGGCGTGATCGCGCTCGACGAAGGCCTGGACGAAGACAGCGCCATCGCTGCCGGGCTGGCGGACCGCTTGGCGCTGCGGCTCGACCTGAACGCCACCACCGACCCCGCCCTGAGCGCTGCGCTGGACGCGTTGCCCTGGACGCGCGACGACGTGGCCGCTGCGCGCGAGCGTCTGCCCGGCGTGACGCTGCCCGCCGCGCTGGTGGAAGCCGTGTGCGCCACCGCCCTGGCGCTGGGCATTCATTCGCTGCGCGCCCCGCTGCAGGCCCTGCGCGTGGCGCGCGTGGCCGCCGCGCTGAGCGGTGATGCCGAGCCCGGCACCGAACACGCGGCGCTGGCCATGGCCCTGGTGCTGGCCCCGCGCGCCACGCGCTGGCCCACCACCACCAGTGACACGCCCGCCGAGGCCGAGCAACCATCACCCGAACCCGCCGAGCCACCGCCGCCACCCGAAGCCAACCTGACCCCGCCCGACGCCGAGCCCCCCAGCGACGACAGCGGCCCCAGCGAACTGCCCTCGCTGGAAGACGTGCTGCTGGCCGCGGCCCGCGCCGCCATCCCACCCGGTCTGCTCGCACAACTCATCGCTGCCGCCGGCAGATCGGCCCGCGCGCGCGGCGCCGGTGGCCGCGCCGGCAAGGCCACGCAGCAATCACCCCGCGGCCGCCCGCAAGGCGCGCGCCGCGGCACACCCGGCGGCAGCCTGCGGCTCAGCCTCATCGACACCCTGCGCGCCGCCGCGCCCTGGCAGCGCGTGCGCGCGGCATCGGCCACGCCCATCAGCGAAACAGCCCCCCGCGTGCGCGTGCGCCCGGAAGACTTTCACGTCGTGCGCCGCCGCCAGGTGCGCCAGACCACCACGCTGTTCCTCGTCGACGCCTCGGGCTCGTCGGCGCTGCACCGCCTGGCCGAAGCCAAGGGCGCGGTCGAGCTGCTGCTGGCTGACTGCTACGTGCGGCGCGACCGCGTGGCCGTGCTCGCATTCCGCGGCACCGCGGCCGAGCTGCTGCTGCCGCCTACGCGTTCGCTGGCGCGCGCCAAGCGCAGCCTGGCCGGCCTGCCGGGCGGCGGTGGCACGCCGCTGGCGTCTGCACTCACCGAAGCCGGCGCGCTGGCCGAATCGCTGCAGCGCCGCGGCGAGGTGCCGCAGATCGTGCTGCTGACCGACGGGCGCGCCAACATCGCGCTCGACGGCACGCCCGGCCGCGAACGCGCCACCGCCGACGCGCTGGGCGCCGCGCGCCGCCTGCGCGTGAGCGGTGTGGCCGCGCTCGTCATCGACACCTCACCACAACCCGTGCCCGCCGCCCGCACCCTGGCCGACGCGCTGGGCGCGCACTACCTGCCGCTGCCGCACGCCGGCGCCGACACGCTCTCGCGCGCCGTGCGCGCTGTGAGTGGTGCTCAGGCCAACACGCGCGACGCCGCACCGCGGCGCGGCTGACCCGCGCCCATGGACGACGGCGCACTGCAATGGGAGCGTGACGGCGCCGACTGGCCGCACCGCGAACGCAGCCGCTTTGTGGACGCCGCCGGCCTGGGCTGGCATGTGCAGCAATGGCCGGCGCGCGACGGTGCTGCCGCGCCCGCGCCCACCGTGCTGCTGCTGCACGGCACCGGCGCCGCTACGCACTCCTGGCGCGGCCTGGCGCCGCTGCTGGCCGAGCACGCCGACGTCATCGCCATCGACCTGCCGGGCCACGGCTTCACCACCGCGCCCACGCCGGCGCAGCGCAGCACCCTGTTCAGCCTGCCCGGCATGGCCGCCGCGGTGGGCGCGCTGCTGCAGGTGCTGCAGCGCCCACCCACGCTGCTGGTGGGCCACTCGGCCGGCGCGGCCGTGGCGCTGCAGATGGTGCTCGACACCCCGCTGCGCCCGCGCGCCGTGGTGGGCCTCAACGCCGCGCTGCTGCCCATGGGCGGCCCGCTGTGGCCGCTGCTCTCGTCGTCCGCCAAATGGATTGCGGGCAGCGGCTGGGTGTCGCACAGCCTGGCGCGGCGCGCGCAACAGCCCGCGGTGGTGCAACGCCTGTTGGACAGCACCGGCTCGCGCCTGGACGAGCGCGGCACCGCGCTCTACACCCGCCTGGTGCGCTCACCCACACACGTGGCCAGCACCCTGGCCATGATGGCCAACTGGAACCTGCAACCCCTGCTGGCCCGCCTGCCGGACCTGCAGACCCCGGTGCAACTCGTGGTGGCCGAAGCCGACCGCACCGTGCCCCCCTGGCAGGCCCGCCACGTCTGGCAACGCCTGCCGGCCGCGGTGCGCGAGCCGCTGGTGTCGCTGCCGGGGCTGGGGCACTTGGCGCATGAGGAAGCGCCGGAGCGGGTGGCGGAGGTGGTGCGCAGCTTCTCGCAGGAAATCTCGCACGGCATCTCGCACGAAGTCGCGCATTTGTGAGCGTTGAAGCGCGGATCACCTTTTGAAATCAAAGGCTTGCGAGGGTACGCATCTCGAACCCAATATCGCAAGGCATCTCGCACAAGTGATCGCTCGCCACCGTGACGCGGGAGAAACGTGACCAGCAGATTGCGGGGCAGTGGATGGCCGAGGGGAGCGCTTGAGGCGTGATTGGGACACCGGCGGCGCGCGCTGAACGTCACGCGTGCAGCGGTGGCGACCTTTTGCTTTGACTCTCCGAGCGTCTGTTTACGACCGCATCGCAGACGCTTGAGAAAAGCGGGATCCATGGCGATCCGCTCTCAATCGAGGGATTGCACCGAATTCAAGCCACCTGGTCCACGAACCAGCCCGGCGCAAAGTCAATGAGGCGGACGATGCCGTTCAGCGAGGCGTACTTGACATACGGTACGGTGGCTTCGATCTGCGCGGCAATCTGTGATTCATGGAATGGCTTGACCTTTACAAGGTACAGATCCGTCGAAGAGAGCACTACGGAGGAACAGAACTGAGCCAAGTCGGCACGAACTGTTGCCTCCGCCGTCCCCTGCTTTACTCCCACAAGCAAGTCGGAGGGAATAGAGGGAAACAACAGTTGCTCCCGAGATGTCCCTTGAACTGAGCGCAGGGTGGCTTGCTTGAAGTCCGGGAAGTGTGGATCACCGGCGCTAGAGTTCTTCCATGGAACGACCAATCCACAGCTCGCTGGAAACCCGACATCAAGAACATACAAAAACTCAGGCTCAAAGATCACGAAGTCTTTGTCCTCCCCTCCGATGTACTTGGCATTCGAAACACCGCGCACATGGTAAAGAGAGAGCCTCCTTGTAGCTGGAAGCTGGATGCCAAGAGAGGACTTCACGACGGAGCGTACAGATGCGTCTGGATCGGAGACGTTGTTCGCGCCGGCTTGAACAGCCATCATCTCAAAGTACGTGTTCATAGCGCTCCTCTCGTTCGAATCGACCGTAACCTATTCGGCCACCGCTTCAACAAGAGCTTTGTGGACTTGTGCAAATCGATGCCGCTTGCACGCGTCACGTCGCTCTGTCCACGGAACGCGGTGAGCCCAACTCTCTGTTGCGAATCGCGCGAAGTCCAAACCCCAGGCACGACGATCGCGTTGGCGTGCTAAGGCGAGGGGACTCAGGCTTCCGACCATCAACTCCGCGATCTCATCAACCAATCCGGAGTTCTCACCAGCTGGGTCTTCGAGTGCCCACAATGCGCCGCGCCCATACCAGCGAGATAGATTCTCGAGAACGCTCGCCGGCGTGCAATAAAAGCTACCGATGCCCATGTAGCGGTCTAAAGTGACGACACGGTGTGTGAGTCGACCAGGCAAGAACAGTGTTTGACCTGGTTCAACAGTCCACCAACAGGCACTCGGGAGTTTCAGGAAGGTCGAGAGACTAAATTTCGCTCCTTGATGATGGACCATGTCCCGAGAGCAATCCTGCAATCCGGCTCTTTGTCCTTCGAAAGTGTCCCATGCGAGCCATAACTTTCGGCCCGTGAAGCAATGATTGCTACCGTCTGGGTCATCCGAGTGAGAGTCCGTTACGTTGCCTCTTGAGCTGATCACCATCGTCATCATCTCTTGCAGACGAAGCCCCTCACTGCCAAGCAGAAGGAGATTGAACGCCGATAGAGCGGTTGTATCGATCAGACGCTCAAGAGCGGTGCCGCGGACGTGAAGGTCCGTGACGCTGACGATATGACGCCCAGTTCGCCATCGACGCAGAAGTTCTGCAACAGTAATTTGTCGCCGAGTGCGGCTCGGTCCAACCTGGACGCCGATTGTTGATCCAACCGAATAGCGCTTCGCGAATACCCTGGTCAACTGCTTCGCGATCGCGGCGTCAACGGCTTCATCGGCCGACTTGGCGACAGGTACTCTAAAGCCCTTGGCGAGGAAAGGGTGACCTGCAGCAATCGCACTGAAAAGTCGAGCTCGCGACCACCTCACCGGAAGCACGCGTAGCCGTCCAAGTGCTTTGATCTGATTAAGTGAAGGCGATAGGAGCGTATCGAATCGGCTCGCGAGTGACCAGACTTCGGCTACGTCATTCATCATGTGCCCTCGCCAATACGGTCGTTGAATCTGAGACCGACGAACCAAGCAACGCCCAGGACAAAATTTTAGGAAGCCTATGCGTGGAGCGACATCCCCAAAAGGTGCATATGACAGCAGTTTTCAGTTCTAGCCCTCAATGAGCGCTATCGGAGCTAGCCGTCTGCCTTAGCCAATTCCACTTGCAGCACCCATTCCTGGGCCGACCATGAAGCTGGGTCTTCGGCTACGCAGCGTTCTCGGACATTGACCTTCGGGGCTTGAACTGCTCCTCCGGGCCATGAAGGGGTCCTTCATGCCAAGACGCCAGCGAGCCAGCTTCTGCCAAAACGCGAATCCGACGAGCTTGGGTCGGTGTCAGCGAGACCGGCAGCAGCCCACTTCCCGCGATCTGGACCCGACAGTCTCGATCTTCCAGTAGAACTGCCTCAGCTGACTGCGGCCAAGGCCTGTTCGCCTGCCAGCCCATTGCCAAGCTCGAGCAGCTTCTCAAGCTTTACCATCTTCGTGCCCGTCCACTCGCTGGGCAGCAATTTTTCCCTCACGGGCGCCTCAGGTCCGTTGTATTCGACTGTCGCTGTGCCGGCCTCGAAGTCGAGCTTGAAGAACAGCAGATGGTCTGCGCGCCCCCGACCAGGGTTGAATGAGGGTCCGTTTCCCTTCTGGGCCGATGCCTTCACCTGCACCCTACGGCCATCGACCGTTAGAGCATCGATCCCGTTGGTGCGCTTCTCAGGCAGCCGAAGACCAAAGAGATCGAGCGCCATTGCCTCTGCGATGTCACCTAGAAGCCGGCCATCAAGGGTGAACCTCAGGCCCGTATGCTCAAAGCGTCTGGTCAGCGCTTGCTGCGCTCTCCAGATCTCGACCACC
>VFQU01001082.1_pt1 | contig 17800 bp, 13 predicted proteins | sample 3512311 | NCBI WGS metagenome assembly VFQU01 (sample SAMN10412377, study PRJNA504923) | tailings metagenome | isolation source: Relicate 3 Philex TSF3 active mining site | place: Philippines: Tuba, Benguet | collected 2017-08-29
GGTATTGTCGCGGATGGCGATCAGCATAGAACTGAGCTTGCCGGCCGCGTCACCCACCAGCTTGGAGCCGGCATTGACTTCGCCTGCACTCTGTTCGATCAGCGCCTTGACGTCCGAGGATGCCTGCGCGGCGCTCTGTGCCAGTCGCCGCACTTCCACCGCCACCACGGCAAAGCCCTTACCCGCTTCGCCGGCACGCGCCGCTTCGACCGAGGCGTTGAGCGCCAGAAGATTGGTCTGGAAGGCGATGTCGTCGATCAGCCCGATAATGTTGGAGATCTTGGAGGACGAGGTGGTGATGCGTTCCATCGCCTGATTGGCCGCGTCCATCACCTGGCCGCCATCCTCGGCGGTCTTGGCGACTTGGGTTGCATTGGCAGATGCCTCGCGAGCCCGCTCGGCATTGCGCATGACCGTTGTGGCGAGTTGCTCCATGGCCGCCGAGGTTTCCTCGATGGTCGCCGCCTGGCGCGTGGTGCGCTCGGAAAGATCGTTGGCACCCGAGAGGATTTCCCCGGTCGCCACCTTGAGCGAACCCGAGGTGTGCCGCAGCTGTGAAACCACATCGGTCAGCTTGTCGGCCACCGCATTGGTATCGGCCTTGAGCCGCGCAAAGGCGCCTTCATAGTCGCCCGTCATGCGCTGGGTCAGGTCGGTATCGGCCAACGCGCCCAGCACGCCGCCGATCTCGCTCACGCCGCGGTTGAAGGTGGAGACAAGATTATTGACGCTGGCAGCCAGCGCATTGAGTTCGGGATCGGGAAATTCCGTGGTCACCTGACGGGTAAAGTCACCGGCAACCGCCGCATCGACGACCTCGCCAAAGGCACCCTGCAATTCAGCCATCATCTGCTTGCGGTTTTCCTGATCGGCAATAATTCGCGCCGCCTCGGCTTCGGTCATCTGGCTGACACGCTCGCCATTCTGACGGAAAACTTCCACCGCGCGCGCCATGCCGCCCACTTCATTACCCAGATTGGTATAGGGCACGTCCACCGAATAATCGCCTTCTGCGATCACTCCCATGGCGCCAGCCAGGCGGGGGATTGGCTTGGTGATCAGGCGGGAGGTCAGGAAGCCGATCAGCCCCAGGGCCAGCGTCACCACTGCGCCAACAATGCCGATCAATGTCAGAACGCCATTGGCTGCCGCTTCGACATTGGCGATGGGCGTACCGACCAGAATGGCCCCCATGACGTCGCCATTGGTCTTCTTGATCGGCTGCAAGGCCACAAGATAGGTCATGCCATCCAGAGCCAACGGCCCCAGATAGGGCTGTCCTTCGAGCAATTGCACCATCGCTGTGCTATCGACCGGCAAGGCGCTGCCCATCGCCCTCGTGCCATCCGCCAGGGTTAGGCTGGTCGTGCGCGAAACCATTTCCTTAATATCGGCCGCCAGCACATAGATTGCCGCATCCTGTCGCGTCACACGGGTCACCGAGTCGATGATCTCGTTGTCATAGAATGGGGGGATGGCCCAGCTCTGGAATGCTCCGATCGTGCCATCCTCGTTCCAGCTCAGCACCGAACCGGAAATCCGCCGCTCCAGAATGGTCGCCGCCACACCAAGATTGGTTTCCTGCTGCGTGCGGCTATCGGCCATCGATTGGGCATGCAGGTTGATATAGATCGACGCCGAAACGGCAGCGATCGAGCCGATTATTGCGGCCATAACCAGGACCAGAATGGCCGTGGTCATGCGCACATTGCCCAATAGGCGCGTAATCGTGTTCATGGCGGTTCCCCCAAGCGGCTTCTTCGCGCGATCCGTGGTCGAGCGAAGCCATTGGGAGAAGCCTAGGCAAAAAGCAGTTACTGAAAGTTGTACGGAATTTTCCGTAATCGATTTCGGTGACCAGATCCTGCCAGATCAGGTCACTTTTATTTTCGAAAGTGGCGTTTTGCGCCGGTCCAGGAGCTAGAATTCGCTCCAGTCGGCCTCCAGCGCCGCATTGCCGCGGGCAAGATAGGCGCTTCGCGCTGCCGTCCGGCGGGGCTCGGGCGCCGGACTGCCATGGGTGCTTCGCGGTGCGGCATGGCGTGCCGGTTCATTGGCAATGGTGAACACATCCACGATACGGTCGAGCTGCACTGCCTGCGTCTCGGTCTGTTCGATGGAGGCATTCATCTCTTCCACCAGCGCCGCATTGTGCTGGGTCATTTCGTCCATGGTGCGGACCGCACTATTGACCTCATCAATGGACGACGCCTGTTCGCGGCTTTCCCGAGCGATGGAGTCCATCAACCCGCTGGAGACGCGGGCCGAGTCCAGAATTGCCGTCAGCTTTGACGCCGCATCGGCCACCAGCCGCGACCCACCCTTGACCTCGGTGGCGCTCTGCTCGATGAGCACCTTGACGTCCGAAGAGGCCTGCGCGGCACTCTGCGCCAACCGGCGCACTTCGACCGCCACCACGGCGAAACCCTTGCCTGCTTCACCGGCGCGCGCCGCTTCCACCGAGGCATTGAGCGCCAGCAAATTGGTCTGGAAGGCGATATCGTCGATCAGCCCGATAATGTTGGAAATCTTGTCCGACGAGGAGGTGATGCGCTCCATGGCCTGGGTAGCCGCACCCATCACCTGCCCGCCCTCTTCGGCATTGGCAGTCACCGAAGCCGCGCTATGGCTGGCCTGCTGCGCCCGTTCGGCATTGCCCAGAACGGTGGATGCCAGTTGCTCCATGGCCGCGGATGTCTCTTCGATCGTGGCGGCCTGCCTCGTCGTGCGTTCGGAAAGGTCGTTGGCCCCGGCAAGAATTTCGCCAGTCGCAGTCTTCAGCGTGCCCGAAGTGTCGCGCAACTGGCCGACCACTTCGCTCAGCTTATCGGCAACGGCATTGGTATCGGTTTTGAGCTGCGCCAGGGCGCCTTCATAATCGCCCTCCATCCGATGGGTAAGGTCGGTATTGGCCAATGCGCCCAGAACCTGCCCAACTTCCCTGACACCCCGGTCAAAGGTCGACACGAGATTATTGACACTGCCCGAAAGGGCATTGAGTTCGGGATCGGGAAATTCCACCAGCACACGGCCGGTGAAATCGCCGGCCGCCGCCGCATCGACCACAGCGCCAAAGGCGCCCTGCAACTCGGCCATCATCTGCTTGCGGTTTTCTTGATCGGCGATGATCCGGGCCGCTTCCGCCTCGGTCATCTGGCTGACCCTGAGGCCGTTTTCGCGGAAAATCTCGACGGCGCGCGCCATGGCACCCACTTCATTGCCGCGTTCGGTGAACGGCACCTCGGTCGAATAATCGCCCTCGGCAATGGCAGCCATGGCCCCTGCGAGACGGGGAATGGGCCGGGTCAGGGCCCGGGCACTGACGAGGCTGATTGCCCCCATCACCAGCAGCAGGACTCCCGCCATAATCGCCATGCCGGGAATTGAGGCATCGGCCGCCGCATCCGCCTGCACCAGATCCTTGCCGACCCAGAAGCCGCCGAGAAGGCCGCCATCGAGACGCAGAATGGGATGGAAGGCGCCATGAAAGAGCACACCCTGCATCTCGACATCGCCATGCCAGGGCTGGCTGGCAGTGAGTGCCGCAAAGGCAGGGCTCGCCGGATCGAGCGCAAAGTCGATGACGCGCCCGCCGTCGGCATTCACGAAACTGCTGGTCTTGGCGATGAACTGACCGCTGGCCGCATCAAGCGCAAAGATCGCAGCTTCGCCACCCGTAACGCGGGTGACCGAATCCACCGCCGCGGTATCGTAGAAGAAGGGGATGGAATGAGTATTGAACGTGCCGATATCGCCATTTTCGGCCCAGTTCACCACCGAACCGGACAGGCGGCGCTCCAGAATGGTTGCTGCCGAGCGGATATCGGCCATCTGCTGGGCCACGGCCTGCTGGATCGCCTGATTGCGCAGGCTGAAATAGTTGCTCACCGAATAAGCGGCAATGGTCACCACGATGGCCGACAGAACCAGACCCGAAATGGCGCTGGTGAGCTTTATGTCTCCAAGGCGCGAAAACAATTTCATGACCATCCCCCCATTCGCCGCAACATGCGTGGCGCTCCAAATGCGACCTAGAATAGGGAAAGCGGCTTAACGCTTGGTTGCTCTTGTATGGTAGCTACATAGGTAGAATGAAATAGGCGCCCCATCGGAGCGCCTCCTCACTGCTCAGAACACATAGACCGCGAGGACCAAAACCCGGCCTAAAATTCATTCCAATCTGCATCGACGGCGGCATTGCCCTTGTTGAGATAGGCTTTGGTAGCCTTGCTCAGCCGAGCCTGAAGGCCGCGCGCGCCATTGGTCAGCGTTTGCACCGGCCCGGAACGGTCGTTCGTCTGCGTCCCGCCGGCAGGGGCTACGGTCTTGCGATCGGTCATCGTGAAAATGTCCACGATATGATCGAGCTGAATGGCCTGTGCTTCGGTCTGCTCGATGGAGGCATTCATTTCCTCCACCAATGCGGCATTGTGCTGGGTCATCTCGTCCATGGTGCGGACGGCGGTATTGACCTCCTCGATGGATGAGGCCTGCTCGCGGCTATCCCGCGCAATGCCGTTCATCAACTCGCTCGACGACCGGGCCGATGTCAGGATTTGCTCCAGCCGGGAGGCCGCATCGGCCACGAGGCGCGAACCGCCCTTGACCTCATTGGCACTCTGCTCGATCAGCGCCTTGACGTCCGAAGAGGCCTGGGCGGCGCTCTGTGCCAGACGACGCACTTCCACCGCAACAACGGCAAAGCCCTTGCCGGCTTCACCGGCACGGGCCGCTTCCACCGACGCATTGAGCGCCAGAAGGTTGGTCTGGAAGGCGATGTCGTCGATCAGCCCGATAATATTGGAGATCTTCGCCGAGGACTGGGTGATCCGCTCCATCGCTTCGGTCGCTTGCCCCATGACCTGGCCGCCTTCCTCAGCAGTGTGGGTCACGGCGCTCGCCACCGTGCTCGCCTGCTTGGCGCTTTCGGCATTGGACAGGACGGTACTGGCCAGTTGCTCCATGGCCGCCGAAGTCTGCTCGATGGTCGCCGCCTGACGTGTCGACCGCTCGCTGAGGTCATTGGCCCCCGAGAGGATTTCACTGGTGGCGGTCTTGAGGGTGCGCGATGTATCGCGCAACTGCCCGACAATTTCGGTGAGCTTGTCGGCCACCGCATTGGTGTCGGCCTTGAGTCGCGCAAAGGCGCCCTGATAATCGCCCCTCATGCGCTGGGTCAGGTCGGTATCGGCCAGAGCCGACAGGACCGAACCGGTTTCGGTAAGGCCCCGATCCACGGTTTCCACCAGGCCGTTGACCGAGCGCGCCAGGGCATTGATTTCGTCGTCGGGGAATTCGGTATCGACACGGCGCGAGAAATCGCCGGCAATAGCGGCATCGACCACCTGGCCAAAGGCGCGCTGCAGGTCCTGCATCATGGCCGCACGCTCGGCTTGGCTGGCGACGATACGCGCTGCCTCGGCTTCGGTCATTTCGGCAACCTTGAGGCCGTTCTGACGGAACACTTCGACCGCCCTGGCCATGGCACCGATTTCGTCGTGGCGCTGTCCGCCCTGCACATCAAGCGTCAACTCCCCTTCGGCAATAGCGGCCATGGTGCCGGTGAGCCGGGTAATCGGACGGCTGACGGACCGGGCGAAGAAGTAACCACCCAAGGCGGCGATGGCGAGCAGCGCCCCCCCAATGGCCAGCATCATATTGCGCATATCGGTGACCGGCGCATGGGCTTCGTCGGCACCGATTGCCGCCACCACCGCCCAATGCGTCCCGGCAAAATCAAGCGGCTGGGACGTGAGGATCATGTCAAGACCACGATAGCCGGACGAGAGCCCGATAGAGGGCGTGCCCGCCAGAGCCGCATCGACCACATCATTCTCGAATGCGGTGACGAGGGCATCGTCTTCCTCCGAGAATGGCGAATTCGAGCGCATCAAATGGTCCGAACCGACGAGGAAAGTCTCACCCGTCTCCCCCAGACCCTCGCGCCCACCGGTAATGGCATTGATCGTATCGTCGGAAATGGCCACCGCCATCACACCGATAAACCGGTTGCGCGCGTCAAAAATCGGAGAGGCCATGAAGCTTTGGGGCCGGCCGGCGGCCGCATCATAGGCCGAAAAGTCCTCGAATGCGATCTGGCTCGGTTCCGTCAAGGCAGCGGCCGCCTGGAACACGCGACCCAGCCCCGTCTGGCCACCCGCGCCGCCGGCGGCGAAATTGCCGCCGAAATCGTCGCGCTTTTTGACCGAATAAATGAGGTTACCGGCCGGATCGAGCATCATCAGATCGGCGTAACCGCGCATCTGCATCTGCTTGCGGAACGGTAGATGGATACGCGAATGGATAAAGTCGTAATTGTTGCGCTTGATATCGGGATTGATATCGAGCAGCTCGCGGTTTTCCGGATCGGGATTGTTGGTGATATAGGCGCTACGCACCGTTTCGGCAGGATCGACCGGCGGCGAGCCGGTGGTGAACAGGTTCCAGTTGATACCCAGATCTCGCATGGCCACCTGTGTCGGCTCGGCCGTTGCGGTGATCTGCAAATCCTTGGAGACTTCCTCGAAATAGGAAGCAAGCTTGCCCGAAACCTGGGTCGCAACGGTCTGCAGCTGACGCTGCGACATACCATCCACGGTTGCCGAGCCGATAAGATAGCTGGCAATCCCCACCCCGGCACTGACCAACAGTGCTGATCCGACCAGCGCCAGAGGCAGCTTCTGCGCGATCTTGAGGCGTGGAATGAGCTTCATCAATTTCTCCCCCGGCATCGCCTGCGCGGACCGGATAGCCCAAACGGCTCCGGTCTTCTGTCGCGAGGAGACGACCCAATGCATTTGATCAAATCGATCAAGGTGTCGGAAACGATACAGGCGGCGGATTAATCACTCCTTACGGACATCTCCCAATGGCCAGGAATTGCCCCGTCTGGGCGCGCTTTTCCCGCCGCAAAACAAAACGCCCCGCTCTGGCGGGGCGCTGTCATTGCCGGCGATGCGGACCAATCAGGTCAGCGCGCCAATCACCGCTTCGATACGCTTCTTCATGGTCGAGGCGTCAAAGGGCTTGATGATGTAATTGTTGACCCCAAAGGAGATGGCTTCCTTGACCTGTTCCTTGTCGGACCGGCCGGTCGCCATGATGAAGGGCATGGCCTGCGTCCTTGGATGCTTGCGGATCACCTTGAGCAGCGTCAGTCCGTCGATATCTTCCATGTTCCAGTCGGAAATGATGAGATCGACATTGGATTTTTCTAGCTTACCCAAAGCATCGCGGCCGGACTTGGCCTCTATGATGTCCTTGAAGCCGAGCTGGGTCAGGATGTATTTGCAGATACCGCGCATGGACTGCTGATCATCAACGATGAGAACGCTGACTGCGCTTGCTTTTGGCATGGTCGTTCTTACCTTCTACGCGCCGCAGGGCCGGGCCCGCACTCGCCCAAACTCTAGGGTGCAAGCGTTACAAATCTCTCAATCGCCTGCGCGGCATTCTGCGCAGGCCATTCAGGCCGCCGAACGCAGCTTGACCAGCGCATTCGCGAGCCGGCTGGCAATCTGTTCAATAGCGGCCTGTTCGACCACGGCACCCTCTTCGAAAGCCACGCGCGGCATGCCGTAAACCAATGCCGTTGCCTGGTTTTGTCCCACCGTATAGGCGCCGGCATCGCGCATAAGCTTGAGCCCCTTGGCTCCGTCGCGCCCCATGCCGGTCAGAATGGCGCCCACCGCCATCGGGCCGACAGCCTTGGCGACCGATTCGAACAGCACATCGACGCTCGGACGATGGCCGCTCGCCAGTTCGTCCTGTGCCAGGCGGCATTTGAGCTGACCGGACGACCGCTCGACGCGCAAATGATAATCGCCACGCGCCACATAGGCATGGCCCGGCACAAGCGGCATGCGATCTTCGGCCTCGACCACCTTGATGGCGCAGAGTTCATCGAGCCGGGCGGCAAAGCGCCCGGTAAATCCAGCCGGCATATGCTGGGCAATGACCACGGGCGGGCAATCGGCGGGCAGGTCCGACAGGACGGTACGGATTGCTTCCACCCCGCCGGTCGAAGCGCCGATGGCGATCAGCGCGCCCTCAGGCGCCGCCGCGGTGCGCACCGGGGTCTTGGGCTGTTCGACACGGTTCGAGCGTCCGCGCACATCCGAACGGGCTGCCGCGCGGATCTTGTCGCGCAGACCCGCCCCAAAGGCATCAAGCCCGCCGGCAAATTCGGCGCTTGGCTTGGCCACGAAATCCACCGCGCCCAGTTCAAGCGCCAGAAGGGTTTCGCTGGCGCCCTTCTTGGTCAGGGTCGACACCATCACCACCGGTGTCGGGCGCAACCGCATGAGTTTTTCGAGAAAGGCCAGCCCGTTCATATTGGGCATTTCGATATCGAGCGTCACGACATCAGGATCAAGCGCCTTGATCTTTTCGCGCGCATCGATCGGGTCGGTGGCGGTGCCGACGACGGTGATGTCACCGTCCCGCGTCAGCATGCGCGCCAGAACTTCGCGGATAAGCGCCGAATCGTCGACAACCAGAACCTTGATGCTCATCATGCAGCTCGCTTGTTCAGTTTCTGGCGGGACTGGTAGATGGTCTTGCCCACCAGCCGGAATCCTTCGCCACCCGATCCCAGATTTTCCGAGTGGCCGATATAGAGAAAGCCTTCAGGCGCGAGCAGTCCGGAAAACCGGCCAAACACATCGCCCTGCGTCGGCTTGTCGAAATAGATGGCGACGTTGCGACAAAAAATGGCGTCGAACGGCCCCTTCATTGGCCAGGGACCGATGAGGTTGAGCGGCTTGAACGACACCAGCTCGCGCACCGCATCGGGCACTTTGACCATGCCGCCGCCGCCCCGTTCAAGCCGCCGCGCCCGATCCGGACTGAGGCCGGACAATTCGCTTTCCGGATATACACCCTCTGCCGCGCGGCAAATCACGGCCGTATCGATATCGGTGGCAAGGATCTTGAAATCCCAGCGTTTGAGATCGGGAAAGGCGGCCAGAAGGTCCATGCCGATCGTATAGGGCTCCTGACCGGTCGAACAACCGGCCGACCAGATACGCAACCTGCTGCCGCGCGGTCGGGCAGCCATCAGCTCGCCGACATAGCTGCGCAGATGCTCGAAATGATGATCCTCGCGATAAAATCGCGTGAGATTGGTCGTCAGCGCATTGACGAAATCCTGGCCATCCTTGGCCGTGCCACCGCGCTCGAGAAAGTCCACATAGGCGTCGAAACTGCCCAGCCCCAGACTTCTGACGATCTTGGAGAGGCGGGAAACGACAAGGGTCCGCTTGGCATCGCTCAGCGATATTCCAGCAACCGCGTAAATTCGCGCCTTGATCCGCGTGAATTCACGTTCGCTGAGGGAAAATTCCCCCTGTTCCATAACATATCCCCCTGCCGAGCGGCACTAACCGGTGGCCCGCAGAGCCGGCCTGTGTTTTCCAGCATCTGGAACAACAGCAGCTCGACGTGGCTCAGCGACCCCCGAAATTGGCTCGATAGTGGCGGCTTCATTGCTTAGATTGCGTAAATTCTCTCCAAGACCGGAGGATATTTTTTGCAGTTCATCGGCTTGTTCGAGCCCGATGCGTGCCTGTTCGCGACCCTTGTTCACAAGACCCCTGATGTCCTTGGCCGAACGGTTGGTGATCTGGGCTAGCTGACGTACTTCATCGGCCACCACGGCGAACCCGGCCCCCTTCTCTCCCGCACGCGCGGCTTCGACAGCGGCATTCAGCGCCAGAAGATTGGTCCGGAAGGACACATCCTCGATGGCAGCGGTAATGACGTCGATTTCCGAGGTCATGCGCTCGATCTCGCCCACAAGGGTCTGCGTGCGGCGCGCGGCATGGTCCATATGCCCGGCCATTCGCTGCGCATCCTCACCCTGTTGTCGGGTCCGACCCAGCTGTGCTTCGAGGGCAGCGACCTGTTCCAGTCCGGCCATCAACGCCTGCCGCCCGGTCTCGGCCTTGCTTTCGAGATCGGCGGCCCTGGCTTCGAACTGGGCCAGGAGCGTCTTGACCGAAGCCAAGCGGGTTTCAAGCGCCACCCGCACCTGATCATCGTCCCTTTCCCGCTCGCCCACGGCACTGCGCCACTGCATGGCCTGCGCAGCGGTGTCCGCCATCGGCAATGCCGGATCAAACGCACCGGCCTGCCCCGCCAGAGCCAGCCGCAATTGCTCAAGCCCAGCATCGAGCTGTCCCAGGCCGACATTCAGCGCGCCGAGCGAGGGATTGAGCCTTGCGGCATCGGCCTCGAACCGAAATCCGGTCTGGCCCGAGGAAAGCGCCGCGACTAGCGCGTCGAATTCATCGTCTTCGATATATTGGCCGGCGGGCCTGAATTCGAGCACGTACCGCCCCGAAGGCAATGGCCGGCGCAACATGACGAGCCGTTTGCCCCCCAGAAGAACCAGCATCTCTTCGGGGGCGCCGCCGCCGGCCTGCAGATAGCCTTCGCCAAACAGAGCATTGAGCGTGGCGCCATCGCGCGCGCCGGGCACGAGCTGCAGCAGGCCCGCACTGGCCGTCAATATCGTTCCATCCCCGTCCACCACCGCGACTACCGCCTCGATGTCCGATATGGCGGCACGGAAATGATGGGCCTTTTCAAGCCGATTGCCCAATCGGCGCACAATGCTGCCAATCGAAAGCGGCTCGCCCGGACGGTCGGAAAGCCCCGCAGCCTGCGCCACAGCCGCCAGGCGTCGCATTTCGCCACGGTCGAAAACGAGCCCGATGATCACCGAACCGGCGAAGGCCAGGCCCACAACGCTGCCCGCCGCGGCCATCCAACTGGGTCCCGGCCCGAGCGCCAGCAATAGCCCGCCAGCAGCGGCCACGGAGACGAGCCAGAGCACGGCCGTGAAAACGGTCAGGCGAACCCCGGTGCGAGGTGCGCGCGAATCGGTGCTCTTGGGAACATGGTCCGGCATGGTCCGAACCTAGTGGAGCAATGGTTAACCAAGTCTATAGCGCCATTGCGGATGGCAAGACTTTGTAAGGCCATGTTGAGCAAAAATGAACAAGACCGACCGGCTAGAACAATTCGATATCGTCGACCGGCGCAGGCACCACCACACGCTGCCGCGCCAGCGCGATTTCTTCGCGGGCCACATTGGCCCCCACATCGCTGTCGAGCCGTTTGACGAAAGCACGGCCCGAGTGCGGTTTGAACAGCACACGTCGTGCATAGGTCCCACCCATATCCTGGCTGGTGGCGACATAGCCTTCATCGAGCAGGAACTGGCGAACGAATTCGATATTCTTGGCCCCGACATCGTCCAGCGCCGAATTGATCTTGCCGCCACCGAAAATCTTGATTTCGAGATTGGCCTTCTTGCCGCTGCCCTGGCTCAGCACCTTGTTGATGAGCTGTTCCATGGCAAAGGCCCCATAGCGCGCCGAAGCGCCATAGCGGTCCTTGGCTGAGCCTGACTGCTCGGCCAGCAGGAAATGGTTCATGCCACCGACATTGGCGACGCGGTCCCGAACACAGGCCGAGATGCAGGATCCCAGCACGGTCGAGAAGGTAACATCGGGGGCATTTGAGACATGGCAGTCGCCCTGATGGACGGTTGTAACCACCCCACGATCGAATTCGGGTGGCAGGCTGTTAGTCAGGGCCATTTTGTCGCTGCTTACCTCTGCGGGCGAATTAGGTCCGATGGTAGCGGCAAACTCGTTAGCCAATTGCTAACCACAACATACGGACATCCTGTTCACCAAGCCGTCATCAAGGAGAGGTTTAGAAATAGCGCGATAGGGTTGTGGCAACGGGGCTAGGAATACATCGATGTCACTGCAGAAACTCGCAAGAGAGCTAGACGAGACGGCAAGGCAGACCGCTTCCATGCTGGAGGGGATTGCCGACGCACTTGATATTCTTGCCGACAAGCAGCTGGCCAAGGATCCGGCCGTGCATGAGGCGGTTCAGTTGATCATCACTGCGCTTCAGGGCCAGGATCGTATCGAACAGCGGTGCCACAATATGGCGCTGGCAGTTCGTCAGTTCGCCCTGCTCCCACCCACGGCGCCCGATAGCGTCTATGAAGAAATCTGGGCGAGCCTGACATTGGACGAGCTTCGCGTTCCCGCCCTCTCCGGCATTGCCGCCCATCAGGTGCATGGCGAAGCCGAGCTGTTCTAGCTCTCATTTCATCGGTCCGTAGAAATATGGGGTGCCGCAAGGCACCTTTTTGCCGTTTGGCGGTCTGTAAAGACCCAAGGCTGCACCCGCTGCTTCGACCCAATGAAAAGGGCGCCTTGCGGGCGCCCTCAAATCATCTGGCTTTGGGAGGGAACGGACCTAGCCGTCCATCTTGGCCCCGGTCACCACCGAATGCAGGTCGATCAGCCCAACCATGCGGTTGTCATGGGTGACGATGCCATTGAGCAATTCGGTGTCGATGGCATTGCCTTCCGGCACATTGTGAATGTCGTCGCGGTTGACGGTCAGAATATCGCTCACCGCATCGACCAGAATACCGACCCATTTGTCACCGACACTCATCACCACCACGACATGGTTCTTGGTGGGCGAGGTCTGGCCATCGCCGAAGCGGGCGCGCAGGTCGAAGATCGGCACGATCGTGCCGCGCAGATTGATCACGCCGCGTACGAATTCGCGCGTATTGGGCAGGGGCGTCGCACCATTCCAGGCGCGGATTTCGCGCACCGTGGTGATCTCGACACCATAGGTCTGCTCGCCGATGGAGAAAGCAATCAGCTGCAAAGTGTTCTGGCCGGCCTGGGCCGACCTGTCATTCATATCGTCCCGAAGGCTAAGGGCTTCCATTCTTTTGCCTCTCAAACGCCCGTCCTGGGCGGTTACTCACACAATAGCGCGTCAGGTGACGCCAAACTCTTAATATCAGGCCGCGTTCTGATGCAGATGGTTGGCGCGCAGGCCCTGCACGTCCACGATCAGCGCCACATTGCCGTCGCCCAGGATCGTGCCGCCGGCAATGCCATCGACACGCTCGAAGTTCTCCTCGAGGCTCTTGATGACCACCTGCTGCTGACCAATGATGTCATCCACCACCAGCGCCACTTTCTGGCTGCCTTCGGCCTCGCACAGCACCACGAACTGGTCGTCTGGTGCCGTCTGGGTGAAGGTGCCGAAACGCTGGCCCAGATCGATGACCTGGACATATTCGCCACGCACCTGCAAAACGCGCCCGCCCGAAGGCACGCGCTCGAAATTGGCGCGGGAACACTGCATGGTCTCAACGATCGAGGAGAGCGGCACCACATAGGGCGACTCCCCGACCTTGACCAGCATGACGTCGAGCACCGCCAGCGTCAACGGCAGGCGCAGCGTCATGCGGCAGCCCTTGCCGGTCCAGCTGCGCACATGCACTGAACCGCCGATTTTCTTGATATTGGACAGAACGACATCCATGCCGACGCCGCGACCGGAAATATCGCTGACCGCTTCGGCCGTCGAAAAACCTGGCGCAAAAATCAACTGATCGATCTGCTCGTCGGTGGGCGTGATATCGGGGGCGACAATGCCCTTGTCGCGCGCCAGCTTCAGCACACGCTCGCGATTGATCCCGGCCCCGTCGTCTTCCACCACGATGAGAATATTGCCGCCCGCCTGTTCGGCGGAGAGGCGGATCGTGCCGGTTTCCTGCTTGCCGGCGGCAAGGCGCTTATCGGGACCTTCGATGCCATGATCGGCCGAATTGCGGATCATATGCGTCAAGGGATCGGAAAGCTGCTCGATCACCGTCTTGTCGATTTCGGTATTCTCACCGATCGTTTCGAGCTTGATCTTCTTGCCGGTCTTGGTGGCCAGTTCGCGTACGAGACGCGGCATGCGGCTGAACACCGATTTGACCGGCTGGGCACGGATGGCCATGACCGAGTCCTGCAATCCGCGTGTCGTCTGCGCCAGCACTTCGAGCCCGCGCACCAATTCGGTATAACGGGCGCGCAGCGTCTCATCCATCTGCTGGGTGAGCATGGACTGAGTAATGACCAGTTCGCCCACCATGTTGACCACGCGGTCCACCTTGTCGAGATCGACACGAATGGACTGCACGCCCACACTGCGATGGCCGTCTTCGGCGTCACTGGCGGCAGCGGCGGGCGGCTTTGGCAGCGGCGCGGCGGGCGCAGGCGGCGGCACCACAGCCTTGGGCGCAGGGGCCACCGTCTTGATCTCTTCGGCCAGCGCGGCAAAGCTCATGCCCGGCACATCTTCGAACTGATCCTGCTCGCCAACCGGCTCTGGTTCCGGCTCGGGCGCAAAAGCTATCGGCGCGGCAACTTCATCATCGGTCAGCGCCAGCAGATCAGGCACCAGCGAAGCAATCTCGGCTTCATCTTCAAGCTCGGCGGCTGGAGCGGCAAAAATATCGCCGGCGGCCAGGGCAACCTTGCCCAGTTGCGCGATGACGATGTCACAATCGCCATCTACGAATTCGAAGACTTCCCGAATGGCTTCTTCGGTCAGCGTCGGCGAGGTCAGGGCGATTTCCCACGAGCAATAGACCGCAAAGGGCTCGAAATCGGAAAGCGGAGGTACATCGCCCATGACGGCGCGCACACTCATTTTGCCCAGCGCCGCCAGTTCGCGGAACAGCAGCAGCGGATCATTGGCGCGGACATAAAGCGCACGATGCGGGGTGAACCGGATTTCCCACTGGTTCTCGCTCGGCGCCATGGGGGCGGTATCAAAGGCATCCTCGACTGGGGCTTCCCCGGCACCCAGCGTGTCGAGATTGACCATGACCGGAGTGAATTCGATATCGAAGTCTTCCATGAGACCGTCGTCGCCGGCACCCTCACCACCGGCATCGGCAGAGGTCTCGCCGCGGGCAATAGCGTCGAAACGCGCCTTTTCGTCGGCACCATAGTCGGCGGGCAGATCCTCGCCGGACTGAGCGGCATTGACATGGTCTGCGACGATGTCATTGGCGCGAATGCACAGCGTGACCACTTCGTCGGTCAACTCGACCCGACCGTCGCGGACATAGTCCAGCAGCGTCTCATAGGCATGGGCAAAGCCCACCAGGGCGGAAAAGCCGAAGGCACCGGCGCCGCCCTTGATCGAATGGATGGCGCGGAACACCGCATTGAGCCGGTCGCTGTCGCGCTCTCCGGCCTCAATGGCCGCAAACTGCTCCTCAAGCTCGGTCAGAAGCTCGGAGCATTCATCGAAATATGTGGCCTTGAAGTCGTCGAGATCGCTCATTCGTTTCGCTCATCCAACCCTTCTGGGTTCTCTGGTCAGTGCACGACGCGGTGGATGACCGAGATCAGCTTTTCGGGATCGAAAGGCTTGACGATCCAGCCCGTGCCCCCGGCCGCCTTGCCCTGATCACGCTTGTCCTGGCTGGTTTCCGTCGTAAGGATCAGGATAGGCAGGCTATTATGCTGCCCCGTCGCGCGGACATTGCGGATGAACTCGATACCATCCATGACCGGCATGTTGATGTCGGTGATGACCACGTCCACCGTTTCGGCCTTGAGCACGTCCAGTCCCTGCTTGCCGTCCTCGGCCTGCAACACCTCGAACCCGGCATTGCTCAGCGTATGGTGCAGCATGGCCAGGATCGTGCGTGAATCATCGACAGTCAGTACGCGCAGCGTCATTGTTTCATCATCCCCGAAAACTGGACCCCGAGGCCCAGCCGCTCCACGGCCGCGGTCATCGCCGCGCTTGGCGCTTCAATAGCAAAATCGAAATTGTGTCTGCGGGCCGTCTCAGCGGCGCTGACCAGCAGCAATAAACCATTGGTCGACACGCGCTCGACCGCGCCGGCATCGACCGTCACTCCGCCATCTTCCAGCGCATCGCTCAGCCGATCGCGAATTGCGTCGATAGCGTCCAGATCGATGACCGCAGGCAGTGCGACCGTCTGGTTGGCTTGCTTGACCATGTCTGTGGCGAACCCCCGGAGACTTCTCCTCGCGCCATATTCAGCCCGAACGGTTTAAGAAGTGCTAACTATGCCGCATCCCGAAGGGCCAAGCGCACCAGTAGCGCGATTGGAGCGGCAAAGGCCCGGAGAGCTACGCTCGCAGGGCTGGGCAGCAAACACGGAACCACCCACGTCCTCTATTCCCTTGCCCCCAAGGTCTCGCGGCGCTATCGCATGCCCAACAGCCTGATTGGACCGCCCATGCCCACCAAGATCGCCCTGACCGGCCTTGCCCGTGACCTCGCCAACCGCGCTGACGAAGGCAAGACGATCCGCGTCGGGGTGATCGGTTCGGGTGAAATGGGCACCGATCTCGTGACGCAGATGAGCCTGATGCGCGGCGTCGAAATGGCCGCCATCGCCACACGCCGCCCCCATACCGCGCTCGATGCCATGACCATCGCCTATGGCGAAAACACCATCGGCAAGGTGGTGGACAGTCCCGCTCAGGCGACCGCAGCCATCGAGGCCGGCAAGATCGCCATCACCTCGGCCGAAACGCTGGTCACCACACCCAATATCGACGTGGTGATCGATGCCACCGGCAAGCCGGGCGTCGCTGCCGACTACGACCTCATGGCCATGGAGCACGGCAAGCATCTGGTGATGATGAATGTCGAGGCCGATGTGACCATCGGGCCCTATCTCAAGGCCCAGGCCGACCGCCTCGGCGTGGTCTATTCGGTCGGCGCGGGCGACGAGCCTAGCTCGTGCATGGAACTGATAGAATTCGTCTCCGCCCTCGGCCTCGACATTGTCGCCGCCGGCAAGGGCAAGAACAATCCGCTCCGTCACGACGCCGTACCCGACGACTACCGCGAGGAAGCTGCACGGCGGAATATGAACCCGCGCATGTTGGTCGAGTTCGTCGATGGCTCCAAGACCGCGGTAGAAATGACCGCCATCGCCAATGCCACCGGCCTTCTGCCCGATATTCCGGGCATGCACGGCCCCGCCGCCGACCGCGACAGCATGGCAAAGGTGCTGATCCCCAAAGCCGATGGTGGCATTCTCAATTCCTCAGGCGTGGTCGATTTCACCATCGGCAAGGGCGTGGCGCCCGGCGTCTTCGTCATCGTCAAGGCCGAGCATCCGCGCATCATCGAACGTATGGATGATCTCCATATCGGCCATGGGCCCTATTACGCCTTCTTCCGCCCCTATCACCTGACCAGTCTTGAAGTGCCGCTGACCTGCGCCCGCATAATGCTGACCGGCAAACCCGACATGGTGCCCCTGCCCCGCCCGGTCGCCGAAGTCTGCGCCGTCGCTAAGCGCGATCTCAAGCCCGGCGACAGCCTCGATGCCATTGGCGAGACCTGCTATCGTTCCTATGCCATGACCGTCACCGATGCCCGCGCCGCCGGCGCCGTTCCCGTGGGCCTTCTGGAAGGCGGCAAGGTCACCGCACCGGTCGGGAAGGGTGAGTTACTGACCCGCGCCAATGCCCAGCCGGATGTAACGACAAGGCTTTATGCCCTGCGGCAGGAACAGGACAGGATGCTGGGCTACTAGCCTAGCCCTCTTCCCCATCCACTTCTTCCGCCAGCGGCAGGGGATAACGCCTCTTCGGCGGCAGGCGGTGCAGGATCGTCCCAAGCATTACCAACAGGATGCAGGCCGCGAACAGCACGCCGAAAAGCGTCAACGGCTCCACGGGCCCCGTATAGGTCAGGAGCGGAACGGCAGCAGCGGGCGGGTGGGTGACGCGCAGCACCAGCATGACCAGCATGGCAAGGCCCACGCAGAGTGTCGCCAGCCAGAACGGTTCGGGCGAGACCGACATGGCTAGGACCGCCATGACCGTACCGATGAGATAGCCGGCGAATATGTTGATCGGTTGCGCATTGGTGGATTCCGGCTGCCCGAAAATCACCAGAGCCGTCGGCC
>VFQU01001083.1_pt1 | contig 17794 bp, 14 predicted proteins | sample 3512311 | NCBI WGS metagenome assembly VFQU01 (sample SAMN10412377, study PRJNA504923) | tailings metagenome | isolation source: Relicate 3 Philex TSF3 active mining site | place: Philippines: Tuba, Benguet | collected 2017-08-29
TCCAAGCGGGCACAAAAAACCAAAAAAGCTTTACCAATCAGACTCTTGAAAAACCTACACGACACGCGAATCGTTCATCACGCCGGCGAATCTTCCCATTTCATCCCGCTCGCGCGCCCTATCGGCCCAAACCCCACATCGGCAGGCTGAGGGCAAAAAGGACGCCCAGGACCAGAATCAACAGACCCAGCGCATGCCATGGCCGCTGGCGGAGAGCCCCCCACAGGCCTGGCACCTCGCCCGCCTCGCGCGCGGACACCCAGGCGGCGCGCGCCGTCTCGGCCCGGCGCCTTTGGAAATCCTCCAGCAAGCCACGGGCCTCGGCTTCCAGGGCGGTGTCCTCGATCCAGAGGGCGGCCGGCGAGAGGCCAAACAGGCCGGGCGGAGTCTCGTAATGCGCGATCCCCGCCGCGTCGAGCAGCGCCGTGATGCCCTCGAGTTCATCGTGGGGCACGTCCCGCAGGGCCATCAGTCGCACTGGCATCAGCGCTTGCTCCTCGATGTGTTCGGAAATCGACGGGGTGACATCGGTTCGGGGGTCGGGGGCATCAGGGCTCCAAGGGCGGCGTGGTGGAGGAGACACGGCGGCCGCAGGCCGCGGATCACGAGGGCGGAAGCACCCGCCCGATCGACGCCGCCTCGATGGCTCCGATCAGCGCGAGGCGGGCCTCGCCGGTGGGCGGCTCGGAAAAGGAGAAACGGAAATGCACCTGCCCGGCCGGCGTGCGCGAGGAGTGGATCGAAGCCAGGTTGACGCCCCGCCGCTCGAAGACTTCCAGCAGGGCGCGCAGCGAGCCCGGCCGATCCTCCGGCAGATGGACGCTGAGCGCACCGGCGTGGGCCAGGTCCGCCAGCAGGTAGCCGACCTGCTCGAAGCCGTGGTTACCGCGGGCGATTTCATCCGCGCCGAACGCCGCACGCGGCGTATCGATGAACTCGCGCTCGAAGGCCGCCCGGTCGCGCGAGCGGACCAGCTCGCGCAGACGCATCACCCGCTCGGCCAGGGCCTCGATCACGGGCAGCACGGCCGGGTTATCGAACTGGATGCCGGAGTAGATCGCCGGGTTGCCGGCGAGGATGCGATCGGCCATGGCCAGATCGAGCTCGAACGAGGCCGAGCGGAAGGGGAACAGCGCCGCCGGGCCACCCAGTTCCGAAGCAAGTTGGGCCACCACGCCGGCCTGGGCCAGGTGGCCGGCATGGACCAGCGCCTGCACGACGGCCATCACCCGGTCGTGTCGCTGCGGATCGCACTCGACGCGCTCGGCCTCGAGCGCGCCATACAGCGCGTCGACGAAGCCGCGCCACTGGCCGATGCGCGCCTCGCAGCTGACCAGCACCCGGCCGCGCAGGCTGGGCGCCTTGGGCGGCGCGGTCATCGGATGCAGGCCCAGCACCTCGGCCGGCGAGGCCAGCATCGCCGCCACCGGCACGGCCTTGATCGAGGTGACATCGATCCACAGCTGGGCGGCCGCGCGCTCTCCAGCCAGTGCTACCGCCTCGCCGATCAGGCGCGGGGTGTCAACGATCGGCGCGGAGAACACGAGAACTTCGCTGTGCGCGACCAGTTCGGCCAGCGAGCAGGCGACAGGGTCGGCGGGGTCGCAGCCGAGTACGCGGCAGCCCATTCGCTCGACGAAGAACTGAGCCAGCCAGCGGCCGTAGGCGCCGGCGCTGCCGACGATGCCGACGGTCGCGGTCGCTTTCATGAACCCGCCGCCGCGGCCCGGTTCACGCCGCGCGCTTCCGTGCGGCCAGCGGATCGACCGGCTCCGGCACCGGCGCGTCGACGCGCGGCGACAGGTCGGGCTTCAAGGCCACGCGCGCATCGAAGACGAAGCACTCGCCCTGCCAGCCCGCGCCGCCGACCCGCTCGAAGTAGTCGAGGATGCCGCCATCGAGCTGGAAGACGTTGGCGAAGCCTGCGTCCTGCATCCACAGCGCGGCCTTCTCGCAGCGGATGCCGCCGGTGCAGTAGCTCACGACCGTGGCCCCTGCCAGATCGGGCTTCAGCGGCTCCAGCGCCGCCGTGAGATCAGTGAAGTTGTCGATCGGCAGCTGCAGCGCGTTCTCGAAATGGCCGTAGGCCAGCTCCTCGCGGTTGCGCGTATCGACCAGCACCAGCGGGCGCCCCGCATCGTCGCGGCCGCGCGCGATCCACTCGCGCAGCGTATCGGGCGACACCGTCGGCGCGCGCCGGGTGCGTGGCACGCACTCGTCGTGTCCGAAGGCGATGATCTCCTTCTTCAACTTCAGCTTGAGCCGCGCGAAAGGCACGTGCGCGCTCCAGCTGCGTTTGACCCTGAGCTCGGCGAAGCCCGGCTGGGCGCGCACGAACTCGAGCACCGACTCCACGGCAGGCTCAGCGCCGGCCAGGAACAGGTTCAGCCCTTCAGGCGCCACCAGCACGCTGCCCTTCAGCCCCGCCGCCTCGCAGCGCACGCGAAGTGCTTCGCGCAGCGCCGCCGGCTCCGCGACATCGGCGAAGTGGTAGGCGGCGATGTTGAGCACCGTGCGGCTCATCGCTGCGCTCACGCCGAGGCGCGGGCGCGCAGCGCGGCCACCGCCGGCAGCTCCTTGCCCTCGCAGAACTCCAGGAAGGCGCCGCCGCCGGTCGAGATGTAGCTGATGCCGGCCTCGACGCCGTACTTTTCCACCGCCGCCAGGGTGTCGCCGCCACCGGCGATCGAGAAGGCCTGCGAATCGCGGATGGCCTCGGCCACCGCGCGCGTGCCTTCACCGAAGGCGTCGAATTCGAACACGCCGACCGGGCCGTTCCAGATCACGCTGCCCGCCTTGGCGATGATCTCGGCGTACTGCTTGGCCGTGGCCGGGCCGATGTCGAGGATCATGTCCTCCGGGCCCACGCGGTCGACGTCCTTGATGGTGGCCGGCGCGTCAGCGGCGAAGGTCGGTGCCACCACCACGTCCACCGGCAGCGGGATCTGCGCGCCGCGGGCCTGGGCGTCGGCCAGGATCTGCCGCGCGGTGTCGAGCAGGTCGGCCTCGCACAGGCTCTTGCCCACAGCCAAGCCCTGCGCGGCGAGGAAGGTGTTGGCGATGCCGCCGCCCACGATCAGCTGGTCGACCTTGCCAACCAGATTGCCGAGCAGCTCCAGCTTGGTGCTGACCTTGGAGCCGGCGACGATGGCCAGCAGCGGGCGTGCCGGATGCTCCAGCGCCTTGGCCAGCGCATCGAGCTCAGCCATCAGCAGCGGGCCGCCGCAGGCGACCTTGGCGAAGCGGATCGCACCGTGGGTCGAGGCCTGGGCGCGGTGGGCGGTGCCGAAGGCGTCCATGCAGTAGATGTCGCAGAACGCGGCGTACTTCTTCGACAGGGCTTCGTCGTCCTTGCCCTCGCCGCGGTTCATGCGGCAGTTCTCGAGCAGCACGATCTCGCCCGGCGCCACGCTGAAACCGCCGTCGACCCAGTCGCGCACCAGCGGCACCGGCCGGCCCAGATGCTCGGACAGGCGCGCAGCCACCGGCGCCAGCGAGTCGGCCTCGCTCCACTCGCCCTCGACCGGGCGGCCGAGATGCGAGGTGACCATCACCGCGGCGCCCTTCTCCAATGCCAGCTTCAGCGTCGGCAGAGCCGCCAGGATGCGCTGCTCGGCGGTGATCCGGCCGTCCTTGATCGGCACGTTCAGGTCCTCGCGGATCAGCACGCGCTTGCCGGCGAGGTCGAGGTCAGCGAGACGGAGGATGGACATGGCGGCTCCCGGGCCTGCATTGGGTCAGCCCGCGATTATGCCGCACGCCAGTGCCCCGCTTGCGGACGGCCCGAAGCGATCTAGGTTCGATGCTTGGGCACGTAGCGCGAAACCAGCGCGTACAGGGCGTCAGACTCTTGATCCAGCGCTTTGGCCTCGGTCGCAATCTCTTCGACAAGTGCGGCGTTGTGCTGTGTCGCTTGGTCAAGCTGGGCCACCACGGCCGCCACCTGCTGGATCCCGGTTGCCTGTTCCGCCGTCGCGGTGCTGATCTCGGACATCAGCGTGGCGACGCGCGCCACCGAGTCCACGGTACCGCGAATGGTCCGCCCGGCCTCTTCCACGAGCGTGTCGCCCTTGACGACTTCAGAAACGGTCTCGGAGATGAGCTGCTTGATTTCCTTGGCCGCGGTGGCCGATCGCTGTGCCAGAGCGCGCACCTCGCCAGCCACCACCGCGAAACCTCTGCCTTGCTCGCCAGCACGGGCGGCCTCGACCGCAGCGTTCAAGGCGAGGATGTTGGTCTGGAAGGCGATCCCGTCGATGACGCCAATGATGTCCGCAACCTTCTTCGACTGCGCGTGGATAACGTGCATGGTGCCGACCACGCGATCCACCGCGACACCGCCCGCCACCGCCTCTCTTGAGGACTCCTGGACGAGCTCCGCAGCCTGTCTGGCGGCATCCGCGTTCTGTTTCACCGTGGCCGCCATTTCCTCCATGGTCGCGGCTGTTTCCTCCAGCGCCGCGGCCTGCTGCTCGGTGCGCGCGGCCAGATCGCCATTGCCGCTGGCAATTTCGCGCGTCGCCTCAGCGATCTGTCCAGCGAGGTCATGCACCTCCCCCATGACCTTCTGCAGGAAGGCGGTGATGTCCATGGCGTACTTCACCACCTTGTAGGGTTTGCCATCGGCGCCCACGATCGGGTTGTAGCTGGCCTGAAGCCAGACGTCACGGCCACACTTGTCGATCCGCCGATAGCGCCCCTGGTCGAGCTCGCCGCGTGCCAGCTTCTCCCAGAAGATGCCGTACTCGGCGCTACGCTGTTCCTCCGCATGGACAAAGATCCGATGGTGCTTTCCGCGGATCTCCTCCAGCGTGTACCCCATCGCCTGAAGGAAGTTGGCGTTGGCGTTGCGGACCGTGCCGTCCAGCTCGAACTCGATCACCGCCAGTGCGCGATCAATGGCGCGCATCTGGTTGCCGAAGTCGAGATCCAGACGCTTGCGGGCGCTGATGTCGGTGGCGTACTTGACCACCCGGCAGGGCTTGCCCGCCGCGTCGAGGATCGGGTTGTAGCTCGCTTCGATCCAGACCTCGCGACCGCCCTTTCCCAATCGGCGGTATTGCCCCTGATCGAACTCGCCGCGCCGCAGCCGGGCCCAGAACTCCCGGTACTCGGAGCTACGCGCGTACTCGGGCTCCACGAACAGCGAATGGTGGCGGCCCTGGATCTCACTCAGGCTGTAGCCCATGGTGGAGAGAAAGTTCGGGTTGGCCGACAGGACGTTGCCTTCGAGATCGAACTCGACCACCGCCATGACCCGGCGCAGGGCCTCGCGCTGACCGCGCAGGTAGTTGTCGCGCTGCACCTGCTCGGTGATATCCGCGGCGTACTTGATGACTTTGCAGGGCTTGCCGCGCTCGTCGAGGATCGGGTTGTAGCTCGCCTGGATCCAGACCACGCGCCCCTCTTTGCCGACCCGACGGTAGCGCCCGGAGGAGAACTCGCCGCGTCCGAGCTGGCCCCAGAACTCCGCATACGCTGACGATGCTGCGTCCTCCGGCGACACGAAGAGCCTGTGGTGCTGCCCACGGATTTCTTCAAGCGAATACCCCACGGCTTTCAAAAACAGAGCGTTCGCGTCGATCACCCGACCGTCTGGCGTGAATTCGATCACGGCCTGTGAGCGCCGGATGGCCTCGGCCTCCGCCTGCAGCTCGGCGGCGCGCGAGCGGACAACCTGGGCGGTTCCGAGGGAAAGCCTTTCCAAACCCAACATGACCCACCTCTCATCGCGCTGAAGGGGCGGGCGGTGCGATCGCACCGTGTCGAACAGACGCAACAGCGCGAGAGCGTCCGTTGCTGAGCGGCAGTTGCATCGACCGTGCCAGATTTGGCTGGGCACGCAGCACTGCAACACCGTGTGTCGCGCCCATCTCGAACAGAGCAGCGCATCGCAAAACGCGGGTATCGATGCTCACGGATTTTGGATGCTTGCAGCGAGATGCAACGCACACAGCGCCAACCGCTTCCACCCGCGTTGAAAACTCGCCGCGGACGCAGGCGCCGGAGCGTCCCATAGGACCCGGCCCAGTCAAGAGACCGACGCTAATCGAGCGGATGGAATGGAGCTCTGACGAGCGCGAGCACGCCATCAACGCGCAACGCCCGGGCCTATGCGAGCGTTCCCCTTGAAGGCGGCCGAACAGCGAGGCCAGCGGCGAGATCAGCCTCAGACGAAAATCCATCGATTCCACGCTGAGCGGATCGAGCCGCGCACAGGGACAAACGTTCGCCCTTCAGGAAGAGTAGGAAACCAGGAACGCACAGGGCACCCCGAGGCCGCATGCGGCCGCCGTCCTCGCTGCCGTGCGGGCTACAGTCGCGCCGCCGCGAAGGTATCGCAGGCGCCGACGTCGCCCTGCTCGAACCCGCGGCGGAACCAGCGCACTCGCTGCTCCGAGGTGCCGTGGCTGAAGGCATCCGGCACCACGCGGCCCTGCGCCTGCTGCTGCAGGCGGTCGTCGCCGATCGCCGTGGCTGCGTTTAAGGCCTCCTCGAGGTCACCCGGTTCGAGAATGTCGAATCGGCGCTGCGCCGAGTGCGCCCAGACGCCGGCATAGCAATCGGCCTGCAGCGCCTGCCTCACCAGCAGGCCGCCATCGCCCTTGACCTCCTGGCCGCGCTGCCGCGCCGCGTTGACCCGCGCCGACACGCCGGTGAGGGTCTGGATGTGGTGGCCGACCTCGTGCGCGATCACGTAGGCCTGAGCGAAATCGCCGGCAGCGCGAAAGCGCGTTTCCAGCTCGCGGAAGAACTGCAGGTCGATGTAGACCTTGCGATCGCCCGGGCAGTAGAACGGGCCGACGGCGGACGAAGCGAAGCCGCAGGCGGTGGTGACACCACCCTCGAACACTTCCAGCCGGGCGGGCTCGTAGCGCGAGCCCGCCGCGGCGAACAGCTCGCCCCAGGCGTCCTCGGTATCGCCGAGCACGGCGCGTACGAACTCGACGGCCGGGTCCTGCGGGTCGGGCAGGCGCTGCTCGGCGCTGCCGCCGGGCGAGGAGGCCGGCAGGCCGCCATCCAGCAGGGACAACAGCTCCAGCGGGTTCTTGCCCATCGCCCAGGCCAGCAGGAAGACGATCACGATGCCGGTGAGGCCGAGCCCCTTGCCGCCGCCCGGAAGGCGCCCGCCGCCGCGCCCCTGGCCGCGACTGTCGGTGACGTTGCTGCTTCGGCGAAGACGTTCCCAGCGCATGGCGCACTCTCCGGATGGTGGACGCAAGGCATCGCGGCGGCGCGATGCCGCCGCAGCCTAACAGGGCGCGCGACCCGCTCGAATCGTCCGCGTCGCCTTCGAAGCCTGAACCGCAGCCCGAGTCTTGCGGCCATTGCCGCCGCGAATTCCGCGGATCGCCTGCTAGACTGCAGACCGCTGTACCCCGTGTGCGCCTTTCGGCCCCGTCGTTTCCGCTCTCGCCCCGTCCCCTTCCTGCCGCGCGCAGGCCTGATCGCATGATGCGACAGGCGGACGGGAGCTGCCCCGCACTGACCTGCGCGGCTCGTCCCGAGCGCTGTTCTCCGGCCTGCAAGGTGCGTGATTCCAAGCCCCTTGTGGAGCAAAGAAAACATGTCCTCTGAAAACACTGCCGCCCCTGCGGCGGCCGTCGTGCGTTTTGCCGATCTCGGCCTGTCGCCCGCCCTCCTCGAAGCCATCACCTCGGTCGGCTACGAAACCCCCTCGCCGATCCAGGCGGCCACCATCCCCACCCTGCTGTCCGGCCGGGACGTGCTGGGCCAGGCCCAGACCGGCACCGGCAAGACCGCGGCCTTCGCCCTGCCGATCCTTTCGCGGCTGGAGCTGCAGCAGAAGGCCCCGCAGGCGATCGTGCTGGCGCCGACCCGCGAGCTGGCCATCCAGGTGGCCGAGGCCTTCCAGCGCTACGCCTCGCACATGCCGGGCTTCCACGTGCTGCCGATCTACGGCGGCCAGGGCTATGCCCCGCAGTTGACCGGTCTGAAGCGCGGTGCCCACGTCGTGGTCGGCACGCCCGGCCGCATCATCGACCACCTCGAACGCGGCTCGCTGGACCTCTCGCAGCTGAAGTGGGTGGTGCTGGACGAGGCCGACGAAATGCTTCGCATGGGCTTCATCGACGACGTCGAGGCCATCCTGCAGAAGACCCCGGCCAGCCGTCAGGTCGCGCTGTTCTCGGCGACCATGCCGCCGCGCATCCGCGCCATCGCCCAGACCCACCTGCGGAACCCGCGCGAAGTGACGATCGCGGCCAAGACCACCACGGCGAAGAACATCCGCCAGCGGTTCTGGCTGGTCTCCGGCATGCACAAGCTGGATGCGCTGACCCGCATCCTCGAAGCCGAGACCTTCGAGGCGATGATCGTGTTCGCCCGCACCAAGCAGGCCACCGAAGAGCTGGCCGAGAAGCTGGCCGCCCGCGGCTTCTCCGCCGCCGCGCTGAACGGCGACGTGCCGCAGGCCGTGCGCGAGCGCACCGTGCAGAAGCTGAAGGACGGCGAGCTCGACATCATCGTCGCCACCGATGTCGCCGCACGCGGGCTGGATGTCGAGCGCATCAGCCACGTGCTGAACTACGACATCCCCTACGACACCGAGAGCTACGTGCACCGCATCGGCCGCACCGGCCGCGCGGGTCGCAGCGGCGAGGCGATCCTGTTCGTCGCCCCGCGCGAGCGCCACCTGCTGCGCACCATCGAGAAGGCCACGCGCCAGCCGATCGAGGCGATGAACCTGCCGTCCGTCGACACCGTCAACGAGCAGCGCCTGAACCGCTTCCGCCAGCAGATCCAGGAAGCGCTCGCCGACCCGCAGCTGGAGATGTACCGCAGCGTGATCGAGCGCATCGAGAGCGAGCAGAACATCCCCGCCATCGAGATCGCCGCGGCCCTCGCCCGCCTGCACCGCGGCGACACCCCGCTGCTGCTGCCGCCGGACAAGCCGATGCCGGCGGCGCGCGAGTTCCGCGAGCGCGGCGAGCGTCCGGAACGGGCTCCGCGCGAGCAGTTCGATCGCGACACCCGGCCCCCGCGTGAACGCGTCGAGCGCGAGCCGCGGCCGCAGCGCGAGATCGCCGCCGACTACGCCTTCGAGACCTTCCGCGTCGAAGTGGGCCACATGCACGGCGTCAAGCCGGGCAACCTGGTCGGCGCCATCGCCAACGAAGCCGGCATCGAATCCAAGCACATCGGTCGCATCGACATCCGCGGTGACCACGCCCTGATCGACCTGCCCGAGGGCATGCCCGAAGACCTGATGCAGCACCTGCAGCAGGTCTGGGTGTCGGGCCAGCGCCTGCGCATCCGCCGCGCCTCGGCCCAGGACAAGGCCTTCGTCAAGCCCAAGTTCGAACGCGGCGCCCCGCGCGAGCGCGGCGACTTCGACGGCCCGCGCAAGCCGCGTCCGGCCGGCAGCGGCTTCGAGCGCAAGCCCGGCGGCCCGCGCAGCGAGGGTGGTTTCAAGAAGAGCTTCAAGCCGAGGGGCTGAGAGGCCGGGAATCGGGAATCGGGAATCGGGAATCGGGAATCGGGACAAGCTCGCGCCGTGAGTGATCCCCCTCAAGCCCCCAGCCTGAAGCAGCCCGCTCTCAACGATTCCCGATTCTCCATTCCCGAATCCCACATCGCCGCCGAAAGGCGGCGATGTTGCAAAGCACAATGCCATCGCCAGCCCACGCCGCCACACTCAGCGCCCCCGCGCTGCAGCAGTTCCGGTTGACGTGAAAGGCAAGGTCACCTCGTTCGACATCGCCCACATGGCGGGCGTGAGCCAGCCCACGGTGTCGCGCGCGCTGCGCGACAGCCCGCTGGTCAATGCCGAGACGCGCAAGCGCATCAAGGCGATCGCGCAGCAGCTGAACTACCAGGTCGACAAGAACGCCTCCAACCTGCGCACCCAGCATGCCGGCACCCTGGCCCTGCTGCTGTTCGAGGATGCCGACTGCGATGAGTCGCAGATCAATCCGTTCTTCCACGCCATGCTGGCCTCGATCACCCGCGCCTGCGGCGCGCGCGGCTTCGATCTTTTGGTCAGCTTCCAGCAGATGTCGCGCGACTGGCATGCCGACTACGAGGATGCCAAGAAGGCGGACGGGCTGATCCTGCTCGGCTACGGCGACTACGAGGCCTACCGGCAGAAGCTCGACCAGCTGGTCGCGCAGGGCACGCATTTCGTGCGCTGGGGCGCGGTACAGGCCGACCAGCCTGGGGTCTCGATCGGCAGCGACAACGCCAGCGGCGGCGAGCAGGCGACCCGCCACCTCATCGCCCAGGGTCGCCAGCGCATCGCCTTCCTCGGCGACGCCTCGCCGCATTACCCCGAGTTCGAGGCCCGCCATCGCGGCTACCAGCGTGCGCTCAAGGCGGCGAAGCTGCCCTGCTCCAAGCGCCTGCGCGTCGACGCCCTGTCCAGCGAGTCCGACGGCATCGCCGCCACGCGCGAGCTGTTGCGCCGCGGTGAGCCTTTCGATGCGATTTTCGCCGCCTCTGACCTGATTGCGCTGGGCGCCATCCAGGCGCTGGCCGAGCGCGGGCTGAGGGTGCCCGAGGACGTCGCCGTGGCCGGCTTCGACGACATCCCAATGGCGCGGCTGGCCCAGCCGGCGCTCACCACCGTGCAGCAGGACACGCGCAGCGCCGGAGCGGTGCTGGTGTCGACCCTGATCGACCTGATCGAGCGCCGCCCCGCCCAGAGTCGGGAGCTTGAGACCCGGCTGGTCGTACGCCGCAGCTGCGGCGCGGCCGGCATCGGCTGAGGCCTGTCCGCAGATGGCCACCCTGCCCACGCTCGAAGGCGAACGCATCGTTCTGCGCCATCCGCGCGGTGCCGATCTCGACGAGCTCTACGCGCTGTTCGCCAGCGCCGAGGTCACCCGCTACTGGAGCCATGGCCCGTGGCAGGCGCGGCATCAGGCCGAGGCCTACCTGCGCGACATCCACGCGGGTGCGGCCAGCGGCCAACTGCTGCAGTGGGCCATCACGGAACGCGACGAAGATCGCCTGATCGGCACGGTCACGCTCTACGCCCTGTCCCGCGCGCATGCCCGCGGCGAGATCGGCTTCGCCCTGCAGCCCTCGCGCTGGGGCCGGGGGCTCGCGCGCGAGACCGTATCGACCGTGCTGACACACGCCATCCACGGCCTCGGCCTACAGCGCGTTGAGGCCGACACCGATCCGGACAACGCGGCGAGTCTGCGGCTGCTGGAAAGCCTCGGCTTCCAGCGCGAGGGCTACGCCCGTGAACGCTATCGGCTGGGCGGCGGCACCCAGGACAGCGTGCTGCTGGGGCTGCTGGCGCGGGAATTCCGCCCCGGCCCTGCGAGGTCGGCCTGATCAGCGGACAGACCTATCCGTCACTGCCCGTCGGGTGACTTTCCCAGTACCCTCGGCGGCTTGCCCACGCTGCCCTCGCCCCGCCCATGACACGCATCGCGCTCGCCTCGACCCTGCCCGCCCTCGACCTCGACGAGGATCTGCCGCCGCTGCGCGAAGCCCTGGACCGCGCTGGCATTGGCCATGAAACCCTGGTCTGGGACGATGTCACGGTGTCCTGGTCGCGCTTCGACGCGGTGCTGATCCGCTCGACCTGGGACTACACGCAGCGCCTGCCGGAGTTCCTCGCCTGGTGCGCCCGGGTGAGCGCGCAGACGCGGCTCATCAATCCGCTGGAAATCGTCCGCTGGAACACCGACAAGCGCTATCTCGGCGAGCTGGCGAAGAAGGGCCTGCCGGTCATCGAGAGCTTCTACATCGCGCCCGGCAAGCGCGCCGACGGCTTCCCGGCCTGGCCGGAATTCGTGGTCAAGCCGACCGTGGGCGCGGGCTCGCGCGACACCCAGCGCTATGTCGCGGAAGAGCGCGGCCAGGCTGCGCAGCACGTGGAGCGCCTGCTGGCAGCCGGCCGCCATGTGCTGGTGCAGCCCTATCTGGCCCAGGTCGACAGCGCGGGCGAGACGGCCCTGCTGTTCTTCGGCGGCAAGTTCTCGCACGCGATCCGCAAGGGCCCGCTGCTGAAGCGCGGCGAGGGCCCGACCCGCGCCCTGTTCGCCGCCGAGCACATCACCGCGCGCGAGCCCTCGGCGCAGGAGATGGCGACCGCGCGCCAGGTGCTGGCGGCGCTGCCGGTGCAGGGCCTCGCTTACGCCCGCGTCGACCTGCTGCCCTCGGCCAAGGGTCCGCAGCTGCTGGAGCTCGAACTGACCGAGCCTTCGCTGTTCTTCCACACCTCGGCGGAGGCCGCGGACCGCTTCGTCGCCACGCTGCGCGAGAAGCTGCGCGAGCGGGGTTGAGCGGCGACTCAGGCTTGGACCGAGGCGCGCTTGGGAATCCGGGTCGCCCGCGGCGGTGAAAGCGCGACAGGGCGGGCGTGGGGCTCACGGCGGGCCAGGGCCCACCCTATGCAACTCCGCGAGCCATAGGGTGGGCCCTGGCCCACCCTGAGCTTGCTCCCTGCCACGCGCACTCCAACCTCGAAGACCGATGCATGCGCTACACACCCGCCGCACGCTGGCACCGCCATAGTCGGAACCCGTGACTGGTATCGAGTAGGTATTCGAAACCCGCGCGGTTAGAATCGCGAGGTTTCGGCCCGCACTCGCATGGCCGCCCCTTCCACCCCCCGTATAGGAACTGCAGTCCGATGAAGATCCTGGTCGGCTACAAGCGCGTCGTCGATTACAACGTGCGCATCCAGGTGAAGCCCGATGGCACCGGTGTGGTCACCGATGGCGTCAAGCTCTCGCCCAACCCCTTCGACGAGATCGCGCTGGAAGAAGCCTTGCGCCTGCGCGAGAAGGGCGTGGCCACCGAGGTGGTGGTCGCCACGATCGCCCCGGCCGACGCCCAGGCGCATCTGCGCAACGGCCTGGCGATGGGGGCCAACCGCGCCCTGCACGTGGTCAGCGACCAGCCGGTGTCGCCGCTGGAAGCCGCCAAGGTCTTCCTGAAGCTGATCGAGAAGGAGCAGCCGGACATCGTGCTGCTCGGCAAGCAGGCGATCGATGACGACGCCAACCAGACCGGCCAGATGCTGGCGACGCTGTGGGGCCGTCCCCAGGCCACCTTCGCCAGCGCGGTCGAGGTTGCCGACGGCGCCGCCACCGTCACCCGCGAAGTCGACGCCGGCCTTGAGGTGCTGAAGGTGCAGCTGCCGGCGGTGATCACCGTCGACCTGCGCCTCAACGAGCCGCGCTTCATCAAGCTGCCCGACATCATGAAGGCCAAGTCCAAGCCGCTCGAAACCCTGCAGATCGCCGACCTCGGCGTGGCGCTGGGCGGCGGCCTGAAGACCCTGAGCTACGCGCCGCCGGCCAAGCGCTCGAAGGGCGTGATGGTGAAGGACGTCGGCGAACTGGTCGCCGCCCTCAAGGCCAAGGGCCTGGCTTGACGCCGGCCGCACGGGAGAGATTCGAATGAGCAAGATCCTGATCGTGGCCGACCATCTGAACGGCCAGTTGAACGGTGCGGTGGCCCGCTGCGTGACTGCGGCGCGCGCGATTGCCGGCGCCGAGATCCACATCGCCGTGCTGGCGGCCGACCCGGCCGCGCTGGCCGCGCAGGCCGCCGCCATCGAGGGCGTGGCCAAGGTGCTGACGGTGGCCAACCCCGCCTTCTCGCACCTGATCGCCCAGCAGGTGGCACCGGTGATCGCCAAGCTCGCCGCGGGCTACAGCCATGTGTTCGGCCCCAGCAGCAGCTTCGGCAAGGACGTGATGCCGGCGATTGCCGCCCTGCTCGATGCGCCGCAGGTCTCCGACCTGATGACGGTCGAGGGCAGCCACCGCTTCACCCGTCCGATCTACGCCGGCAACGCCATCATCACCGTCGAAGCGCCGGCCGATAAGCCCGTCGTCGCCACCGTGCGTGCAGCCTCCTGGCCGGCCACTGGCGTCGGCGGCAGCGCGGCCATCGAAGCGGTCAGCGTCGATGCCGCCCTGCCGAGCCACACCAGCTTCGTCGAACTGAAGCAGGGCAGCAGCGACCGCCCGGACCTGCAGTCGGCGGCCAAGGTGGTCTCCGGCGGCCGTGCGCTGGGCTCGGCCGAGAACTTCGCGATCATCTACAGCCTGGCCGACAAGATCGGCGCGGCGGTGGGTGCCTCGCGTGCGGCGGTCGATGCCGGCTATGTGCCGAACGAGCTGCAGGTCGGCCAGACCGGCAAGATCATCGCGCCCGAGCTGTACATCGCCTGCGGCATCTCCGGCGCGATCCAGCACCTCACCGGCATCAAGGACGCCGGCACCATCGTCGCCATCAACAAGGACGCCGAGGCGCCCATCTTCGAGGTCGCCGATTTCGGCCTGGTCGGCGATCTGTTCCAGATCGTGCCGGAGCTCGAGAAGGCGCTGTAAGCGGCGCGCTCCACACGTACGGTGTCACGCGAACGGCGGCCTTCTGGCCGCCGTTCGCCTGTGTGCAGGGCAGGTTCCTCGCGCCTGCGCCGGGGTCGGCGCAGCGGCGCTCTGGCACACTCGGCGCCCCGGCCGCGCTGCGCGGCGCTTTCGACGAAGACCTTCCATGCTGCTGCGCGCGTCCCAACTGATCCTGCTGTTCGCCCTCGGCCTTGCCGCCACCCTGGCCCGCGCACAGACCGAAGAGGCACTGGCGGTGAACGCCATCCTCGACCTCGCCACCGACGGCAGCGTCGAGAAAGTCGAGATCCACGACGCCGGCCTCCTGCTGCCCTATGTGCGCGAGGGCGTCGCCAACAGCGTGCAGCGCATGCGCTTCGAGCCGGTGGTGATCGACGGCCAGGCCCGCCGCGTGCGCACCTCGGCCCTGTTCCGCATCGGCTTCGAGGGCTCGGGCGAAGCGCGCAAGCTGCTGGTCACGACGATGATGCTGGGCCAGCCGATCGCCACGGTCGCGCCCTTCCTGCCCTTCCCCGAGTCGCCCATGCAGCGCGGTCACGGCGCCCTGCTCTGGCTGCTGGTGGAAGTGGACGCCCAGGGCAAGGTGCTGGGCTCGGAGCCGCTGGCGGTGGTCCTGAGCGCCCTGCCGCGGGCCAGCGGCGACGATCGCGAGCGCCAGGCCTCGATCCAGGACTACCTGCAGCGCGCCCAGGACAGCGTGCGCGGCTGGACCATCGCCATGGCTGAGGCCAACGCCGAGGGCCGCCAGTACGCGGTGGTCACCTTCGATTACGCCCTGCAGGAGGAAGGCGGCGCAGCCCGCGAGTTCCCGGTGGCTACCTTCCCTGCGCTGGAGCGTAGCGGCATCCGCATCGACGCCCTGCGCACGCAGACCCGCGCGCTGCCGCCGGGCACCCTGATGCAGGTGTCGATGCTGCGCTGAGGCTCCGGCTCCGAGCCGACGCTGCGCCAGTCGCACACCAGCCGTCTCGGCCACCTTGTCAGAGCTGACAGGTTCAAAGCGCGTGCCGCGCGGCGGATGCTTGCGTGGCCTGCGCGCGGCGTCCGACCCGCTGGCGGGGGTGCGCAAACCGCGTCACGCGAAGGCTTTTCCGCCGTCATCGCCCGCGCGCCGCCGACTGCCGGCGACGCCGGGTTCCTCCGTGTCCTGTATCCCTCGGCTGACTCCTGAGACTGACTCCATGAACAAGACCCTTGCCGCTCTGCTCGCCGCCGCCCTGGCCTCGACGCTCTTGCCCGCTCCGTCCGCCCTAGCCGAAACGGCGGCCGTCGCCGAGCAGGCTGAGGTCCTCGAATCCATCCATCTCGCCGGCGTCATCGAAGTCGACGCCAGCGGTCGCGTCGAACAGGTCACCCTGCGACCCAACCAGCTGTTGCCGAGCATCGAAGCCAAGGTCCTGCGGGTGATGCAGAACTGGACCTTCGCACCCTATGTTCTGGACGGCACGCCGCGCCGCATCCGCACCTCGGTCTATGCGCGCCTCGACCAGCTGAAGTCCGAGGCGGGTTACCAGCTGGTGCTGGACGACGCTGAATTCGGCCAGCCACTGGCGCAGAACCTCACCCCACCGCGCTATCCCGCGCAGTCGCTGCGGAGCCGCATCGCTGCGGAAGTGCTGCTGCGCCTGACCCTGGACAATGAGGGCGGGGTCGCCCTTGCCGAGCCGGTCAGCGCCCGCGTACTGAATCGCGGGGTGCGCAACGAGGCGCAGCACCGTCGATGGGTCGAGCCCTTCGCGCGCGCCTCGGTGGAGGCCGTGCAGTCCTGGCGCTTCGAGTTCGTCGAGCCGAGCGAGGACGGCACAGCACATCAGATGCTGGTGCCCATGACCTTCACGATCAGCGGCATGTACGCCGGCACCGGCGGGCGACGCCCGGAGAACGCCCCGGTTCTGTTCGAGCTGTCCACGCCGCTGGGGCGTCCGCTTGAAGCCCTGGCACGGGAGGCTGAGGGCCGCAGCGGCGGCGTGCTGATCTCGCCAACATCCTCGCCCCTGAAGCTGCTCAGCCCCGCCGGGGAGGCGCTGGCGATGTGAAACGAGGCCGCGTCGCTTGCCATCGGCGAGAGCGAGGCGACCGCGCCAAAGCCGTCCGGTGATCAAGCCCCGGCGACACTGCGCGAAACAAAAGGCGGCCAAACGGCCGCCTTGTGTTTTTCCACACTGCGCCCGGATTCAAGCACCTCGTCGCAGCGAGCGCGTGGATGCGAATCCGATCGCCAGCACCAGCAGCAGCAGCGCCAGCGGCTGATCCACCGGAATCTGCGCCACGGGCCGCGGTGCCCGCAGGGTGACAGGCGTCGGCGACTGCTCGTCGGGCAGGCCGTTACCGTCCGGGTCGGTGCTGTTGCCGTCGACCGAATCATCGCTGTTGCTGCGGCCATCCGGGCCGCTGCCGCTCGCGATCGCAACGTTGTTGAACGTGCCCGAGATTCCGTTGAGCGTCACCCTTACTCGCAGATCGATGACCGCTTCCGCACCCACGGCCAGGCTTCCTCCCGGCGCCAGCAGCTGGGTCTGGGTGTTGCCATCGAAGCCTGGATTCGGGGTGAGTCCACCGCCGGCATTCACCGCAAGGACCTGGAAGCCCACCGGCACTGGGAAGGTTTGGCGCAGGTTGTCGGTGACCTGCACGTTGCTCAACGGCACCCGCCCGAAGTTGCGGACGCGGATGCGGTAGTCGAGCTGGAAGGGCGAAGTGGTGCTCACTGCGACCAGTACCTTGCTGACGCCGATCATGGGCGGCGCGATCGTGACCGGCACGCTGGCCGAGTCAGTGCGGGTCAAGGCGCTCCCCGAGGGCGGCTGGGCGCTGGCCGTCGCGGTGTTCACGATCGGCAGCTGCGCGTCGTAGTCGGCCTGCGTCACGGTGTAGCTGCCGGTGCAGCTCAAAGTCGCCCCCGGCAGCAGCGTGGTCGGCTGCACCGGCGTGCAGGTGAGACTCGGCAGGCGCGGGTCGCTGATGCTCACCGCCGTCAGGGTGACGCCACCGCTGTTCTGCGCCACGAGCGTGTAGGCAATCACTTCGCCCACATCCGCCGTGCCGTTGCCGTTGCTGTCGCCCAGCGCCGCGGTCTTGTCGAAAGCCAGCGCCGCGGGCGCACCGGTGACTGGCACCAGGGCGGTGTCGGTCGCAGTCAAGACGGGCCCGCTGGGCGGCGTGCCCGTCGCGGTGGCGGTGTTGCTGATGGCGATCTGGGCGTCGATGTCGGCCTGGGTCACCATGTAGCTGCCGGTGCAGCTCAGGGTGGCCCCCGGCAGCAGCGTGGTCGGCTGCGCCGGCGTGCAGGTGAGACTCGGCAGGCGCGGGTCACTGATGCTCACGCTCGTCAGGCTCACGTTGCCCGCGTTGCGCGCCAGCAGCGTGTAGTTGATGACCTCGCCCGCATCCGCCGTGGTGTTGCTGTTCGTGTCCACCAGCGCTGCCGTCTTGTCCAGCGTCAGCGCCGCGGA
>VFQU01001084.1_pt1 | contig 17787 bp, 11 predicted proteins | sample 3512311 | NCBI WGS metagenome assembly VFQU01 (sample SAMN10412377, study PRJNA504923) | tailings metagenome | isolation source: Relicate 3 Philex TSF3 active mining site | place: Philippines: Tuba, Benguet | collected 2017-08-29
TGACGAGTTAGAGCTATCAAACAGCAAAGCGAATTTTAACAGAATTGATATCGTCTTATTAGTAAAATAATAGGGCAACGAGTCTGTTCATCTACAAGCAGTGGTTTGGGAAAAATAGAAATCCATTTTCGGTTAGTGAACTGAGAGCAGCGACTTGAATAGTGAAATGAATGCTGAATTTTCACATCCTTAACCTAGCTCACCAAAATCTGCGGAGAACCCGAAGTTGATGCAATTTTGCAGATGGGTTGCGCCATCCCAAAGTAGCGCAATCCGTTGATTTGGATACTGCTGCATCAAATAGCGTAAGAAGGCAATGGTGGAGTCAGAGTTGCCCTTGTCGTAGGCTTGAATCAGGCAACGCTTGGTGGCAAGGTCGATTGTCCCATAATAGGTTTGTTTATCGCGGATGTTAGTGACGGGGACTTCAATCCGCTCACTGCTTTTGCCCCAGACATAGCCTGTGACATCACCCCAGAGCAGATGACACTCATCTTGGCATAAGACGACTAACTCCCCAGATTCAATGGCATCCCGATGCGCTTCGAGCCAGGTCGTAATTTCAGTTTTTTTTCTCGACCAACTCAGGGTCGCGTTTCGGATTTGTCGTTTGCGTCTTTTTCCAGTGAATCTGGGCGGCGTGGAATAATTCGTAGTAGCTTTGCTTTGAGGCAAACACCACTCCGTACCTCTCGTCGAGATGGTGTTGCAACTCTGGCAAATGCCAATACTGCTTCTGCTTCAACCACGCCACGACCTCGCTACGCTGCTCGGTACTCAGGTATGGACTGGCTCCTCGATACCCCAAGCGCAATCCTTTCACACCTGCGGCGGCAAAGCGCTGTTTCCACTTGCTGATGAAGCCGAGCGACACTTGCAGGACGGCTTGAATATCTTCATAGCGATAGTTTTGCTCTACCATTTGTACCGCTAACGCTCGTTTCAGTTCACGCGAGTCAGGATTGCTATCGATGAAGTGTTTCAGGTTGGTTTGCATCGGTTGCTGAGGTCATTGTTCTCACCTTAGTCTTCCCATCCTTCCCAGTTTCATATCTCAGTTAGGATTGCTATAGGAGTAATGACTTTCGCTCGGCAGAAATAGGGAATCGCAAACCGAAATCCGAGGATAGATGCTACTTCCTCGGATTCCTAAGCTATTCGACGCTAATCGCGATTTTTCCTTGCACCTGCCGCTCTTCGATCGCACGAATCGCGGTCGGAATTTCACTTAGCGAATAACAGCGATCTACGTACGGACGAATCTTGCCCGCCTCAATCAGATCTTTCAACACAATCAAATCAGCTTGAGTCGGCTTTTGAGCTAGACTTTTCACTCGACGATCGCTAATTTTTGACATCCAAGCTCCAAACAACATCACCTGAAACAATCGAGCGATCGAGCCACCAACGCAGACATAGTGACCTTTGGGTTTTAAGAGTGGTAAATAGTCAAAAACCGAACCGTATGCAGCAACATCAAACAGCAGATCGTACTGCTCCTTCAATCCCGTTTTCGCCTGCGTATAGTCCAGAACATGGTCTGCTCCAATTTCTTGTACCATCTTCGCTTTGCTAGGACTACACACCCCGGTCACTTCGGCTCCGAATGCCTCGGCAATCTGCACCGCAAACGATCCCACTCCACCAGAAGCCCCTTTCACTAAAACCTTCTGTCCTGGTTGAATCTGTCCAACATCCCGCAATCCTTGTAAAGCAGTCATCGCAGAAACGGAAATTGTTGCAGCTTCCTCGAACGTCAAGTTAGTTGGCTTCAAAACCAAAGCAGTTTCGGGAACACAAACGTATTGAGCAAATGCCCCAAATCCAGCTTCTGATAAATCACCAAAGACCTGATCCCCTGGCTTAAATTGCGTCACTGCTTTGCCAACTGCTTCCACTTCTCCCGCCACATCAGTTCCTAAGATTTTGATTTTTGGCGATCGCATTCCCCCATAAACAAGACGAATAAAGAACGGTTTCCCGCGCATTAAATGCCAGTCTCCTGCATGAACAGCAGTAGCACGAACACGCACAAGCACACCGTTATCAGATAGAACTGGTTTATCAACTTCTGCCAGTTTCAACACATTGGGAGAACCATACTCGGTCTGAACGATCGCTTTCATCTTAGGCTTTGTAATGTTAGTTGTGTTCATGGTCATGTTAAATCTGTAAGAGTTTAAAGCTAGAAAGTGATGCAACATTAGCTTCTACGTTGAGAAGATTCGAGGGCTTTTAGTTGCGTGAGTAGCTGATCAATCGCAGTTTGTCGTTCTGTTAGAGATAATCTCGATCGATCAATTTCTTGAAACGCATCAGACCAAAGTTCATGTTTTGCAAATACCTCAATTCGCCGCTGTAATTGGTCTAATGGTTTGAGCTTTTTATTAATGCGATCGAGTTCTGCTGTGATTTTTTGACGTTGTGCGATCGCCAAAGTTTGAAATTCCCAAGCTGTTACAATCTCATCTTTTTGCAGGTCAGCATTGCGTTTGATAAACCTCACAAAATAGGTTTTACTCGGCTCAAGTTTAACAGCGATCGGAATTGTACCGCCTGATTGAATTGTCTGGCTCCATAGTGGAGCGCGTGAACCTGCTTGGAGGATTTCAACGCGATCGGGAAGTTGCTTTGAGGTACGCCAAATTAAGCTTGGTTGCAACGTCCAAAGCTGCTTTGTCCAAATGCCGGGTGAAATCACTTCCCAATCTCCACGTCCGCCGCCTCGTTTTCGAGGAACAGGAGTTCGAGAAACAATCCGCTGAAAAAAAGGTTGCCAACTTGATCGCTGCTGAGATTGAGCAGAAAGCAGATTCGCATCCGTGAAGAAAGAAACGGTGAGTAGGCTAGATAGAATCAGAGTTCGTTTAATCATCAGATTGAGGTTTCGAGGTGACAAGAAATGCAAGGTACGTGAGTGCTGGGAGTAAAAATGGAAGTAAGACAGAGTAAGAAATATAGAACTGTAAACTTGCTAAACCATAACCAATCGGAACCATAAAAAACCGTTTTCGTTGGTGTTGATTGATTAGGATGATTGTTGCTTTTCCTGCGATCGCAGCAATGATCACGATCCATAGATCCGGAATTGGTAGGAGCATTCGGCGGTTTAATAAGCTATGAACTAAGTAAGCGTGAATTGTTCCGCTTGATGTTTTTGCACTCGCGGTGGATTGCCAGAATTTGAAGGCAAGCGGGCTGATGAAGTAGTCTTCTCCAGGTGTGACTCCTGCATCAATTTGACCATCTGGAACAATTAGCGCGATCGCATTTGTGCGTTCAGTCGTATCTTGATTTCTCAAGAGTTTCCAGCTTGGAATTGCTTCGTAAACCTGACTTGGTGGAATTGAATAATCGATCAAGGGATGTAGCCAGGTTTGCCCGAAGAGTGCAGAGAATTGAGTGATGGGCTGAAAGTACAGGCGCGGATCTCGTCGATCGAGGGCTTGCGGATTGCACGACCGAATAACTTGATAGGCGAAAGGTAACATCTCAGTTTGAGTTAGAGTATCGCCAATTACTCTGGCATAGAAAGCAGGATCACCAAGTAAATCCATGTCGCCATTGCTTCCAAATTGTTTGAACTCTGGTAGCGCTGTGATCCAAGATTGATTTGACTGTAAATCTGGCGTTGCTGCAAACACAAACTGTTTACCGGATTGAATCGCGGTTGAGAGTGATGTTTCTAGAGCGCGATCACCACTCGGTTGATGTCGAAACAAAAGATAATTGATGCCAATCACTGAGCTTTCTGATTGTGCTACGCGATCGACAACTTTTGCTAAATATCGTCGATCGAGATTTTGCTCGATCAAGCTTACTCTGTCTTTCTGAAGTGATTCTTCATTAATTTGAACAAGCAAAACCGGAGAAGATTGAGGTTGAACGCTTTGATTTGTAACTTGGCGATAGATTGCTTGCACGAATTGACGCTGATCAATGAGCGCACTTTGAACCGGGAGCAGAACACTGAGAGAAGCGAAAACACTGACTGCGATCGCTTCTAAACATTGCGGCTTCCACGGTTTTATGCGGGTTTTCCAAGTGGGTGTTGCGAATCGAAAGGGTTTTGCTTGAGGATGAGAAAAGAGTGATGGGATGAGATAGGCTGAAGGATAAGTGAGATTCTTCTCTAGTTTGAGAAACTGACAGGCAGAAAGGGTCGCTTCTTGTACGTTCTGGTGATTTGATAGATATCTCAGAAAGTGAAGTAAAAAGTCTTTTGCAACATCATCGCGAATCGGTTCGCGCATCACAACGACTTGATTTAGTCCTAAGTTGATCAGTGATTCGGCAATACTGAGACCATTACAAGAATTGAAAATAGCAAATTGTAATCCGCGCTCTTGAGCAATCTTTAGCTGTGGAGCAATCTCGCTGATTAGAATCGAAGTGTTTGGAGCAATGCCTAATTCGCCGCCTGTGAGCGTGGATTCGTTGCTGTGTCCGGCGAAGAAGAGAATATCCCAGCCTTTCGGATCAGCGATCTCATTCCGAATTTGTTGCAGTAGCTCAGGAGTTCGCGCCTCTGGTTGCCATCCAATTAACTGAATTTCTGCACGATGATTTAACTGCTGTAAGGCTGCCCGTTCCGCTTCAAAATTGAGACCTGTTTCATCACCCAAAATGACTAAGATGCGATTTTTAGTGCGATGAATCGGTTGCGCTTGTTCAGCACAAAGCGCGAGTGAAGTCCGAATAATCTGAATCGGTTGAGAAGAGCCGAACTCTGCACCAATTTGCCAAGATTCCCAAGGTAATTTAACAATCTCTAAAGAATCACAGCGAAGATAAAGAACTGAGGTTTTAGTGATTTCGCGTCGAATTTCTAATAGTTCTGCACTGTTTAACCAATAATGAAATTCAGCGAGAAAAGCAGCTTCAGCTTGAACGAGTCGAGTTCGCCAATCGATTTCGGGTTGTTGAATGTTGAGTACTAATCCAAGACGAGCGCGTAACGTCGAACGGTAAAACTGAAGGTAAGTACTCTGCCAAGTTTGATAAAGCGTAGTAAGTGTTTCTGGATAGGTCAGCTTTGCACTCAAAGTCTGTGTCTCATGCCAGACTAACTCAAATAAGCAAGTTTGTTCGACGCGCCAAATCTTTAATAGCATCGCATTAGTACGGTTGAAATACGATCGGGGCTAAACTCAGAGAATCTATTAGAGTCTGGGTTTCAGAATTGATGCTTCTGAGTGTTAAAGTAAATTTCTCATTCCAGTTTCCGATAATTTGAGCAATCAAATAGGATGATTCTACCCTAGCTGTTTCCTCAATTAATACCGTACTCCCTTCTTGAACAATCAACTGAGTTCCTGTCGGTAATGTTGAAGCATCGATTGACTCTAAGATCACTAACAAAGACCATTCTGGCTCTGAGGTTTCTTCCATTGCCCAAGTCGTAACATAGAGCCGAAATATATGTTGATTCAGCGTGATCGATCGATAACCCGATTGTGCCGTTGATGGAATGTGAATGCCAGAGCGTTCGATTTCCGTAAACACAGACGTTACATCTGCACTAAACGCATCTGCGCGTGTTCTCATTGCCGGAACTAACTCAAGCGAGAACAATGTCCAAGTCAATTCATCAATCTGAGTTTGCGCCCATCGAGCCGCATTCACAAGCGGTTGAATTAACCATTGAGGAGAAATCACTGAACAAGTTTTTAGTAATGGAATTGCACTAAGCTCTAAACCTGCGAGATACCATAGCAATTGTTCTAAGTTGGTTTCACATAAAGAAATTGGAATCAGACAAGTCTCATCTGCTGAATTTATCGTAAGTCGATCGCCAGGTATAAAGGAATGAAACGCGATTTGATTCGATTCCTCATTGACACAAGCAACAACATAGAAGTGAGCAGGGTTTTGCAGCAATGCAATCGGGAACTCGATCGTATCTTCCACGTCATCCATCACAATAAACCCAAGATGAAACTGATTCGCATACACAGAATTGATCGCCGCAGGAATACCAAAGCCTGAAGGTTCAATTAATCGGGCTTGGGAGCGATCGAAGTCGATTGGAGTAGAGCGATCGAGCATCCATTGAGTAAAACCCTCTAGAGCAAGCAAGGCAAGATAGGATTGCCATTGAGTGAGCGGATTTGCGATCGTTTGAGTGAACGCGATCGCAGTTCTTACTCGTTCTAGATCGAGGTCAATTAAGGTAGAGGCAGCGTTTAACGGAGTCATCATGATCTGAAGATTGAATCAATGTAAGTCACGACTGAGCAAAGCACAAAGCTGTTCAGCGAACAAATTATCTTTTTGATAGGCTTTTGGAGTTTTGGATTGTTGAGCATCCTTTTCTAACAGGGCATCGACTTGATCGCGCAACGCTTCATCGATCGTTTCGGCAAATCGACTTAACCGTTCCGGGTCGGTGAAATTTTGGGCGATCGCTGAGATATCCTGTTTCAGTCGGGTGAGGATATGCAATCCTACATCAGCCCGTAAGGTTTTTAGTTTCAATAATCGCGCAACGTTGTCTTGGCGCTTGAGATCGAGTTGCTCCGCGATTTGCGTCATCGTAATCTGTTGGCAGTAAAGTAGATGGAGTGCAATACGGAATTGATTGGCTTTCTGCTCTTTTAGACGACTGGTATAGTCACGAATCACAGTTTCTAGAGCCGCACTCAAACATTGAACGAATTGAGCGCGGTAGTAATACAAAAATTCTTCTGTTGGATCGAATTCAGTGCTAGAAACTGTAAGCTGTTCTGCTTGGATTGGTTTATCCTCGATCGATTCGGTTTCGTAGCGATTGAGACGATGTTGGCGGAGACATTGCGCGATCGCAAGTAATTGTTTTAGCACTTGAGTTGAAGAAATCGGCTGATTCAGCTTTGTTTGCAGTTGATCAGCGATTCGGTTCAATTGTTCAGGAGTCGGTTCTTTACATCGTCCCTGACTGCCTTCAGAAATACGATCGCTTAAATAAACGGCGTGATAGCTTTCTAAATAAAGAATTGCAGTCTGAATTGCATCAGCCGACCAGTAAAATCGATCGCTTAATATTCGTTCTAATCGCTTGGTCGTTGTACTGTTGAGAATCGCCCAATCGCTTTTTAGATATAGTCCTTGCTGCTTGAGAAATTGATTCAAATCTGGATGCTGTCTAACTAATCGAGTCGCCCAAGTGTTGAGAGATGCGATCGCGGGATTGTAACTCGCTAAAATCTTCTGAGATAACGGATGATATTGACGGTTTAGCGTTCCATCATCATCGAGAACATAGCTCAGAACATCAAACTGATTGAATTGATAGTAGTCTCCGAACTGACGTGCGATCGAGCTTGCTTCTTCCAAGGTGCAATGAGAAATAAAGCAACGAAGACACAATTCCGCCTCAGTTGAACCATTTTGATAGTCGCGAATAAGCAACTGTTGTAATCGAGTTGATTCTGTGATTTCAGCGTAGTTTTGCTCGATGTAGTGATGTGCGATCGCGGATTTTTCCGCACGATATCTGCCTGCTGGATTAACCCGAACTAACGTCCAATATTTACCTATCTCACTCATCGCCACCTCGATTCCTGCTAGCCAGAGAAAACAATTAATCTTTCCCCGAAGAAGTTATGACATATCGAAGGGATTCTCGGCAAATTTTCCGAATTCCGTAAATTCAGCGAGAAGAATAAAAAATAAGATACCGCAAATAAATTTTCTTTTAAGATGAACTCCGGACGATCGAGGACTGACCGATGATGCAACGCTCTCTCAATCTTTTAGCGATCGCGCTTCTTTGTGTAAGCACAAATGCACCCTTAACACTGGCTCAATCGATTGCTCAAACGCAACAGATCGATCGCAAATCAGAAGCCGATCGCTTATCAAAACAAGGTCAGCAGCAGTACGAATCCGAGCAGCACGAAGCCGCGATCGCATCTTGGGAAGCAGCACTAAAAATTTATCGGGAAATTGGCGATCGACAAAAAGAAGCAAGCATTCTGAACAATCAAGGACGCTCTTACACGCTGCTATCTCGCTACGAAGAAGGAATTCATGCGTTTGATCAAGCACTCTCTATTTTTCAGCAACTCAAGCGGCGCAACGATGCATCAGTCGTCTTGATGAATCGGGGAAGTGCTTATACTGCTTTATCTCGTCACGAAGATGCACTCCGGTCTTACGATGAAGCTTTATCAATCGTTCGTGAAATGAACGATCGCAGCCGTGAAGCAGAAGTTCTAATGAATCGCAGCATCACGTATGCTTACCTCACTCGTAACGATGAAGCGATCTCAGGTTTCGGAGCTGCTTTAGCAATCTTTCAAGCTGCAAACGATCGGAACAATGTCGCTAAAGCACTGATGAATCGAGGCATTGTCTATAATTTCATCTCTCGTTACGACGATGCGATCGCAGCTTTCAATCAAGCCTTACCGATCTTTCGAGAACTCAAAAATCGTCGCTCAGAAGCTTCAGCACTATCTAGTCTTGGAGATGCGTATCGTTTCTTATCCCGTTTCGAGGAAGCTTTAACCGCATTCGATCAAGCTTTACCCATCTTGAGAGCGATCAAAGACCGAAGCGGGGAAGCAGGCGTTCTGATGAATCGGGGAGTCGTTTACGATTTGCTCGATCGTAATGATGAAGCGATCGAAGCTTACAGTGAATCCTTATCAATTTTCAGATCGATTAAAAATCTTCAAGGGGAAGCAGAAGCACTCAGTAACTTAGGCATCATCTATGGTGCATTATTCCGGCATACTGCTTCAATTCAGGCTCATACACAAGCACTCTCAATCTATCGATCGATCCGAAACCGTGACGGGGAAGCATTAGCACTAATGAATCGTGGAATTGCGTATGTTGCTGTTTCACGCTATGAAGAGGCAATTCGATCTTATTCAGAAGCTTTACTTCTTCACCGAGCGATCAAAAATCGGAATGGAGAAGCGCAAGTTTTATTAAATCAAGGCAATGCTTATCAAGCTTTGCGGCGCTACGAAGATGCAGTTCGCTCCTACAATGAGGCACTTCCAATTTATCGGGCTGTTAGAGATCGTTCTGGGGAAGCACGAGCCTTGTATAATCTGGGTGCTACTTACTTTGAGATAGGTCGATTTGCTCCAGCAGAACAATCCCTGAAAAGCGCGATCGCTGTTTTTGAATCGATTCGACTCGATCGACTCTCTGAAGCAAATAAAATCTCATTCTTCGAGACTCAAGCCGTTAGCTACCGCATCTTACAAGAGGTAATGATTGCACAGAAGGAATTTGAAGCAGCACTCACGATTTCAGAATGGGGACGAACAAAAGCGTTAGTAGAACGCTTAAGTCAACAGTTGCAGCCAACAGATTCAACCTCTCAAGCAGCACCGAGCGCGGAGCAACTTCGACAAATTGCGCGATCTCAGAATGCTACTCTCGTTGAATACTCGCTCAACGAACGCAAACGAGAACTCTATATCTGGGTTGTTCAGCCGACTGGAGCGATTGACTTTCGACAAGTCAAGTTAACCGACGTTCTACCGCAGCAATGTTCTTCGATCGCGCAATTGATCGGGAATGGTCGCGCCTCGATCGGGGTTCGGAGTGCCCAATCTGATTGGCTAATTGTCGATGACGCAACCCAAAAGAATTCCTGTGCCCAGTCTGATCGAGATGCAAACTTCAGAGCGCTTCATCGATTGCTGATTGAACCGATCGCATCTCTTCTTCCAACTGATCCGAATCAGCACATTGTTTTTATCCCAGATGGAACACTCTTTTTAGTTCCCTTTGCTGCGCTCAAAGCTACAAACGGTCAATTCTTAATCGAGCAACATACCATTCGTACTGCTTCTTCGATTCAACTGCTGGATAAAACTCGTGCGCTCAACTCTCGTCCAAAAGGAAACAATGTGCTGATTGTTGGCAATCCGCTGATGCCGATCGATCCAAATTCTACCCAAGCGAAACAACTGTCGAATCTACCGAATGCAGAACAAGAAGCTAGAGTGATAGCGCCTTTATTCAACACACAAGCGATCACAGGTAAAGCAGGAACGAAACAAACAATTCTTCAGCAAATCTCTGATGCCAGAGTGATTCATTTCGCAACACATGGATCGTTTTTCGATCGCGATGGTTTCAAAAGCTGGTTAGCGCTTGCTCCCTCTGAAAATGATAGTGGAATTCTTACTGCTGAAGAAGTCGCGCAACTGAAGTTAAATGCTGATTTAGTGGTTCTGAGTGCTTGTGATACGGGACGGGGACGAGTGACGGGTGATGGTGTTGTAGGATTATCTCGATCGTTTATTGCCGCAGGAGTTCCAAGCGTGGTTGTCTCATTGTGGGCGGTTCCTGATGCTCCGACCTCAGATCTGATGAAGGAATTCTATCAACAGTTAAAACAGAATCCTGATAAAGCTCAAGCCCTGAGACAAGCGATGTTAACAACGTTGAGAACCTATCCGAATCCGAAAGACTGGGCAGCGTTCACACTGATCGGGGAGGCACGATGAAACGTCGGTATTTTCTTCAAACGACAGCTTTAAGTGCAATTTATCTCGCTCAGGCAGAACAGTATCGTCAGGTGTTAGCTCGATCGAGTTCACGCAAACTTGCATTATTAGTCGGCATTAATAGTTATTCGGAGACTCGCGATCGCAGTCTTTCCCCTCTAAACGGTTGCAAAACTGATGTTGAACTTCAACGCGAACTTCTAATTCATCGCTTTGGTTTCAAACCTTCAGATATCAAAATCTTGCTCAACGAAGATGCAACTCGAAGCAACATCCTACAAACTTTCGAGACTCATCTAATTCAGCAAGCAAACTCAGATGATATTGTTGTGTTTCACTTTTCAGGACATGGCTCACGAGTGTTCGACTCTGAAGCAATTACCTCAGATCAAGCAAATACCGCTTTCGTTCCTGCGGCTTCAAATCATCTCAATCCTGACCAAAGCGTGAATGACATTATGGGCAAGACCTTATTTCTATTAATGTCAGCCCTGAAAACAGAGAATGTTACCGCCGTTTTTGATTGTTGTTACTCAGGGGGTGGAACTCGCGGAAGTGAACGAGTTCGAGCCGATGCAAGCAATATGCTCTATCAACCGAGCAAAGTAGAAATTGACTATCAGAAGAGTTGGATGCGAAAGCTGGGATTGACTCCTGAACAATTGCGCGCTCGCAGAAAGAAAGGCGCGAAAGGTGCAATTCTCGCCGCCGCCACCGCGAACCAACTTGCAAAAGAAAATGATCTCGCTGATGTATCTTCTGGCTTGTTCACGTACTTTCTCACTCAATACCTTTGGGAATCAGCAGAGAGTTTAACGGACGCAGAAGCAATGATTGAACGATCGCTGTTCGCTGCTACAGGCTTCCAAGAACCCGTTTTTGATGTTAGACCCGAACTTACAACAAAGCCAATCTACTTCACGGCTCCGATTCACCGATCGGCTCAATCGGTTGTGCAATCCGTTCAACGAAATCAAGCCACTCTTTGGTTAGGAGGATTAGATAAGAGAACATTAGAATCTTTTGGAACGGGATCAACGTTCTCAACATTAGAAGGAACAGAGACAGTAACCATCATTGAACGAAAAGGATTAACCGCGATCGCAAAAATTCCCAGCAAGCTCCGCCCCGGAACATTGCTAAAAGAATCCGCACGAGTCATTCCAAGAACAATCAAACTGCGAATTGGTTTAGATTCACCGTTTGGCGATCAAGCGCCGAAGATTGAGAGCGATCGCATCGAATTTGTCCCGACTCAAAACGGTGCTTATCCTCAATTCGTTCAATATATTCTCAGTCGCGCAACTTCAAACAGCATTGGATTATTCTCACCGAGCTTAGAACGATTGCCTGATTCATTTGGGCAAGCTGATGAATCGATTTCAGATGCGATCGTACGTCTCACCCCAAGATTTCAGAGCCTTTTCGCCGCTCATCTCATTCGCCAAACCCTCAACCCGACTGCTTCACAGTTAAACATTGAAGTTTCACTACATCGCCAAAACCAACCGGATCAAATCATCGCTCAGTCTAGTACAAATCGAAGTTCAAACCTTCGCAATCAACCGATTCCAGTTAAAACGCCTTGTCAATTTCAGATTAAAAATCACGATCGTTCATCGCTTTATTTACTCATCGCCTTGATTAGTCCGAACGGTCGTTTCTCGATCATTTTTCCAAATGATTACATTAGTGGCGATTTAAGCGGTGAAGTCCCCGCAAAAGCAAATCGACTCGTTCCCGATCCTGAGCAAGGTGAAGCATTTAAGATTTCACCCCCTTTAGTTGGACGAGGTGAAGCTTTGATTGTTGCAAGTCGTAGTCCGCTAACAAGAACTTACAAACAACTGCGAACATTAGCAGAAGAATCTAATCGAATGCCGATCGCGATCACAACTCAGCGGGGAATTGATGCGATCGAGAATCTTCTTTCTGATCTCGATCGCCAATCTGGTCATTCCACTTACAAGATTAGCACTGAAGATGTTGCCACTCTTTCCCTTGCATTCCAAATTATCTAAAGATTTACTACATCACAGGGGACTGTCAACTTAACCCTCGTGACCCCGATCGTCGAAGCTTTGCCGTACCAAAACATTGACAACATCACCCTGATGGCTGTGGCAATATGGCTAGGATGGTGCCTCTTCTAATAACGGCCTCGGAAAAAATTAGTTGTAGCCAATGAGTTAAATAACTCTGCAATGAAACTCGATGAGCTTCATTGCAGAGCCAAGATGCTTTATGGACGACAGATTAACGTCCCAGCAACCGGGGTCAGTGCCCTGACCGTTGCGGTATTAGGACCGCCGCCGCCTGTCACAACAAACTGTTCAGAGCCTCTTTCGTTCATGTATTGAACGGTCACCTCTGTCCCAAAGGTCAAGTATGTTAAAGAATTCCTTCCCGATAGTGCTTGAGTGACAGCATTTGTTCTGACATCCTGTGATGATCGACAATCGACCGTGAGCAGCGACAAACTTGTCTGTGGGTACTGTGGTGGTTCCAGAAGACCGATATCCTCCAAGGTTTCTCTGATGGGAGAGGGTTGTCTGACCTGATCCAAGATCCGTTCGATATCGGTACGGCTTTGGGGAGGATGTCCAATGACGACGATCGTTGGGAGTGTTGTTTGAGCCTCAGCGGGGTGTGGAGTTAGGACAGTGCTACAAGACGCGACTAAGGATAGTCCGATCAGTGCTTTGCAAGAGTTGATATTCATGACTTTCAGAAAGTAAACAGTTTGTTTGAATGTGTTGAGCATAGAGCGCGGTTAAATGTCCCGATGCTCATCATGGTTGACTGTGCGATCTAAGATGCTCTTAGAAGTTTTAGAGAGTTCATTGAACTTCTCATATCGGTGTAGAGTTCACTTCTAGAGAGGTTATGCAATCTCAAGAATTCGCTCTACGATAAATTCAGATGATCGAGGAATTGCGATGAACAGCAGATTAAGTTTGATGATGGTGCTGATCCTTGTTGGAACAAATCCTACAATGGCTCAAACCACTCTGGTCACTCAACTTCAGCACTCTGAGAAAGTCGAAGCAGATCGATTGTTTAATCAAGGATTGCAGCAATATCAGGAAAATCAGTATGGATCTGCGATCACATCCTGGCAATCTGCATTGAAGCTTTACCGAAGAATTCGTGATCGACCAGGAGAAGCGCAAACCCTACTACATCAAGGTAAAGTCAGCTTTGCTCTGTCTCGCTATGGAGAAGCGCTGCAACTATACAGTGAAGCACTACCGATTATCCGATCGCTGAAAAATCAAGATAGCGAATCTACTCTACTCTTACTTCAAGGGAATGCTTACTTTGCTCTAGCCCGCTATGAGGAAGCATTGCAACTCTATCATCAAGCATTGTCGATCGCTCAAGCGGTTCAAAACCACAGTGAGGAAGCCAACAGCCTGATGAGCCAAGCGAATGTCTATACGTCTCTTCTTCGCTACGACGAGGCAATTCACACCTACGGTGAAGCACTCCTCATCTTCCAAGCCATTCAAGATCGCAGAGGCGAAGCAACCGTTCTACTTAATCTAGCAACAACCTATCGCCGCTCCTCCCGCTACAAGGAAGCGCTTCAGTACTACAATCAAGCACTGCCCATTTTTCAAAAACTCAAAAACCAGACTCTTGAAGCACATACCTTGTTAAGCCGAGGCATTGCTTACGTTTCCCTCTCTCGCTATGAAGAAGCAATGGCTGGCTACAATCAAGCACTGCCCATTTTTCAAAAACTCAACGCTCGCGATCATGAAGCAAACGCCTGGATGAATCTGGGGTTCGCTCAATTTGCAGTGCAGCAATTTTCTCAAGCAGAACGGTCGCTCAGACGGGCGATCGCAGTATTTGAACAAATTCGATTAGACCGACTCTCTGAAGCAAATAAAATTTCAGTGTTTGAGACGCAAACGAAGAGCTATCGGGCGTTACAAGAAGTTTTAATTGCTCAAAATCAACCTGAAACTGCCCTGACCATTTCAGAGTGGGGGCGTACTAAAGCTTTAGTTGAACGGTTAACTCAACAGCTACAACCATCCTCGCAACTGATTAGCCAAGCCCCCTCTCTTGCTACCCTGACTCAGACTGCACGATCGCAAAATGCCACTTTAGTGGAGTATTCAGTCATTGATGATCCTAAAGGGCAAGAAACGCGACTCTTTATCTGGGTGATTCAACCGAATGGCAGCATTGCGTTTCGTCAAGTCAATCTTGCAGCAGTTCTACCGAAGCAATGTCCAACAATTTCTCGTTTGATTGGTAACAGTCGTGACTCAATCGGTGTTCGTAGCTCCCAATCAGATTGGCTCATCGTCGATGCAGTCACTCAAAAGCATCCTTGTACTCAGTCTGATCCCGATGAGAATTTCACAACACTTTATAAACTGCTAATCGAACCGATCGCGTCTCTACTTCCAACTGATCCGAATCAGCACATTGTTTTTATTCCCGATCGCACTCTTTTTCTTGTTCCTCTTGCTGCGCTTAAATCTGCTGATGGTCAATTTCTAATCGAGAAGCACACAATTCGCACTGCCCCTTCTATCCGACTCCTAGACAAAACCCGTGCCCTCAAATCACTGTCAAGCGGGCAAGGTGCGCTAATTGTTGGGAATCCTTTCATGCCGAATGATCCAAATTCAGCACAACCGCTCTCGAATTTGCCAAACGCCGCACAAGAAGCGAATGCAATCGCGCCTTTATTTGGCACTCAAGCAATTACTGGCAAGCAAGGAACTAAGAAAACTGTCCTTCAACAAATGTCGGATGTAAGGATCATTCATCTCGCAACGCATGGCTCGTTCGATGATCGTAATGGCTTCAAAAGCTGGTTGGCGCTTGCTCCATCTGAAACAGATAATGGAATTCTCACGGCTGAAGAAGTTGCACAATTGAAGCTAAATGCAGATTTAGTGGTCTTGAGTGCCTGTGATACTGGACGTGGAAAAGTAACTGGAGATGGAGTCATTGGACTATCGCGATCGTTCATCAGTGCAGGTGTTCCAAGTGTGATTGTTTCACTCTGGGCTGTTCCTGATGCTCCGACGGCTGAACTAATGCAGGCATTCTATCAACAGTTGAAACACAATGCCGATAAAGCACAAGCACTCCGTCAAGCAATGTTAACGACTCTCAAAACTCATCCCAATCCAAAAAATTGGGCAGCATTCACACTCATCGGTGAAGGGCTATAAGATGTCGTCATGGCAACGATATTATCTTCAGCCTTGGTCGAGGCGTTAAATCTGTCATCAAGCGCGGTCTGGCTGGCGCTGCTACTTTACGATCATCCCTACTAGTTGTAGCGTGTGGGAAAAATAGGGTTCGGGATAGACTTAGAAATGAACAGATAGAGTTCGAGATAGGGTTCGCTCATATTTTGCACCTTGTCTCATTGAAACGTCTGTGGAAATATCTATGAAATAAGGGTTTGAGAAATGGGAGCAATTAGAGGTTTGAACCGAAACTATTTCGACAGCACGCAAAATCAGGCATTTCGAGTCGTCTGAAGCACTGCTGTTGTAGAAATTTATATTGGCTAGAAAGCCTCTCTAACAGGACTTACAGCGATTAATGTCTAAGTGTTAAGGTATCAATCAAAGATAGGGATCGATTTAGATCCGGATCTCGATCTGTTTCGATCTCTACGCGCGACCTTCAGCGTTGCGCCTCTACTGGGAAGCCGTCTTCCCCCTGAGTTCCTGTCCCATGTTCCCATGTAAAAGGGTCACTGACCCCGCCTACATCAGCAGTAAGTAATGACCCTGATGGCGTGCAAGGCACAAAAGCCTGAATCACTCTTAACCTCTAAGAATGACAGGGCAAGGGCAAGCTGGATAAGGTATGGCGCGACAATAGTATTGGCTCAACCGACTCTTACCGGCACTTGTCCAGATTTGGTAATCTAGCATCGAGAGATAGCTAACTTGTGAGTAAGAAGCGCTGCTCTAGTAACTTGATTCCTGCTCGACCGTACATCTGCCTCTTAAGTAGCTTCAATCGATTGATTTGCCCTTCCACAGGTCCGTTACTAATCGGCAGAGTCATTGCTGCTTTGACTGCTTCATAATCCTGCTGTAGTCCTTGAGCAAACTTCTGAAAAGGAATGAGATCGCTGACCTCCACTTCCTTTAACCAAGTCTCGAACTGCTCTGATTGCCGATGGCGAATGAGTTTGCAAAATGCCTCACTCAGTTCAATTACAGTTTTCAAAACAGGCGAATGGGTTTTCAACCTCTTAATCAGTTGTTTCTGCTCACGGGCGCGCTTCTTTGGTACACACATCACCAGCCAAGTTGCTCGATTCGCACTCAGCGGCGTAGCAGGAACTGTTGATTCAGTCTTGCGTTTTGGAGCAGGTGAACGAGGGCGATGAGATTGAGAAGTCAGAGATCCGGCTTCGCGTAATCGATGAACATATCGACTCAATGTCCGTCTACTCCCCTTGTAGCCTTGTCGTTTTGGTACACTAAACAATCCGTAGGTTTGCTTGTGCTTCTGTAAGTACTCAGTGATGAAGGCTCGATAGGGCACAGCCAGACTATCGCCATAGTCACTGCGCCGTTGAGGGTCAGCAAACTGAGGTTTGCGAAGGTCTCGTTGGACAGTCCGAACGCCCAAGCCAACTTCCTGGGCAATCGCAGCGGTCGCCCACCCCTGCTCAAACAAGCTCCAGATGGTTTGATGCTGTGCGCTACGCTTCTGCCAATGAGCAGAGCCAATCAATTGCTCTTCCTGCAATTGGGAGTCTGTTTCTGATACTTGGTCTGATTTTGGAACTAAATCGCTCAGCATCTGAGCAATCACAGCGATTGTTTCTGAACTCACCTGCTTCGACTCGGTTTCTCCGACCGTTCTCAGCACCTGTGTTTGAGTTCTCAAAACTTGTTCTAAAACCTCTGCTAGATTCTGCATCAGATGAAATCGGTCTGCAACTTGAGTAGCACTCGGCGCACCTGCTGTAATTCCACTCCGATACGCGGAGGAGCGGTCTCGTGACACGATTTCGATGCCGGGATACTGGCTCAGCCATTCGGTAACAGGTTCCGCAGCTCGTCCAGGGAGTAATGAGATCGGTTTATGAGTTTCTAGATTCACAATGATCGTGCCATAGCTCACACACTTACGAAACGCAAAATCATCAATCCCGACAATTCGAGGCGCTGCAACTTGTAGCGGCGGTAAACGCATCACTAATCGTAGGATGGTATTGCGACTCACAGTGCAATGCAACTTCTGGCTCAACCGAATTCCGGCTGCACCTCCTAATAAGTAGGCAGGATCAATTAAACGTAAGATAGAGAGAGAGTCTGCCCCCTAT
>VFQU01001085.1_pt1 | contig 17785 bp, 11 predicted proteins | sample 3512311 | NCBI WGS metagenome assembly VFQU01 (sample SAMN10412377, study PRJNA504923) | tailings metagenome | isolation source: Relicate 3 Philex TSF3 active mining site | place: Philippines: Tuba, Benguet | collected 2017-08-29
CAAAAACCTCATTTGGTTTTATCCTTACATTTGAATCCTGCGGGGAAGGGACAAAAGGGAGGAATGGCAGCCGTCCTCACTCCCGGATATAAAACCTTCCATCTCTTAAAGTCCATTTCGGAAGATAAAAAAAAGCCCAAATCTTTTCTTTCCTCTCCTTGGTCGGATTGGATGGTTTTCGTAGCCAATTGGAGCAAACTGGAAAATGCGGTGGCGGATGCTTGGATTTATTTTCATGGATACTGGTCCGATAAGTCGGGTAAAAAGGCGGATCTGGATAAGTTTGAAGGATACCGCCAAAACATGGTTACATGGAAGTATGCCGACGATAAGAATTGGGAAAATAAAGCGAAAGCAGGCGGTAAAGGCCCTTATTCCAAAACCCATTCCGGATTTTCCGCAGAAGGTGCTTTTTGGGAAAGAGAGAAAGGAAAAAAAGAAACCTGGCGTAGAGAAGGGGGACGGGAAGGTTTCGGAGGAGATAATTATTACGCTTCCAGGGAACTGATGCGTTTTGTTCAATTCGGACTTAGGGAACAATTGAAGGATAAAAACGGAAATTATCCTGAAGTGGGGCCCATTCAAAAACCTTATATTTCCACTTACAGTCTTCCTACTTACACGAATGCGATTTGCGCTTTTTTAGAAATAGGATACATCAATCGTTCCAGAGACATGAAGTATCTTACTGAAAACAGAAAAGAGGTCGCCATTTCTTTGGCGGTGGGCATCTATTCCTTGTTTAGTGGTATGGAAATGAGAAAACCTAAAAAAATGCCTGTTGTTCCCAAAGGCAAAAAAATCAACTGGGAAAGATATGAGAATTATTTCAGTGAGGTAACTTCTCCTTGAACGAGAAAAAATCCATATTATCTGATCCTATTTTTCCTAAGGTGATCGAAGCCTATCAAAATTCATTGAAGGAACGTTATTCGGCAGAATCCCTTTCCCGTTTTCCTAAATATTCTTCCATCAAAAGGGAAACGATCGATCTACTCATCGGTTTTTTTACAGAGTTTTTATATCCGAAATACGAAGAAAGACTGAAATTGGACTCAGCCTTTCAAGCGTTAGCCGGTTTTGTTCATCATCCTGCGAAAGTTTGGGGGATTTTGGGAAATATCGCCGCATCGATTTTCCGTTTCGGAAGGCATTTCCCTTTGGCTCTTAAAGCGGGTTTGGCTGCACTTCATTCCTATGTTACTGCTCATTCCTTCGAAGAAATATTGATCCGAGAAGTGAATTCTGAAGAAAATCCTTCTTTGGCAATTTCATCTAATGAAAGTTTTACGAAGATATTGGGAAGAATTCCTCAGAAAGATGCGGATGCATTTCGTGCGGACATAGGCAAACTCTTTCACACTTTCACGGATGAGGTTTTGGTGAATAAGATCATTCTCATCATGGATGATATACTTCGTAAAATGGAAACGAAAGAGAATCTTTATACGGAAACGGACAAAAGAGGAATCGATTTAGGGATTCAGATTTTAAAGAAGGGGAGATTTATTTTCGATCGGCTTTCAAAACAAGAGATGTTTCTAGTAATTGAGGCGATCGATGAAGTAGAAAGGGAATTTTTTCTAGAGGCAAAGAGAAAATCTAAAAGCTAACACGAATATCACTTAAAAAAAGTTACATGGTACCGATGGCCGGAATCGAACCGGCATGATGTTGCCATCGGTGGATTTTGAATCCACTGCGTCTACCAATTCCACCACATCGGCGAATTAGCTTTAGTCTTCTGCTTCGATATATTTACCTTTTCCGCGGGCCACTATTTTGCCGATCTCATTTTCTATTTCAGCACGATTTTCGATGATTTTTTTGTTCTTCTTTACGAACCAACCGCGAAGGTGGAGAGGCTCGTTCACTTTGGCCGGTTGTAAAAAACGAATGGTCAATTCACCGGTAGTGGTTTCGAAATTCATCGCTTCATTGATCTTCATCATGATCTCGTCCAAAATGGTGGAGATGATGCCAGGGTGGATTTGATCCGGTTGTCCTTGGTATTTGTCGGGGCAGGTATAATCACCGAATGCTGTTTTTGTATCTTCATCGAAGGTGATTTTGAGCTGCAACCCGTCTGCATTGTCTGGACTTGAGGCAAAGCTTAGATTTTTTTTGGCAACGGATTTCATGCCACCATAACATGCAAGAAAAAGTCTGGTGTCAAGCACAAAACATGCCAAATCCCCTAGGGTTGCTCTGAGACGAGAAAAACGGGGTAGATACCACAATTTGTTCGTTTTTGCTGCGCCCCGGATCGCAGCGGAAATCAAACGAAACATCTTTCCCGCTCTCGGCAGCGAAACTTCCTGTATCTACTTCCGAACTCCGGCATCCCTGCCTACGTCACCGAGAGAAATAGGTTTCGCTGTGCAAGAAAGGCTGTTTCGTTTATTGGAGCGGAGAGCCGGAAATGGCGCCCCACTGAATTTAGTAGGAAAAGATTTTCGGATTTTTCGAAGTCGTCTAATCGATGGCTCAATTTCGAGGTCTTACTCCTCGAAAATAGATAATAAGGCTTATTTTTTAGAATGATCACCACTCTTATGATGCTACTTGGACTTTCTGGCGCCGGCGCCGGATTGTACAATGTACTCAAGTCTCCTTCTTCCGGATCCGGGGGAAGTGAAGGTGGTGGTAACAACCGCAGAAGAAGACGCAATCGGAAAGATTCGGAGGAACCTTTCGAGGGAGGCGGAGAAGATCCGAGCCTTCCTCCTCCGAAGTGGGGAGGAAGAGGGAAAGAAGTTCCTTTTCAAACTCCTCATTCCGCATCCAAAGGAGCAGAGCCGAATCTTCCCGAGGGCGGCTTACCTGCGTTAGAGGATTGGGCTTCCCGAGATGACGAAGGGCTTCCTATGCCAGGATCCGGAGGCGGCGGCGGAGGAGGTACTACGCCGGGTGGAAGCGGCGGTGTTCCTTCCAAAAATCCGAGAGGAAGAAATCGAGGAGGCGGTGCAGGGAAACAAAACCAACAGCTTCCTCAATCCTTGGAAGATATTCCTTTGGGAGATTTTGGAGATGAGGAAGATGACGATTTTTCTTCTCCTGATCTCCCCGTTCAAAATCTAAGACCTAAAAAAGAGAAACCGGAAGTTTCTTTTTCCGTAGACGATATCATTTCCAAGAATTCCAAGTATTCGTTTCATCGCAGACCTTTGTTAAATGCGGAAGCATTGATGGAGAAAAATAACGTAGAAGAGGCGATCGAAATTTTTCTGCGGACGGGAGAACGCATTCCCGATCAGGAAATCAAAAACAAGATTCAGAAAAACATTCAGGATCTGGAAGAGTATATGGAAGACCAAGGATCCGGTTCCGCTTACGAACCGGAAAAAGATCTTCCCGGAAAACAATCCGATTCAAATGTTACCGATCCCAAAAGACAAAAAAGAAAAATAGACGGCGCCTCTGCATCAGGTGATGATCATTCTTCTCCGGGTTCCAAAGATTTAAACGATGCAGGCCTGCAGGATTTTGTTTCCGCAATGAAACAGGTCTCCGAAATCTTCGCTGAATCCATCGCAAAGGCCATTCAATACGCAGGCAGCGGAGGTGGTGCCGGCGGTGCTACTTCTCCTCTTCCTGAGAACTTTTCTCCACCAAGCGGTGGTTTACCGAGTGCCCCTCCCGGCCGTTTTCCTTCTCAAGGAGGATCTTTTCCTCCCTCTTCTTATCCCATACCTCCTTCCGATTCGGGAGTGCAGGCTGCTCAGGAGACCCCTCAAAGACCAGAACAAGCGGAAATAAAAAACTTTGATTCACCCGGAGGAAGCGGGACACCTGGCTCCTATCCTTCTTCTCTGCCTCCTCCGGGCGCAGTCGGTGCGGATTTTTTACATCCTTTGATCTACCAGTTTTTGAAAGATGCTCCGCCGATTCCAGGTTATTCGGGAGCGGATGGAAAGGCTCAGAAAGAAAATTATGAAAATCTTTTAAAATCATTGAACCAAGGTTTGATGGCTCCTCCTACGGGCGCTCCTGCTTTTATGCCTCCGATGCAGGGTGGAGGTGCTTCCGGGATTGTTGGGCCGTTTTACCTTCCGAACCCAGAGCAAATTCAGGCGGATTTACAGGGGCTTTCGGATGCACTGAACCAAGCTGCTTCGGGAGCCGCTGCTTTGGGGCAAGCAACGGAAGCAGTTCAATCGAAAGATGTTTCCGAATTGGATCTTCCTGAAGATACTTTTTTCTCCACAGAATGGAAACAGTTCCGGGATCTTCCTCTCGTGGACAGGCGTTCCGGGAAAGAAAGAAGGGTCAGCCCGGACAGAAGAGAAAATAAGGCGGGTCGTAAGGACAGACGTTCCGGAGTGGATCGTAGAAAAGGAGATCGTTTTAAGGAAAGAGAAAACTATCTCAAAGATAAGGCCTTACAAAAGTTAGAGTCTGACGCTAAAAAGGCACAGAAGATCACTCCTTCTTCTCTCAATGATTTACTGAGACCTTATTTTCCCGCTCTTCCTCAAAGATTGGATCTTCCTGAAGGTCTTAATCTCAAACAGGACAAAGAAGAAGAACCTCCTAAAGAGGAAGAATGGATTTCCTCGGACGAAGATTCCGAATGGTTCGATAAAACGAACGATGCCCTGAAAAAAGAGGTACATCTTCCTTCTCCTTCCGAAGCGGAAGAAACTCCCATCACTGCTGCACCTAAGATCGGTTTACCGGATGCAATCGATCCTGCTAAAGCGAAATCGGAAACTGTCATCGAAACGGATGAACCGATTCAAGTGGAACTTATGGGGAGATCTCAGCCGGAAGAGATCAAAATCGGTCTTCCGGATGCGGACGAAGTGTACCGAGATAGAAAGGTTAAGGAAGAAGAGGAAGACATTCTCGCTCCGGAAGAACCGGAATTGGATACCGAACCTCCCGAAATCGAAATCGTAGATGGAAACTTGGGAGAGATTCCTGAAGCTCCTGACACTCCGGAGGAGATGGCAAATAAGGTAGAGGAAGAACCTGAAAAAATCATCCACGGGGTTTTGGAACTCAAACCTCCCGAGGCGGACGATGCTCCTTTCCTTACTTTGACTTATGATTTCGGAAAAATTCCGCATGCTTTTCGTTTGTCGAAGAACTATTCCATTATGGAGTATTCTTATTTCAAATACAAACCTATGTTGATGAAGGCTCAGGAATTCGCCCGCCGTAAGATGCTGAAGAATGCCTTGAACTATTATCGAGTCATCAAATCGCAAAATATTCCTCCCGAACTTCGTAAGATGATCAATCGTAACATCAGAGACATCACCGAATTTATGGAAAAATTCCTTATGGCCAAGGGCGGTTAGTCCTTGACAAAATCCTTTCGTATAACATCATTCATTTTAAGAGGTATTCATCCGATGAGATTGCGGCGCCACCAATAGGTAAGCAAAATCCAAAATTCTTAACTGCTCTCACTCCTTTCTTTAGGACGAGACTTGCTTACCTATTTCCTTTTCGAAATTCAGGAGGCGTCTATGTCCGATCATATATCCATTCAAAGTTTAAGTTTTATTTACGAGTCTTCTTCGGAATCTTTATTCGAAGATCTAAATCTGCATTTTGCGTCCGGTTGGACAGGAATCGTAGGTAAAAACGGAAGCGGTAAGTCCACACTCGCTAAAATCATCTCAGGCGAGATCTTTCCTTCTTCGGGAATCATCCAAGGAAATACGAATGTCCGTTATGTGTCTCAAGACACTTCCGTTTCCGAAGAAGACCTGGAAAATTTCATCTACGACGATTCCAAGGAAACGGGGAAGTGGAAGAACCTTCTGAAAATTAAAATCCGGCAGCCGGAAGATTATCATCATTTGAGCTTCGGAGAAAGAAGAAGGATTCTCCTCTCTATGGCTCTCTCGGAAGATTCGGAAGTTCTGATCCTAGACGAACCTACGAACCATTTGGATGAAGAGAGCATTCGCCTGATTTTGAATGCGATTCGGTTTTATCAGGGAGTTGGGATTCTGATCAGTCACGACAGATATCTGTTAGATGAGGTTGTCTCTTCCTGCGTGTTTTTGGAGAAGAATTTTTATTCCCAAAGGCCGGGAAATTTTTCCCAAGGAAGATCCGAAATGGAAAGGGAAAGAGAAGAAAGGGTAAAGGATTGGGAAGAGATTCGTAAAGAAAGAAAAAGACTGGAAGCGGAGATCAGCCGTAGAAGAGAGGAGGCAAGCCTTTCCCATAAACATAGATCCAAAAAAGGTTTGGATCCTCACGATCACGATGGAAGATACCGCAAAAATCTGGCAAGAGTGACAGGAAAAGACGGGCAGGCAGGCAGATTGAAAAATCAATTGGATGCCAGAAAAGAACATTCGGAACGGAAGGAGAAAGAAATTTTTTCAAAACTTCCCGAGAAAGAAAACCTTGGTATTGTTTGGCGAACAAACGTTTCCAGAAGATCGAATTTGTTTTTATGGGAAGAAGAGAAAATGAATTTCGGCTTTTTAACTTTGCGATCGGAATCTCATCTTTCGATTCTTCCCGGTTCCAGGATCGCGATCACAGGAAAAAACGGATCCGGCAAATCCACTTTGATGGGATTTTTAGTGAAGGAGATGGAAAGAAAAGGAATTCCTTATTTGTATCTTCCTCAGGAATTTTCTCAGGAAGATTTGGAGAGTATGCAACAAGAGTTTCGTAATTTCTCTCCCGATAAGAAGGCGAAGATACTTTCCGGGATCCATCGTTTGGGCAGCGATCCGAAACGTTTTTCCGAATCGGAAAGTTTTAGTCCGGGAGAATGGAAAAAACTTTTTTTATCCGTTCATCTGGAGTCTCAGCCCGAAATTCTTTTGTTAGATGAACCTACGAATCATTTGGACATCAAATCTTTGGAAGCCTTGGAATCTTCTTTGGCAGTTTTGCCTTCCGCTTTGGTTTTGGTCAGTCACGACAGAAGGTTTTGGGAATCGTTAGCACAGGAAGAGTGGGGCTTGGAAAACTTTTTTCTCACCCAAAAATATCTAGACAAAATCTAATTAGTTCATTTAGAATAATTCTAAGGAGTGATATATGCCACAAGTAACCTCACATGCACCTGATTTTAAGGCAACTGCCGTCATCGGGGAAACTTTCAAAGAAATTAAATTATCCGATTACAAAGGAAAATGGGTCGTATTGTTTTTCTATCCGCTCGACTTCACTTTCGTATGCCCTACGGAAATCATCGAGTACGATGCTAAATTGGAAGACTTCAAAAAAATCGGCGCGGAAGTTTTGGGCGTTTCCATCGACAGTGAGTTCTCTCACTTGGCTTGGAAAAAAACTCCTAAAAAAGAAGGCGGAATCGGAGCGATCAACTATCCTCTCATCGCAGATAAAACCAAAGAAATCGCAAAATCTTTCGGAGTTCTCATCGAGTCCGGTCCGGATGCGGGAGTGGCTCTCAGAGGAACTTTCATCATCGATCCGAACGGAATCATTCGCCAAGCGACTGTTAATGATCTTCCCGTGGGAAGAAACATCGACGAAGCTCTTCGTTTGATCAAAGCGTTCCAATTCGTAGAAAAACATGGTGAAGTTTGCCCTGCCAACTGGGATGAAGGTAAAAAGACCATGAAAGCGGATCCTACCGGTTCGAAAGCTTACTTTGCTTCTGTAAATTAATCTGATCCGGCCGTTTCCCCGAACTCCGGAATGAAAGAGTTTGGGGAATTTCGGATTCTCTCTCCCGTCTAATCTTTACACCGATACAAAAATATATGATGACCTCCTCAGACAAATTAGACCAAGAAGACAACCGATTCTACAAGGCAGACGGATTCCCGAAAGGGCTCAGTCGTAAGGTAGTGGAATCCATTTCTCATATCAAAAATGAACCGTCTTGGCTGACTGAATTTCGTCTCAAAGCTTTCTCTGTCTATGAAGAGAAGCCTATGCCGAATTGGGGGTTCATTCCTCAGTTCCGAATCAATATCGACGACTACGTTCATTACGTAGGAACCAACCAAAAAAAGAAAAAATCCTGGGATGAGGTCGATCCTGAAATTTTAAGAAGTTTCGAAAAACTGGGAATCCCGGAACACGAAAGAAAATATTTGGCGGGGATCGAAACGATGAACGATTCCGAAACCATCTACGCCAATGTAAAAAAAGAACTCACCGATTTAGGAATCATCTTCTGCGACATTGACACTGCCATCAAAGAATATCCGGAATTAGTTCGCGAATATTTGGGAACAGTTGTGACTATCGGAGACAATAAATTCTCCGCACTCAACTCATGCGTGTTCAGCGGTGGTTCCTTCGCATACATCCCCAAGGGAGTGAAGACTCCTATGCCTTTGCAGGCTTACTTCAAAGTGACTGCGGCAAGTTCAGGACAATACGAAAGGACTCTTCTCATTGCAGATGAAGATTCTCATCTGGAATACAGCGAAGGCTGCACTTCCGTTCAGGACAAAGGAACTAATTTTCATACCGCCGTTGTAGAGTTAGTCGCTAAAAAAAATGCGAAGATCTTCTACACCACCATCCAAAATTGGAAAAAGAATATGTACAATTGGACCGTGAAGAGAGGGATTTGCCATGAAGCGGCCCACATCACTTGGACCGATTGCAATATAGGTGCCAACACGATCAAATATCCAGGGATCATCCTGCAGGGAGATCATTCTACGGGAGACGTTCTTTCTCTTGCGTTTGCGGGAGGAGGTCAGATACAGGATACAGGCGCCAGAATCATCCATGTGGGAAAAAACACAAGGTCCAATATTCTCGCCAAAGGGGTTGCTCTCGATGGCGGAGTAAACTCTTACAGAGGTTTGGTGAAATTCGAACCTTCCAGCAAAGGTTCTTACAGTCATATCAAATGCGACGGTTTGATGATGGACAGTCGTTCGCAGTCCCACGCCTATCCTTATAATGATGTTTCCGGAGAAGAAGGGACACTCAATTATGAGGCTACTGTTTCCAAAATCGATGAGGATCAATTGTTCTATCTTCAATCCAGAGGATTGGGAGAAGACGATGCGAAGCTACTCATTATCAACGGATTTTGTGAAGGGGTGACCAAACATTTGGATGTGGAATATTCCGTAGAAATGACTAAACTCATCCGTATGATTTTAGAAGACGGACATGTGATTTCCGAAAATGCCCCTACAGGGAAAATTAGCGCAAGTTAGTTTTCTTCCCGGGTTCTGAAATGAGAAAGGGATCTGAGCCGGCATGGCTTGGTTTTCCTTCTCTATGTATCTCTTTAAAATCTTGACTCGGCATTCAGTAAGAACAATTTAGAAATCAGTACGAACAGATGGCTCAGTTAGGCAAGTTTTTCGGTTTTTTCCCTCTCATTCTCAAAAAAATCCCTTCTCACTTGAAGATGATTTTGTTCCTCGCAGCTTATTATTTGGTGATCCTTACTCTCTATCGGTTCGCCTTTTTGTACGTGTATTCTTACCGTTTGGAAGGTGTGAATGTTTATGAAATCTTAAGTGCTCTGGTTCTAGGGCTTAGATTCGATATCTCTACAATCTCCATGCTTTTGGGACTGTTTGCCGTTTTGGCGTCTCTCCCTTTTCTCAATCGTTACAAAACCTATCGTTTTATTTGGGGGTATGTTCCCATCCTCCTGAGTCTTTGGATGATCTCCCATCTTGTAGCGGACATCATCTATTTCGAAAATGCGAACAAACATATCGGTTACGAAGGGTTTGTGTTTTTAGGAAAAGATTTGGGAGTTCTTTTGAAATCCGCATTCGAACAAAACGCTTCCTTATCGATCGGAACAATTCTATTTTTAATCGTATTTTTGCCTCTCAGCACTTGGCTCTTTCTCAAATACAATCCTTTTCATTACGAACCTAAATCGATCTCTGCCGAATCAATCACTTGTTTTGCGGTTCTTGTTTTGGTGGTTTTGGGAGTGAGAGGCGGTTTGCAGGAATCTCCCATCCGTGCCACGAATGCGATCGTGTCCGGAAATAATTTTGTGAATAATCTCGCATTGAACGGAGTTTTCACTTCCATCATGGATGTGAAAAGCCAATCCATTCCTAATTTTTTGAAGATGGATCCCAAACAATACGTTGAGATCGTAAGGGACGAAATCTCTTACGAAGGAGCGGAATTCGTAAGCGAAAAATATCCGCTTCTTAGGGAACAGAAAGAAACCAACCAAGGAACTCCTCCGAATGTCATTTTGATTCTTTTGGAAAATTGGACGGGTGAGTTTATTTCTCCTATCTCCAACGGTTTGGTGGATGGAAAAGAAGTGGCTCCTTATTTCAATCGACTGTTGAAGAAGGGGCGTTTTTTCGATCACTTTATGGCTTCGGGAGGAAGGACCACTAACGGGATGATGTCCATTCTGACGGGAGTTCCGGATCGCCCTGGGCTAACAGTTGTTCGTACGCATCAAGTTCTGGGGAATTTTTCGGGAATAGGGACTCTTTTTTCCAAAATGGGTTATGAAACTTATTTTGTGACCGGAGGGGATTTGAGTTTCGACAATAAAAACACTTTGGCTCCTCATTTCGGTTTTCAGACTGCAGTGGGAGAAAAAGAAATTACGAAACTAGGCAGATACGGTTTGGGAAGCTGGGGATACGATGATGCCGACGTATTAGAACAGTTACACGAAAGAGCTTCCTCTGCCACAAAACCGTTTTTCGGAGTGGCACTCACTCTTACGACTCACTATCCTTATCGTTCTCCTAAAGATGAATTGAATATTTTCGGAAAAGAAATCAGAGACGCAGATTTTTTAAATGTGTATCATTATGCGGATTGGGCTGTGAATCAGTTTATGGAGAAAGCGGAAAAATCCAAATACTTCAAGAATACGATTTTCGTATTCGTAGCAGATCACACTCATCATAGATATTTGGATTATTACCAAGACAGAAGAATTCCCTTCCTTGTTTATTCTCCGGGAAGAGTGACCCCCGGGATCGATTCTCAAATAGCTTCCCAGTTGGATGTGATTCCCACAATTTTAGGTTTGGTGGGAAAACAGGCTTTTTTCTCCGCAATGGGAAGGGATCTTTTCGCAAAAAAAAGAACCCATTCCGCTTATTACGCCTACGGAAATCTTTTCGGCTGGCTGGAAGGGGATACTTTTTATGCGCGTTTTTTTGACGGGAAAGAAGACTTTGCTTACAGCACTCTTCCTCCCAGAGAGAAAAAAAATATCTGCGAAGGGAACCATAACCCTTGTGAGATCCCCGGCCTAAAGGCCAGAGCGTTTCTCAATATGAGTTATGATCTTTTGAACCGCAATATGGTGTTTCCTAAAGAATCCGAATTCGAAACAGGAAACTATAAATAGATATTCGCCGAAGAATAGAGGTCTCTGCAAAGGATACAATCCTGCAAAAGACCTCTGATTTGTTTCTTCTCGTCGTCCGCTAAACCTTCCCATAGATTTGTTTTTTCTTCCGGATCATTTCGGAAACGGAACAATTCTTCTTTGGTCGGCACAGAGTTCAATCTCAGTATATAATGCAGATCACTTTTGATAAAACTGAGCCCCACTCTGTAGAGAGATGTCTCGTTATTATTCGCAATGAAGATGGTTCTGTCTTCTTGAACAGGTGTTAGAAGGGAAGTTCCAGGGAGTCTGTTTAAGTAGTTTGCGATTTCCGGTTCTTTGCTGATTCCCATTAGATCCGTGATCGTGGGGATGAGGTCTATATTGGCCACATTCTTGGATTTGTTTTGGTTCAGATGGTTCGTCCAGGATTGATATTCTTTTGGAAGATATACCATCATAGGAATGGAAACCGTTTCTATATGGTTACTTTCTATATGTCCTATATACCCGTGTTCGAAGATCATTTCTCCGTGATCGGATGTGAACAAAATAATTGTATGACCAGTCAGTCGCTCATTTTCCAAAAAAAGAATCACATCTTTCATGAGTGCATCCAGATGACGAACGGAATTGTCATACGGAGCATTCAGATCTTGTCCTACGGGGAAATGTTCGGAACCTTCCGGGATGAAATAAGGAAAGTGGTTCGTATTGAAATGAAGCACTCCCGCAAAGGAAGAACCTTCTTCTTTGAGTTTCAAAACGTGTTTTTTGAATTCGGAAACGGTAAAACGGTCGTCGATCCCTATGTCGTTAAAGGTAGGATTTCCGCTGGTTTCTTTGTTCCAGAGGTAATCGATTCCTGAATTTTTAAAGAAACCGTCGAAGTTGTTCCAACGGAAACTGTGGCTGGAAATAAAGAAAGTGGAATGTCCCAAGGTTTTTCCGTATTCCCAGAAGAGTGGGAAATTATGGGTCATCGCAATATTTTGATCGGGAGAAATTCCGGAAAGAATGCTAGGAACGGAAATTAGCGTTGAACTTGCGTTAGAGAATGCATTTTCGAAAACGGTGACTTTTCCATCCTTCGGTTTTTTTACCCAGCTGCTGAGAAAGGGAGTAGTATCTTTCTGATATCCGTAAAGATTCATGCTCTTTCTTCTCAAACTTTCGGAAACGATAAGAAGTACGTTCGGCTTTTCCTTTCTTTGAATCGGGGCTAGACCGGGTTCGTTTCTGGACTGAAGACCTGCAGAACCCAAACGATCTCCTGTAACTGCATTGTATAGGTTTTGATTGAAGAATACGATTGTGTTTGTATCCGCCACATACAACTGGTCTTGGAATTTAGTGTTGTTGTGAAAGAAAAGAGAAAGTAGAAGGATCAAACTTCCCGCAACGGAAGCGGTTGCAACCAGATACTTTGGTTTCTGAAGGAGAGATACTTGTCTGAGGAAATACACGCAAAGAGAGAATAGGAATATGAATCCTAAAATCGCCTTCGCATTGAGCCCTGCTAGAAATAAAGTCCAGCTGTTGTAAGGCTCCTGAAACATAAAAGAGAATACGAAAAAGTTCGGCATGATTCCCGTATAATGAAAGTAACCATAAGAACCAACAACTGTTAGTGTATAAAACAGGGAAAAGAGAATTACCAAAAATAGATTGAGTTTCTTTCTGTCGTTTGCTTTCGAAGTGATGAGAGAAAAAAGAATCAGAAGATAGATCAAAGCAGAAAAGGCTATAGAAACCAGATATACTCCCCATTTGTTGGAATCCAATTCACTGAGGATGGGAAGGCGAAATCCCAGATCCGTTCCGATGAGTAGGAGGGGAATAAAAAGGACTGCTAATAGGTTTTTGAAGAAGGAAAAAGTCACGAAAATGTACCTCTTTTCCTGTTAGGAAATAACAGTTATTTCAAGTAATTCTCACCCGCAAGCTTGAGCAAGCGCTTAAATAAGAACTTGACCATTTGTTCATAAAGAGAATTTTGAAAGGGGAGAAAGCCGGGAGTTTTTCGATGAAAGAAGATATATTTGTGTTAAAAGGCAAAAGACTGGCGGAACTCCAAGAATTCTGTGCTTCTCTGGGTTTGGAGCCGTATCGCGCCAAACAGATCTACCAAGGAATCTATAAAAATCGTTACAGTTCCTTAGAACAATTTACTACATTTTCCAAAGAGGTTCGGGAGAAATTGAAGGCGAACGCCAGTTTCCCCGAAATCCAATTGGGAAGGGAGCTCATCTCCAAAGACGGTACTAGAAAGTTCACTTTTGAAGTGGAACCTGGAAAGGAAGTGGAAACAGTGTGGATTCCTTCCGGAGACGGGGATAGAAAAACCATCTGTATCTCTTCCCAAGTAGGATGCACCCTCAACTGCGCGTTTTGCGCTACCGGTCTTTTGGAATACAAAGGAAATCTTCAAACTTGGCAGATTTTAGATCAGATCCTGCAAGTGGAAAAGATCGTTCAAGATCGTGCAACTAACATCGTTTTTATGGGAATGGGCGAACCCATGCATAATTATTTTTCCGTTTTAAAGGCCGCTCATATCCTCAATGACAAAGACGGTTTCTGTCTAGGTGCCAAACGAATCACCATTTCCACTGCGGGAGTGACTACAGGCATCAACCGTTTTATCGAAAATAAAGAACCTTTTAATTTTGCCATTTCTCTCAACCATCCCAATCCGAACGCACGTTCTTCCGTGATGGATGTAAACGACAAACATCCTTTGGAAAAACTTCTGGAAACGGCAAGACGATTCACTCAGGAGCTGGATCGTATGATCACCTTCGAATACGTGATGATTCCCGACGTGAATATGGGAAGAGAGAATGCGGAAAGACTTGTGAAAATCGCAAGATCCGTCAACAAGTGCAAAATCAATGTCATCCCGCTAAACACCGATTTTACGAAGTGGAGACGACCTACGGAAGAAGAAGTAGGGGAGTTCGTATCATACTTACGCGCTAAGTCCGGGGTTCCGATTTTAAATCGAAGAAGTCCCGGAAGAGACATCAACGGAGCTTGCGGAATGTTAGCTCTGAAAGGAACCAGAAATGAAAAAATCGTTCAAACTTAGTTTGATCCTGCTTACCCTTTTCCTTTTTTCCTGCCAGGACATAGTAGAGAAAAAATGCAATGCCGCTTGCGACCAGTTCGTATCTTGCACGGAACAAGTGATGAAGATCGAACTTTCTCCGGAAGCGAAACGATCCGGTCACATCTCTTGTTTGAACGGATGTGCCACTCATAACAGTGAAATTTTGCAATGTTACGAACAAGAGCCTACTTCCTGCAAAGGGTTCGGGGAATGTGTTCTTCAGATAGGAAGTTTGGAATGACGCAAACACAAACATTGAATTCTAACGAGCGGCTTTTTTACAGGCTGCTGCTTCTTATCTCTTCTCTTCCCATTTTATTCACTCTTCCTCTGGATGTGATCGATATCGATTCTTCTCAATATGCGGAGATCGGAAGGGAGATGTTGGAAAGGCTCGACTTTTTTACCATCTATGACAACGGAAGAAAGTATCTGGATAAACCGATTTTTACTTTCTGGACCATTACCGCCTCGTTTTCGTTATTCGGTATTGGTAATATCGCTTTCCGCATTCCAGCTTTGATACTGAGTTTTCTTTCCGTTTATTCCGTTTACCGCATCTCCATTCTGATTTGGGGAAAGGAAAGACAGGCGTATTTGACATCCATCGCCTATCTATTGGCTCCAGGATTTTATTCCATGGTGGTGGATCCCAAGATAGATGTGTATCTAACCGCCTATTTGACTTTCACTTACCATTTCTATTATTTGGGGCGTAAAAAAAATCCCAACTATTACCTTCTGATGTATCTAATGATGTCGATCGGGTTTGTGACCAAAGGACCGATCAGCGTTGTGATTCCTGCACTTTCTATCGGAGGAGACATCCTGTTCAGAAGGGATTGGAAACTTCTTTTATCCATGAAGATCGTTCCCGGTTTTTTCATACTAGCTTCTTTGCCTGCTCTTTGGTCTTACCTTCTCTTTTTGGAGTTCAATTCGTACGGCCCCGCTTTTTTCATTTGGATTCAATCCTTCGGTCGTTTTTACAAAGAGATGTACGATGTGAAGTTCGATCCTTTCTATTTTTATAAAAGTTTCTTATGGGCTTTCTTCAGCGGTGTCATCCCTATGGCGGTTTATATCGTCTACAGAGCGTTTCATTACTATCGTTCCGTGGGTTGGAAAGAGATCTTTCGTAAGATCAAATCCAATGAATACTTCCATATCGATTTTGTGATCCCTTTCTGGGTCTTTTTGTTTCTGTTTTTGATCTCCTTTTCCAGATTTCCTCTTCCTCAATATATCTATTGGATTTTGCCGGGAGCTGCTTTGTATTTCGGGAAACTGGCCGAGGAAAGTTTGTTTGCAAGTGCCACCAAAAGGATCCGCCCTTCCTTTATGATTGCCGGAATCGTTTATTATGTGGGCTTTTTTCTTTTGCCCATTTACATCCAGGAAGTAGGGATTCTTTATTATCTTTTCTTTGCCATCGGAGTTCTGTTCATCATCATTTGTGCACAAGTAGTTCCTATCGAACTGCTTGTGACAGTTACTGGTGCTGCCTTGTTTTTGGGCTCCGTCAGTTTGGTGTATTACCCTCTTTTGACAAGTTATCAGCCTTCTCGAGAAATCGGTGCTTTGGTGAAACAGTGGGAGCCGGATGAGCCTGTGCTTTATACTTTCGGAATCTCAAATTCCAAAAGATCTTATGCTTTTTATTCCGGGAGGACCTTCCGTAATATCTACGATCAGGGGAAAATCGAACAGCTTTGGACGGGAAGAGAGAAACGTCTTGTGGTAGTTCCTACAGATTCCATTCCTCAACTTCTTTCCATTGCGGGAGAAGGATACGAAATAGAGACAGTATTTGAGAAAGAATCCTTCAAAGTGGCCACTCCTACGAGGGCTTTCCTAGAAAAAGACACAAGATCCCGAACAACTAAGAAAATTTCTTTGATTTGGTTGAAAAAAATTCAGGGGAAAACCGCAAAAATTACGAAATAATAACTAGGCTAAATTGTGTAAGTCTGGTTTTTAGGGCCCTTGGATGCTGAATCGGGGCCATTTTTTTGCCCTTAAATATTAGAATATATTGAAGTTCTAAAGTAGATTGTTATTCGTATTAGACTAATTGAGAATCAGAATCATTTGTATGTTTCTGGAAAATTGCGTAAATTATGTCCCGTATCATGTTTTTTCTCAACAGAAACCCATACATACTTGCTTTTTTTCTGATTTTACCTTTCCTTGTCAGAAGACAGTGTAAAGGGTTCAGGAAATTCTGCGAATGAACATAAAAATACTCAAGATCTCTGTGCCAATCGTTGCTATTGCAGCAGTTGCATATCTGATTTTTTCACCCAGCCGTTATGTGGGCTACTCTCCAGACCAGCCCATCCCTTTTAACCATAAGATTCATGCAGGCGACAATAAGATCGATTGTAAGTATTGCCACATTGGTGTAGAAACCTCTGCCCATGCGACAGTGCCGCCCAGCTCTACTTGTATGAATTGTCATGGTGGTGCCAACGTTGCTGGTAATCAAGAGCATGTTAAATGGTTAAAACAACAGTTCGAAAATAATACTCCGGTTGCTTGGGTTCGTATTCATGATCAACCAGACTTTGTTTATTTCAACCACTCGCGTCACGTACAAAGGGGAGTCGATTGTTCCACTTGTCACGGCAATGTCGCCGAAATGGTAAAAGTAAAACAAGCTAAATCGTTAAACATGGGTTTTTGCGTGGATTGCCACCGTGAAAATAATGCACCTAACGATTGCTCTACTTGTCATAGGTAATCCGGAGAAACATATATGATGAAAGACGACTCTTTCCAAAAAGAAAAAAAAGCCTTATGGCAGTCTTACGAGCTTCGTGGAACTTCCCGCGAGAAACAGCTCCAAAAACAAGAATTCTATACATCACCTGATCCACTGATCTCCAAAATTAAGAAAGGCGACTTCGATCGTAAAACTTTCTTAAAATTTATGGGTGCATCGGTTGCGATGACAACGATCGGTTGTATCCCAAAACCTCAAGAAAAAATCATTCCTTATGTAAACCTCAATCTGAGCAAAACGGAAGGGGAAGGCGAAGTTTACGATTTCGTAAAACACGGTCATTCTTATCACTATGCTTCCGTCTGCGGTGAATGCGGTGCTGGTTGCGGTATTTTGGTAAAAGCAAGAGACGGACGTCCTTTGAAATTGGAAGGAAATCCAAACCACCCAGTTTCTCAAGGAGCTCTTTGTGCTTCTGGACAAGCTTCTATCTTCGATCTTTATGATTCAGACAGAGCGAAAGAGCCAGTGCAAATCATCGAAGGAAAAACAAAATCCTCCGATTGGTTCGTTTTGGACAAGGACGTAAAAGAGAAACTTTCAACAAACAAAGGAAAGACGGTGATCGTAACGAAACCTCTTCCTTCTTCTTCTTCCGAAGAAATCGTGAACGAATTTTTAAAGACTG